>VFQQ010000051.1_pt1 | contig 299176 bp, 253 predicted proteins | sample 3512341 | NCBI WGS metagenome assembly VFQQ01 (sample SAMN10412373, study PRJNA504923) | tailings metagenome | isolation source: Relicate 2 Philex TSF1 revegetated site | place: Philippines: Tuba, Benguet | collected 2017-08-29
CGGCGCACCCTTCTCCCACCACTTCCGCGCGGCCCTCTCGTCCGCACGCTCCATTCATATCCGCCCCGGATTCGCGGCAAGACAACTGCCAGAAAGTTTCAAAGAACGTCCGTCGTGGCTCGCGTCCATCTCCGTCCGTCGCGTGCGGGGAACCCCTGGGCGAGCCCTACACGCGACGGACGGAGACGGACGGCCGATTCAGAAACAGGGAAACGCAATTGCGGATGGCGAGGCCACCGCGTCAGCCCCGAGAAGAGGAGCCCTGCCGCTCTGGATCAAAAACGGATGAATGAGACCAAGTAAAACCGGGCGTCACACATCCGGATGTGTGCCACTGCTGGTGCTCTGACCAGCAGTGCCCAGTTCGAGTTGGACGTCCAATCACTGCTGGCCCAAATCTGCCAGCAGTGGCACCGTCACTCCCGCCACCCAGTCCGGGGACCCGTTCGTTGCGAAGCTACAACCCGCCAGGGGCGAGGACGACCGAGCGTCGGTACACCCAATCTCGAACCTGCACCTCCTGAAAGATGAAGCGGAGTTCTGATGAACCGTCAGAAGGGTCATCTCTTGGAAGGAGATCGTGGACCGTGATCGCCTGTCCCATTTCTCTCAGGTTAGTCAACCTCTCGCGAAACGACACTTCGTCGTCGATGACCACTGATGAGATCGGGATGGGCAATGGCATAGGGCTACGAAGTAGAAGAAGGCCGATTATGTTGACGACCGGTGGCTGATACGGCAGTCGGTCTCTCAATAATTGCTGTAGTTGGTCTGGGTGGTCTGTAAAGAGTTGCACATAGCCTTGGAGTTGATCGGTTCCCTTTTTGATTTCCTGGATTCTTTTGGTTACGGCAGCCGGGCCCGATGCTGAAAGTATATTCTTGAACTCAATTACAAGGATTGTGTGTGTACGCTTGTCTGACACGATTAGGTCAGGCGTGAATGTCTTGCTGAATGAGAAGGTGCGGTTGCAAAGTACTTTCATGCCTCGTTGCCGAAGCAGGTTTGCTAATTCTTTTAGGTGATGCTGCTCGGTGATTGTTGAGATTCGGTCAAATACCTTTGTGGCGGTGCCGCAGGTGATCGCATTTGCGAACGCTCTTTGTAGGTCCAGGTGCATGAATGTGTTTGGCTGTAGGAAGAGCGTTCTGCTGCGTGAGACTACGAATGGAGTTGTGCTAATGGAGCAGTGGAATCTGGCCGTGTTTAAACTCAAGTCGTTGACTATGGCTTCTACTGCTTCGCGGCCGATGCCGGTGACTTCGCAGAGCCAAGTGATGCCGTTGTTCCATGGGGCGCGAAGGATTGGTGTTTCACCAGCCGGGTTTTGCGAGTCGTCCTCTATCTCGTCCGCGACGAGGCACAGTATCGCGCATATGGTGTACAAGACGCTAAAAAAACGCCGCAACTTGCCCATGCAGTAGAGGCCGACACTGAATTGGTCGTCAAGCTCAGGGAATACCTTTGCTCTCACCCATTCTTCGAGTTGCGGAAACTCTTTGAGTGACGTCAGGTTGTGGAATCGAAAATAAGCTGGTTCGGGGTGGTGGGTTTTCTTGTACGTGTCCATTAGGCCGGCAAAGCCGTCTCTTGGGAAATCGTAATACATTACATTCCACCAATAACGGCGATCGGCCACCAACTGTCGTCGCAACAAGCGGAGGTCCGTTCCGTGCGGCGGGTTAAATGTGATGGTTTTGTTTGCTGAGTCGCAGGTTGCGTCGATCAGTCCATTGGACCACGCCACATGATCAGTTACAAGGTGAGTGTAAGTTTTTGCCCATTCTAGAGCTGCTCCTACATGTTCGTGCTCGCTGTTTCGATTCGGCGAATACGCTTGGTTGTTTGTCGGGCAACAATCGCGTACCCATCTGAGGCAGTGCGAGAGACTCTGGGAGAATGTTGTGGATGAGAATGTGAAGTCAAATTGTTGTGATGGGTCTCGCTCAAGTTGTCTGAAATGGTGGAATACGCGTCCAGCGACATGGAGTAGCCCAGCTATGGCGATGTCTTCTGGGATGGAAAATATTGCGTGCTGCTCGTGTGCCCGGTCAAGAATGTCGCGCTCGACAGCGCGGATCTGGTTGCTGAAAAGCTCTTCCAACGGTGCTTCTGTGTTTTTTGACGACTTGTCGCGTTTTGGTCGGTTTGCCATTTTGAGGGCTGAAGAACCTGGTGCATGAGGAGGGCGGTTTTCAATGACTACTGACGCTCATGGCCTATGCATTCATCATAAAAGCAATGTGGTGGTGCTGTCGATTCAATTCCGCACTATTAGGGGGTGGGGCTTGCAAAATTTATAACCGGCAGGGTGGCCCAGGTCGTCGCCGGGTGACAATGCTGGCAGCTTTGGGCCAGTAGTGATTGAGCGTCCATTCTCGATGAGCACTGATGGTCAGTGCACCCATAATGGCATCCGGCGCCAGGTGCCATGGCCACCGAGGAACAGAATTGGGTGGCATACCCATGGCTTTGCATGGGCATGGAGAGTAGACGCTCCCTTCGTACGCACAGTTATGGCGGCAGCAGGGCGGCCGGGGCTGGGCCAACGGGAAGACCCGGACAAGCGTTGTCGAGCCTCGTTTCATCGCGAGGGGGACCCAGGTTGCCGCTTTGGGCTACCTGGGTGCCGAAGGCAGAGGAGGTTTGTCCGTCGGAGGACCATCGTCCGTTCTTCGTCCCGGGCCCTTGATGCCACCGATCGCCCGCACTCATCCCGGATTGACCGCCGATCTTGCCCGATGGGACACTCCACGGAATTCTGTCCCATTCTGCGAGGCCCAGGATGAGTCGACTTCTGATCGCAATCGGGATGGCGGGACTGATCCTGGCCCCGTCCGGGCTCGCGATGCCGACATGCGTCGCCGCAGAGCCCGCCAAGAAAACCGCCGAGCTTCTCGAGAGGTTCGCCAGCGTCCAATACGATTGGCAGCAGCGAGACGTCGCGGAAGAACTGATCCGGCGGCAGGACAAGTCCGTACTCACCGCCATGGAGCCCTTTCTCAAGTCGGAGCGGCGGGGCGAACGCTGCAATGCCGGATTGGTTCTCGCCGGACTGGGGGACAAACGGGGCGCCGCGATCATTCTCGGTGAGTTCAACGATAAAGAGACCCGCCCGACCGAGATGCGGCGGTCCGACAACAAGCCCGATCCCGTCAGCCAGATCCGACAGGACCGCTACTACGCGGCACTGCTCCTCGGCCGGCTGAAGGAAACGTCCGCCGTCCCGGACCTGATCGCAGCCCTGCAGGATGAGACGGTCAACTACCGGGCGGCGATCTCTCTGGGGGAGATCGGAGACCGCCGCGCCTTACACCCGCTGCTCATCATGACCCGAGAGTCGACACGGAACCGGCTCTGGGCCGGATACGGGCTGGCCCGCCTGGGCGAAGAGGCGGGCTTCGACATCCTCGTCGAGACGCTGTCCGACTCGCACTGGGTTCAGCGAAGACATGCCGTGGAGGCCATCGGCAACTGCGGCGAATCGCGGATGGCGCCGCATCTGATCAAGGCACTCCAGGATGAACGGGTCCAGGTCCGGGTCAGCGCCGCGGTTTCGCTCGGAAAGATCGGCGACGCGTCCGCCGTAGAGGCTCTCGAAACCGCGCTGCGAGTCTCCGAGGTCAACCGCCGGAACGAGAGGGGCCTCATCGACGAAGCCGACCTCACGCACGAGGGCTACTTCCTCACCGCAGCGAACGACGCGGTGAAGTTGATCCACACGCGGACAAAGCCAGCCCAGTAGGGTGTATGCCAATACACCATTTCTCTGCGGCGGCAGCGTGGCTTTGACTTCGAATCAGCCACTCGGCCGGCTCGCGGCGCGATCTGGCTGGCATCTGTCTTGTCGTGTCGGCGTCTGCTAAGCTCCCTGGCGCGGGAACGGGTGTCGATCTCTTCGTGCGACTCGAGTTACCAGGTCTACTCGCCGAATGGCCATGTCGCTCGACAGCTTCGCGGCGCAGCTCTCCCGGCACGGGATCCTGGCCGAGTCCGACGTCAAAATGCTCCTCAGCGAGCATGCTCCCGCTGACGCCCAGCAGTTCGCGCGGATTCTGGTGAAGCAGAAGAAGCTCACCGCCTACCAGGCGCAGCAGGTCTACGCCGGCAAAGCGAAAACCCTCGTCCTGGGCAACTACCTCGTCCTCGACAAGCTCGGCCAGGGGGGAATGGGGATGGTCCTCAAGGCGCGGCACCGCCGCATGGACCGCCTCGTCGCCTTGAAGGTCCTCTCTCCTGCGGTCGTCAAGACTCCCGATCTCCTGGCCCGCTTCCAGCGGGAAGTCAAAGCGGCTGCCCGCCTCGAACATCAGAACATCGTCATCGCCTTCGACGCCGACGAAGCGAACGGCACGCACTTCTTCGTCATGCAGTACATCGAAGGGACCGACTTGTCGGTCCTGGTCAAGACGACAGGCCCGCTGCCGGTCGATCAAGCCGTCGACTGCGTCCTCCAGGCGGCTCGGGGGCTGGAGTTCGCCCACCGGCACGGCGTCATCCATCGGGATATCAAGCCCGCCAACCTGCTGCTCGACCACCACGGCACCGTCAAGATCCTCGACATGGGACTGGCGCGGATCGAAGGGGAGACGGGGACGAATGCCGAGCTGACGAGCACCGGCACCGTGATGGGGACCGTCGACTACATGGCCCCCGAGCAGGCGCTCAGCACCCGGAACGCCGATGCCCGCAGCGACATCTATTCGCTGGGGATCACGCTCTGGTACCTGCTGACCGCTCGCCCCCTCTACGAGGGGGACTCGCTGATGGCGCGGCTCATGGCCCACGCCAACAATCCGATCCCGCCGCTCCGGGCCGTCCACGAACAGGTCCCCGCCGCGCTCGATGCCGCCTACCAGAAGATGGTGGCCAAGAAGCCCGCCGACCGGTTTCAGTCGATGGGGGAGGTGATTGCCGTTTTGAGTGCCTGCCAGCGGGTCGGGACCAGAGCGGCGGCGACCTCCGCCCCCCTGGCCGCTCCGTCCGAGGACTCGAAGCTCAGCGACTTGATGGGACGGTTCGGGGCCGAGACGGCGCAGCAGCCGGCTGGCCCGGCCTTCGCCGCGACGGCGAGTGTGCCGTCGGGCGTGAAGGAGTCCCCTTCCGGCGCGGCGTTCGAGGCGACCGTGATGTCCGCCTCCCCCGAAGTCGGGACGGACCCCACGACGTTGACGCCCCTCCGGGCCGGAGGGCAGGGGACCGGAGCAGGAGAGCCGAAGCTCGCTCCGACGCCCACACCGTGGTGGGCCGATCGACGGATTGTGCTCGGCGCGGGGGCCGCCCTGCTGGCCCTGGCGGCGATCGGCTTTGTGATGACGAGCTCCCCCCCGACGCCCGTTGTGGCGACAGGGACACCCGTCGCGCCAACGGGGACACCCATTGAGACAACGGCGACGCCAGCGGCGATTGTGACTCCGGCCACGCTCGTCGGCGATCCGGCGAAGGTGCCGGCACCGGTCCTTCCGCCGGCCGCGGTTTCCCAGGGGCCCGCCGTCGTGCTCACCTCTCCGGAATACGAGTGGACACCCCCCGAGAACCTGGGGAAGGGGGTCAACTCCGATGTCTCGAACGATTCTCCTGATCTCAGCCCGGATGGCCTGGAGCTTTGGCTCTCGAGCGGAGGAGACGTGTTCACCTCGACCCGGCCGGATCTCCGGTCGCCGTTCGGTCCTCGGATCCGGGCCGTGAATCTCGGCGACAGCTTCGACAGTCAGTCGTCCCTCTCTTCCGATGGTCTGACGCTCCTGCTGGCCTCCGACTTCCAGGGGAAGAAGGGGTTCGACTTCCGCTTGTGGATGAAGAAGCGTCCTTCCCGGACCGCGGCATTCGGTCCGCCCGAACTGTTGCCTGAGCCGCTGAATCTCCCCGGGACGCACTCCGCGGGTCCGGCGTTCGCGGCAGACCAGCTCACGCTCGTGTTCGATTCCAACCGGCCCGGCGGACAGGGGGGCTTCGACTTGTGGCAGGCAACCCGCCCGGACCGCGAGCACCCCTTCGGAGAGGTCGTGAACCTCGGCGGGAGCGTGAATTCGCCGAAGCACGAGAGGGGAGCAACCCTCTCCGCGGACGGGCTCGCGCTGCTGTTCTATTCGGACCGGCCGGGGGCGTCCGGCGGACAGGACCTGTACCTGTCGACCCGCCCCGAGCCCGGGGCTCCGTTCGGTCCCCCCGTCCCGCTCGGCCCGGTCGTCAACAGTCCGGCCAACGAGCGGAACCCCTCGCTCTCCGTGGACGGCACGACGCTCCTGTTCGAATCCGATCGCCCGGGCAACCACGGCAAGGTGGACATCTGGATGTCACGCCGCGTGTTGAAGTCAACGAAACCGCCGGCCGCCGAATCCAGCGGAGATCGATGAGCCACCTGCAGCCGGCGGCAGGGTGGCCGGGGCGTCGCTGGATTTGGCAGGACCTGCAGAGGTTCATGCCGAGTGCGATTACCACATCACACTGAGCCCGCCCGTCCCCGTGTGCGACGTCAACTGGCTCGTCGCCTGACCGATGTAGTGGCCATAAAGACTCACGTGCCGGGTCAACGTGTACGAAGCCCCCGCGCCGTACAGCACGAAGTTCTCGCCGGCACTGACCCCCTGGATCGTGAACGGCGTCCCGGGTGCCCCCACGAATGTCGCTCCGATCGTCTGGCTGCCGTCCAGGAACTCGTGCATGAACCGCCCGCTGATCTCCGGTACCAGCCGTCGCCCGTCCGCGAACTCCAGCGGCATGAGGAGCCGCGCTCCGATCGAGCCTCGCAGCGAGTCGTCCGTCCGCCCCGCGACGGCCAGGCTCGAGCCCCCCGCCCCCTGTTCGGTGAAGGCGTCGGTCTGCTGGTTGATGTACTGCATCGCCACGAGGGGCTGCGCGACGAAGTTCCCGAAGATCCGGTTCTGGCCGTACTCGATCAACGTCCCGAGCTGGTTGGCGCCGTAACTGGCGGTCGACTGCTGCACCACGCCGATGTTGATCAGGCGGTTCGTGTCGTACTCCTGACGGCCGTAGTTCACGATCCCCAGCACGTAGTGGTCGCCGAAGCCGTGGCGGGTATAGAGACCGACCTGCGTCGTCTCCACCTTGGCCCGGTCGACGCCCGAACCCCCTCCCTGGACCGTGCTGTCGGCATAGCCCCCCAGCACCCCGACCACCGTCCGCTCGCCGAGGTAGTAGCCCGCCCCGAAGTTCGTCGCCCCGAAGGCGTAGTTCGTGGCCGCGGCGTTGCCGTTGCTGTCGAACGCCCCCTTCTGGCCGTAGCCTTCGATCCAGCCGTCCCACGTCCGGGCCCGCGAGCCGTCGTCCGCCAGGAACTGCACGAGGCTCTCTTCCACGGTCCGCCCCAGCCGCGGCCCTGAGCTCCGCAGATCGGCGGTCTGGATGGCGTTTTGCTGCTGGGAATCGCCGCTCGAGACGAGGGCGAAGGCCTGATCGGGAGTCTGGAACTGCATGGCGAAGCCGGTGCTCCCGCCGCCGTCTTCCAGGCGGCGGATGCGGTCCGACATGTTGCGGAGCAGGGTATGGGCCTGCTCGAAGGAGGCGGCCGTGCCGCTGGCGTGGATCTCGCCGCTGAGCTGGTTGAAGGCGGCCCGGGCCTCCGCGTCCGTCATCCCCAGGATGTTCTGGATGGTGAGCGCGAAGTCCCCGCCCAATCCGGGAGCGGCGATGTCGAGTGCCGTCGCGACGGCGGACTCGTTCAAGGTCTGGGCGACGTCGCTAAAGGTGGTCCCGTTGAGCGCGAGCGTGATCGACACGGCGTTGGGATCGCTGTAGTCGGCCACGGCGTCGAGGAACGCGAGGTCGTCGGTGACGGTGCTGAACGTTCCGGTCACGCCGTCATCCGCCGTGAGGATGGTGTAGGTCTGGTTGACGGAGAAGCCGGGGTTGCCGCCGCCGAGGATGTTGAGCGTTCCGGCGAGCAGGGCCTCTCCGCTGATATCGAGCGAAGCTCCGTTGCCGCTCCCGGGAGCAATGTCGATCTCGACCTGGGCGTTCATCCCCGTGGCAAACACCCCCTCGACCGTCAGGGTGCTGGTGGGGCTTCCCGGCCGGACGGTGCCGTCGAAGTTCTGGACGTTGCCGACGGTCCCGCCCCCCGAGAGCGTCCCGCCGACGAAGACCGCGACGTCGGGCGCCGAGCCGTTCACCACCAGCCGGCTTCCGTCGAAGACCCGGATGGTCTCGTTGCCGCCGTTCGTGAGGTCGACGGACCCGTCGATGACCAGGGATCCCCCCCGGACATCCATGTATCCGGCATAGCTGCTCGCGCCGGTGAGCGTCAGGGTTCCGGTCCCCGACTTCTCGAAGAATCCGGTCCCCGAGATCGTGCCGCTGAAGATCGAGTTGGCCGCGGTGTCGGTCGTGAAGGTCCCGCTGCCAAAGATGAGGCTGCCGCCGCCGGAGAGGGTCCCGATCGTCTGCGTCTGGGCGGACGTCGGCTGCTGGCCCGTCAGGTCCAGGATCGCGCCGGTGTCGATCTGCACGTCGCCGGTGCTGGCGAGGCTCGCCCCCAGGGCCAAGGCGAGCGTCCCGCCGCTGATGATGGTCCCGCCACTGTAGGTGTTCACCCCTTCCAGGGTCAGCGTCCCCGCCCCCTGCTTCGTCAGGGAGCCGCTGCCGGACATGACGCCGCTATAGGTGCCCGCGAGCGCCTGGTCGAAGACGACGGAGGCGTTGTTGAGGATGTTCCCCTGCAGACTGGTCGTGTTCCCCTGCAGGATGCCGCCGCTGACGGTCGTCCCGCCGGTGTAGGTGTTCGTCCCGCTGAGGATCAACGTCCCGGTGCCGGTCTTGGTGACGCTCCCCGCCTGACCGTTCCCCGCCGCGTCGGCGATGTCGTCGGCGACGGTGTCGACTCCGTTGTCGGTGACGTCGAAGGTGACCGCCGCCCCCTGCAGAAACAGCCCGCTTCCCGCCGCCAGACCGGCGATCCCCGAGTTGAACATGTCGATGCCGCCGCTCCCCCCCGTGACGCTCCCGCCGGAGACTCCCGAATTCCGAATGGTCAGCGTCGCCCCCTGCATCAGGAAGACCGCTCCGCCGAAGCCCGCCCCCCCGCCGCCGTTCGAGCCGTTCGCATCACCCCCGCCGAAGCCCCCCGTTCCGGACGTCGTGGAGAATCCGGCCCCTCCCCCTCCACCAAAGCCGCCGGTTCCACCGGAGAGGGCTCCTCCGCCACCTCCTCCTCCGAAGCCCCCTGTTCCCCCCGCCGAAACGAAATCGGAGGCTGTTCCTCCCCCTCCACCCCCTCCGAAGCCGCCCGTCCCCCCCGGGGCGGAACCATTGCCGCCGCCGCCTCCGCCACCGCTATAAGCGCCTCCCACCCCCCCGGCGGTCCCTGATGGTCCGCTCCCTCCGGTCCCGCCGGCCGGCCCACCCCCGGTGCCTCCGTCCGGCCCGCTCCCATTGCTTCCTGTCTGCCCCGGAAAAGCCCCCCCGCCACCTCCGCCACCCCCGCCACCGTCACCGGTCCCGCCATTCCCTCCCAGTCCGCCCCCGCCCGCGCCGACCACCCCTCCGGCAGCACCGTTTCCGCCATCTCCTCCGACGGCCGAATTGCCCGAGAAGGCGACCGAGTCGAGTGTCACATTTGCCCCGGACCGGACGAAGAGCGCTCCGCCCGCCCCCAGGCCCCCGCCGCCGCTCGCCGGCCCGCTCGCCCCTTGGCCCCCCTGGGCCATTCCGTTCTGGATCGTCAGGTTGCTGATGACGACCGTCCCCGACTCGACGAAGAACGGCCGCGAGGTCCCGCCTCCGTCGATGGTGTTCCCCGTCCCGCCGTCGATCGTGAGGTCCCCGGCGATGATCGGCAGGCCGCTCGCGAGGTTGATCGTACCCAGGCCGTTCTGAATCGTGATCGTGTGCGGGCCGGCCGCGCCCGCCGCGTCGAGCATCGCCTGCCGCAGCGTCCCCGCGCCGCTGTCGGCGTTCGACGTCACGCTGAAGTCGAGCGCCGATGCGGTCCCGCCACCGGCAGCCCACAGCCCCACCGCCAGTGCAAACCCCTTCAACATCCGCCAGCGGGACAGACCGGTCGTCCGCCCCAAAGACCATCTCAAAGCCAGGCAGACCCGGTTCGACAGCGTCCCGTTCCGACACCCTTGGTCAGAGCTGGCGTTCTCACGGCGCGCAGGAGCTCCAGCGGCATGGTTCTTCGGCAGCATCTCCCTCTCCCGTCCGTGGGTGCCCGTCTCGCCGTTTGTGGCGAACTCCACCGAGAATCGTGGCCTCGCGATTCTTAATGGTCCGGGGATCGGTCGCTCCGAAGAGGGAATTGAGAGCGCGCGAACGGGACCTCGACGAATTCGAAGAGGAGTTCGACGACTCCGGAGGATCGCCGTGAACCGGCAGACGTCGCAGAATCCGGCCTGCATGAGTCTTCGGAGTCTTCGGGGACGCAGCGCGGCAACACGGAGCATTCCGCCTCACCCCGATGTGGCACAGATTGCCGCTCGCACGTCCCTCCCGATCCATCGCAGAGTGGCCAGCCAAGTAGGGGAGATGCCAATACACCATGTCTGCGTGGCGGCAGGGGGGCCGAGGTTGGACCAACGGGAAGACCCGGACAAGCGTTGCCGAGCGATCCACTGCTTAGCGGGGTGACGCAGCCAGAAGAGGCGGCCGTCTGGAGAGACGTCCCGTCACCAGTCGCCTCACGCCATCTTTGGGGCTCCAAGTTCGAGAACCTGGGCAATCCCGCTCTCCACGGCCGGAAACCGTGACAAAACTACGATTCCACGATGCCGCGGGCATCGATCGCGACGCCCCCGGCTGCGGCGAGGTCGAGCAGGAAGCCTCTGTCATCCGAACGGGCGAGGGCGATGATCTCGTCAATCGCCGGACGATCGAGACTGGTCCGGCGGGCTGCCTCCAGTTGGTCGCGGACCTCTTGAAAATTCCGAACACCCAGAAAGTGGAGCGTGGCCACTCCGGCCGACGGGTTCACGACGCCGCACAGGTCGACGACCAGAATGACTTCCTCCCCGTTCTGGTAACGAAGCTCACGGATCTGAGCGTCGTGGTACGAGTGTTTCAGTGGAAGTCGCTTCATTGGCTCCTGTCCGTTGACCAGTGGCCTCGCGCCTCGGCCGGCAGGGTGGCACTGACGGCCACCCTGTAGCATCACCCTCATTCGAGCTCTCTCTCAACGCGGCTTTGGTTTCTCCACGGTCAGATTGCGGCGATAGATCTTCGCGCCGTGGGCGATGTAGAGCGTGCTGTGATCCGGGCCGGCCAGGATGCAGGTGGTGAGCGGTTGATCCTTGTCGACCTTCGGAAGCACGCCGCAGGGGCGTCCGGTCGGATCGAAGATCTGCACGCCCAGGTCGCTCGTCACGTAGAAGCGACCGGCCTTGTCGACCGCCATCCCATCCCCCTTGGAGTTCTGGATGTACGGCGGAGGCTCGTTGAACTTGAAATCCCCCTTCGGATCGATGGGGAGCCGCATCGGCATCGTCGGCATCTTGGCGTCGAGCACTCCGCCGGCGTTCACTCGAAACGTCCAGGTGTGTGTTCCGCCGTAATCGGAAACGGCGAGCGTCCCTCCATCGGGCGAGAGCGCGATGCCGTTGGGCTTGGTGATCCCTTTGTCGGCCGCGGCGACTTCGCCGGTCTGGGGATTGATCCGCGTCACCTGCTGGGCTCCGGTCTCCGTGATGAGGATGAAGCCGTCGCTGGTCACCGCGAGGTCGTTCGGTTTCACCCCTTCGGCGACGACTTTCACCTCGCCCGTCCCCGGATGGATCGAGATCACGCGGCTCTTCGTCCCCTGGCAGGCATACAGCAGTGAGCCGTCGGGACTGAACTCGAGACCGCTGACGGACTCTTTGCAGATCTCCTTGCGGACGCCATCCGCCGCGCTGATGCGGAAGACCGCGGGAGCCTTCATGTCGCAGAAGTACAGGTTCCCCTCTTTGTCCGCGCAGAGGGCGTCGGCGAAGCCGAGTCCCTCCGCAACCACTTCCCACGACTGGCCGGGGATCAGCAGGTTGAGCAGCGTCAGATCGCCGCCGAGATCCCCCCGGGTATCGAGCACCGGGGTGTGAGCCTCCTTGCGCCACAGCCACTTCATCGCTTCAGGAAATTTTCCGCCGCCAAAGTCGGCGTTGTGAGCGTACCCTTCGGCCCAGTCAAAGCGGACGTCGTAGCCCGCATACTTCAGGGCCGACGCCATCTGCTGATTGGCCCAGGGCCAGCTTCCGAACGCGTTGTCGACGTCGCCGCTGGTGTCCGCCATGTAGACCCGGATCGGCTTCGGCTCGGTCTTGCGAACGAGCGAGGGGTACACGTTGCCGCCGCGCAGATTCGTGAAACTGCCGACGCTGGAATAGACCTTGCGGAAGAAGTCGGTTCGCTCCCAGGCAGCGGTGAAGGCACAGATCGCGCCGGAACTCGACCCGCCGATCGCGTGCATCTCCGGGTCGTCCGAGATCGCGTACTTCTTGCGGACCTCGGGGATGATCTCTTCGAGCAGGAAGCGGACGTACCGATCGCCGAGGCCGTCGTACTCCAGGCTCCGGTTCGAGTGCTTCCCTTTCTCCTGCGGCTTCGACTTCTCGTGACCGGGGTTGATGAACACGGCGATGGTCGGCGGCATGTCTCCGCGGGCGATCAGGTTGTCGAACACCGTCGTCACCCGCCAGCGGCCGCTGGGGTTCTTCATCCCTTCGCCGTCCTGAAACACCATCAGCGCGGCCGGTTTGTCCGCCTTGTACTGAGCCGGCACATAGATCGACCACGCCCGCGTCGTGTCGGCGAAGATCTTCGATTCGAAGACCGGCATCTGCTCGAGCGTCCCCTTGGGGACCCCCTCTTTGGCGACCGCATCCGGATGCGGTTCCCACGCCGGCTTCGTCTCGACGATCGGAATGTTCGTGCTCTCGCTACTCTCGTCCCACAACCACTTGAGGGCCTCCGGCAGCCGCTCGCCCCCCCACTTGCCGCTGTGTCCGCCGTCCGTCATCTCGAGCTTGTACTTGTAGCCCGCGAACTGCAGAGCCGCCGCGAGATCCTGATTGCCCAGCGGCCAGTTGCCATGCAGGTTGTTAAGGTCGTCGCGACCATCCTGCAGATAAACCTTGATCGCCTTCGGCTTGGTCTTCGACTTGCGAACGAGTCCGGGGTAGGCCCAGCCCCCTCGAATGTTGGTGAAGCTTCCGATGTGGCTGAGCACCTTGCCGAACTGTTCCGGCTTCTCCCATGCCACGGTGAAGGCGCAAATGCCGCTGGACGAAATCCCGCACACGGCGCGCTTCGCCGGATCGCTGGAAACATTGAGCCCCTTCAGGGCGACAGGCAGAAACTCCTCGACCAGAAAGTTCGCGTGACGATCCCCCGTCGAGTCGTACTCGAACGACCGGTTGCTGCGATCCTTCGCTCCCTTGGCGGTCGCCGCGATCGTGCCCGGACTGACGAACACCGCGATCGTGACCGGCATCTTCTTCTGGTGAATGAGGTTGTCGAACACCACGGGGACCCGGAAGTCCCCCTTGGGATTCGAGTATCCTCCGCCATCCATGAACACCATCAGCGCGGCCGGCTCGTCCCCCTTGTACTGAGCCGGCACATAGACGCTGTAATCGCGCTTCGTCCCGGGAAAGACCTGGCTGTCGCTCAACTGCCCCGACGTAAGCTTCCCCTGCGGAACGCCGTCGTGAGCGACTCGATCGGGATTCTCCTGCGCCTCGGCCTGCACAGCGAGCGACGTCGCCGCGAAACAGAGACAGATCAGTCCTAGCGCGAGTTGCTTCATCACTGGTTCCGATGTGTTGACCGAGTTGTGCTGTCGGCCGTTCCGACGGACTTCTCGAAGGTGCCGTTGAGTCCAGACAGACACGGCGTGATTCTGACGACCGACTGAGACAGCTTCATACTCATACGACGTAGATCACTGCACCGGGGCAGGGTGGCCGGGCCGAAGATCCCTCGCAAGCCTCGCCGAGCGATATTTGCCGAGATGTCACGGTGGCTCAGCCCACAGGGTGGCCCAGCTTGCTGCATTGGGCTACCTAAGTGCCGAAGGCGGAGGAGGTTTATCTGTCGAGAGGCATGTATCCGTTTTTGTTCTCGAGTGACAGGAGAAGTCCAGGCGACAGTGACGCCGTCGCCGTTCCAAAGGAACATCGTCGATGTGCGCGGTCACACCAGTACACTGGCATCGGTAACAGCCTTGGGCGATTCCTACACGAAGGGGGCAGCGTGTTTGATCTGCTGGGTTGCAAGTCCGTCCGCGGCCGGATGCGTGAACTGCGAAAATTCATCGCCTTCTGGTACGGACCAGATCGTCCGGAGTTCGCCATGTCCGCGCCGGACTCTCGTCTTCCTTTACCCTTGAGCCTCTTCTACCGACACAACGCCCGTCGGAAGTTCTCGGGCCATCCCTCGTGGAGAGCAGAGATCTTCTACAGGGGAGCCGCCGGCCATCACCTCCTGGAACCCGAGGAGCTGTCGTATCGACGAGGGAGAGTCACGTTCTTCATGGAGCGCCAGGGCGACTGGCGCGGTGACACGCTTCAGTCCGAAGAAGAGGATCCACCGGTCTGGCTGTCTGGATTGCTGCCGACCGATCAATCACTTGTCCGGAGCGTCGAAGGTGAGCGGCAACTCCGTCAATCGCTCTCCGAGTTCCTTGTCACGCATGTCTTGATGGCCTCGATTCACGAGTCCGAGAATTCACGATTTCGTGCCGATGGATCACACGCGCCGACGCTCGTCGACACGTTCCGTCGCGCGAGGTCTCGAAAGCGGATCCTCTGGGACGCCGGCGACCCCGCCGAACCTGGCTGTCCCCATTACTCCGGGACCATCTGGCTGCTTCACGACGCGATCCTTGTTCACGAAACTCCATCGGGCGATTTCACCTTCGGCTCGAATTCCGCAAAGATCGGTCCGGCGGTAGCCAAGTAGGGTGTATGCCAATACGCCAATTCTCTGCGGCAGGGGGGCCGGGGCTGGACCAACGGGAAGACTCGGTCAAGTGTTGCTGGGCGATCCACAGCTTCGGAAGCGGCTCTCGATTCAAACCAGGAATGCGAAGATTTCGGTCGAGGGCAACTCCAGCGATGCCGATAGTGTGCGAAGGTCGACGCCAGCGAACACCAGGGAAGTGGTTCTTCTTGCGGCCGAAGTGCATTGAGGCCAACAGCATCCGCAATTCTTTGCCGCGCAGTTGAAGTCACGCTCTGTTCCCGGATCGACCCCGGTCTCTCCTCCCAAAGTTCGCCCTGCCGCCTCTCCAGTCGCGGGCAGGGAGCGGTGTCGTGCGAACACCGCATCGGAAGGTCTCCGTGCCATGCCCAAGATTACTCGCGATCCGGCCGCTTCCGCGTCTCCTGCGGCTGTTCTCCCGCTTCCGAATGGGCTCAAGCTGGCTCTCCGCTCGTCGCAGCAGAGGGGCTGTGCCAAGTTCATCATGAACGAGGTCTTCCGGGGGGGCTCCTACCGTCGCGCCGGCTTTGAACTCCGTCCGACCGACACGGTGGTCGATGTCGGGGGGAACTTCGGCCTGTTCGCCCTGTGGGCGGCCCCGCAGGTCTCGCGCGTCGTCTCGATCGAACCGACGAACGTCGTGGAGTGCCTGCAGGAGAGCCTGCGGCTCAACGCGATCGAGAACGTGAACGTCGTCCGCTGCGCCATCAGCGACCAGCCCGGCACCCTCGAGCTGATGGAGTACCCCGGTTTCACGGCCGTCACGCACGCCGCCGAGTTCCAGCCTTCCCGCTGGGGCCAGCGGCTCATCAAGCTCTTCCTGCGGAAGGACCAGGAGCCGCCGGTCAAGGTTGTCTGCCCCTGCCGGACCCTGGAAGACGTGCTGGGCTCTCAGGGGATCGAGCAGGTGGACTTCCTCAAGGTCGATTGCGAAGGGGCCGAGTACGGACTGTTCGATTCGGTCAGCGACGCGACCCTGTCTCGCGTATCCCGCATCGCGCTCGAGTTTCACGAGATCCATCCCTCGCATGACTACCGCCGGATCGTGAAGCGGCTCGAAGCGGCCGGTTACGAAGTGACGATCGACCGGTCGCTCTTCGAACGGTTCTTCCTGCAGACCGGCATGCTGTGGGCTCGGCGTGCCGCGTGACGCCGCGGCGGCCCCTGTGATCGCTCCGTGAGTCGCCGAGATGCACGCTGTCAGGGAGAGATTTGGCCCCACCGCCCGAGCGCGGTAGTCTGTTGCCGCACTTCGGCAGCCGCATTCCCGCTCGGCAGAGGGCGTTCGTGGGAGACATTCGCCAGTACCGGCCGGGCGACGAGTCCGCCTGCCTCGCCCTCTTCGACAGCAACCGGCCGAGGTACTTCGCCGGGCCGGAACGCGCTCTCTTCGCCGCCTACCTCGCCCGGCTGGACGAACCGTTCTTCGTGGTCGAGGCCCTGGGGCAGGTCCGCGGCTGCGGCGGATTCCGCGTCAATGACTACGGCGTCGGCTACCTCTCCTGGGGCATGGTCCATGCGGACTGGCACCGCCGCGGAATCGGAGCCGACCTGCTCCAGTGGCGGCTCGACCGAATGCGGCAGATCTCCCATGCCTGGTGCGTCCTGATCGACACCAGCCAGCACACCGCCCCGTTCTTCGCCCGCTTCGGCTTCGAAATGTTTCGCGTGATCGCCGACGGCTACCAGCCGGGCCTCGACAAAGTCTTCATGCGGCTCGTCTGGTCTCCAGGAGACTCCGAACTGTGAGCGGTCTATCCCCCGAGGTGCCGAATCCCCGGCGCGGGAGAACGCTCCTCCTCGTCCTGTGGGCCGGCCTGTTCCTGCTCCTCCTCGAAACGCTTCCGCGGTGGTCCCGGAGGGTTCCTTGCGATGAGCCGACCGCGGTCCAGCTGATCACGGACGACTCCTCCACGCTCGTCGCCTTCTCGGTCCGGCTCCACCGGACCGACTCGGGGGATACGTTCCATCCCACCTGGCCGATCCGGCTGATCGACCTCCCGACGGGCCGGCAGCGGATGGTGAACCGCCCGGAGGAGCCCGCCGACCCGGCCGAGCTCCGCGACGACTTCGGAACCCGGTACCGCGCGGCAGGGGGGCAGACCCTCCACACGAAGGACCAGGAGACCGCCGCCCGACAGTCGGGGGACTACCTTGCCCTCACCTATGAAACGATCGCGAGCGACATCCCCGCGAAGCGGCTGCAGGTCTTGAACTGGCGAACCGGCGAGGTTCTTGTCGACGGCCCGTTCGAAGGGACCTGCCGCTTCTTCGGTCCCCGGCTGCTTGTGAGCCAGCAGGATGGCGGGGCGCGGCTCGAGATCTGGAACGCGGAGGCCAGGACGATCACCCGCGCGGATTGGCTGCCGGGGTTTCAGGATTTCGAATCCACGGTCATCTCCCCCGACGGCCGCTGGCTGATGCTGTACGACGCCTGGGAGGTGTGGGATCTCGCCAAAGGGGAAGTCGGCTTCCAGGTGCCGAAGGGGTACGAGGAAGCGGTCTTCTCGCCGGATGGCGGGGAGCTGATTCTCGTCAGTCGGTTCCAGCGCGAGGGGCGCGGCCAGCCGACCCGCATCTGGCGGTCCTTCGACACCCGGTCGGGCAAACTCCTCCGGGAAGAGCAGGAGACGCTCGACTGGCCGGTCAACCGGTCCCCTCCGCGCAGTCCCGGATGGATCTATTTCCTCGGCGACGCGCAGACCGTCCGCTACGACCAGGCGGGCGGGGGGACCGAGTGGTCCCCGCAGGGGCTGCAACGACAGCCGCCGACTCCCGAGGAAGAGGAAGACACCGAGAACTGGCTCGAGTCCCCGTGGACCTTCATCGCCCGGTCAGCAGACGGAAAGTGGGGAGTCGCCGCGCCCGAGCCGGACCAGTTCACGCCGACCCTCTCTACCCTCTTCCTGTCGTACCTCTTCCCGCAGTCTGTCGGCTCGTCAAGCGATCCGTTTCCCTACCAGCTGTGGGACCTGACCGGGCGCCGCCGGATCGCCACGCTCGGACGCGGAGCTTCGAACACGTGTTGGTTGACACCAGACGACACCCGGGTCGTCACTCAGATGGACCACGACCTGCTCGTGTGGGACATCCCTCCGAAACGGCCTTGGGGCAGGGCAGCGGCCTGGTCCTGCACTCTCCCCCTCGCGGCCCTCCTGTGGTCGCTCCGCCGCCGCCGCCCGAGCCGAAGTCCCGCCGATGAGAGCGGCCATCCAGCCCCAGCGGCCGCCTCGACACCCGGCTGAGCGAAGGGGACCAGTGCCCCCCGGCCGAACCTCACTGCATCTCTTTGGGCTGCTCGCTCGAAGGCGCCGAGTCGTTCTTCGGCTCGGCCGCAGCAGGCGGATCCCCCGCCGGAGCCCCATCCGGCTTTCGATGCAGCGCCTCCCCCATCGCCTTGAGCTCCTTCTGGATCTCCGCCCGGCGCGCATCCTCCCGCGCCTGTTGCCGGGCCGCGAGGTCACAGCCGCCACAAAGCAAAACCAGGGAGAGGATCGTCAGAAAACTCTTCATGGGACCCTGACCGGTAAGAATGACACCGCGCCGACCACTGCCGGCGTCGGCGCGTTCGCCGATTCAGAGTAACCGATCCGGGGCTGAACGACATGACGCGGCGGGCAGGGGAGGGGAAAAGGCGAGTTCCGCCGTCCTCCAACGTCGGGGGCGCCCCATCTCGTTCGGTGCCGAACCCTTCATGGAGCCTGGACGCCCGGAACGGCTGGCGAGGTGACCAGCGGAGAGCGACGAGTCCACAAGCCTTCGGGGCGAAAGAATTCGTCCGGCTTGTCGCACTTCCTGAAGAACTCGAACTCCTCAACCTCCTTGTGAGAGTCATGAGCCAGCGTGGCGTCATCGTAAATCGTCTGAGTGCTGCGAAGAATCGGGCAGATCCCGCCCAGAGGCTTCCCGTACTCGGTCTCACGGACGGCGACGTCCGTCCGTCCCACTTCCGGCGGGGTCGTGATCGCGCGGACAATCCCCCAGTTCCGGGCAGGGTCGAGCCAGAGCGTGGCGTGCCGGAACCGATCGACTCCGCTGTTCGCGATCGTGTTTTCGATTTCGACTCGGACCAGCGGCACCCCCTTCCAATTGGACCGGGAAACCTTCTGGATGGCATACCGCGGCGCCCGAACGATCTCCCGCAGGTCGACGTGCCGGACGCTGTACGGATGACGGAGCGCGTTCGCCAGATCGTTGACATCGAGGGGAGCGGGATATCCCTCCATCTCCGAGATCGCCGGTGGGCGGTCGTCGTAGCTCTCTGCCAGAAAGCGGTACTCTCGAGCGCGCCGGACGGAGACGAGGTGGTAGACGCGGCCCTCCGCGAGCTTCCGGTCGAACTCCATCCGCACCCGATCGGCCTGCGTGAAGTAACTTTGCGTGAACTGTTCGTCGTCGCGCCAGGGACCGTCCTTGACGCGATGCGACCGGTGGAAATGGAACTTCGCTTCGACAGCGATCAGCTGAGCCGCCCAGTGGTCCCATCCGCGCGGAGCCTCTGCGAGAAATCGTTCCAGAAGGGCCTCATCGCCCCAGGCCACCGGCACGAAGACCAGGCTCAACAGGAAGAGCATTGCCCGGACAGTCCAAGGGGCCGCTGGCATCACCATCGACATGATTTCCGTGAGCCCCTGCGAGTGCCGGGAAGAAACGGTTTCGCCGTATCCCGCGATGGACGGGATTCCCGTCCTACGTCATCTCCCGGCGGTTCCGACAGCGCCGATTCGCAAGAATCCCGGCCGGGGAGCAACGGATCTTTCATTTGGTCGGATTCCCGCTCCGACCGCTGGCAGCCGGCCCAACCCGCGCCTATCCTCCCCCCGCACAACCCCCCGTTGGGCGCTCGGCCGCAAGGCCGGGCAGGAAGCCGGTGTGAATCCGGCGCGGGACCGCCGCTGTAAGCGAGGAGGTCCCCGGACAGGTGCTGCGTCTGGCGATGCCAGAGGCAGCCGGCCACTGCCGAGGTCGCAAGACCGGCGGGAAGGCGTCCGGGACCGTTTGACTCGCGAGCCAGAATACGGCCCGACGGGACAGCCCTGGGATGTTTCGGCCTGAAGACATCCGTGGGAGGCATGTTCCCGGGTGTCGTCGTCGACATCGGTGCCTTTCCGCGCGGCCGAACCCCTCGGCCCGGAAAGGACGGCTCTTCCTCAGATGACGTGTCCCCTCGTCCCGCGGCGCCCCTGCGCGCCGACGCGGCCCCGCTCCCGGTCCCTCCCCGGCTTCACCCTGATCGAACTCCTCGTCGTGATTGCGATCATTGCAGTCCTCGTCGCGATCCTGCTCCCCGCCGTCCAGCAGGCCCGCGAGGCGGCCCGGCGGACGCAGTGTCTCAATAACCTGCACCAGATCGGCGTGGCGATGCACAACTACCACGACCTCTACAACAAGTTTCCGAAGGCGGGTTACGGCGGCGGCCTGACGAACGCGGTCCTCTACGAAACCGCCAACGCCAAGGCCTGCCGCTTCATGAGCTGGGGGACGGCGCTCCTGCCGTACCTCGAGCAGTCCGCCCTCTACCACCGCTGGGATCAGGGGCAGTGGTACGTCCAGCCGAACAACCTCGCGATCGCCCAGACGAGCCTCGCCGTGTTCCTCTGCCCGAGCGCGCCCCTCTCCCCGATGCGGGCGAACGGCGACACGCCCACTTCCACGACGCTCTTCGCCCGGAACGACTACTCCGGCAACTACGGAGAGCGGGCGCTCCGCTGCTATCCCTCGACCAACTGCCAGAACAGCTATGCGGACCTCGGCGACACCTCCGGCCAGCCCCGCGGCACGATGATGCTCCAGCCGAGCGCCACGTTCTTCTCGCTGACGATCGGCGTGCAGGACATCCCGGACGGCACGTCGAACACCGTCCTGATCGGCGAAGCCCCGAACGCCCTGCATGGCCTGTGGGCCGGCCACAAGAACGTGTTCGACCAGAGCGCCCCGCTCAACGCCCGGATCTCGGCCTCGACCCCCTGGCAGTCCTGCGGCACGGCGTTCGGCCCGGTCGGCGAGATGCGGTGCGACTACGGCCAGGAATTCCACAGCTACCACCCCGGCGGCGCCTCGTTCACGCTCGCGGACGGCTACTCGCGATTCATCTCCGAGAACCTCGACATCAAAGTCTTCGCCGCAATCCTCTCCCGCCAGGGGCGGGAACTGGTCGGCGAGTTCTGAACATCCTCGCGGGCCGGCGGAATCCTCGAATGCCGGCCATCACGGCGGACTACTGAATCTCGATCTTGAAGTCGTTCGTCCCACCCGCGGCGACCTTCTGCCGGAGCGGAGACTCCTGCGGGTTGCCGTACGCGGGGGGAATGATCGCCTTGCGTTTCGCGTAGGGATCATTGGCGTTGGCCGGTTCCGACTTCTCGACGAGCACCACGTGTTCCCCGGCGACCGCTCCGTCGCTGGGGTTCGTCGTCATCAACTGGAAGCGGCCCGTGGCGTCGGTCGTGCCGGTGGCCCGGGGGCCGCTCGAGGGGAGGAACACGACATACGCGTCGGCCACGGGAGCCCCTTTGAAGGAGACGGTCCCGGTCACCGGAATCGTTGCGACCCGCTTGGCTTCTCCACAGCCGGAGTGAGTCAGCAGCAGGCCGGTGAGGAGAATGATTCCGCCGGCGAGGCCGCGAGTGCGAATAGTGGACATGGCGCGAAGTCCTGGTGGTGCGAGCGATCACGGCACGCTCCCTCCACGACCGGTGGAGGGAGCGGCAGCGAGGAGAGGGGAGAGTGAAGCGGGCCGCGCGGCGATCGATCAGAACTCGCCGAGAGCGAGGCCGTCGCGGCGGTCGCCGAGCTTCTGGAGCGTCGCGTAGTTGAGGTCCTGTCCGACGAAGCGGACGGAGCCGTCGCACATGGCGAAGTGGGCTCCTCCCACATGCCGGGACTTGAACGCCTGCGCCGTCCCCCAGCTCGTCGTCGTGTTGCAGCCCGAGCCGTAGCCCGGCTCGCCGGGGCAGGTGGGGGCGTTGATCCCGCCGGTGGTCCCGATCCAGAGCGAGTTCATGTGCATCCAGCCGTTCTGGCTGTGCGTAGAGCACTTGGGGCGGATCTCACCGAGGGCAAAGGTGTTCGAGGTGCCGTCGGTGATGTCGCGGATCTTGGCGGACCACGGGTAGTGCCCAAAGACCCCGGAGATCCGGTTCTGATCGAACGTATCGCCGTGCGTGACGTCGCCGTTGGTGTTCACCGCGTTCCAGCCGGTCGCGCAGACCGAGAAGTTCTGGGCGCCGAGGTTTCCGCCGTAGCTCGTGCAGGCGCGGAGCCCGCTCGAGGTGTTCTGGCCCCCGCTGTACATCCCGTTCGTGTCCTCACTGGGGCAGAGCAGGTTCGAGATCACGGTCTGGCAGAGGAGTTTCGTCGATCCGGAGTAGGTCTGCTGATCGAGCTCCTTGGTGAACCCGAAGTCGATCTGGTTATAGAGTGCCGTCTGGTCGATCTGCGGCAGCAGCATCACGAGGAAATTGCCGCGGTTGAACGACCAGTTCTGGGCGGCGATGACGTTCCCGTTGTAGAAGCCGCCGGGGGGAAACTGGCCGGAGACTTCGTTGTAGTTGTGCAGGGCCAGGCCGAGCTGCTTCAGGTTGTTCTTGCACTGCGAGGCCCTTGCGGCCTCACGGGCCTGCTGCACGGCCGGCAGGAGAATCGCGACCAGAACGGCGATGATGGCGATGACGACGAGCAGTTCAATCAACGTAAATCCACGAACTCGAGCGCTGAGCATGGAAGTCGAACCTTCTGTCGGAGGAGGAATGATCAGGATGCGGCGAGGCAGGAAGCTCCGTAAGGAGGCCGGGGCCGGGGGCCAGGACCGAACGCGAGCCGATGGATCGGCGAAGAGACGCGGCCCGATGGATGAGGAAGGAAACGGCAGGCAGAGCAATGGCAGGGACGCGGTCCGCGCGGGGCGGAAACGCATCGAGGAGCCCGTATGTATGGGACGTGGGGGAGGACTTCAACCCGTCGGGAGAAGTTTTCCGGCGCGGGGGACGCGATTCCAATCCTCCTCATCCGATCTTGTGAATCGGACCGTCACGCGAAGGGACCACAGGTCAGCGGAGGGAGTGCGTCGATTGAGTGCGCTGACTCCAACGACGACGTCATTGCGTCGCCGGTCCAGGGGGTGGACCGGCGCCCCACGTCCCGTTCGAAGTCACTCCGGCAGGCGAACCGGAAACCCAGAAGCAGAGGTTTTCACAGACATCAAATCGGCGCATACTCATGCGATGCGCACGCTCACTGTCTTTCTGATGGGCCTCGGGCTGACGGCCTGTCTCCCGCTCGCTCAAGCCGCACCGCCGGACTTCGCGCGCGATATCCGGCCGATCCTCGAGCAGAACTGTTTCCGGTGCCACGGCCCCGAGAAGCAGATGAGCGGCTACCGGCTTGATCGCCGGGAGGTGGCGATCGGTGGCGGTGAGCTCGGTGAGCCGGCGATTGTGGCGAAGAAGGCCGCCGAGAGCCCGCTGCTGCGCTACGTCTCCGGCGAGGAAGACGGGATGCTGATGCCGCCGGAGTCGAGCGGACTCCCGCGACTGAAGCCCGAACAGATCGCGATCCTGCGAGATTGGATCGAGGCGGGAGCGACCTGGCCGGACGACCTCTCCGGTGGCCCCGACCCGCGGTTCGACCACTGGGCCTGGAAGGCCGTGAAGCGTCCCACGGTCCCGGAGGGAGCCTGGCCCAATCCGATCGACGCCTTCACCACGGCCCGGCTGACCGAGAAGAACCTCAAGCTTTCGGAGGAGGCCGATCGTCGGACGCAGATCCGCCGGCTGTCGTACGACCTCCTGGGGCTACCGCCGACTCCCGCGCAGATTGAAGAGTTCCTGAACGACGCCGACCCGCTCGCCTACGAGCACCTCGTCGACCGCCTGCTCGCCTCACCGCATTACGGAGAACGCTGGGCCCGGCACTGGCTCGACGTCGTCCGGTTCGCCGAGAGCCACGGCTTCGAGATGAACCAGCCCCGGCCGAACGCCTGGCCGTACCGGGACTACGTGATCCACGCCTTCAACAGCGATAAGCCGTACGACCAGTTCGTGAGGGAGCAGCTCGCCGGAGACGTCTACGGCGTCGACGAGGCGACCGGCTTCATCGTCGGCGGTCCGTGGGATCAGGTGAAAAGCCCCGACCCGGTTCTGACCGCGCAGCAGCGGGCGGACGAGCTCAACGACATGGTCGGCACGACCGGGAGCGCCTTTCTCGGCCTGACGGTCAGCTGTGCCCGCTGCCACGACCACAAGTTCGATCCGATCACGGCGAGCGAGTACTACGCCATGACCGCCTGCTTCGCGGGGGTCAAGCACGGGGATCGCCCGATGCGGCCAGCCGACTGGGAGCAGCGGCAGGAGCGGGCGAAGTCGATCCGTACAGAACTCGCCGCCATTCAGAACGATCTCCGCCGGTTCGAGCCGCGCGCCCGGACCGCCAGATCGGTCCTGCTCGACAACACTCCGGAAGCGGCCCGCGCCGGAGACGTCGAAGAGCTCGCCAAGCCCCGCGGAGTCGCTCCGCACGCGGCCGGAACCGGCCGCGGAGAAGCGTCCGACCCCGGAAGTCTCTCGCGGCTCCCGAATGTCGGCGGGTCCTATCACTGGTGGTCCGAAGTCCGCGACCGGCCGGTCTTCGCCTACCGGCCGCGGCTGACGGGGGCGCACCGGGTCTGGATCTCGTGGGGCTGCGGCTGGCACACGCACACCCGCGGCGCGACCTACCTCCTCGATCAGGATGGAGACCTTGCGACCACCAGCGACCAGCGGGAGATCGCCCGTGTCGATCAGCGGATGTTCGCCGACGGCGGTGGCGAGCCGTTCGCGAACAAGCCCCTCTGGAGCGGTTTTCGAGATGCCGGCGTCCACCCCCTCACCCCGTCGACGCGGCTCGTCGTGCGGGCCGATGGCTCGGGCGATCCGATCTCGGCCGACGCCGTCCTGTTCGAGGAGGTCTCCGAGGGGGACCCGCCGCAGCGGACGACGCCCCACCTCCGGACGCAGGTTGACCGGGGCGAGAACATCGAGCACTTCGCTCCCGTCGCCGCGCGGTACGTCCGGTTCACGATCCACGAGACGACCGACATCGAGCCCTGCCTCGATGAGCTCGAGGTCTTCACCGCCGAGGCCGCTCCGCGGAATGTCGCTCTCGCGAGCGCCGGGGCGAAGGTCACCTCTTCAGGAGACTTTCCAGGGAACGAGTTCCACAAGCTCGAGCACCTGAACGACGGCCGGTACGGCAACGACCGGTCCTGGATCTCGAACGAACGCGGACAGGGATGGGTCGAGATCGAGCTGCCGCAAGCGGCCACGATCGACCGGGTCCTCTGGAGCCGGGATCGGTCCCCCGCGCCGCGGTACGCCGACCGGACCGCGACCCGCTACGAGATCGCCGTCTCGACCGACCGCCAGACCTGGACAGTCGTTGCCACCGAAGCAGACCGGCTTCCCAAGTCGTACCCGCATCGTGTCCCCGCCATCGCGACCTCCTCCGAAGTCCCGGAAGAGCAGCGGGCCTCGGTCAAGATGCTGGCGGAGCGGCAGGTGGAGCTCGCCGCCTCGATCAAGGAGACCGAGACGATGCCGGCGGTCTACGCTGGGCAGTTCGTCGCTCCGGAGCCGACCTTCAAGCTGCACCGGGGAGATCCGATGCAGCGGAAGGAAGAGGTCGTGGCCGAGGGGCTCAAGACCTTCGGTGGGACCTGGACCCTCGCAAAGGACGCCAGCGACGTCGATCGCCGTGTCGCCCTCGCCCGGTGGATCACGAGTCCCGACAACCCGCTGGCGGCCCGGGTCATGGTGAACCGGGTCTGGCACTACCACTTCGGCACCGGCATCGTCGACACCCCGAGCGACTTCGGAATCAACGGAGGCCGGCCAACCCATCCGGAACTGCTCGACTGGCTTGCCAGCGAGTTCGTCGCCAGCGGCTGGAGTCTCAAAACGCTGCACCGGCAGATCCTCACGAGCCGGACGTACCGCCAGCGGAGCGATGTCGTCACCGAGGCGATGGCGATCGACGCCGGCAACCGGCTCTTGTGGCGGGCTCCGCCGCGGCGGCTCGAGGCGGAGCCGCTCCGGGACGCGATCCTCGCGGTCTCCGGGGCGCTCAACCTGCGGAGCGGCGGGCCGGGCTTCAGCCTGTTCGAGCCGAATGCCAACTACGTGCGGGTCTACACGACCCGGACCGAGTTCGGTCCCGAGGAGCTGCGGCGGATGGTCTACCAGGCGAAGCCCCGAGTGGAGCTGGATACGCTGTTCGGCGCGTTCGACTGTCCGGATGCCGGCCAGATCGCCCCCCGCCGGAACCTGAGCACGACGCCGCTGCAGGCGCTGGGGATGCTCAACAGCGAGTTCATGCAGCAGCAGGCGGACCGTTTCGCCGAACGGCTGCGGAGCGGAGCAGGGGAGTCGGCGGCGGAGCAGGTTCGCCTCGCCTTCCGTCTGGCTTACGGCCGCGAGGCCGAGGCGGACGAGGTCGAGCGGGCTCAAGCGCTCGTGGCCTCCCACGGGCTCCCCGCGCTGTGCCGCGCGATCTTCAACACGAACGAGTTCCTGACGGTCCGCTGATCGGCCTCGGTCTTCCTGAGTCTGAACCGGTTTGCTCTTACGACGGTGGTTTCCGATGCCCGGACGACATCTCCTCTCCCGCCGGAATTTCCTCGATCACGCTGCGACGGGCGCGGCCGGGATGGCGCTCGCGTCGCTCCTCGCTCGCGAGGGGAAGGCCGCTGCACCCATCCGGCCGGTGATCGATGCATCGCGCCCCTACGCTCCGCGGGAGCCGCACTTTGCCACGAAGGCGAAGCGGGTGCTGCTGATCTTCGTGTCGGGAGCGATCAGCCACGTCGACACGTTCGACTTCAAGCCGGAGCTCGTGAAGCGGCACGACACTCCGATGCCGGGGAGTTCGGGGCTGATCACGTTCCAGGGAGAGAACGGCAACCTGATCAAGCCGATCTGGGATTTTTCACCCCGCGGGGAGAGCGGAAAACCGATCAGTGCGCTGCTGCCGCATCTCGGGGAGCATGCGGACGCTCTCTGTTTCCTGCACGGGATGACGGCGAAGTCGAACACGCACGGTCCGGCCGAGAACCAGATGTCGACCGGCTTCACGCTCGACGGGTTCCCGAGTGTGGGGGCGTGGACGACCTATGCGCTTGGTTCCGAGAACGCGAACCTTCCGGCGTTTGTGGCGATCCCCGATCCGCGGGGTGGGCCGCAGGTCGGCCCGCGGCAGTGGGCTTCCGCTTTCCTGCCGGCGGCGTTTCAGGGGACGGCGTTCAATGCGGACAAGCCGATCCCGAACCTCGCGCGTCCCGCGGCCCTGAGTGCCGAGAACGACGTGGCAACGCGGGAGCTGGTGAAGTTCCTGAACGACCGGCACCTGGAGCGGAACCCGGGGGATACGGACCTGCTGGCCCGCATCGCGTCCTACGAGCTTGCGGCGCGGATGCAGCTGGCTGCGGCGGATGTGGCGGATCTGTCGCGGGAGTCCGCCTCAACGCTCAAGCTTTACGGAGCGGACGACACGGAGAACACGCTGAAGGCCCGGTTTGCGAAGAACTGTATTCTGGCGCGTCGGCTCCTCGAGCGGGACGTCCGGTTTGTGCAGGTGATCAACGGGTCGTATGCGATGGGTGAGGGGGTCGGGAACTGGGATGGTCACAAGACGATTCAGCAGCAGTATGGGATTCATGGGCCGATTCTGGACCAGCCGGTGGCGGGGCTCTTGGCCGATATGAAGCAGCGGGGGTTGATGGAGGACACGGTGGTCGCGTTCGTGACGGAGTTTGGTCGGATGCCGACGTTCCAGAAGGGGGCGAATGGTCGGGACCATAACCCGAAGGGCTTTACGTGCTGGCTGGCGGGGGCGGGGGTCCGGAAGGCGTTCAGTTATGGTGCGACGGACGAGTTTGGTTATCAGGCGGTGGAGAATGTGACGACGATTTATGATCTGCATGCGACGCTGTTGCATCTGGTGGGGCTCGATCATGAACGGCTCAGCTTCTACCACAACGGGATCGAGCGGCGGCTGACGGATGTGCATGGGCATGTGATTCGGGATGTGTTGGCGTAGTCGCACGATGCTGCGCCATTCTCGATAGCTCGAATCCCGTCCTGGCCGGCACGACTCCGCCACCCAATCCCATCGCCCCACGGCCACCCGTGTCCAGCACGCTGCTGGCCCCGCCGGAGGCGCTTCTATCGTGGAACCATCGAACACCTCGGACTCCTGAGCGCGGCCTGGCGCGGCAGGCTCCTCTCTCCAATACGGTCGCGTTGCACTCCCCGCGATGAATGAGGATCGGAGTCCGCAGCACCGGCATCCAAAGCGGACGCTGACTGTGTGCCGCGGTTCCACTACGAAAAGTGCCTCCGGCGGCCAGCGTCCTGCTGGACCGGGGCAGGGGGCTGCTCGAGGTGACCGGCGCTCACATCAACCTGCCGGAATGACTCGAGTCATTCGCCGCCAAGTGTCCAGCAATCAGTCCCTCTCTCAACCCGGTGCGCACTCAGGCCACGCTCGTCCCCGGCACGCGAAAATGCAGCACGCCAACCCGGTTCACCGACAGCCAAGGTTCCCACCCCCCCGTCGCATTGATACCATCCGCCTGTTCACCACGAACACCATAGGATTCTCTGACCACGGACCAGGGACACGATGATGCGGCTGCGTCTCGCGTTGATTGCACTGCTTCTAGGACTCGCAATGACTAGCACTTCCGGACTGGCGGCGGAGCCGCAGAAAGTGACGACAGTCGAGGGGATCACCGAGTATCGCCTCGACAACGGTCTTCGCGTTCTCCTCTTTCCGGACCCCTCGAAGCCCCAAGTCACCGTCAACCTCACCGTCTTCGTCGGCTCCCGCCACGAAGGCTACGGCGAAGCGGGGATGGCCCACCTCCTCGAACACATGCTGTTCAAAGGAACCCCCGCCCACCCCGAGATCCCCAAGGTCCTCAAAGACCACGGCGCCGACTTCAACGGCACCACCTGGCTCGACCGGACCAACTACTTCGAGACCCTCCCCGCCAGCGACGAGAACCTCGAGTTCGCCATCCGTCTCGAAGCGGACCGGATGGTCAACAGCTACGTGAAGGGGGAAGACCTCGCCAAGGAAATGACCGTCGTCCGGAACGAGTTCGAGCGGGGGGAAAACAGCCCCTCCCGGATCCTCGACCAGCGGGTCATGTCGGCCGCCTTCGAGTGGCACAACTACGGCAAGTCGACGATCGGCAACCGGGCCGACATCGAACGGGTTCCCGTCGACTCGCTCAAGCGGTTCTACCAGCGGTTCTACCAGCCCGACAACGCGATGCTGATCGTCGCCGGGCAGTTCGATGAGCCGAAGGCCCTCGAGCTCGCCAACAAGTACTTCGGCATCATCCCCCGCCCGACCCGCGTCCTCGACGACACCTACACCGAAGAGCCCGCCCAGGATGGCGAACGCCGCGTCACGCTGCGGCGCGTCGGCGATGTCGCCGTCGTCGAAGCGCTGTACCACATCTGCGCCGGCCCGCATCCCGACTACGTCCCGATCGACGTCCTCGAACACGTGCTGACCTCGTCTCCGTCGGGCCGCCTCTACAAAGCCCTCGTCGAAACGAAGCGGTGCGCCAGCGTCAGCGGCGCGGCCTACGCCCTCCACGACCCGGGGATCTTCAAGGTCGCCGCCGAAGTCGCCGCCGGGAACGACCCGAACGACGTCCTGTCGACACTCCTCGAAACGACCGAACTGGTCGGCGAGAAGGGTGTGACCGAAGAAGAAGTGGAGCGGGCCAAGCGGTACTGGCTCAAGAACTGGGAGAACGCGATGAACGACTCCGCCCAGCTCGCCGTGCAGCTGAGCGAGTGGGCGGCCCAGGGAGACTGGCGGCTGATCTTCCTGTACCGGGACCGCCTCGAGAAGGTGACCCCGGCGGATGTCCAGGCGGTCGCCAAGAAGTACCTCCAGCGGAACAACCGCACCGTCGGGATGTTCCTCCCCTCCAAGGAAAGCCAGCGGATCTCGGTCCCGGCCACCCCGGCCCTCGCCGAGATGATCGGTGACTACAAGGGACGCGAGACGATCGCCCAGGGGGAAGCGTTCGACGTCTCGGCCGAGAACATCGAAAAGCGGACCAAGCGGACCAAGCTCGAGAGCGGACTCAAGGCCGCCTACCTGCCGAAGAAGACCCGCGGCTCGTCGGTGAACCTCGTCCTCCGGCTCCGCTACGGAACGGCCGACACCCTCAAGGGGAAGATCGCCGCCAGCGAAGTTCTGCCCGCCCTGATGCTGCGGGGAACGAAGAACCTCACGCGGCAGCAGATCCAGGACATCCTCGACATGAACAAGGCGCAGCTCGTTCCGAGCGGCAGCGCCGGTGAAGCGAGCTTTACGATCGAGACCCGCCGCGAGAATCTCCCCGCGATCCTCGACCTCCTGAAGCAGGTCCTCCGCGAGCCGACCCTGCCGGAAGGGGAACTCGAGATCATCCGCAACCGTAAGCTGGCGGCGCTGCAGCAGCAGCTCACCGATCCGCAGTCGCTCGCCCGGGTCGCCGTGTCGCGGCACCTCGGCAAGTATCCGGCGGACGACGTCCGGTACGTTCCGACCGTCCAGGAAGAGATCGACCGCTGGACCGCCCTTAAGCATGAAGAGGTCGCGTCGCTGTACGCGAAGTTCCTCAATGGCCAGTACGGGGAAGTCGCCGTCGTCGGTGACTTCAACCTCGAAGAGACCCAGGCTCAGCTCGGGAAGCTCGTGTCCGGCTGGACCACGCCGGAGAAGTACGAGCGGATCAAGCGGTCCGGCCAGGTCGAGATCGCTCCCGACAGCCGGGACCAGATCGAGACTCCGGACAAGGAGAACGCGGTCTACCTCGCCGGCACGGTGATCCCGATGGGGGACAGCGCTCCCGACTACCCGGCGATCCTGATCGCTAACCAAGTCCTCGGCAGCAGCGGCCTCTCGTCGCGGCTCGGCGACCGGATCCGACAGAAGGAAGGCCTCTCGTACGGCGTCGGCTCGATCCTCCGGACGAGTTCGCTCGACGACCGCTCGACGTTCCTCCTCTACGCGATCACGAACCCGGCCAACATGGCCAAGGTCGAAGTCGCCATGAAGGAAGAAGTGGAAAAACTCGTCGCTGACGGCATCAAGGCCTCCGAGCTCGCCGACGCCCAGAAGGGATACCTCGAGAACCTGAAGGTCACCCGGACGAGCGACAACGAGCTCGCCAGCACGCTGGCGGACACGCTCAACACCGACCGGACGATGGACTACTACACCAAGCTCGAGAAGGCGATCGCCGGCCTCAGCACCGAGGTCGTCGCCGACGCCCTCAAGAACCGGCTGATCTGGAAGCGGATCGCCGTGGCGGTCGCGGGCGATTTTGCGAAGCTCGAGAAAGAGAAGTCCGAGTCGAAGTAGGTTTCGTCTGACCGCCGTCATGGTCTCCGGTGGCTGGTCCTCCGGACCGTCTGGCAGCGGCCAAGCTCACTCTCGAACCCGGCGTTCGCAGCGGCGGACGCCGGGTTTACCTGATTCAGCAGTCCGTCCCGACTCTCCCCCCCACTCCTTCGATCTGCATCATGTCGTTCAAGCCTGCCTACAAGCGCATCCTCCTCAAGATCAGCGGCGAGTGCTTCTGCCGCAATCGGGAAGGGGGGATCTCGATGTCCGAGGTCGGCGCGGTCTCGGAGCAGATCAAGAAGGTCGTCTCCTCGGGCGTGCAGCTCGCCATCGTCTGCGGCGGCGGCAACATCCTCCGGGGTAAGCAGTTCTCCGCGGTCAGCGCCGCGATCCAGCCCGCCACCGCCCACTACATGGGGATGCTGGCGACGATCATCAACGGCCTCGCGCTCCATGACGCCCTCGAGAACATCGGCGTCCCGACCCGCCTCCAGACCGCGATCCGCATGGAGAGCGTCGCCGAGCCCTTCATCCGCCGCCGCTGCATCCGGCACCTGGAAAAGGGGCGCGTCGTGATCCTCTCGGGGGGCACGGGCAGCCCCTTCGTGACGACCGACACCGCCGCCGCCCTCCGCTCGCGGGAGATCGAGGCGGACGCGCTCCTCAAGGCGACCCGCGTCGACGGCATCTACTCCGAAGACCCCGAGAAGAACCCGCACGCCGTCCGCTACAGCGAGATCAGCTACCAGGACGTCCTGACGAAGCGGCTCGGCGTGATGGACCTCCAGGCAGTCCACCACTGCATGGAAGGGAAGATCCCCATCGTCGTCTTCAACTACCTCCGCGAAGGGAACGTCGAGCGGGCCGTCGCCGGCGAGCCGATCGGCACGACCGTCCACGCTCAGGCCCGGAGCGTGTAGACTGTCTCCCGCGCCGCGGATACCCCTCGTCGACTGCCGGAGTCCCCGCTCATGAAGCCGATTCTCGCACTCCTGGTTGGTCTCCTCCTCGTTGCCGCTCGCCCATCGAGCGGCGGTGAGTTCAACGAGGTCCTCTCGGTCGGGGATGCGGCTCCCGCCTGGACGAAGCTCCCCGGCACCGACGGCAAAGAGCACTCGCTGGCCGACCTCGAGGGCAAACCGGTCGTCGTGGTCGTCTTCACCTGCGGCAGCTGCCCGGTCGCGGCCGACTACGAAGGCCGGATCGGCGACCTGATCAAGGCCCACTCCGGCGAGGATGGCAAAGTCGCCGTGGTCCCGATCTGCGTCAACAACGTCGCGGGGGACGACCTCGAAGCTCTCAAGAAGCGGGTCGCCGACCGCAAGCTCCCGTTCCAGTACCTCCACGACAAGACCCAGAAGATCGCCAAGGACTACGGGGCCAATACCACTCCCGAGTTCTTCGTCCTGAACAAGGACCGGAAGGTCGTCTACATGGGAGCCCTCGACGACAGCACCGCCCCTGACAAGGTGAAGGCCCGCTACGTCGAGGGCGCCATCGCCGCGGCCCTCGCCGGCAAGCCCCCCGAAACGAAGGAAGTCATCGCCCGCGGCTGCCGCATCCGGTACGCCCGCGAGCGCCGCGGGAGCTGATCCCAGCCTCCGCCGTCTGCAGCCTCAAGCCCCCCATGCTTGCCGAAAACCCGCTCAGCATCCTGACGTTCATCGTCGCCCCCTCGATCCTGACGAACGCCTCCTCCGTGATGGCGCTCGGCACGTCGAACCGCTTCGCCCGGGCCATCGACCGCATCCGGGCTCTCGCGGCCCAGGTCGAAGGGAAAGACCCCCGCCTCAGCCCCGAGATCGAGCTCAAGATCCGCCAGCTCCGCGTCGCCGAGCGGCGGGCCCTCTACCTCGTCCGGGCCCTCACCGCGTTCTACACCGCGGTCGGCTCCTTCGCCGCCGCCGCACTCCTCTCCCTGACCGCCGCCGGACTCTTCTTCGCCGAGTTCATCTCCGGCAGCTACGCCGCCCTCGCCGGAGCCCTCGTCGCCGGGATTGTCGGCGTCGGCGGCGTCGTCACCGGCGCGACACTCCTCGTCCTCGAAACCCGCATGACCCTCCGGATCCTCCGCGAGGAGAACGAGTTCATGCTTGCCCGGGCGGCGGCCCGCGCGGCTGGTGGCGAGCCGATGGGGCCGATTGCGGCGGGGTCTGCGCCGGTGTAGGGGCTTCCGGTATTGCTTGGACGGTACCCTGGACGGAAGCGCCTCCGGCGGCCAGGGCTTTCGCCCTAGACCCGGTCAGGGTTTCATGTTGAGGGCCTTCACGAGGAAGGACCACTGGTCCGTCAGTTCTTCGATGATCTTGGCGGTCGGCTTGCCCGCTCCGTGGCCGGCGCGGGTCTCGATCCGGATCAGGATCGGCGCCGGGCCTCCCTGAGCCTGCTGCAGCCGCGCTGCGAACTTGAAGCTGTGCCCCGGGACCACCCGGTCATCCGTATCCGCCGTCGTCACCATCGTCGCCGGATACTTCGCCCCCTCCTTGATGTTGTGATACGGCGAATAGCTGAGCAGCGTCTTGAACTCTTCGGGATCGTCCGCCGACCCGTAATCGTCCACCCAGTACCGCCCCGCCGTGAACTGATGGAACCGCAGCATGTCCATCACCCCTACCGCCGGCAGACACGCCCCATAGAGATCGGGCCGCTGCGTCAGGCAGGCCCCCACCAAGAGGCCCCCGTTGCTCCCTCCCTGGATCGCCAGCTTCGCCGGCTGCGTGTACTTCTCGGCAATCAGGTACTCCGCCGCGGCAATGAAGTCGTCGAAGACGTTTTGCTTCTTGAGCTTCGTCCCCGCCTGGTGCCAGTCCTTGCCGTACTCCCCGCCCCCGCGGAGGTTCGCCATCGCAAAGACGCCCCCCATCTCCATCCACGCCAGCCGGCTGATCGAGAACCCCGGCGTCAGGGGGATATTGAATCCGCCGTACCCGTAGAGCAGCGCCGGGTTGTTCCCGTCGAGCTTCAGTCCCTTCTTGTGCGCCACGAAGATCGGGACCCGCGTCCCGTCGCTGCTCTTCGCGAAGACCTGCTTGACCTCGTACTCCTCCGGCACGAAATCCACCTTCGCCCGGCGGAGCAGGGTGCTCTCCCCGGTGATCAGGTCGTAGCGATAGGTGCTCGGCGGCGTCGCGAAGCTCGAGAAGGTGTAGAACGTCTCGGTCTCGCTCCGGCGGCCACGGAAACCGCTTGCCGAACCGATCCCGGGGAACTCGACAGTCCGGACGAACTTGCCGTCCATCGTATAGAGGGCCACCTGCGTCTTCGCGTCCTTCAGGGACTCGAGGACAAACAGGTTCCCGACGAGCGACACATCCGTCAGGGCCTCTTTCCCCTGCGGGATGATCTCCTTCCAGTTCTTCCGGTCAGGATTCCGGACGTCGATGGCGATCACCCGCTTCATCGGGGCGTCGAGGTCCGTCTTGAAGTAGAACAGCGTCCCGTCGTTCCCGATGAACGAGTACTCATTCTCGAACTGGTCGATCAGCGAGACCGGCATCCCATAAGGCTCGGTCAGGTCCTTGTAGAACACCCGGTAGCGGTCGTCCGTCCCGACCCACGACGTGATGATCAGCCAGCGGCCGTCCTCGGAAACCTGGCACCCGAAGCCCCACTTCGGCTCATCGGGACGCTCGAAGACGAGCACATCCTCCGCCTGCGGCCGACCGAGGCGGTGGTAGTAGACCTTCTGATTCAGGTTCAGGTTCTGGAACTCTTCCCCCTCCTTCGGCTCGGGGAAACGGGCGTAGAAGAACCCCGCGCCGTCGTTCGTCCAGGCGGGTGAATTGAACTTGATCCACTCCAGTTCGTCCTCGAGGACCTTCCCGGTCTCGACGTTCATGACATGCCAGATCCGCCAGTCGGACCCGCCGTCCTGGACTCCGTAGGCGAGAAACCGTCCGTCGTCGCTGAACGACATCCCCTCGAGGGCGACCGTCCCGTCCTTCGACCACGCATTCGGATCGATCAGGACCCGCGGCTCACCCTGGAGCGAGTCCTGGATGTAGAGGACGTCCTGATTCTGCAGCCCGTCGTTCTTCTCGAAGAAGTATTTCGAACCGACCTTGAACGGCGTCCCGAACTTCTCGAAGTCCCAGAGCTTCGTCAGCCGCTTGCGGATCGCCTCCCGCTGCGGGATCGCGTCAAGATACGAGGCCGTGTACTTGTTCTCCGCCTCGACCCACTCGGCCACCTCCTTGGAAGTCCGGACGTCGTCCTCCAGCCAGCGGTACGGATCGGCGACCGTCATGCCGTGGTACGTATCGGTCCGGCCGACCGTCTTCGTCTGAGGGGGAGCGGCAGAGAGGGGGAGGGAGGGGGAACTCGACATAAGAATCGCCAGTGCGGCGGCGGGGAGTGAACGGAGAACCTGGAGCAGATCGAGGGATCGCATCGCATTCATCAGGTTGGGCGGCCGGGATCCGAGGCAGATCGAGCCGCGGTCTGGGGTACTACTGTCCGAGACGCAGGAACCGCTCGTAGGCGGACTGCCACGCATCGCGGCTCCGCGGCTCGAACGTCTTGAGCTCGCTCGAGGCCCGCACGACGGCGCGGATGTCGGCCAGCGAGCCGATATCGCCGGCCGAGCGGGCCTGGATCAGGACGTTGCCGAGGGCGGTCCCCTCGACGGGGCCGGCCACGAGCGGCCGGTTGCAGGCGTCGGCCGTAAACTGATTGAGCAGCTCGTTCTTCCCGCCGCCGCCGACGACGTGGATGACTTCGATCCGCTCGCCAGTCAGCGACTCGATCCCTTCGAGGACCTGCCGGTATTTCATGGCGAGGCTCTCCAGCGCACAGCGGATGAGTTGCCCCTCGCTCTCCGGCACCGGCTGGCCTGTCTTGCTGCACCACTGCTGGAGGGCGGCGGCCATGTCGTCGGGGCTGAGGAACGTCGGATCGTTGCAGTCGACGATCGAGCGGAACGGCTCGGCCGCCTCGGCCATCTGGACGAGCGTGGCGTAGTCGTAGGATTTGCCGCGGCGTTCGAACGACCGGCGACACTCCTGCACCAGCCAGAGCCCCATCACGTTCTTGAGCAGGCGGTAGGTCCCGTCGATCCCCCCCTCGTTGGTCACGTTGAGGGCGAGGGCTTCGGGGGTGAGGACCGCCTGCTGGACCTCGACCCCGATCAAGGACCAGGTTCCCGAACTGATGTAGGCCCAGTTCGCCTTGCCGGTGTGCTCGGTCGGGACCGCGGCGACCGCGGCGGCAGTGTCGTGGGTCGCAGGGGCGACCACCTGGATCCGGGGGAGCCCGGTCCGGGCCGCGACGTCCTCGCGGAGCGGGCCCAGCCGTGTTCCGGGCTGGACGATGTCCGGGAAAATGCTGGTCGGGATCGAAAACTTCGTCAACAGGTCGTTGGCCCAGTTCCGTTGCAACGGGTGAAGGCACTGAGTCGTCGTGGCGTTCGTGAACTCGACCACCTTGCTGCCGCTGAGCAGCCAGTGGAAGAAGTCCGGCATCATCAGGAACTTGTCGGCCTGGGCCAGCAGTTCCGGATCCTTGAGCGACATCGCCACGAGTTGGTAGAGCGTGTTGATCTCCATGAACTGGAGACCGGTCTGCCGGAAGATCTCGGGCTGAGGGACGCGGGTAAAGGCGTGGGCCATCACCCCTTGCGTCCGGGAGTCCCGATACGTGTAGGGAGCCCCCAGCATTTCGTCCTTCCTGGACAGCAGGACGTAGTCGACCCCCCAGGTGTCGACGCCGACCGAGACCACGGAACTGCCGTACTTTGCAGCACCCTTGGTCAGTCCCTCCTGGATGTCGGTCCAGAGGCGGAGGACGTCCCAGCGGCGGGTCCCGGCAACGCTCACGGTGACGTTGGGGAACCGGTGGAGCTCTTCGAGCTGAACCCGGCCCCCCTCGAGGCGGCCGGCGATGACCCGTCCGCTCTCGGCCCCGAGATCGACCGCCAGATAGACCCGTTCCGCCATGCTGCAACCTCGCTGAGCGCTTGCCTTCGAATTCGTCCTGGTGGGGTGACCGTATCGTCAGGGGGGCGGCGTTCCAAGGCTGCTCCCGGGGATTCCAGGGGACCGGCCGGGGACTTCCGGGACGGGAATTCTCAGAGCGGGGAAGGTCTTTCGTTCCGATTTCGCGATGGCTTGCCGCCGCGGACTGCGATTACGATGAGAAGGGTCCGCATTTTCCCATCTGGATCCAGTCTCTTTCGATTCCTGCGGACATTGAGGGATCATGTCCTCGTTGAGTCTCGTTATTCAGTCGGAGGCCGGTGTCGACGTTCGTTTTCCCCTGAAGAGTGGTGAACAGACGATCGGGCGGTCGGCGGAAAATGACATCCAATTGATGCACCGTTCGGTCTCGCGTGTCCACGCGACGATTCTGGTGCGCCCACAGGGTGTGCGGATTCTGGATCGGGAGAGCCACAACGGGACGTTCGTGAACGGGCTGAAGGTGGTCGAGTCGGAGGTCGTGGTCGGGGACCAGATGCACTTCGGGCAGGTGCAGGGGAGGCTCGCGGGGCGGGTCGACGCGAACGGCGAGGATGAATGGGGAAGCGAGTCGACGGTCGGGCACCATGAGATTCCCGCGGAGGATCCGCGGCTGGCGGCGCTGACAACCGCTCAGCGCCGGGTGTTCTGGAAGCTGATCGACGGGCTGTCGGAGAAGCAGATCTCGGACGAACTGCACATCGCGGTGAACACGACGCACAATCACAAGCGGCGGATCTACGAAGTCTTCGACGTTTCCTCGCAGGCGGCCCTGATCGCCGAATTTCGAAAGCGAACCCCGCCCGGCTCGAACGGTCGTCCTGACGACGACTCCGAGTGAGAGCGCCGGTCGGGGGGCGGCGTCCGGACTCAGGCCAGCTCATCGAAGGCCGAGCCTACCGTCTATGCCGGAAAGTCAGGCCGAAGTCGATCGGCCGATTCCCGGACCGTCCGGATCATGATGGAACACCCCGGAGGGGCACGATACGCTGATCACCGAGTTCTCCGACGCAGCGGCGGCGTCTTTCTCGGGTGACAGCAGGGGTTCGATCATGATCTGCATTACCGTAGCCCCCACGTCCCGGACCCTGGCCAAGGTCGACATCCTCAATGCCATGCGGTACGCCGACGTGGTCGAGGTCGCGCTCGATCACCTGATCAAGGAGCCGGACGTCAAGGACCTGATCGAGGGGTGGGAGAAGCCGATCATCATCTCCTGCCGCCGCAAGGAAGACGGGGGGCAGTGGGACGGGAGCGAGACCGACCGGATGACGCTCCTGCGGCAGGCGATCGTCTCGGGGCCGGCCTACATCGAGCTCGATCTCGAGATCGCGTCCCGGATCCCGCGGTTCGGCAAGACGCAGCGGGTGATCAGCTTCACCAGCATGGACCGGCCGCTGAAGGACATCGATTCGATCTTCGACGAAGCGGCCCAGGCCCAGGCGGACGTGGTCAAGTTCTGCTGGCCGACCCCGACGCTCGACGACGCCTGGCCGATGCTGGCGGCGGTCAGCCAGAAGCGGCGGCTTCCGATCGTGGGGATGGGGCTCGGTCCGGCGGACCGGACGTTCTCGCTGCTGGGGCGGAAGTACGGATCGCCCTGGATCTACGCGGCGCTCGAGAAGGGGATGGAGGCGTTTCCGGGGCAGGCGACGGTGTTCGATCTGGACGAGATCTATCACTGGCGGGAGATCGACCGGACGACGGCGTTCGTGGCGATCGCCGGGTTCGGCGCGACGCAGACGATGACGACCCGGATCTTCAACGCTGCGTTCCGGCTGCTCGGAATCAGCACGCGGTGTCTGCCGATCGAGATCGGCAACCTGAACATGCTCAAGAAGATGCTGGATGTCCTGAAGGTCAAGGTGATCCTGGCCGGAGGAGCGGCGGGGGGCCAGCTCCTGCCGCTGGCGGAGCAGATCGACGAGCTGGACCGGAAGAGTTCGTACGCCGACCTGCTCCTGAAGCACGAGGAATCGTGGCGGGGGTACAACACGCTGTGGCGGTCGGGGCTCAAGGTGCTGGAGTCGACGCTGGCCGGAGCCAAGGGAGCGGCGGGGGATCGGCCGCTCGACCGGCGGAACGTCCTGGTGCTCGGCAACGGGGCGGCGGCGAAGTCGATGGCGTATGCGGTCCAACAGCGGAAGGGGCTCGTCAGCGTCTGTGGTCCGGACGACAAGCAGGCGCAGCAGGTGGCGCAGGACCTCCAGTGCCGGCTCGTTCCGTTCCAGAGTCTGTATGACACGCTGGCGGATGTGATCGTGATTGCGGATCGGAACCTGCGATCGGGGGCTCATCAGGGGTGTATCAATCCCTCGGTGCTGCGGCCGGCGCAGACGGTCCTCGATGTCAGCGATCCGCCGCAGGAGCATCCGCTGTTCGTGGAGGCCCGGGAGCGGGGATGCCTCGTGGTGGAGCCGGTCAAGGTTTACATGGACCAGCTTCAGATGCAGTTCAAAGCGATCGCCGGCCGCGATCTTCCCGCGGAAGCGTTCGCCAAGGGCCTGACGGAGTAGCCAGTGCCGGTGAAGCCGTCTCTGGTGGGGGGCGGGGTTGGGGTGCAGGGGGCCCGCCCCTGCCCGCCGGAGGCCTTCCGTACAGGGAACCGTCCAACTCCTACCGGACGCCGTTGTCTCGCCGGCCAGAGAAATCCCGTCCATCGCTTGAGGCCATTTCGCGGCTCGATCACAGTGAGCCGAACCTCCAGGGAGAATCCGCATGTTGCCCGGCGTCAAGCAGTTCGATCTCAGTGGCCGTGTCGCACTCGTGACCGGGGGCTCCAAGGGGCTCGGCGCCGCGATGGCAGCGGGGCTCGCTTCCGCCGGAGCGAAGGTCGTCCTGTCGAGCCGGAACAAGGAGGAGGTCGAAGCGGCGGCGAAGCAGATCGGTGCGGACCATGGCGTCTCGGCGATCGGGATCGCGGCGGATGTCGTCCGGCCTGAGGACGTCGAGCGGCTGGTGCAGGAGACGCTCAAGGCGTTCGGGCGGATCGATGTCCTGATCAACAACGCCGGGATCAATATCCGGGGGCCGATCGACGAGCTGACGTTCGAGCAGTTCAAGCAGGTGCACGACATCAACGTCGACGGACTGTGGCTGACGAGCCGGGCGGTCGTCCCGCACATGAAAGCCGCGAAGTCGGGTCGGATCATCAACGTCGCCAGCACGCTCGGGCATGTCGGCCTCGCGAATCGGACTCCATATGCCTCCAGCAAGGGGGCGGTCGTCCAGATGACGCGGGCCCTGGCGATCGAGCTCGCACCGTGGGAGATTACGGTCAACGCGATCTGCCCGGGGCCGTTCCTGACCGAGATGAATATCCCGATCGCGGACACGGAGGACGCGAAGAAGAATGTGCTCGGGGCGGTGGCGCTCAATCGCTGGGGTCGGCTCGAGGAGATCCAGGGGGCGGCGATCTTCCTGGCGAGCTCGGCGGCCAGTTATGTGACGGGGAGCAACCTGTTTGTCGACGGAGGCTGGACGGCGCGGTAGAGCTGCAAAGACTCGATGGCTTAAGCCACGTCCTGGCCGGCACGGCTTCGCCACCTCCAATCCATCGTCCCACGGCCACCCCGGTCCAACAGGCTGCTGGCCCCGCCGGAGGCGCTTCTACCGCGAAACCACGGCACACAACGGACGTCCCATCGCGGATCGACGTTGAGGGCCTCTCTCTCCAGCACGCCCGCACCGCACTCCCCGCGGCAAAGAGGAGGGGAGTCCGCAACACCCACTCCTAAGCGGACATCGACTGTGTCCTGCGGCGCCGCAGGGAACGGTGCCTCTTCGGCGCTCCTGAGAAAAAGTCTCACGGCACGCACACAGCGCAGGGCCGAATCCCGAACACCCTGCATCAAAACGAACACGGGCGAGGTGGGATCGAAATCCCGCCTCGCCCGGTGTCCTGTTCTGATCAGGGACCTGGCGGTCCCTCTCGCGAAAACTACTTGCCACCGCCGACCGCGGGGCGAACCTTGCTGCCGGGAGCGGCGGTGGTGCTCGCCGGCTGAACCGGCTGACCCGACTGGCCGGGACGGGCCTGGCCCGGACGGCTCTGGCTGACGGGGGTCGCTTCATCGGTCAGGTGGTTGATGACCCGGGACTGGGCCTTGACCTGCTCGAACACCTTGGCGACCGACTGCTGGGTCTTCTCGTCGACGACGCTGTTGTACAGCTCGTTCCAGACCTGCTTCGGATCGTCGACGAGCTGCTCGGTGAGCCCTTCGCACTTGATGATCACGTAGCGGTTGGCGGCGACTTCGATGACCGGCGAGATCTCGCCGACCTTCAGCTTGAAGGCTTCCTTCTCGACGTTCGGGTTGCCGCCGTTCTTGCGGATCGGCGGGATCACACCGCCGAGCGGGCGGGTGTTCGGGTCGGAGGAGTATTTCCGGGCGAGGGCTTCGAAGTCATCCGGGTTCTGGGCGACTTCTTCCCAGATCTGGTTCGCGTTGCGGACGTTCCCTTCGAGGAGGATCATCCGGGCCTTCACGCGGGGGCCGTATTCCCGCTCGAAGGCGTTCATCATGTCTTCTTCGGTCGGGGTGATTTCCGAGCCGGCGAGTTTCTTGAGGGCGATCATCGGCCAGATGATGTCCTGCTGGTACTGCTCGGGGTTGAGGCCCCGCTCCGCCTGGAGCATCTGATACCAGGTGTCGGGCGGCAGGTTGAACTTCTTGGCGATCGAGATGACTTCCTGCTCGACGTCCTGCTTGGTGATGTTGATCTGCTGGCGGGAGCATTCCTGCTCGATGATCGCCTTGTTGATCAGGTTGTCGAGGACTTCCTTGCCGTGCCGCTTGATGCACTCGCGGGCGAGGGCGTCATAGCTGATCGGCTGGCCGTTGACGCTGGCGACGGCGGCGACCGGTGCGGCACCGGGACGGGCGGCGCCCTGGGCGGGGGCGGGCTCGCGGGTCTGCGAGGCGGCCGGCTCGGGGCGGAGCACCTGGAACAGGACCGCTCCGCCGATCACGGCGGCGGTGGTTCCGGCGAAGACGGGGACGATCCGGCGGCGGGGAGCGGGGGCGGTGGGCGTGGCAACGACTTCCGGGGAGTGAGTCCGTTCACTCATGGAAAACTCCAGGCTCGGGTGGGACGACAGGGCTGAGAGGGTTGCCAGAGAGGCCATGGGACCGCATCCGTGCGGCGGCAAAACAATCCCGGCCCCGACCAGCGGGAGCGGCGGCGTTATAGCGCGGCTGCGAGAAACGGGTCAAGAGGATTCCGGCGGTTCCCGCCGCAGCCGATCCCTCCGGGAATTCCCAATTGCTCCCGTCTTCACCGCGGTGATATAGACCGTCCTCAATCTTCCTTCGACGGCGCCCTCTTCCGACGGCATCGATCCGCCATGCGATACCGCCTCGCCGCCATCATCCCCGCTTACCTCCTGCTGATCACAGGGTGTCTGGCGGCGGCGTACTCACTCCGCTTCGACTTCGACGTCTCCCGCTTCGCCGCCTCGTACTGGCAGACCCTCCCGATCGTGCTGCTCGCCAAGACGGCGGCCTGCCTGTTCTGGAACGAGTGGCGCGGCAGCTTCCGGTTCCCGACGGTCTTCGATCTCGTGCGGGTCGGACTCTGCGTCCTGACCGCGGCGACGGCTCTGTTCGTGTGCGACCTGTTCTCGCCGGCGATCCCGAACATCCCCCGCTCGGTGATTCTGATCGACGGGGCGCTGCATCTCCTGGCCCTCGGGATCCTGCGGGTCAGCTACCGGATCTACTACGAAGTCATCGGCCCCCGGCTCAACAAGGCCCGGCTGCCGAAGGCCCTGATCTACAGCGTGGGGCACGAGTCGATCGGAATCCTGCGGATGCTGACCTCGACCCGGATGGCGAAGCGGGCCTTCCGGATCTCCGGCTTCATTCAGGTGGACGAGAAATTCTGCGGGTCGCAGATCGGCGGCTGGCCGGTCTACGACCGCCGCCTCGGCTGGGACCGGATCCGCCAGCAGTCCGGCGCGAGCCATCTGCTGATCCCGACGATGGTTCCCGGACGGATCGTCCGGGAACTCCTCCGGGAGTGCACCGCCGCCGGGATCGAGATCTCGATGATTCCTGCAGTCAGCGAGCTCGTCGACCGCCGCTTCAAGCTCGCGACCCGCGAAGTGACGATCTCCGATCTGCTCCGCCGCGAACCGAACCGGCTGGACATGGAGTCGCTGCGGAGCTCGGTGACCGGTAAGCGGGTCATCGTCACCGGTGGAGCGGGGAGCATCGGCAGCGAGCTCTGCCGGCAGATCCTCGGTCTCGCGCCGGAATGCCTCGTCGTCTACGACCAGTCGGAATTCGGTGTCTTCTCGCTGGAGCAGGAGTTCCTGCAGTCCTATCCCGCGGCGAAGATCCAGTTCGTGATCGCCGACATCCTCGATCAGGACCGGCTCGACCACGTTTTCGGCCAGGTCCGGCCGCATCTCGTGTTCCATGCGGCGGCGTACAAGCATGTGCCGCTGATGGAGGACAACCCGCAGTCGGCGATCAACAACAACGTCTTCGGCACGAAGGCGGTCGCCGACGCCGCCCACCGCTACAAGGTGGAGCGGTTTGTCCAGATCTCGACCGACAAGGCGGTCCGCCCGACGAGCGTCATGGGGGCGACGAAGCTCGTCGCCGAGAAGTACGTCCAGTCCCTTTCGCAGCATGGTGACACGCACTTCCTGACCGTCCGGTTCGGCAACGTGTTGAACTCGGCGGGGAGTGTGGTTCCGACGTTCCGGAAGCAGATTGAAGCGGGGGGGCCGATCACGGTGACGCACCCGGAGATGAACCGGTTCTTCATGACGATCCCGGAGGCGGTGCAGCTCGTCGTGCAGGCGGGGGTGCTGGGGATCTCGGGTGAGGTGCTGATTCTCGACATGGGGGACCCGGTCCGGATTCTGGATCTGGCGCGGGACATGATCATTCTGTCGGGGCTGAAGTACCCCGACGACATCGACATCGTGTTCACGGGGCTTCGTCCGGGTGAGAAGCTCTATGAGGAGCTGTTCTACTCGTCGGAGAAGGGAGCCCGGCGGGTGCACGAGAAGATCTTTGCGGGGGATCGGGAGACGATCCGTCCGGCGATGCAGGTCTTGGCGGACATCCGCCGTCTTTCCGAGGCGGTCGAGGAGTCACCGGAGGCTGCGCTGAAGGCACTGCAGGATGTGACGCGGTCGTACTCGGACACGGAGTGGGTTCCCTCGCGTCTCAAGGCGGCCGCTTAGTCGTCGCTGCCGGCACGACTCCGCCTGCTCCAATCCATCGTCCCACGGCCACCCCGGTCCAGCAGGCTGCTGGCCCCGCCGGAGGCGCTTCTGTTGTGGAACCATGGCGCACAACGAGCCTGCAATCGCGGACTGGCGCTGAGGACCTCTCTCTCCTGAACGCTCACATCGCACTCCCCGCGGCAGGGAGGAGGGGAGTCCGCGTAGCTGGTTCCCAAGGCGGACGCACGGAGTTTCCCACGGTTCCACGAGGGAAGCGCCTCCGGCGGGACCAGCGTCCCGCTGGACCGGGGTGGGTCACTTGCCGAAGCAGTACAGGTGCTCGAACGTCCGCAGCAGCACATGCCCATTGACCAGCACCGGCGTCGCCACCGTCTTCTCATCCTCGCCCAGCGAATTCGTCGCCACCAGCTTCCCCGACGCCGCATCCACCACAAACGTCGTCCCGTCTTCACGGGCGAGATACAGATTGCCGCCGGCCAGGATCGGCGAAGCACTGTAAGCCAGCCGGTTCTTCGGCAGATCCGCGGTCCAGATCTCCTCCCCGGTCGCCACGTTCAGACAACCAAGCTTCCCCTTGTCGGTCGCGACGTAAACCTTCCCCTCGTGAGCGATCGGACTCGGAACGTCCGCCGAAAGCCCCTGCTTGGTCCACGCAACGTGTGACTTCGTCACGTCGCCGCTCCCCCCAAGCCGGACCGCCGTCAGCGAACCGCCCCGGGCATAGGGAGCCAACACCATGTTGCCGTCGACAACCGGCGACGAGATCGAACGGAAGAACCCGTTCTGCTCCGGATTGAGGCCCCCCACTCGCCACAGCTCTTGGCCCGTGGCGGCGTCATGAGCGGTGACGTGATCCGCACCGAGGACCACAATCGTCTCTTTCCCTTCGTGCGTCACGACGACCGGCGTCGTGTAGCTCTGGGCCGCCTCCTTCGGGGCGGGGACGTTCCGGTCAACCTTCCAGGCGACTTCTCCCGTCTTCTTGTCGAAGGCGGCGAGGTAGGAAGGGGAGGGCTCACTCTGCATGCAGGTCACCACGACGTACTTCGACGTCATGATCGGCGACGTGCCGAGGTCCCACCACAGCGTGTCTTCGCCGTACTCCTTCTGCAGGTTCTTCTCCCATAGGACCTTGCCAGACAGGTCCACGCCAGCCACGTCGCCGCTCTTGAAGTAGGCGGCAATGATGTTGCCGTCAGTCACGGCGGAGGGGTTCGCGCCGGTCGCCTTCTGGTGCTTGCCGGGCCGCTCAGTCCCGACCTTCGCTTCCCAGAGGGTCTTGCCGTTCATGTCGAGCGCGACCAGGACGTTCTTGCTCTCCTTGCCGCAGGTCACATAGATCCGGTCATCCCACACGATCGGGGTCGAACCGCCGCTCGGGAGGTCGACCTTCCACTTCAGGTTCTTGTCGGCCGACCACTCGGTCGGAAACGCTCCGCTGGCGACCCCGTTCAGCTGCGGCCCGCGCCAGCTCGGCCAGTTGGCGGCCGGCGAATGAGCCGGGGTCAGCACGGAGGTCGCGGCCAGAAGCGTGGTCAGGCTCAGCGCGGCGAGACGGCGCATATTGGAGATCCTTGGTGAGGCGAAGCGGCGGGAGGAAGCGGGGATCGATCGACCGTGCATTATGCGTTCTCCGCCCGGAATGGGAACCGACCCCGCCGGCAGAACCGTTACGACCGGCCCGTTCGCGCGGGGGAGAGGGAGGCCGGTGTTACAAACCGGCCACATTGGGGGGCTCCACGTCGACGTGCGGCAGCGCGACCTAGGGTTGCAGGTCTTGAGGGCAAGACGAAGCGGCATGGAACTGCGTTGAATGGATCGCCCCGTGATTATCGAAACTCCCCTGTCCGTCCGGACGTCCGTCGAGAAACTCGTCGTCCGCCCCTGGTCGCGCGACATCCTGACCCCCGCGTTCCTCCGGCAGTGGAAAGACGTCGCCCGGCGGAGCGTGACCCCCAACCCGTTCCTCGAGCCGGAGTTCGTCCTCGCCGCCCTCGATCACCTCAAGGATCTGTCGGATCCGGTGTTCCTGACGATCGACGACCCCCAGGGACGCCTGCTGGGGCTCGGCGTCTTTGAAGAGGTCGCCGGATCGCGGCGGCTGCCGATCCCGCACCTCCGGTCGTGGCAGACCCCGCACACCTATCTCGACAGCCTGCTGCTCGATCGCCGCGTGGCGGATGAGGCCTCGGCCGCCTTCTGGCACTACCTCGCCGAAGGACACCACTCCTGGCACGGCGTCGAGTTCCCGCAGCTCCGCCTCGGCGACACGTTCGATTCGATCTTCAACGGCGCGGCCGGAGCCGCCGGCGTAGAGCTCTCGGACAACAAGTCGTGGTCCCGGGCGACCCTCCGGACCGACCAGAGCCCCGAACAGATGTCGCGTGGCATCTCGTCCAAACGGGCGAAGAGCCTCCGTCGCGGCTGGCATGAGCTGGAACGCCGCGGCTCGACCACGTTTCACCTCGACCGCTGCGATGATTCCACGGTCGCCGGACCGATCGAGAAATTCCTGCGGCTCGAAGCGCTCGGCTGGAAGGCGGAGCAGGGGACCGCCCTCGACTGCTGCGAAGAACAGCGGGGCTTCTTCCGGGCGATGATGTCCGCCTTCGCCGCCAGCGGCCGAACTCTCTTTTCCCGGATCGAAGTCGGCGGCGAGACCGTCGCCACGGTGGCGCACATCCTGAGCGGCGAGGGAGCGTTCGCCTTCAAGCTTGGCTGGGACCCCGCGCTCGAGCGGGGCTGCCCCGGCTTTCAGCTCAAGTCGCAGCTCGTCGAACACGCCGAGCAACTGTTGCCCGAGACCCGGTGGGTCGACAGCTGCTCCACCGAAGGCTCGTTCATCGAACACGTCTGGGCCGACCGGAGCGAATTCCGGCACCGTCTCTACCTGACCAGCCGCGCGGCGAGCGTCGCCGCCTCGGTGGTCGGCAAGGTCCGCGTCCTCCGCGATGTCCTGCTGGGACGGACCCCCGCGAGCACCGAGCGGAAGTAGCACCATTTCCTGCAACTCGGATCGACTCGAACACACTCCCCGTCAGCTCGCCATGATCACCGCCACCACGCCGAGTCACGAACGCCCCTCGCCTCAGGATGCCGAAAAACATCTCCCCGCGCTCGACGGAATCCGCGGCCTCGCGATCCTGCTGGTCTTCCTCTACGACTGCCTGCGACCCGCTGAAGGGGGCGTGGTCAACTACGTCGTCCGCCGGATCTGCACCGCCGGCTGGATCGGGGTGGACCTGTTCTTCGTCCTGTCGGGGTTCCTGATCACCGGGATCCTGCTCGACACCGCCGGACGGCGGGGCTACTTCTCGAGCTTCTTCCTCCGGCGTTCCGTCCGGATCTTTCCGCTGTACTACCTCGCCCTTGCGGTGACGTTCTTCGGACTGCCGTGGTTCTGCCAGATGACTGGGCGGGCTCCCGAACTGCAGGAAGGTCTCAAGACGCTGGCGACCGATCAGGTCTGGTACTGGACGTATCTCCAGAACTGGCTGTTCGCGTTCCGGCAGTCGTGGCCCGAGCCGCAGTACCTGAAGCACTTCTGGTCGCTGGCGATCGAAGAGCAGTTCTACCTCGTCTGGCCGTTCGTCGTAGCACTGACGCCGCGGCGGTGGATGGGGACCGTCTGCCTCAGCCTGATCGCCGTCGCACTCGGCACCCGGACCTATCTTTATCTCAACGGGTTTCCGTGGGTGACGACGTTCGTCCCGACTGTCTGCCGGCTCGATGGACTCGCGATGGGGGGCCTCGCCGCCCTGCTGATCCGCGATCCGGTCTGGCGAGCCCGGCTCGCCCGCTGGACTCCGGCGCTGGCCCTTGTCTCGTTCGTCGGCCTGTTCGCTCTCGACAAGGTCTGGCCGGTGCTGGTCAACGACCGGATCGGGACCCATACGATCGGCCACACCCTCTACGCCGTGATGTTCGCGGCGTTCATCGTGGCCACCGCAACCCGTCCCGCCGGCACCTGGTTGCCGCGGCTCCTATCGTGGCGGGGGCTGACGCTGCTCGGTCAGCTCAGTTACGGGCTGTACGTGATCCATCGTCCGGTCCACCGCTTCGTCGAGTCGTTCGAAGCCAGCGTGCTGCCGGAATCGATCCGTGGTTACGCCCTGTTTGCCGCGACGCTCGGCCTCTCGCTCGCGATCGCCTGGCTGAGCTGGGTCTGCATTGAGCGGCCGATCCTGTCGCTGAAGCGGTACGTCCCCCGTCCCGATCAGATCCCGGCCCGGACTCCGGAGCCCGTCTCGACAGGTTCGGTACAGGAGCCCTCCCGCACGGGCTATGATCAGGTCGTTCCGAGCCGAACGACCGACAGGGGAGAGCCGTTGGAATGTCTGAACTGATTCGCGTGGCCGCCGTGACGGATGTCCCCCCCGGCGGTCGGCTGTCGGTCGAAGTCGACGAAGTCCCGGCGCTGCTGCTCCGGGTCGGGGACGAGTTCTACTGCCTCGAGGACGTCTGCACGCACGACGGCCAGCCCCTCACCGACGGTCCGTTCGACGGCCGGCAGATCACCTGCCCGCGCCACGGGGCCCGGTTCGACGTGAAAACGGGGGCGGCCCTCTGCATGCCCGCCACCTCTCCGGCCCGGGTCTTTCCCGTGACGATCCGGGACGGCGGGGTCTACGTCTCCCTCTGACAGACGGGGCTGTCGGTTGGCTCCCAGAGATGAGACCAAGTCTCTTTTTGACACTTTTCGTTGTCGAAAATGTGCAGCCGGCTACGATGGGGGCTGAAGATCGCCTCTCATGAAAGCCGTTCACGACACCGCCGATCGCAGCTTCCTGACCGCCCTCCAGCGGATCGGGCAGGCGTCTGTGTCGCAACTGTGCTCTGAAATGGGGGTTACGGCGACCGCCGTACGCCAGCGGCTGACGCGGCTCCAGGCTCTCGGCTGGATCGCGCGGAGCGTGGTCCGGGGAGAACGGGGGCGGCCTCACCACCTGTACAGTGTCACCAACGACGGTTTGTCGCAACTCGGTGACAATTACCGGGAACTGGCGATTCTGCTTTGGAAGCAGATCCAGAGCCTGGAAGAGCCGGAGCTCAAGAGCAAACTGCTCGGAAAGGTCCGGCAGGCGTTCGTCGCCGCCTATGGACAGGGGGTCGAAGGGGAGGGGGTCGAGACCCGGATGGAGCAGCTCCGCAGCGGGCTGGCCAACCGTGGCTTCGACGTCGAACTGCAAGGAGAACCGGGATCCCTGCCGGTCCTCAAAGAGCACGCCTGCCCGTACCACGAGCTGGCGGAGAAGGACTCCTCGATCTGCGACCTCGAACAGACGGTGTTCGCGGAGATCGTCGGAGTGCCGATGGAGCGGTCCCGGTGCTGCCTGGAGGGGCACACCTATTGTGAGTTTCAACCCGTCGCCGGGTGACGGAATTGCCATATGCCGGAAAGGCTTGTGAAGCCGAGCCGGTCGTTGGTGCCCTTCTCCCGAGACCGATACAGTTTCCCGTCGGAGAGACGGCGGACGCCGTTTCCGGAAAGCGCCTTCTGGGAATCGAGATCGATTATGACCTGGATTGAAGGGCGGTTTGAAGAGAACGTCATTACGACGACCCTCGAGCAGGCGATGAACTGGGCCAAAGAGTCCAGCATCTGGCCGATGACCTTCGGCCTGGCCTGCTGTGCCATCGAGATGATGGCGACCGGAGCGAGCCGGTACGACCTCGACCGGTTCGGAGCCGGTGCCTTCCGCGCGACGCCGCGGCAGGCAGACCTGATGATCGTCGCCGGGACGGTCACCTACAAAATGGCGAGCCGCGTCCGCCGCCTGTACGAACAGATGCCCGATCCGAAGTACGTCATCGCCATGGGTGCCTGCACCGTCGGCGGTGGTCCGTACTTCAAGTATGGCTACCACGTCGTCAAGGGGGTCGACCTGGTGGTCCCCGTCGACGTGTACGTCCCTGGTTGTCCTCCCCGTCCGGAAGCCCTTCTCGAAGGGATCATGCGGATCCAGGACAAGATCAAGGCCCGCCGCATCACCCGCGGCGCGACCGAGATCCTCCCGATTCCGCATCACACGGGCTACGTCAAAGAGCCCGAACTGATTAACGCCTGAGTCTGTTTCGAAGCATGTCCATCACACTGAAGATCACGAATCTGCACGTCGCCGTCGGGGAAGTCCCGATCCTCAAGGGGGTCGACCTGACGATCCGCCAGGGGGAAATTCACGCCCTGATGGGGCCCAACGGCTCGGGGAAGAGCACGCTGGCCTACACGCTGGCGGGGCACCCCAAGTACGAGATCACCGAAGGGAAGATCGAGCTGGACGGGCAGGACATCAGCGAGCTCGATCCGTGTGAGCGGGCCCGCCTCGGGATGTTCCTCGCCTTCCAGTACCCGGTCACGATTCCGGGGGTAAAGGTCGCGGACTTCCTGCGTCATGCGATCACGAACGTCCGGAACCCCGCCCGCAAGGAAGGGGAAGAGCTGATGCCGATGCGCGAGTTCCGTCAGGAACTCCGCAAGACGATGGAAGAGCTCAACATCGACGCCGAGTTCGCCCGCCGCTACCTCAATGAAGGGTTCTCCGGCGGTGAGAAGAAGCGGATGGAGATCCTTCAGCTCGCGATGCTGAAGCCGAAGTTCGCAATTTTGGACGAGACCGATTCGGGACTCGACAGCGACGCTGTCCGGGTCGTGAGCGAAGGGCTCGCAAAGCTCTCCGGCCCGCAGATGGGGGTGCTGATCATCACCCACCACGAGCGGCTGCTCGAGTTCAACCGTCCGCAGTTCACCCACGTCATGCTGGCCGGCCGCGTCGTCGAAACCGGCGACGCCCAGCTCGCTCACGACCTCCACGCCAACGGCTACGCCGCGATCCGCGAGCGGCATCCCGAAGCGACGGCCGAAGAAGAAGCCGCCAAGGAGCGGAAGCCCCTGGCAGCCGCCAAGTAGCCGGCACCCTCCGCCGAGCCGTTCCTTCCGACTGACCGCGCGACACTTCCAACCACCGCGGCTTTCCACCGCGAGGAGTTGACCATGATTGAAGCCATCCTCAACGAAGACACCACCGAAAAGTCCGACGTCCAGATCGGCGAATACCAGTACGGGTTCCACGATCCGACGGACAAGTACACGTTCATGTCCCGCAAGGGGCTGGACCGGGAGATCGTCGGCCAGATCTCCGAGATGAAAGGGGAACCGGACTGGATGCGCCAGTTCCGGCTCGACTCGCTTGAAGAGTTCTTCCGCCGCCCGATGCCCTTCTGGGGCGGGGATATGTCGGGGCTGAACTTCCAGGACATCTACTACTACGTCAAGGCGTCGGACCGGCAGGGGAAGACCTGGGACGACGTCCCGGACGACATCCGCAAGACCTATGACCGGCTCGGGATCCCCGAGGCGGAGAAGAAGTACCTCGCCGGCGTGAAGGCGCAGTACGAGTCGGAAGTGATCTACGGCTCGCTCCAGGAAGACCTCGCCAAGCAGGGGGTGCTGTTCACCGACACCGACTCGGCGCTCAAGGAGCATCCCGAGATCTTCCGTGAGCACTTCGGCAAGGTGATCCCGCCGAACGACAACAAGTTCGCCGCGCTGAACTCGGCCGTCTGGTCGGGGGGCTCGTTCATCTACGTCCCCAAGGGGGTGAAGATCGAGTTCCCGCTGCAGGCCTACTTCCGCATCAACACCCAGAACATGGGGCAGTTCGAGCGGACGCTGATCATCGTCGACGAAGGGGCCTCGGTGCACTACGTCGAAGGGTGTACGGCCCCGACCTATAGCAGCGACTCGCTCCACTCGGCAGTGGTCGAGATCATCGTGAAGCGGGGTGGCCGCTGCCGCTACACGACGATCCAGAACTGGTCCAACAACGTCTACAACCTCGTCACCAAGCGGGCGATGGCGTACGGCGATTCGCTCATGGAGTGGATCGACGGCAACCTCGGCTCCAAGCTGACGATGAAGTACCCGGCCATCTACTTGATGGAGCCGGGGGCCCGCGGCGAGACGCTGTCGATCGCCTTCGCCGGCGACGGCCAGCACCAGGACGCCGGGGCGAAGATGGTCCACTGTGCTCCGCACACGTCGAGCCGGATCATCTCCAAGTCGATCAGCAAGAACGGCGGCCGCTCGAGCTACCGGGGCCTCGTGAAGGTCCAGAAGGGGGCCCACGACTGCAAGAGCAACGTCGTGTGCGACGCCCTGATCCTCGACCCGACCAGCCGGAGCGACACCTATCCGTACATCGAAGTCGAAGAGGAAGATGTCGCGATCGAGCACGAAGCCTCGGTCTCGAAGATCGCCGAAGACCAGTTGCTGTACCTGATGAGCCGCGGCCTGACGGAAGCGGAAGCGAGCGCGATGATCGTGACCGGCTTCATCGAGCCCCTCGTCAAGGAGCTGCCGATGGAGTACGCGGTCGAGATGAACCGCCTGATCGAGCTGCAGATGGAAGGGAGCGTCGGGTAGACCGTTCCCGACTGGATTCCCAAGACCCTCGCAGCGGCAGACAATGCGTCTGCCGCTGTTTTTCTGCGCAGGTGGTACCGCGTCGCTCTGCACGGGAGGTCGGGATGATCGAAGAGACCTATCGACCGCTGGCGATCTCGGCTCTCGTCGCCACGGTGCTTCTGTTGCCGGCCCCATTGGCCTTTGTCTTTCCGGCCATGACCGTCTGGAGCTGCGCCGCCTGTCTGGCGGCCGGAGTGGCTCTCGTCCGGACCAGGCGCGGCATCCGAATCGGACGCCGGCTCGCGCGAGGCGTTGCGCTGTTCTCGACACTGATCTTCGTCTCGGCCTGCGTCTGGCACGTCACGCTCCACCGGCGGGAGAATCCGGAGGGATGCCGGCGTGTTTCGCTGGCCCTGCTGGCGAACGGAAGCGAGACGATTCCCGAGAGCGTCCGGCGATGTGAGGGGGAGAGAATCCTGGTGAAAGGGGGGATCTACGACTGGCCGCAGGGAAATGAGCCGCTCCAGATCTGTCTCGACCGCCGCTTTCCGCTGGAGGTCCGTCCTCAGGACGACGTGGACGTTCGGGGCCTCGGTTTTGACCTGGCGGTCACGGCCGTCCTGGCGATCGAACGGGATCGGGACGGAAAGGAGCGGGTCGTCCTGAAGGGGGCCCGGATCTGCCGGGCGACGTCGATGCTGGACCCCATCTCCTATGTGGGAGGGTGCTGATCCGGGAGCCGCTGGGCATCGACATGCCGGCCCTCTGGATCGTTTGGATCCCTTCCGACGATGGGCTCAGAAGTAGAACCGCAGCCCCGTAATCCAGCTGTGGAGATCCGCGCCGCCGACCGAGTAGACGTCGTACCCGGTATAGACCTCGACTCGCTTCCAGATCACGCCGATCGTTGCCCGGCCGTGGATCAGGCTCGCCCCGCCGAGCCGGCCGAGGTCGATGCTCGAGGAGATTACGATCGGCTTCACCGGGTAGAAGTCCGCCCCGTACGTGAAGTTGAAGCCGAAGGCATCCTTCCCGCCGTTGTCGACGAGGTAGTTCATCCCGATCCCGGAGTAGAACTCGACCCGCTCGCTCTGGGCGAACCGGTAGATCAGGTTGATGTCCCCCGTGGAAATTGTCTGATGGCTTCCTGAACGCGACTCAGTTCGCGAGAAGAACTCCGAATCGAGTCCGAGGCGGAAGGCGGTATCGAGCTGGAGCCGGCCTCCCCAGGACTCGGTGTCCCCCAGGTTCGAGCCGACTTCGGTCGTCAGCCGGGCTGAGAACGACTGCGTCGGCCGATCGTCGAACTGGGTGACGATCCGTCCCTCCCGGTCGTCGGCGTAGGGAAACGGTGCGAACTCAGTCGGCCGCGAGAAGTCATCCTGCAGGGCCATGTGCGGCCCCCAGTACGGGGACGCCAGAGCGATGAACGCGAGCTTGGCGAAGAGACCGGAGAACGTCTCCTCGTCCTCATCTTCGTCGTCGCAGTCGGAGCCCCAGCGGAATCCCCACCCTTTCGAGGAAGAGCAGGGGGGCGGAGGGGGAGGGGAGGACGAGGAACCGGACGAATCTTCTTCCACGTTCTTACGGACCGACGATACCCAGTCGTCGCCGCGCACCGTGGGCGCCGCCGCAAGAAGCGCGGTGAAGAGGACGCTCGAAATGACGCCAGCCCTCGTCATCGATCCGCCGTCTCAAGATGTCGGACTCCGGCCATCTGGCAGCCGGGCCACTGCCATCAGTTCTTGGGAGGGGCTGTGTAGCCCGACTGTCGGACCCCCGTCTCTTCCGCCTCTTTCAGCCCCGAGCTCCCTTTCATGGCCCCGCTCACGCCGAGGATCTCGGGATGGCGGGCGATCCGGTCGCTGAAAATCCGAGCATCGTTGATGATCGGCTCCAGGTTCGTGAGCAACGTGCTGAGGGCGGCGGTCGAACGGTTCAGGTTGTTGTAGAGGTCGGGATTCTTCGCGAACTGCTGAAGGGTCCCTTCCTCGGTGTTCAGGTTCTTCGAGAACATGTTGAGCTCGGTCAGGAGCGACTCGAGCTGTCCGAGGCTGCCGTCGAGCTTGGAGACCATCGACTGGCTCTGCTTGGCGAGCGGGTCCGTCGCCGCGTTGATCTTCTCGAGGTTGTCGCTGACCTTCTGGACCGATTGCCGTGTCAGGGCGATCGTCTGCTGAGTCTCGGTCACGATCTGCGGCAGGGCGGCGATCGTCCGCTTGAGGTCCTGCTGCACCTGCGGATCCGCCAGCAGCGAGTTCGCCGACGTCAGAGTCTCGTTGGCGGTCTTCATCGTCAGGGCAAACGCCTCGAGCCCCGCCGCCGCCCGCTCGATCACGTCGTCGAGCTTCCCTTCTTTGGTCTCGAGCAGCGAATTCAGGTTCTTGCCGACCGTCTTCCACTCCTCGCTCGTGCCATTGAACGAGTCGAGGGTCTTGCTGACAGTCACCTCCAGCTTGGCGAGCGACGCCAGCGGATCGACCGGCGAGAGCCCCCGCAGCTTCTTGTTGGGAGGGATGAACTCCCGGCTCGAACCGGGGGTGAACTCGATCGTGGCGTCGCCGAACAGCGACCGGGTCAGGGCCGCCCGCGAATCCTTGCGGAGCTTCCGCTCGGCAAAGATGTCGACGATGCAGATGACCCCCGGCTCTTCTTCGCTGATCACGACGTCCCGCACCTTCCCGATCGGCAGACCGTTCAGCTGAACGGGGCTGCCGGGACGGACCCCGGGGGCCTCCTCGAACTGGATCGCGAGGGCGTAGGTCTCCTGGAAGTAGCTTTTGATGTTCCCGAAATGGAGCACCAGGATCACGCCGCAGAACAGCGAGATCAGGGTGAACATTCCGACGCGGAACTGGAGCTGGTGTTCGTTCATGAGTGGTCTTCCCTCGTCCGTCGCCCCTCGGTGGGGCTCGGGCGGGCGCTGCGGACGACGCGGGTCACGCGGCGGCGAGTTCGTTGAGTCGGTCGCGGGCTTCGCCCCGGACGAACTGCGACACCCGCGGGTCGGGGGAGTCGTAGGCCTCCTCGGCGGTCCCTTCGAAAATGATCTGCGGCTCGTCCGGTTCCAGCCGGCTCAGGGGGTAGAACATGACCACCCGGTCGGCGACTTTGCGGACGGTGTGCATGTCGTGGGTGATCACGAGGCTCGTCATCCGGCTGCGGAGGCCGGTCTGGAGGATCAGCTCGTTGATGACGTCGCTCATGATCGGGTCGAGCCCGGTCGTCGGCTCGTCGTAGAGCATCACCTCGGGATCCATGGCGAGCGCTCGGGCCAGAGCGACCCGCTTCCGCATCCCGCCCGACAGCTGGGCCGGCTTCTTCTCGGCGATCACGCCGAGCGAGAGCCCGACGTCCCGCAGCCGGTCGGCGACGATCTGCCGGATCTCGTCTTCCTGCTTGCGGGTGTTCTGCCGCAGGCCGAAGGCGACGTTCTCGTAGACGGTGAGGCTGTCGAAGAGGGCGGCCCCCTGGAACAGGTAGCCGAACCGGAGCCGCTCCTTGTTGAGCTGCTTCGACGAGAATTTTCCCAGCGGCCGTCCGTCCCACTGCACCGTCCCGCTCGACGGCTCGAGGAGCTTCATCAGGAGCTTGAGCGTGACGCTCTTGCCGCAGCCGCTCTCCCCGATGACGACGAGCGTCTCCCCGCGGTGCAGCTCCAGCGAGATGTCGCGCAGGATCGCCTGGGTCCCGAAGGTCTTCGAGACGCCATGGAGCTCCAGAATCGGAGGAGCAATCGGCGGCGAGGCGGGATCATCCATGATCGGGACAGGACTGCAGCCTGGAGCCATCCCGGCTCCAGGGGACTGACTCACATGGCGGCCCCGATCCGGGGCCACAGGACGTAGTACAGGTTCATGAAGAAGGTCCCGAGCGCGAAGTCGAGGACCAGGATCGCGACGAACGAGTAGACGAACGATTCGGTGGCCGCCTTCCCGACCCCCTCCGCTCCGGCGGAGGAGTGGAAGCCGCGGTGGCAGGCGATCAGCGAGATGACGCAGCCGAAGAACAGGCTCTTGATCAGCCCCGAGATGATGTCGTACGGGGCGACGAACCGCTTTGAGTGATACCAGTAGAAGAAGCTGCTGACTCCCAGGGCCTGCGTGCTGAACAGCCATCCCGAAATGATCCCGACACAGTCGGCGACCACGGTCAGCATCGGGATCAGCAGGACGCAGGCGAGGAACCGCGGCACGACGAGGTAGGCGATCGGATTTGCTCCGAGCGCCGACAGGGCGTCGATCTGTTCGGTGACCCGCATCGTCCCGAGCTCCGCCGCCATCGCGCTCCCGACCCGCCCGGCGAGCATCACCGCCGCCAGCACCGGTCCGAGCTCTTTGACGAGCGTCACGTTGACGACGGTTCCGAGCTGATTCTCCATGTGCATCATCGCGAACTGGTCATACGCCTGAATGGCGAGAACCATCCCGATGAAGCCCCCCGTGATGCAGACGACGGAGACGCTCTGGACTCCGACCTGGTACATCACGGACCAGAACGCCTGCCCCCGCGGCCAGCCCATCAGGAGCCACGAGAGCATCTGCAGGCCAAACAGAACGATATCCCCCACGATCCGGACGGTGTCGATGACGAACCGGCCGAGGACGTGGACGAAGCTGTTTCCCGAGGTCTGTGTGACGGCCGAGGACATCCGTGAACTTCGCCGTGATCCGGGGAGAAATGGAAGGGGAAGGGCGTGCGGAACGGGAACGGTCAGAAACGCGGCGGGAGACTATCCGCTGGGCGAAATCAGGGCTACGTCAGATTGGCCCGGAAGATTGGGCAGGCTGGGCGGAAATCAGGCCGACGGAGTCGTTCCGCTCTCGGCTGTCCCCCGGAAGGCCGCCTCGTTCCCGATCGGCCGGTCCGCCGGGCGCTTCCACAGCACCATCCGGGGTGGGCTCGGATCATTCTCGAGCACCCCCCAGACCTCAATGAATTCGTCTTTGTGCACCCGGTACACAAACGACGACTCCCCTTTCTCCTCCTGGCCCTTATCCGGCCCCGCCGTCACCTTCCGGTTGAAGAAGGTCAGCACCTGGACGCGTCCCGTCGTCTCGACCCGGAACTCGGAGTCGTGGGCATACAGCACGTTCCCCTTCGGGTCATACGCCACCAGCGACGTCCTGTTCCCGCGATGCTCCTTCAGCAGCCGCACCGGCCCGTTCGGCGTCTGCTGAATCCGGGTCCATTTTCCCTGAATGGCCATCGCTGCCGCATCCAGCTTCGCGGGTTCCTCGGCCCGACCCCCTGGCGGCGATCCAGCCAGCGTGACCATCAGGGCCACGGACAGACACGAGCCAACCACGCGTGGAACAGACAGACGCCACATCGAAAGACTCCTCAGACGATCGGCCGCACCGTGTTCGTTGAAGTCTCGTTCGCTACCGACGGTTCGGTCAAGAACAGGGTTGTTTCCGGGCCTCACTCCAATGGGGGAGGCTCAGCGATGTTTGTCCGGTTCCCTGTACGGAAGGCCTCCGGCGGGCAGGGCTTTCGCCCTGCAGCCGAACAGGGGCTTGTCTCGCTAGTGCAGCTTCAAACAGACGGCACCGATCACCGCCAGAATCACCGAAGCAATCCAGAACCGGGTCACAATCCGCGGCTCCGGATCCCCCCGGAACACGAAGTGATTGTGCAGCGGACTGCACCGCAGCGGCTTGAAGCCCAGCGTCTTGTTGCACCCGACCTGCAGAATCACGCTCAGAGTCTCAACAACAAACACCCCGCCAATCACCGCCAGCAGCAACTCCTGCTTTGCCGCCAGCATCCCCAGGGCCAGGAGCGCTCCCAGCGGCAACGAGCCCGTATCCCCCATGAACACCTGCGCCGGATGGCAGTTGTACCACAGGAATCCCAGCACCGCCCCGACCATCCCCCCCAGCACTACCGCCAGCTCACCACAGCCGGGCACGTACGGAATCTGCAGATACTCCGCAAACCGCGCATGCCCCGCGAGGTATGTCACACCCGCGACCGCCGCTCCGGAAGTCACCACACACCCCGAAGCGAGCCCATCGAGGCCATCCGTCAGATTCACCCCGTTCGAGCTCCCGACCAGCAGAAACGCAGCCCAGCCAATGAACAGCACCCCGAGCGGAATCCGAAAATTCCCGAACGGCCACACCAGGTCATGAGCCGCCGGCTGCGACGACGGAACGGCATACAGCCACCCTCCGATCAGCAGCGCCAGCCCGACCTGCACGATGAACTTCTGCCGGGCCGTCAGCCCCCGCCGTGCCGTCCGCAGCTTGATCCAGTCGTCCGCCGCGCCGAGTGCCGCGAACGAAATCGAACAGACCAGCGCCATCTGGACATAGGGGCTCGAAAGATCCCCCCACAGCAGCGTCGTCAGCACGATCGCCGCCACGAGGAACAGCCCCCCCATCGTCGGAGTATTCTGCTTCGCGGCGTGCAGCTCATTGAGCCGGGACGAGGCACTGTCGATCCGCTCGCGGAACCGCCCTTTGAGCCAGCGGATGGCAACGGGACCGAGCAGGATCGCCGCCAGAAACGCGGTCACCGTCGCGAGCGCGGCGCGGGCCGTCAGGAAGACGCGGGAATCTCCGGCGACCGAACCCTCAACCCGTTCCGCCAGCGGAACGAAATGTTCGAGCAACCAGAGGAACATCGCGGGGAAGGAAAAGGAAAAACCGCCTACGACCAGCGATCAACGACCCACATGCGCCAAGAGGGGAAGGTGGCGTGAACGGCAGGCAAGTCTGGCGGAGGAGGGGAGGGGGCCAGACAACGGCGGGGAAGCCGGACCTGCAGTTCGAGGAGGGGGAGGCCGTGGACCGCCGGACGTAAGGCGGTAAATGGGAAGGGACGAAGGAACGTAAACGGACACTCTCGGGGGGGAGGCCCCCGGCACTAGGCAGCCTTACGGTGTTGCGTTTGAACGGTGTTCCTGGCGGCGAGATGCTGCAGGATGTCGATGACCTGCTCCATCCGCATCCCGCGGGAACCTTTGACGAGGACGATGTCCCCCGGTTCGAGCCAGCAGTCGAGCAGGGTCGTGAGGGTCTCGAAGTCCGGGCAGACGCCGAGGCAACCGGCGTCGATTCCCGCCTGCCGGGCACTCGTCCCGACGATCCCGGCCTGCGAGCCGATCACGAGGACGTTGTCGATCGAAGTCGAGCCGATCCGCTGGCCGAGCTGCCGGTGGAACGCCTCGGTCTCGGTGCCGAGCGACAGCATGTCGCCGACGACGAGGATCCGCTTGCGGGCGTCCTTCCAGTCCGCCAGCGTCTCGCAGGCGGCAGCCATCGAGACCGGACTCGCGTTGTACGTATCGTCGATCACCAGCCAGTCGCCGATCGACAGCAGCCGGCAGCGGCCGGGGACCGCTTCGAAGGCGGCGAGCCCGGCGGCGATCGCCTGGTCGGACATGTCGATCTCACGGCCGACCGCTACCGCGAAGGTCGCCGCCAGCAGGTGATGCCGTCCGACCGCCGGCAGGGCGAACTCGGAGCGGTCGACGCAGAACCGGATCAGGCCGTCATCGTTCGTGACGTATCGCGCCACGACGTCGTTTTCGGGGTTTTCTCCCACCAGGATCACCCGGCAGTTCGCCCGGCTGGCCAGGTGGCGGACGCGGTGATCGTCTCCGTTCAGCACGGCGAACCCGGTCGCCGGGAGGGCTTCGAGGAGCTCTCCCTTGGTGTCGCAGATCGTCTCGATCGAGCCGAACTCGTCGAGGTGGGTCGGGGCGATCATCGTCAGGACCGCCGCTTCCGGCCGGGCCAGCGCCGCGAGGTTCCGGATCTCTCCCTGCCGGGAGGCTCCCATTTCGAGCACCGCGAACTCATGCCGCGGCTCGAGGGCGAGCAGGCTCAGGGGGAGGCCGATGTGATTGTTGAAGTTGGCCGGGTTCTGGACGCCGGGGAACTGCTGCGACAGGACGGTGTGCAGCAGGTGCCGGGTCGTCGTCTTACCGACGCTCCCCGTCACGCCGATCACCATCGGCTCGAACAGGCCGCGGTACCAGGCGGCCAGGTCCCACAGGGCGTACAGCGTGTCGTCGACCGCAATCGCCGGGATGGAGTGGTCCTGGAGGTATTCGGGCTGCACGACGCAGGCGATCGCACCGCGGGAGACGGCGTCGGCGAGGAAGGCATGTCCGTCGAATCGTTCCCCCCGCAGCGCCCAGAACAGGTCGCCGCGGCGGAGCCGGCGGGAGTCGGTTTCAATCCGCTCCACGCGGGCATCGAGATTCACGGCTCCGATCGGTTGACCGCGAACGGCGCTGATCAACTGCTGGAGGGTGAAGGGGGACATAATCGAAGTGGCAATCCAAAGGTGTGAAGGAAGTCGGAACGCGAGGGGACCGGCGTGCGAGAGAGTCGGCGGCCGGTCCCGCAGCTGCCCCGTGGGCTCAGACGGTCAGTTCGCCGCGGGCGAGGCTCATCAGCCGCTGGCGGCAGATGGCGACGTCGTCGAAGGGGATCCGGTCCGCTCCGACGATCTGGACCTTTTCGTGTCCTTTGCCCGCCAGCAGGACGCAGTCCCCGGGATCGGCGAGCTCGAGGGCCCGTTCGATCGCCTCTTCGCGGTCGGCGACCACGAACGGGCGGGTGCGGGAGTTTGCGAATCCCCGGACGATGTCGCCGAGGATCTGCTGCGGGTCTTCGTGGCGGGGGTTGTCCGTGGTGACGATGGCGATATCGGCGTGGGCGGCGGCGGCCCCCATCTTGGGGCGTTTGCTCCGGTCGCGGTCGCCACCCGCTCCGAAGACGCAGATGACTCGGCCGGGGACCACCTCGCGGAGGGTGTGGATCACGCGGCGGATCGCGTCGTCGGTGTGGGCGTAGTCGACGAAGACCTGGAACGGCTGGCCGCAGTCGATCCGCTCGAGCCGGCCGGGGACGCTCGGGAGATTGTCGAGACCCGACTGGATCTCGTCGGTGGTGAGTCCAAAGTGGTCGGCGACAACGATCGCTCCGAGAGCGTTGCTGACGTTGTGCCGGCCGATCATGGGGGTCCGGAAGGTGACATTCCGGACGCCGAGGCGAGCTTCGAAGGTGGTCCCTTCGACGGTCTGTTCGAGGATCCGGGCGTCGACGTCGGCATCGCCGTCGAGGCCGAACGTGATCACGCGGTGCCGGGCGGCGGCCTGTTCCCAGAGGGAGCGGCAGCCGGCGTCGTCCTGATTCAGGGTGACCAGGCCCCCCCGTTTGACGAGGTCGAAGATCCGGGCCTTGGCGGTGCTGTAGGCGCCGAGGTCGCCGTGATAGTCGAAGTGGTCCTGGGTGATATTCGTGAGGATCGCAGCGTCGAGGCCGATGCCGGCGGCCCGGTCCTGGGCGAGGGCGTGGCTCGAGAGTTCGATCGCGGCGTACCGGGTCTTCTTCGCCACCATGGCGGCGAGCCAGTCGGCGAGCGTCTGTGAGTCGGGGGTGGTGAGGCTGGACGGCGCGGAATCGATGCCGTCGGAGTAGTGGATCGTGCCGAGGAGGCCTGCGGGGCGGCCCGCCGCTTCGAGGAGGGAGCGGACCATCCAGGTGGTCGTGGTCTTGCCGTTGGTCCCGGTCACTCCGACGACGCCGAGGCTTCGCGAGGGGTTTCCGGCGAGGGTCTGGCAGACTTCGGAGTAGGCCTGGCGGACGTGGGGGACCACGCACTGGGGAACGTCGGCGCGGACGATCGGACGATCGGTGAGGATCGCCCGGGCGCCGCGGCGGATGGCATCGACGACGAAATCTCGTCCATGAGATTTCGTTCCGGGAAGGGCCGCGAACAGGGATCCCGGAGTGCACCGGTGGCTCTGTTCGAAGGCATCCGTGACGGCGATGTCAGCACATCCGATGAAGCTTGCGGCGGGAAAGATCCGTCGCAGGCTGACCGGGGGGGGCTGAGTGCAGGTGGACCGATGCGTCATGAGAAACGGGGCGTCCCTGCCCATCGAGTTCCGGTTCCCCGGGACTCGTGACCATCCATGGTCTGGGGTTCGAGCTTCTCATGCGGGCCGCATGGAAACCTGGCATCCATTCTGTCCGAGTGAGTCTCGTTCGCAGGGCGATCGAAGCTCATCCGGGCGACCGTCTCGTTGGCTTGCTTCGATCGTTTGAGGAATCCATTCCTCGATCGAGGCGGGCTGACGTGACGGCGGGCGGATTCTCGACATTCGCGGAAAACGGTCAATAAGCGTTGTTGAGTTTTTCCAGCCAAGGCCCCGCCGTTTGTAAATCTTTCCACCAGCGTCCCGCTGGACCGGGGTGAGGCGGTGGCGATGGGTTGCGCTAAAACGTGTTCTCCGCCAAGAGCGATGGACCTGCTCAAGCGACGTCCTGGCCGGCACGACGTCGCTTGCTCAAACCCATCGTCCCAGGGCCACCCGGGTGCAGGGGCGGAGCTCCTGCCCGCCGGAGGCGCTTCCTCGTGGAACCTTGGCACACAACAGACCTCCGATCGCGGACCGGCGTCGAGGACCTCTCTCACCTACACGCCTGCACTGCACTCCCCGCGCTGATGAGAAGGGGAGTCTTCGATGCTGGTTCCCTAAAGCGGACGACCGAGGTTTGCCGCGGTTCCTCAACGGAAGCGCCTCCGGCGGCCAGGAGCTCCGCCCCTGGACCCGGGTAGAGGACGCCCGTCCTCTAGGTGCCATCCGGCGTCACATCGAAGCGGATTCCCTGGGCCAACGGCAGATCGCGCGAGTAATTGATCGAGTTCGTCGTCCGCCGCATGTAGTTCTTCCAAGCATCCGAACCCGACTCCCGACCCCCACCCGTCTCCTTCTCACCCCCGAACGCCGCACCAATCTCCGCCCCACTCGTCCCCATGTTCACATTCGCAATCCCACAGTCCGAACCCGCCGCCGACAGGAACCGCTCCGCCTCACGCAGATCATTGGTCATGATCGAAGACGACAACCCCTGCGGCACCCCGTTCTGAACCGCGATCGCCTCCCCCAACTCCCGATACCGCATCAGATACAGGATCGGGGCAAACGTCTCCTGCTGAACAATCGGAGCCTCCGCCGAGATCTCGACCAGTGCCGGACGGACATAAAACCCACCGGCCGGAACGCCGTCGTAAATCTGTTCCCCCCCATGGACCATCCCCCCCTCCTGCCGCGCTGCATCGAGCGCCCCCTGCATCCCACGAAACGCCGCTTCATCAATGAGCGGCCCCACCAGCACCTCCGCCCGCGTCGGATCGCCAACCGGCAGCCGCCCGAACACCCCTTTGAGCCGCCCAACGAGGTCGTCGTACACCGAATCGTGAATGATCGCCCGCCGCAGCGTCGTACACCGCTGCCCGCACGTCCCAGCCGCAGCAAACGCAATCGAACGGATCGTCAGCTCGAGATCCGCCGACGGGGCCACGATCATCGCATTGTTCCCCCCCAGCTCCAGCAGCGACCTCCCCAGCCGGGCCGCGACCTTCTGGGCCACGTCCCGCCCCATCGGCACCGAGCCGGTCGCCGAGATCAGCGGCAGGGCAGGAGATTCCGCCATCTCGCGGGCCAGGCCGCGGTCCGCGGTGAGAACGAGCTGCGAGACGGCCCGGGGGATGTCCGGGAACGACTCCAGCGCCAACCCGAGCACGGTGTGGAGCGCCACTGCGGACAGGGGAGCCTTCTCGGAGGGCTTCCACAGGATCGGATCCCCGCAGACCAGCCCCAGGACGGCATTCCAGCCCCACACCGCCATCGGAAAGTTGAACGCCGTGATGACGCCGACCGGCCCCAGCGGATGCCACTGCTCCATCAGGCGGTGCCCCGGCCGCTCCGTGGCGATCGTCAGCCCGTGCAGCTGCCGGCTCAGCCCGACCGCGAACTCGCAGATGTCGATCACCTCCTGAACTTCGCCAACCGCCTCCCCCCGGATCTTCCCCACTTCCCAGGTGATCACCGCCGCCAGATCCTCCCGATGCTCCCGGCACAGCTCCCCGAAACGGCGGATCAGCTCCCCCCGCCGCGGAGCCGGAACCAGCCGCCAGGCGAGGAACGCCTCGCGCGATCCCTCGATGACCTGCCGAAGATCCGGACTGCGGATCGTCCCAAGGATCCCCAGCGGCGACCGGTCGATGGGGGAGTGAACCGCCAGCCCCGGACCACTGCCGGTCAGCCAGTCGGTCCCCGATGCCCCAGCGAGCCGCGAAAGATCGGACGGAACCCCGAGCCGGTCGAGCGCTTTGCGAAACGGGCTGCTCACAAGTCACCTCCAGGCAGAGACGGATCCGGCGCGGCCCGTCAGGCGGGAGTCAGGGCCACCGGCCCCGGGATCGAAACGGCGGCACCATCGATCCGCTCGTCGGCCGAGGCGAACCGGCGGCCGAAGCGGTTCGTGATGAACTCGTCGAAGTCGATCTCTTCCTGCCGGACGAACCCCTCCGCCGGCAGGCTCCCCGCCACATGCAGGTCGATCGCCGCGCAGAGTCCCGCCGCGGTTGTGATCTGGATCGCACTCCAGTCCTCGCCGGCGATCTTCTGATGGTAGATCTTCCGGGCGTCGCTCTTCTGGACGAACCGCCCCTTCCGTTGTCCGGTGACGGTGCAGAACACCACCACGACATCCTGATAGGTGATCGGGACCGCCGACTCGAGCATCTCCTTGAGCTGCAAGCGGCGATCCTTCATCCGCATTTCGTTGAGCAGGAAGTCGACCAGCTCGCGGTGCCCGACATACCGGATCGTCTTGTAGTCGAGCGTCCGGACATTGCCGTCGAGGGTCTCGCACAGCGTCCCGAGCCCCCCCGACGTATTGAACGCCTCGTAGCGGACCCCATCGAGCGAGAACTCTTCGGCCCCCTCGAGCGGCAGGACTTCGATCCGCCGCCCGTCGTGGATCGCCTCGCAGGAATTGCAGTATTCGTTGATCAGCCCGTCGGTCGACCAGGTCAGGTTGTACTTGAGGGCATTCGAGGGATAGAGCGGGAGTGCCCCGACCCGCATCCGGACGCTGTCGAGCTCGTCGAACCAGTTCGTCAGGTGCGACGCGGCAATCGAGACAAACCCGGGGGCCAGGCCACACTGCGGCATGAAGATCTGCCCCGGCCTGGCCGACCGGGCGATCTCCCTGACCGCCTGGGTCGTGGCGATGTCCTCCGTCAGGTCGAAGTAGCTCGCTCCGCTCTCGAGCGCGGCGCGGGCCACCGCCGGATTGAACCGGAAGCTCAGGGCCGAGACGACGATGTCACACTGGTCCATCGCCCGGACGAGATCGGCCTGATCGTCCGCCTGAACCACGCGGGTCTCGATCCCCGGGATCTGCGAGGCGATCCGGCCGAGGGCCGCGGCGTCGACATCGGCGACGCAGACCGAGTAGTCCCGCGCGTCCGTCAGGAACCGCGCAATCATCCGTCCGATCTTTCCCGCACCGAGCAGCAGCACGCGCTTCATGGCACGCTCCCTGGGTTCGTCACGAAATTGATGGAAGTCCGACACCTCTCATTCAGGAAAGTGAGCCGCTCATCCGTCGAAAACCCGAGGGGACTCTCCGCGAACGCTTCCCACTTTCCCGACGACAGGTCCTAGAATTCGAGGTGTCGCCGGTCGAATTCTACGCCCGCCGGAGGGGGAGGAGAGGGGCGATTCCAACGCGGTTATGCCATTCGCCACGTCCTCGACCCGGTCCCGCCATTCACCCGGACCACTGTCTCAAGGGAGGGAATCATGTCGCTCGCCACGGCCGAAGCCGCCGGAACGGAATGGTTCGTTCAACCCGCCGCCGCCCGGCTGGTGCAGGACCTTCTCGACGGCTTCCTCGCCCGCAGTCCGTTCCTGACGCGGCTCCGCGACCGGATGCGGCTGGAAACCGGAACCCGGCTCGCGGACTGGCTCGATTTCCTGGCGATCCCTGTCGATTCCGACATGCGAAGCCGCCTCGAGGAAGCGGGATTCGAACCCGAAGCGGACGGCCGCTGGCGGCATCATGGCGGGATGTTTCCCGAGATCCGGCCGGTCGCGGCCGGGAAGGGGAGTGAACAGGTCGTCCTCAAGGTCGAATCGGTCATCGACTTCCTCGCGGCCCATGGCCTCGAGGATCACGCCGCGGTCCATGGTGTGCCGCTGGGGCGCGTCCGCTGGGGGGACGTCGCCGACGAAGGGGGCGTCCGGATCCGTGTCGTCGAACGGCACGACCTCCGCAGCCGGGAAGAGGACGAATCCCCGGTCCCGACCTCCCTGATCCTTGAGTTCGCCGAACGGTTCCGCCTGCGGCGTCGCGACTGGCCCACGGACGACGAAGGGTTCCGGGAGGCCGAACAGCTCGTGGCCGAAGCGAAATCGGCGATCGGTGTCGGCCGGACCTGCGACCTGTTCTTTGCCGCCGAGCGAAGCTACTGGCAGGCCCGCAACCGGGCGGCCCGGATCCAGAAGGGGCGGCAGGACGCCCTCGGGCTGGGCTGGGCGAACCACGACCACCACACCTACCGCTCGAGTCGCCCCCACTTCGCCCGGCTGATGGCGATCTGCGAGTCCCTCGGCTTCATCTGCCGCGAGCGGTTCTATGCCGGCCGCGAGGCGGGCTGGGGAGCCCAGGTCCTCGAGCAGCCCGAAATGGGCCTCGTGATCTTCGCCGACGTCGACCTCTCCCCCGATGAGGTGACCGCCGACTTCGCTCATCATCCGCTTCCGTCCCGCCCGGCACTCGGGACGATCGGCCTCTGGTGCGGACTACATGGGGAGGCGTTCCTCCAGGCGGGGATGCACCACCTCGAATGCCAGTTCGACTTCACCGCGGCCGCCGAACAGCTCAAGACCGAGCAGGTGAACACGATGAAGCCGTTCACCGATCTCCCGTACCTCCGCCAGGCGTTCACCCAGGGAGAGATCTGGCCGGTCGCTCCGGCCCGCATCGAAGCTCTTCGGCAGGGGGGCCTCATCACGGACGAGCAGGCGACTCGCTTTCGGTCCGCCGGAGCGCTCGGCTCCCACCTGGAGATCCTCCAGCGGGACGACGGCTACAAGGGGTTCAACCAGAAGGGGATCAACGAGATCATCCTCGGGACTGACCCCCGTCGAAACGGAAGCGCAGGGGAATGACACCCCACTGCTGCCCGTTGTAAACGGTGCCTCAGCGACGCGATTCCTCCGATCCGTCCCCGTCCCCGCATCGATGTTGTTACCCTGCCGTTTCGAATTCGCGACCCCGGTCCCCGACTGAATTCCGCGTGACTGACTCTCCGACGCCCGACCCTCTTCCCGAGCCTTCGCCGCTGCCGCCGGAGGGAGCTTCCGCGCCAGCCCCCGACCTGGAGGCCTCGCCTCCCGCGGAGGGATCGTCGTCCCCCGTCTCCCCGCCGACCTCCCTGCGGATCGTCGCGGAGGGGATGCCGGTCGGTCGGGCGATCGGGATGCTCGCCAGCATCGTCGTGAGCGCGAGCGTCCTGGCCTTCATTCCCGGACTGAACGGCATCGCCAAGGGGGCGATCCTGGCTCTCCTCGGCCTGACCGCCCTCCGGATGTGGCGGATCTGGCGATATCCCGCGGTGGTCGAACTCGAAGAGGGGCGGCTCCGATGGCGGATTCTCGGCCGCTGGTCGAGCACCCCCGTCACCAATCTCTCCCGCCTGGAACTCCATGGCCGCCAGCTCGCGCTCCGGTTCGTGGACGGGAACGGAGTCTCCGGCGGCTATCAGCGCCTCCCGAGTTCCTCGACGTTCGCTGCGGCCGGTTTCCATACGGCGTTCCCGCTCGGTGATGTCTCACTCGCCCAGACGAACCGGATCCGGGCCGTCCTCGGCTGGGAGCCACAGACGGCCGACGAGCGGGGACAGGAGCTGAACAAGTTCGTCCAGCGTCTGCGGAACGGGACCAGTGCTCTGTGGGGCACTCCGACGCTCGTCGCCCTGAACGTCGCCGCCTTCCTCGCGATGTGGTGGCTCGACTCCCGCTCCGGGGCGTCGAACATCTTCGCCTTCGACAAGGGGTTCAAGCCGGAGAAGCTGATCGAGTGGGGGGCCAACTATGGTCCCCTCACGTCGGAGCACGAATGGTGGCGGCTGCTGTCGAGCGTCTTCCTGCACGGCAACCTGATCCACATCGGCTTCAACATGTGGGTCCTCCTGAGCATCGGCCGGCTCGTGGAGCGGCTGCTCGGCAACGTCGCCTATCTGACGACTTATCTCTTCGCCGGAATCTGCGGCAGCGTCGCGAGCGTCTGGTGGAACCCTCCCGTCGCGGGGGTCGGGGCCTCGGGAGCGATCTTCGGGCTGTTCGGCGCCCTCCTGGGGCTCGTCATCCGCCAGCGGAAGACCTTTCCTCCCGAGATCGTCCGGGTGATCCGTTCGCAGAGTCTCACCTTCCTGGTGGCGAACCTGGCCCTCGGGACGCTGATCCCGGGGATCGACGTGGCGGCCCACGTCGGCGGGGCGATCGGCGGACTCCTGTGCGGCTTCCTGGCATCGCCGGTCGTGCGGGCCGATGGAAGTCGCCGCAGTCCATGGTCCCTGATTGGTCTGATTACGGTCTGCCTTGGCCTGACCGCCGTCGGCGTCGCAACCCTTCCGCCCCCCCGGTTCGATATCCGGATGGCACTCGCGCGGATCCTCGAGCTCGAGGAACAGATCGAAGACTCCCTTGCCCGGGCCGAAAGGCGATTCCGGAGGAAGTCCGATGCGGCCGAGCTGAAGCACGCCGTCGATGAGGCACTCCAGCCCTGGACTGAGCTTCGAAAAGACGTGGCCGACGCCCCGCGCGTTTCCCGCAGCGACCGGGAGCCTCGGGAGACGCTGGAGCGCTTTCTCAAGCTGCAGCAGGAGGGGTGGGAACACCTGATGAAGGCGGTGGCAGACGACGATCTCGCGGAGCAGGGGCAGGGGATCCAGTCGAGCCGGGAGGCCCAGCGGGAGATGCGAGGCCTGATCGAGAAGCACGGCGAGCGGCTGGGATTCCGGTTCAAGGATCCCGACGCCGAGTGAGGCGGCGAGCCCTCTGCTAGCGGCCCGTCAGTCGGAGCCGCTCAGGCTGCACATCGAGCGTTTCGATCCGGACGTTCTCGATTTCGTCGGCGTTGAGGGGAATGCGCAACGCATACCGCCCCGACTTGGGATCCCGCCGGATGAGAGGACTGCGGCGGAGGTCGGGGATCTCCTTCAGCAGCCGCTCGATCGGGATGGCGACCTGGCCGATCTTGAGGGACTCGATCTCGAGCAGGAGGGTCCGGGGTTTCTCGAGCCGCGGCTGGAGTGCCAGCGCCGCCACCCCCTTCCAGACCGGCGTGTCGACCATCGCCCCCAGGAGGACGCGGTCCTTCTCGAACGCCACCCGCGGATCGGCCAGCTCCGGCGGCCATTCCCCGCCGACCTGATTCGGCAGTTCGTCCGTGAGCCAGGCATTCAGCTCCTGCGGCGTGATCTCGTACTCCCAGGCGGAGTCCTCCTGGATCCGCTCGACCACATCGCGGGTCTGCCGCGTCACCCGCTCGACCGCCTCGCGCCGCTCTTCGACCGCTTTCGGCTCATCGACCTGGACGGCGTCCTGGTAGAACGTCGGAACCTGATGGGCTGCCCAGTAGAGCCATCCGGCTCCCCCCACCAGAAGCAGGACCAGCAGGGCGAACAGAATCAGCAGTCGGCGAATCCATCGCATGCCGCATTCTACGCCGGAAGAGAGGAGACGCGTGGGGAGGCCCGATGTCGGATTTCCCCCTCGCGCACGAAAAAGCCCTCCCGGAGGAGGGCTTGCCGATGGGTGATCTTGTTTGGACGGGACTACGGCGAAGTCGGGACGCCGGTGTCCGTCGGGGCGGGGGCGGGCGCGGTCCCTTCAGTGGTCGCCTTCTTCAGCTGATCGTAGATCTCGCTCCGGTGGATGGCGACGTCGCGAGGAGCCTGGATCCCGAGACGCACCTTGTCACCACGGATCTCCACGACCGTGATGATGATGTTCTCGTTGATGACAATGCTCTCGTTCTTCTTCCTCGACAGCACCAACATGGCTCAACCTCATCCTGTGGAAGCCACTTCAGCCGACACCCGTGCCGCATCCTGACTAGTGTCCATCCACACACTTGCAATCTTATGAGTGGTCTATTCGACCGTCAACGAGTGAAAAAAGTGAAAAAAAGTCAAGGGCGGCATGCCCGGCGGACGACGCGGAGCGGCGTTCGGTCGTAAGTGGCTTTGGGGAAATGTTTTGCGGAATGGTCTCGCTGGTGGGAGGCGGCTTTTCGTGACACGCCGGAGCTGGCTATACTCCAGTTCCGCAGGTGTGACACCTCTTTTCCCTCGCCGGATCGGGCGTTCATGGCTGACTACAACAAGTTCGACCCTCGCATGGATTCCCTGGTCGTCGAGACCAAGACCCGCTTTGCCGACGACGTCCAGGGGCTGTCGGACGAGGATTGCCGCTGGCTGGCGACTGCCATCCACCGCTCCCCGGCCCTCGCCAGCCAGATCACCTACGAGCGGACGCACACCGGTTTCATCCGCGAGATCACCGTCGGGGCGGCGGACGTCGCCCGGCTGTACGACGAAAAAGTCCACCGCTGAGCGGTCCCTCCGCTGCGCGGCCGGGCGTCGCGGAAGGATGTTCCGGTCCGGATGTCGGCAGTGACCGCATGGTGGTCGAAGATCAGTTCGTGTTCAAAACGACGGACGGTGCTCTGCACACCGCCCGTCGCTGGTCCCGCCCCGGACTCGTTCCGGACCGGGGGACAATCGTCTGCCTGCACGGGATTCAGAGCCACTCGGGCTGGTACGGCTGGTCCTCGACCCGGCTCGCCCAAGCGGGCTGGTCGGTCAACTTTCCCGACCGCCGCGGTTCCGGCCGCAGCGAAGCCCCGCGTGGGGACACCCCCTCGGCGGAGCGGCTGATCGCCGACGTCGTCGAATTCGTGCGGGAGATCCAGGAGGTCAACGCCCCCTGTATCCTGCTCGGGCTCAGCTGGGGGGCCCGTCCGGCGGCGATTCTCGCAGCCCGGCACCCGGAGCTCTTCCGCCGGCTGATCCTCCTCTACCCGGGGATTCACACGCACGTCCGTCCCACGTTCTGGCAGCGACAGGCGATCCGGGGCGCCACCTGGTGCGGAGCAGGGGGGCTGCGGGTCTCCATCCCTCTCACGGACCCCGCCCTCTTCACCCGCGACACGGAGGGGCAGGCGTTCATCCGGAACGACCGTCTCGCGCTGCATCAGCTGACATTGCGATTTCTGACGGCGAGCGACGCGCTCGCGGACGAGGCGAACGGGATCGCGGAGCGGATCCGGATCCCGACGCTGATGCTCCTCGCGGGGAATGACCGGATCGTCGACAACGAAGCGGCCCGGGCGTGGTATCATCGGATCCCGGTCCTGCACAAGGAGCTCGACGTGATCGAGGGAGCCGAGCACACCTTCGAGTTCGATCCGGAGCGCGAGCGGTACATCGGCCGGATGACGAGCTGGCTCGACGGCGTCCCCGCGGTCTCGCCCGCCTCCGGTCCTGTCTCGGCGACCACATCCGTCCAGGGATCCCCATGAGCGGTCCTGCGAATATCCGAGCGATCCCCGAGGTCCGGCGGTTTCGCGTCGCCGTGATGAAATTCCGGGAAGAGGCGGGCTCGAGCCTCGAGTCGATCCGGATGGAGCTGCAGCGGGTCGCCCAGTGGATCGGCCAGGAACGTCCCCTCTACTGGGAGCAGCAACTGCGAAAGGCGTTCGACCTCGTCGCGGCGACCCGGATCGCGCTGCAGAGCTGCCTGATGCGGGGCGTCGGCGATCGGAAGCCTTCCTGCATCGAGGAGAAGCAGGCCCACGAAGCCGCCAAGCGGCGGCTCCAGCACTGCCACGAGCAGGCCGAGCGGGTCAAACGCTGGGGGGTGAAACTCAGCCACGAGATCGACGAATTCCGGGGCCGGATGGGGGCGCTGCAGCGGGTGATCGACGCCGACGCCCCGGAGCTGTGCGATCTGCTTCTCAAGATCGCCGAGATCCTCGAGAGCTACGCCGAGATGTCGGCTCCCGGGCAGGACTCCGAACCGACTGCCGAGTGAGTTCCGTGCGTGATCCGGAGCGCGGAATCCTGCGTTCCGGCCCCGAAGTCGGATCCTTCGCAGGTGCACCGTGAGTCTGTCGGAAAACACAGCCCCGTGCGGGAACTGTGGTAGGGCGATCCCGTTGCGGTCGTTCCGTCCCGCGCCGCCGGTCTGTCCCGCCTGTGCGGATCTGCTTCGCGCTCGCGGGGATTCGCCGATTCGCCCGGTCGACTTTTTCCTCGGGATCGTCCCGACGGCGGTCCTGGCGGGGTGGGGGGCGGGACGGCTCGTCTGGCTGGCTTCCCGCCATCAGGATGCGGCGGGACTGGTCGGCTTCGTGATCGGGATCGATACCTGCGTGCTGCTCTGCATCGCCTCGAATCGAACTTGGCTGGAAGCGGCCACGATGTGGAAGGTCATGACCCCGGCGATCCTGGTCGGGATGCGCGGCCTGCGAGGAGGAGGCGTTGCCGCAATCGCAGTGGCGCTCGGCAACTCCTTCGCTCTCTGGCAGGCGGTCGTGCTGTTGAAACGTCTGCGGGACTGCGACGAGACCCCCTCAGATCCGGAGGCGGGCCCAGCCGCCGCGGTAGAACATGGCGGCGTTGGCGATGCCGCGGACGGTGATGTCGGCGCACATCCCGAGCCAGGCCCCTTTGAGCCCCCAGCCCGCCTGCACGGCGAACCAGGCGACCGGTAGCCGGATCGCGAAGGTCGAGATCAGCGTGACCCACATCGGCCGCTGTGTCTCCCCCGCGCCGCGGAGGCCGTACACCGAGACGATCCCCAGGACCAGCAGCGGCTCGAACATCGCCAGCATCCGCAGCGCTTCAGTCCCAACCGCCTGGACGTTCGTGTCGTGGTGCATCAGCGAAAAGATCCGCGCCGCTCCGAAGTAGAACGCGGTGGTGGCGATGGCCCCGATCACGAGGACCTGCAGCATCGCCGTTCGGGCGATCGCCAGGGCAGCGTTCGGGCGTCCGGCTCCGAGCCGCTGGCCCACCAGCGTGGCGGTCGCCATCCCCCAGGCCATGGCGGGGAGGTACGACATCGACTCCATCTCGATCCCGACGAAGTGGGCCTTGAGGGCCGTATCCCCCGCCTCGTGAATGATCCGCAGGAAGACGATCTGGGCGCACCACAGCGAGATTCCGTCGACCGCTGCCGGCAGCCCGATCCGGAGGACCCGGCGGACGAGGGCCCGCGCCTCGCTCCATCCGACCCATGTGAGCGGCAGTCCCCCGAGTCCGAGCACATAGCACAGCAGCATCAGCCCCCCGCCGATCCACTTGGCGGTGAATGTGCCGAAGATGATCCCCCCTGCGCCGAGTGCCGGAATGGGGCCGACCCCATGGACGAACGCCCAGGCCGTAAAGACGTTGAGCCCGCTCACGGCGGCAAAGATCAGGAGGGGCGTCCGCATGTTGCCGATGCCACGCATGGCCGCCGCCCCGACGATCGTGACGCTGAACGGAATCGCGGCGATCGCGTCCCACCGCAGGTACTGGACGGTCAGCGACGTCGCGGTCGACGAGAGCGCCAGGAACCGGGCCAGGATTGGCGAGCCGAACCAGGCGAGCACCCCGTAGAGGATTCCGGCCACGGCTCCGATCCACAGCGACACCGAGCCGATCCGCCGGGCGGATTCCCGGTCTCCTGCTCCCCAGGCCCGTGAGATCAGAGCGGCGGTACCGGTCGACACGAGGGAGAAGATCAGCGATGCCAGCCAGCTGCCGTAGACGGTGGTTCCGACCGCCTCGGTTGCCTCTTGAGCTCCCGGTCCTTCGGTGAGGTGTCCTGAGAGGTAGTAGTCCCACAGGCCGACGCAGAACTGGAGGAACTGTTCCCCCATGACTGGCAGGGCGAGTCGGAAGAGATCGCGACCGATCGTCGTATCCGGCACGTCCGCCGGATCGGCTGTCTGTTCGGTCACGTCAGGGGCTCGAGCGCGAAGGAGGGGCCGGACGCGAAACCGCGGTGCCCGGTCCCGGATTATTGAGAGCGTCTGCTGTGCGGTCGAGGGTGATGGCGTCGCCGCTTCGACACTGTGACCCGGGTCCAGGGGCGGAGCTCCTGGCCGCCGGAGGCGCTTCCATTGAGGAACCGTGGGAAACAACGGGTGTCCGCTTTGGAGAACCGACGTTGCGGACGCCCGTTCCCCTCATCGCGGGGAGTGCTGTGGGGCGTGTTGAAGAGGGAGGTCCGCGATGCCTGTCCGCGATGGGGGCCTGTTGTGTGCCGTGCTTCCACGAGGACGCGCCTCCGGCGGGGCCAGCAGCGTGCTGGACCCGGGTGGCCGTGGGGTGATGGGTTGGAGCAAGCGGCGCTGTGCCGGCCAGAAGGCGTGTTCGCGCCACCGGTCCCACGGGACGCTGGCCTGCGATTGAGCTATCCTCCGCCGCACAGGCCCCGCTCCCCCTCCGCCGAGTCGCACATGATCCGCTCCGCCGTCACGATCAGCCTCGTCCCCGAAGCGAAGGGAGGCCCGTTCGTATTCTGGGACGATCTCGCCGCAGGCGTCCGCCGGGCAGCCGAACTCGGCTTCGACGCCGTCGAAGTCTTCGCCCCCAGCCCCGAAGCGGCCGGCCCCAAGCAACTCGCGGCACTCCTCCAGAAAACAGGGCTCAAGCTCGCGGCAGTCGGCACCGGCGCGGGCTGGGTGATCCACAAGCTCCAGCTCTGCGATCCCGACCCGGACGTCCGCCGCAAGGCCCGCGACTTCATCCGGATGATGATCGACTTCGGCGGCGCTCTCGGAGCCCCCGCCATCATCGGATCGATGCAGGGACGCTGGCAGGGGAGCGTCTCCAAGCCCGACGCTCTCGCCTACCTCACGGAAGGACTCCTCGAACTCGGAGCCCATGCCCGGCAGTACGGCGTCCCGCTCCTCTACGAGCCGCTGAACCGGTACGAGACGAACCTCTGCACCACGCAGGCCCAGGGAGTGGAGCTCCTCGCGCCGCACGGGGACTGCAACGTCCGGCTCCTGGCGGACCTGTTCCACATGAACATCGAAGAGCGGTCGATCGCCGACGGCCTCCGCGACGGCGGCCAGTGGGTCGGCCACGTCCACTTCGTCGACTCGAACCGCCAGCCCGCCGGGGCAGGGCACATCGACTTCGCGCCGGTCGCGGCCGCCCTCCACTCGATCGGCTACGACGGCTACGCCTCGGCCGAAGCTTTTCCGATCCCCGATCCCGACACCGCCGCCCAGATGACGATCGACGCCTTCCGGCGGATCTTTCGGAACCCCGGTTCCGAAGTCTGAATAACCCTGCGGGTGGCCCACTTTCGGCAGCCGGAAAAGCACAACAGCCAGAGCCCGGGGGGCTCTGGCTGTTTGTGTTTCATTTCCGAATGCGGTCGCCGGTTCAGACGGCGGCCGCCATCTTAGGGGCCGCGGGGACCGCGGGGTCCTTCCACTGGAACCGGGACTCGATGACGATCCGGGCCAGCTTCAGGAGGAGCGCCCGGTCGACGTGCGGGCAGGGGAGGTGCGGCGCCGCGAGCCGGGTGTTGGTCGAGTCGTACACCGGGTCATCCCGCCAGTACGAGCTGTAGACCTGCATGTGCTCGCGGAACAGCTCTTCCGCCTCGCTCGGCTTGTAGTCCTGCGGAGCGTCCGCACCCTGGAAATCGACGCCGTAGAAGCCGATCGCCGCTTCCATCACGTCCCGCATCAGGCGGGTCGTCACCGGAACGCGTGGCGTCAGGTGGTACGTCTTGCCGTGGTGCTCCCGGTGGGTCATGACCCAGGTCATCACTTCCGACACCCAGTCGACCGGAACGAGGTTCTTCCGCTCGTCGCCGCTCAGATTGAACTTCACGTAGTTCGCCTGCACGAGGCCGGTCGCGTCCGACACGCCCATCTGGGCGACGATGGTGTTCGCGATCTGGAGCATCGCGTAGAAGTTGTGGTACGTCGTCGTCATCCCGGTCTGGCTGTCGCCGATGATGATCCCGGGACGGAACACGGTCAGCGAGTCGAAGCAGTTCGCCTCACTGACGATCTGCTCCGCTTCGACCTTGCTCTCCTCGTAGCAGTTCGCGAACTCCTGGCCGACGTTCAGTTCGTTCTCATAGCAGCGGCCGGCCCGCTTCCCCGCCACGTAGGCGGTCGAGACCTGGAAGAAGCGGCGGACGTCCGCCTGGCGGCAGAACTCGAGGACGTTCTTCGTCCCGTCGACGTTCGAGCGGTACGGCTCGGCGTGCCGCCCGGTCGTCACGAAGGCGAGGCTGGCGGCGTTGTGCAGCAGGCTGTCGCAGTTCTCGGCCGCCCACTTGATCTGGTCGGTCGGGAGCCCGAAGTCGGGCTGATTGATGTCCCCTTCGAGGACGACGGGGCGGGGGAGGGAGCGGCCAAGGCTCTGCTCCCAGGCCCGCATGGCCCCTTCGATCCGGACCTGCGGAGACTTCTTGCGGCTCGGGCGGACCAGCACCGCCAGCGGCACGCCCGCCTCCATCAGGTCTCTCATGAGGTAGCGCCCGAGCAAGCCCGTGGCGCCGGTGAGAAGCGTGTAACCCATGCTCAATTTTTCCGTGATAGGCGGAACCCCGCCTGGACTCCCGCGACGGACGGAAACACTCTCAGCCGTCGTCGTGGTCCGGCTCTCAGCCGGCGCCAGGCGCAGTGACCAGCCAGTTCTGAAACCATCCCTGCCGACTCGCGCCGGAAGGCGGGGAACCAGGCCATCCTTCCCCATCGCGGTTCTCAAGGCCGCGAGCGCAATCCGTGCGCGAAAGGCATCGTGCCACATCCCCATTCGCCCCCGTGACCCAATTCACGCGGGCAAAACCCATCGCGGCATCGTATTCAGCCGGAATCGATCGCTCAATCGGTCTCCTGACGCCGGCGCCGGAAGCCCCAGATTCGGGAATGTGGTCGTATGTCCACTGTTCTCGGCGTTTGCGTCGGGATTCGCTGGGAGTTTCGTCATCTTTCACGGTGAAGTCGCACCGCGCTACAAAGTTTTTCGAACTTCACCGGCACTTCCTGCCATGCCGCGGGATGTGCGGATCAGGCAGGCGTCCGCAACCGAATTTTTGGGGAATTCGACGTTCAGCCAGCCCCGAGACACCCCGTCTGGCGGCGGCAGAACCCTCTTACGGAGGAGTCCGGAACGCGTTAGTGTGATGCGAGAAACGGAGTCGGGAGGGGCATGCAGTGAACAAAGGATTACATCGCTGTTGGCGTCGGTTCTGGACCGGCGGGCTGATCCTGTCGCTCTGTCTGCTGCTCCCCGACTCGCTCTGGGCAGCGGTCGAGAACCCGATCTTCCGGCAGGGGAAGCTCGAGGTCCGCTCGCTGCTGCGGGCCGGGGGACTGATCGGCTACATCATCATCGCCCTCAGCATCGCGATGGTCGCCCTCGCCGTCGAACACCTGATGACGATCCGCCGGAACGCCATGATTCCGCCGGGACTCGCTGAGGAAGCCCAGAAGCTGATCGCCGCCGGCCAGCTCACCCAGGCGCAGGAGCTCGTCCAGCGGCATCCGAGCTTCCTCGGGTACCTGCTCCAGGCGGGACTCCAGGAAGCGCAGTTCGGCCATGAGTCCGCCGAGAAGGCGATGGAAGACGCGGCGATCGAACAGTCGGCCCGACTGTCGCGGAAGATCGAATACCTCTCCCTGATCGGCGTCCTCGGCCCGCTGCTGGGGCTGATGGGGACGGTGTGGGGGATGATCCAGGCCTTCTCGGAGTTCGCCGAGAAAGCGAACCCGCAGACGAGCGACTTCGCCCCCGGGATCTCCGAGGCCCTCGTTACGACGTTCCTCGGCCTTGTTCTTTCCGTCCCGGCCCAGACCGGGTTCGCCCTGTTCCGGAACCGGATCGACGAGTTCGTGGCGGAGACCGCCCTCGTCGCCGCCGCCACGATGGCCCCCCTCAAGCGGCTGAGCCTCGAACGCCGTCCGGCCCGGCCCGCCGACGGGACGCGGCCCCCCGTCCCGCCGGTCGCCATGGAGCGCCGGCCATGAGGCTCCCCGTCCGGAAGCGGACCGCCGGGTTCAGCATCAACCTGACGCCGATGATCGACGTCGTGTTCAACCTGCTCATCTTCTTTCTCGTGACGTCGCACTTTGCCCGGAGCGGGCAGGTCGACCCGGTGAACCTCCCGAAGGCGACCCAGAGCGACGACGACACCGAGAACCCCCACCGCCTCGTGATCACGATCCCCGCCGATGAGACGCTGCGGGTGAGCGGCCAGCCGGTCCAGCTCGACGAGATCCGGCTGATGCTCGTCTCCGGCAAGGTCCACGCGGACTTCTCCGTCCAGATCCGGGCGGACGAGTCGGTCCCCTATTCCGTTGTGGAGCCGATCCTCCTGGAATGTGCGGAGCAGGGGATCACCCGGTTCGGCTTCAAGACGACCGAGTGAAGCAGTCCCCGGATCGGGCCTCGCTGCCTAGAATGGTCCATCGGGGGACCGCGGCGTCGTACGGTCGCCGCTGTCTCTCCCGCGACAAGGATTTCTTGATGGATCTGCTCAGTCCGGAACGTCTCGCCCAGGGGTACGTCATCGTCCTCCCGGGGATCGAAGGGCACAGCCTCTGGAACCGGAGCATCGTTCACGGCCTCGTCGACGCCGGGATTCCCTATGGCATCGAGATCTATGACTGGACCTGGAGCCACGCCTTCCCTCCGATCAACCTCCGCTACGGGGGGAACCATCGTTCGCAGTCCGACCGGATCGCCGAAAAGATCACCGCCTACCGCCGCCAGCACCCGGCGGCTCCCCTCTACCTGATCGGGCACTCCGGCGGCGGGGCGATGACCCTGTTCACCCTCTCGAAGCTTCCGGCCGGAGTGACGGCGACCGGAGGGATCCTCTTGGGGCCCGCGGTCAGTCCGGTGTTCGACCTGCAGCCCGCGATGGGAAAGACGACGCGGGGGCTGTGGAACTTCGCCTCGATGTTCGACGCGGTCTTTCTGGCGTTCGGCACGACCCTCTTTGGAACCTGCGACGGCCACCACCGGATCTCGGCGGGCTGCCTCGGCTTCCGGCAGACCGAGCCCGCTCCCGCCCCGCCGGAGCCGCAGGCGGAGCCGTACTACCGCGAGATCCCTTACCGGTTCGAGATGATGCGGCATCTGAATCTCGGCGGACACTTCGGCTACGTGAACCGCCGGTTCGTCGCCAGTTGGCTCGCCCCGATCCTGCAGGGGGGGGAAGTCCCCCTCCAGGCGATCCGCCGGATCGCCCGCTGCGCCGCCGAGCCGGCTCCCTCTCCCGTTCCGACGGCGTGAGCTGCTCGGCTGGCAGGAGTCGCCGCGACCCGCTTACCGCAGCGACTCCAGGAACGCGACGAGATCGAAAAACTCCTGGACCGTCAGCCGGTCCGCCAGCTTCTCCGGCATGACGGAGGTCTTCTGCGGGACCCGCTCTTCGACATCGGCGGTCTTGACCTCGACCAGCTTGCCGGCGGCATCCCCCAGGACGGTCTTCCCCTCGTTCTCATGGACGATCATCCCGGTGTAGACCTGCCCGCTGGAGCTCACCATCGTCCAGCTCGTGAACTGCGGCGACACCTCCTTGCTCGGCTCGAGGATCGACTCGATCAGCTTCTTGCGGGACATGCTCCCGCCGATCCGGGTCAGGTTCGGTCCAATCTCGCCGCCCCGTCCGTCGACAAGATGGCACTTCACGCAGCCCGGCCCTTCCGGATGGAAGAAGACCCGCCGCCCTCGGGCGGCGTCGCCCGGACGCTCGGACGACGAGGTTTCCAGGTGCTTCTCCCAGGCCTCGATGGAACCGGGCCGGGACGATTGCCCCATCCGGATCTCAGCGGGGAGTTCGTCGGCATGCGTTCCGAACGCGATGGCCAACTGGTCGGCCCATTCCTGACGCTGCTGCGCCGTCCCCTTCGAATCGGACTCCGTCAGGGACAGCAGGCTCTTCCGGACCGCGGCGTCGGAGGCCGTCCCGCGAAGCGTCCGGAGCAGTTCCGTTCGGACCTGCGGATCACTCGCTTCTTTAAGTGCCGCGAAGACTTTGTCGCGGAGCTCCGGCGACGCCGGGACCAGCCGAGCGAGTCCCGCCAAGGCGTCGAGCCGAACCCCCGCCTCTGGACTGCTCCGGCCCAGTTCCAGGAGCAGGTCCCCCGCGGCCGGATTAGCGGAGGTGGCCAGCGTCCGGGTCGCCTCGAGCGCGAGTTCGCGGTTCGCAGAGGCGGCCCAGCCCCGGAGCTGATCGAACGGAACGGCATCGGGGGTCGCTGAAATCAGCTTGAGCGACTGGATCCGGACGCCGTCGGTCGACTTCGGATTCGCCAGCAGCGGCAGGACGTACTTGCCGGGTGGGGTCTTGTCGAACTCCTGCGGCGGCTTGCCGTCGAGCATTTCGAGGGAGGCGAGGGTCGCCAGGAACAGTTCGGTCGACATCGCCTCCCCGGAGAGGACCTTCTCGACATCGGATCGCAGCTCGGTCAGCCGCTCCTCACCTGCCCACTGGACCGCCACCCGCCGGACGAGCGGCGCGGGGTGCTGGAGGAACAGCCGGACGTTCTCGACATCCCGCGGGTCGCGCTTCCGGGCCAGGACGGCCCAGTTGGCGATCTCGACCGGCGAGTGCTCCCCTGTCCGCTCCTGGATCCGGGCCATCGAAAAGTCCGCCCGCGACAACTCGTCGATCGCGGCGGCGCTGACGAACGGGTCGGGGCTCGCCATCCCCAGCAGGTACATCACGCCTGCGAGATTCGCCCCGGTCACTTTCATCCGGAGCGCCGCCGAAGTGCTGCGGACCGCTCCATAGAGGGCCCGGCCGCCGTCCAGGTCCAGAGGGCCGAACTTCTCGTTGATCTTGAGATCCGCGTGTTCTCGCTCCGGATAGCCGACCTGCGGCAACTCCGTCAGTGTCTTGAGCTCGGCGAAGACGTCATCCTCGGGATGCTCCGCGACCGCAGTCAGGATCGGCTTCCGCTGGAGCAGAGGAGGAGCGATTGCATCAGCCGGGGTCGACGCCAGTCCCCACAGCGCTTCCCGCCGGGCCCGGTCGTCCGCCGTCTGGTCGACGATGACCGACAGCAGGTGGTCGCGCCCCTCGGGAGTCGCAGCGAGCGTCCGGGCCGCCACACGACGGGTCGGAAGCCTTGGGGACGAGAGATTCGCCTTCGGGTCATCCGCAACGGCCGGCTTCGCGGGATCGGCCGCTGCGATCCGCCAGACCCGGCCATGTCCGTGCAGCTGGTAGTCCCGCTTGACCCAGTCGGTGCAGTACAGACTCCCGTCCGGCGCGAGGGCGATCCCGACCGGCCGGAACTCCTCCCCCCCGACGATGAACGGTTCGGAAACGGACTCGACCGACGCCCCCTTGGCCTTCAGTCGAAACCGGTCGATCCGGTGGTCCCCCCAGCTCGTGACGATCAGGTTGCCGCGGTACTCCGCCGGAAAGGCGTCGTGTTCGTACGCGAGGATCCCCGAGGGGGCTTCCCCCGTCCCGGCGACCATCGGCAGCGTCCCCGGCACCTCACCGTTCCAGGAGGTGAAGGGGTGCAGCCCCTTGCGGCCGTTCCGGAACCGGTAGCCGTAGTCGCCCCCCGGAATCAGGTGCAGCAGCCGGCAGGGGGGCCGGCTGTCGGGATCGTTGTCGACGGTGAACAGCCGCCCCGCGCCGTCGAAGCAGGAGGCGTGCGGATTCCAGAACCCGGTCGACCAGATCGCCATGTCGGTCCCGTCCGGATGCATCCGGTAGACGTTCCCCCCTTCGCCTCCCCCCTGAAACGGAGCGAGTTTCCCCTCGTCTCCCGATCCGCGGCAGGAGAGGGTGTAGGCCTCTCCGAGGTTCTCCCCGAAGCCGAAGTAGAGCCAGCCGAGCGCGTCGAAGGCGAACCCCGCCAGGCCGTTGTGGGGATAGTCGCCGCGGGTTTCGAGCCAGGCGAGCCGCGTCTGCCGGTCGCAGCGGTCGTCGTTGTCGGTGTCCTCGAGCAGGAGGATCTCGCGGCGCGTCGCCACGAAGATCTGTCGCTCGGCGGGAGCGACCTTGTCATCGACCCGGACCGGAGCGATCCAGACGGGGCGGACGGCGACGCTCATCGTGTGTCGCAGTCCGTCGAGGAACACCCGCTCCCGATCGGCCCGGCCATCGCCGTTCGTGTCGGTGAGAATCAGCAGCCGGTCGCTGGGATGCCCCTTGTAGTCCTTGGGGGGAAAATGTGTGTTGCTCTCGATCGCCCAGACGCGGCCCTGTGCGTCGACGTCGATCCCGGTCGGCGTGACGAGCTGCGGGTTCTCGGCGAAGAGCGTGATCCGGAGCGCCGGATCGAGCGACCTGGGCGCCGTCTCCGCGGCCGACAGGTGAGAGAGGAGGCACAGCAGTGCCGAGGCAACCGAGGCGATTCGCATAGCCGACCGTCCGCAGGATGAGAGGCATCACCGCGGGGAGCATGGCGTGCGAACGCGAGGCTTGGCAACTCAGCCGGTCCAAGACCTCGGACCGGCTGGTCCGCCCGTGGACTACTCGCGGAACTCGACGTCGTCTTCCAGGAAGGCGGCCCGCTGCGGACCTGCCGAGACGTCTTCATAAAGGGCCGGCTGCACCGCTCCCGGGGCGTCGCCGTTGTTGGCTTTCCGCTTGGGGGAGAAGGAGGTCGGCATCTCGGCCGAGGCCTGCTGGATCGCCGCTTCCTGATGCTGCCGCTGCATGGTGGCGGCGATCTGGTTGCGGATCGTCCGGAGCAGCTCGCGGTGGGCAGTCGCTTCGGTGCCGTTGACGAACTTCACGTCGTGGACGAGGTACCGGTCCCCTTCGCGGACGAGGGTGACGTCGGCCCCGGTGCCGGGACCATCCTGGGGAGAACTGATCCGGACGACCGACCAGGAGTCGATGTTGCGGATCGACTCGACCGGGCCGGTCAGCCGGCGGGCGGCGTCGCACTGGAACAGGTCCTGGAAGTCCGGAGAGCTCCGGAGCTGCATCCAGACGATCCGGTTGAGCCCCTCGTCGGAGGCCTGCCGGAGCATTTTGAGGTTGCCGTTATACATCCCCGCCGCGAACTGATAGATCGGAATCATCTGCTCGGCGTTCGCCTTGAGTGAGCTCGGACGATCGAGGACGGGCATCAGCACGTCGTCGACGAGGAGCCCCGCCTTGGTCGAATGCAGCACATAGGTCAGGGCCCGCGAGCCCTGGCTGACGGTCACTTCGGTGACATCCCCCTGGAACACCGTCGCCGTGACTTCCGGCGGCGCCGCCTCGACTTCGGGGAAGGGGAGGGTCTTGAGGACCCCCTGATCGGCCCGGCTCCAGACCCGCCGCTTGAAGTCCTCCGTCGACATCTTCTCGAGGCGGATCTTGTCCCGGTTGATCAGGGCGTCGGCGTAGACATGGAGCAGCGCCTGCGAGAGGAACATCGAGGAGAGCCGCTTCACCTGCGAGCCGCTCTTCTCGAAGATCGTGACTTCCGAGATCCGGGGGGCTGCGTTGGCCGAGTCGATCGGCGTGGAGGAGGTCGGAGCGAGGTCGCCGGTCAGGAGCGTAAACATGTACGTTCCGCCGGGCCCCTCGAGCAGGATCTCCGTGTGGTTCTTCTGCTGCTTGGCGTCGTAGGCGACTCCCAGGAGCGGCTGGACCGGCAACGGAACGGTCTCGAGGTCGGCCCCGGCGAGGCACTGGTTGTGGAACTCGGCCGTCGTCGCTTCCTCGAGCGTCGTCTTGATCCCGCTGCCGTAGGCCTGCAGGAACTTCTGGGTCTGAACGAGGCACCCCGCCAGCTTGCGGCTCGAGCGGACCGACTGTTCCTTCGAATCGGCGGCGGCGTCGGTGAGCTGCCAGTGGCCGTCGATCTGCCGGAACTCGACGACGAGTTTGCCCAGCATCAGGACCGCGTGGTCCTTGTCGACCCGGGCATCCGGCCGGAGCGATTTGTGTTTGGGGACGTCGGCCACGACCTGGCTGGCGAGCTGCTTGAGCCACGGTTCCGGAAGTCCTTCGAGCTGCTGCCGCAGATCGGGGGAGCAGACCCGCAGGATGTCGTCCCGTTCCCCTTCCTGCCACGCCTTGAGGAACTCGCGGAGCGACAGGAGCAGGTCCATCTGCTCGGCGACGGACCGGCTGACGGGAGCGGTGGTCGACTTGCTCGACTTCGGGAGAACGAGGTCGTCGACGACCCAGCTGTGGCCATCGGGGTCTTTCACGAGACGGTATTCGAGCTGCTGTCCCTTTTCGCCGACCTTGACGTAGACCTTTCGTTCGCCGGGGGCGGTCTCCTGGACCTTGACGATCGTCACCTTGCCGGTCGGAATGTTGAGGACCTTGAGGTCGGTAGTCGACTCGGAGAGCCGCAGCGCCTTTTCTTCGAAGCCGGGGGACGTCGCGTCCTTGAGCGAGTCGAGGTCCTTCGACTGGATCCCGGTGGCAAAGCGGTCGATCGCCTGCTGGGTGAGCAGGTTCGTGCAGCCGGTCAGACCGGCGCCGAGGAGCGCGCATGCCCACAGTCGAGGAAAGCGGCGATGCATGGGGAAATCCCGAGTGGCGCGAGAGCCAATGACAGGTCGTAACGAAGCAGGGGCGGAACCGCTCCTGCGGAAGGGCCGCCGGTTCTCTTCGATGCCCCCCGGAGGGTCAAGACGGCCGCCGGTCCGCGAGCCTGCGACCGGCAAAAGCCGCCTCAACTTGAGAGTTTTTCGTCGTTGCGCCCCGCTTTTCCCCACGTTGTCGCCCGATCGGGCGTGGTGGCCCCCGCCCGTGCGTGACACGAGCAGGAACCGGTCCCCTATCGCTTGAGGGCCTTCTCCAGGACGTTCGCCGTGATCTTTTGAACACGTTCGTCCGGCCCGTGCGGGCGGCTCCAGTGGGACCAGGGGAGAACGTGCCCCGGCGGATCGGAGAGCCCCTGCACCCAGAAGATGCTCGAAGCGTTGAACACCACGTTCCCCTTGGGGGCGGTGTAGACCGTGGCGGTCCAGTTCTGCGGCGTGACACCGCCGACCCACGCGGTCCCCCCGCCGACGACGTCGAGCCCCAGAATCTCCGCCGGAGCGCCGTGGTACTCCCAGCCGATCAGCCCCGGGATCTTTTCACCGGCTTTCATGCCGGTCCCGGCGAAGATCCAGTGGTCGGGCCTGGTGCAGATCCAGTCCCCGCCGCCGTTGACCGGTTCGATGTTCCGGGCCCCCATCAGCAGCCCCTCGTCCGGGCCGCGTTCGGGGAAGGGGCCGTTCTCCTTTTCCCGCTCCAGCGCGTAATCGTTGTTGGCCCCGTAAGGCCCACCGCGGAAGAAGATCCGGTTGGGGCGGCCGTCGACGCTGTTCCGGTAGGGACTGACCCAGCAGATCGAGTTGCCGGAGAGGAACAGCAGGCTCACCCCTTCATCCCGGAGCTTCTCGACGCTCCGGAACTGGCGGATATCCCAGTACTCGTCGTGTCCGACGCTCACGAACGCCTTACACTTGAGACCGCGATCCGGCGTCACCAGGTCACTGTTCGAGCAGTAGGTGACGTCGTACCCGTGCTGCTCGAGCCAGTACGCCATCGGGAACTCGAGCGGCAGGTACTCGCCGGCTCCGACGGTCAGCGGATCGTTCACGACCCCATCGAACTGCGCCTCGCGGGCATAGGGGCGGTCGTAACTGACATCGGCCCACGGTCCCTGCGTCCCCTTCGGATGGGTGTAGACGGAATAATTGTCGGGCCAGCGGTTGTAGGCCTGCCACGTATTGTCCGAGCACTGGAACAGGATGTCTGCCGGCCGGTCGTCCTTCACGATGAAGATCACGTAGCTCTGCCAGTACGGTTCCTTTTCGCTTTGCGGCACCGTGGTGAGGCGGCCGAGATAGACGCCACTCAGCCAGTCCTGCGGGATCGGGAGCTTGTGCGAGACCTCCCACCGGCATTCGTGCAGGTTCTTCTCGCCGGGGTCCGGCGTCGTCTGCGTCTTCCCTTCGAACGGTCCGAGCGTCTGCATCAGCCGCGCCCCGCGGCCTCCGTAGTAGCCGGTCCGGAAGATCTCCAGGTGATAGGAGCGGGGCGGGTTCGTCGAGACGCAGATCTCGAGCGTCTCCCCCGCTTTCACGCTCTGCTGGCGGCAGTACCCCTCGATCCAGGGGGAGCGGAACTTCGAGTTGTCGACCCGGACCCGCGTCAACTGCCAGTCGGTCGAGCCGGCGAGCCGGTTCTCGGCGACGATCAGCGACTCGCCGCGGGCCGACGGTGCCCCCAGTCCCCAGGGGAGGGGAGTGAACGAGGTCAGGCAGAGGACAAAGAGGAGGGTTCGTCTCGACAGGTTGAGCATCAGCGCCAGCATTCCATGAGGAGGATGAACAGCGAGGCGGTCGCCAACGAGCGGTTTGGCGCAATCGAAGTGTTGTTCTGGCGATGACATCCGGCAACTCATCGCGGGACGCCGACGCGAAACTTCCCGTCCGCGTCGAAAATCCTCAGAATGTTGCGCCCGTCCCTGGCCCGTCCAGGCTGCGGAGAATCGTCCGACCGTCTGCCGAACCCCGAAAGCTCGACCGTTCCATGGCGCTGATCAACGAAAACTATCTCAAGCTCAAGGCTGGCTACCTCTTCCCGGAGATCGCCCGCCGCGTGAAGGCCTTCGCCGAAGCGAACCCGACCGCCAAGATCATCCGCCTCGGGATCGGCGACGTCACCGAGCCGCTCCCGCCGGCCGTCATCAAGGCGATGCACGAAGCGGTCGACGAAATGGCCGACCGGAGCACCTTCAAGGGGTACGGCCCGGAGCAGGGGTACGACTTCCTGCGGGAAGCGATCGCCAAGCACGATTTCCAGGCCCGCGGCTGCGACATCGCCGCTGACGAGATCTTCGTCTCGGACGGCTCGAAGTGCGACACCGGAAACATCCTCGACATCTTCGGCGAGAAGAACAAAGTCGCCGTCCTGGACCCGGTCTACCCCGTCTACGTCGACACGAACGTCATGAGCGGGCGGACCGGCCCGTCGGACGAAGCGGGCCGCTACGGCGGATTGGTCTACCTCCCGGCGACCGCCGAAAACGACTTCACGCCGACGATCCCCAAGGAGCGGGTCGACCTCGTCTACCTCTGCTACCCGAACAATCCGACGGGGACTGTCGCCACGAAGGAGACCCTCCAGCAGTGGGTCGCCTACGCCAAGGCGAATGACGCGATCATCCTGTTCGACGCCGCCTACGAGGCGTTCATCACCGACCCGTCGCTCCCGCACTCGATCTACGAGATCGAAGGGGCCAAGGACGTGGCCATCGAGTTCCGGAGCTTCAGCAAGAACGCCGGCTTCACCGGAACGCGGTGCGCCTTCACGGTTGTTCCGAAGCAGCTCAAGGGGAAGACCGCCAGCGGCGAGACCAAGGAGATCCATCCCCTCTGGAACCGCCGCCACACGACCAAGTTCAACGGCGTCTCCTACCCGATTCAGAAGGGGGCGGCTGCGGTCTACACCCCGGAAGGTCAGGCTCAGACCAAGGAACTGATCCAGTTCTACCTGACGAACGCCCAGCTGCTTCGCGAAGGGCTCGAGAAGGTCGGGATCAGCGTCTACGGCGGCGTGAACGCCCCGTACATCTGGCTGAAGACCCCCAAGGGGCTCAAGAGCTGGGAGTTCTTCGACCTGCTCCTCTCGAAGGCGCACCTCGTCGGGACCCCCGGCAGCGGCTTCGGCGCGTGCGGCGAAGGCTACTTCCGGCTCAGCGCGTTCAACAGCCGGGCCAACATCGAAGAGGCGGTCGCCCGCTTCCAGAAAGTCGTGAGTTAGTGTTCCCGCGACCGGCCGCAAATTCGCGCCCGCGTTCCTATGGCGAATGACGTACGGACGGCTCGGAGTTCTTCCGAGCCGTCCGTCTTCGTTTCGCCGCATGGCCAGCCCGAATCCGGCACCGTCCGCTGCCGCTGCGCCCCCATCCCGCCGCTGGCGTCGGCGCGGGCTCTGGATCGCAGCACTCCTCCTGAGCCTGCTCGCGGTGCGGGGGATCTGGAACCGCCGCGTCATGCTCCGGATCCACAGCCTCGGCGGCCGGTTCGAGACGCACGCGGGACAGCAGCGACTGCTGGCGGTCGCGAACTGGATCGAGCACGCGGGAGGCCGGCTGCAGGGAGAGCCGGTGGTCTGGACCAATACGGCGCTCCGCTGGACGAGCCACGATGCGGACCTCCGATCGGTCAACCTGCGGGCCATGTCGGTCGACAGCGAGTGGCTCGTTCACGTGAGGAACAACCCCAGTCTCGAAAGTCTCGCTCTCCGAAGCGATCAGCTCGGGCCAGGGCTGCGGCATCTCACTTCCGCGCCGCGGTTCCGGATGCTTTCGATCGAGTCACCAGTCTCAGTGCAGCTCTCCGACCTCGTCTTGGTCCCTCCGCTCAAAAGTCTCTCCCTCTGGAAGCCACCCGCAACTGGGGTCGATCTGACGGTGCTGCGTGAGCTCCCCGCACTGAAGTGGTTTCACCTCTCCGAGTCTCCCCGGGCTGGAGAGATCCTCCGCCAGCTCGCGGAACTCCCGCATCTGACCGAGCTGGAGCTGCAATACTGCGGCGGCGTGACGGCCGACGATTGGAAGCCCCTCGTCGCGAAGCGGAAGCTCCGCCGGCTCGTCATCACCGGGAGCCGCATCCTGGACGACGACACTCTCGAGGTCCTTTCCATGCTGCCGGAACTCCGCGTGTTTTACATCTGGAGATCCGCGAGGCCTCTGTCCGAACGGGGCCTCGATGCGATGACGAGGTTTCGAAAGCTGCGAGAGCTGTCACTCGGACCGGCCGACGCCCCTGCAGAGCAGGTCGAGGCCCTGCGTGAGCGGATGCCCTTCTGCCTGATCAGGGCTCATTAGCGGCCGGGCGGACGATCGACGCCGACTGGTTCCGCCACGCCTCCGCCTCCTGATGGCAGGCGGCGACACGGCTCCGCATCAGCTCGACGAAAGCGGCCTCCTGCCCCCGGAGACTCAGCTGCAGGACCTCGTCCGGCGGAACGGGATCGCCGAACACGACCCGGATCCGGCCGGGACGGGGAAACCGGACGGTGCGGGGGTACGCTTCGAAAGCGCCGGCCACGCCGACCGGGATCACGGGCACGCCGCACCGGCGGGCAATGGCGACGAAGCCCGGCTTGAACGGGCCGACACTCCCATCGATCGTGCGGGTACCCTCCGGGAAGATTCCGACGAGATACCCCTGCCGGCACCGGTCGATCGAGAGCCGCAGGCTTTCCGTACCGGCCGATTCCCGGCTGATCGGCATGACATAGGTGTTGCGGAGAATCCAGCCGAGGAGCGGCACCCGGAACAGGCTGTCCCGTGCGAGATAGCTGACCGGCCGCCGCATCCCCACGCCGACGAACAGGGGGTCCAGAAAGCTCTGATGATTGATCAGCAGGAGCGCTCCCCCGTGGGGGATCTTTTCCAGGCCCCGCGCCCGGTACCGGAACCAGAACGTGAAGATGTTCTGCATCACGAACTGCAGGCTGTGCCAGAGCCAGTTCCGGCGATGCGGATCGACAGCAGGGGAATCGACAGACTGAGATGCGGCCGGCATGCGCGCAGGGCAGACGGGAGAAGAGACGGAACGGGACCGCATCGTAGAAACGCCGGTTCGAAACCGACAGAGCGGGCCGGATTCCGAATGGCCGACGAAGCGGAGGAGACAGCCGATCCAGGAAACCCTCGACTGCGGCGAGAGTTGTCCCGCTCAGCGAACCTCGCTCGCCCCGTTGAAGACCGAAACCCGCCGACCGGCATCCGGGAACCGCGTCAGCGTGACGATCGTCGGCTGCGGGCGGGACTCGCGGTAGAACTGGATGAACTGCGAGCCGTCCGGCAGCGTCCGGACCATCGAGAGATCACGGCTGGTGAGAGGGACGGCGCGGGGATCGTCCTGCCGGAGCTGGGCGGTCCCTTCCCGGGCGAGGGTCTCCGCCGCCGGGAAGCCGCCGACCTGCGAGACCGCGACGAGGTTCTGAAGACGTCCCTGAACGGCGGCCAGCCGCTGCAGATCGTCGATCTGCGGGAACCGACGCGACAGGAGCCCGACTGCGGGACACTCGACCCGGTACGCCCGGCCGTCCCAGCTCAGCTCGACGAGAGTCGAGGCGGCTCCCGGGATCTGGGCGGAGAGTCCGCTGCTCCGGCTCGCGTCGTCGAGCTGGAACTGTAGCCGCCGGCTGTCGAGTTCGAGGATCCGGTGGGTCCGGACAAGGTCGTCGAAGAGGCGAGCCATCTCGGCCCGCGACAGGGCCGGGGCTTCGAAGACCTGCCGTCCGTCCGGGCTGATCCGAACCGCGCCGGCCTGATCGATCTCGATCGCCGGAACCGCCGGCTGTCCCGGGACCGGTTCCACGAACGTCATCCGCAGCAGCGGAGCGGACGCGGAGTTCACGGCGGCGGTCGCCGCGGGCTCGACCGCATGGCAGACGCCATCCAGTCTCCCGCCGATCAGTCCCCCGAGGGAGAACAGGGCAGGGGCCAGGCAGACCAGCAAAGGGAACGGACGTGACATCATGTCGATCCGCGGGGAAGGACTCTCTTCCGCAGATCGTCTGCGGGAAGCGGCGAAGATTACCGGAACCATCCCGAGCGCCACAATCCGAAGGTTTTACACGGATGTTCAGTGGTTTCGTTGCGGCCGGATCTGGTTCGGCCAACAAAAAAGCCCGCTCGATTTCGCGAGCGGGCTTCGACGCTGAACAGTTTGTCAGGCGCTACTTCGAGTTGGCCGACTGAATTTCAACCGTCGATTCAATCTGAGCCTTCTTAGCGGCGAGCTCCTTGGCCCGGGCTTCGGTCGCCTGGACGAGCTGATGAGCCGCGACGAGCTGCTGGCGGCTGAAGTACGGCGTATCGGCCGCGGCGGCCTGATCGAACATCTTGTTGGCGAGCTGGTCCCACGACATGCCGCTCGAGATGTGCCAGGCGGCCGCCTGCGTAATCGCGGTGTCGACTTTGCCGGTCCCGACGACCTTGCAGAGTTCCTTCAGTTCCGGCTTGTCGCTGTAGTCCTCAACGCGGACCACCTTGTAGACGTTCCGCGGGGTCGGCGAACGCTTGCCGTGCTCGAGGCAGACGGAGTTGAACGGGACCCGGACGGTCTCCGCGGGAGGAATCGAGAAGAACCCGCCCCCCATCCCGCCGCCACCCATTCCGCCGCCCCCCATGCCGCCCATGCCGCCACCCATACCTCCCATGCCGCCGCCCATGGTCTGGTTCTGGCCGCCCATGCCCCCCATGCCGCCCCCCATGCCTCCCATGCCGCCACCCATCCCGCCGCCACCCATGCCACCACCGAACTGCGGGTGAACGTGGATGCCGACGATGGCGTCCGGCAGCACGACGGTGATCGGCTTGTCGGTGTTGTTCTTGATGAAGACGTTGCCGCCGAATTCGTTCTTCGGCCGCATCGTGACTTCGAGCGACTGGCTTTCGATCCCGTCGAACATGTCGACCTTGGGAGCGGCCGGGTCGTACTTGGGCTTGGTGATCGGCTTCTTCGATTCCGCGGCGAACGAGGCAGAGAAGCTCGCGCAGAGCGCCAGGCCCAGGACCAGACTTCGCTTGAACAGCATGACGTTTCCTCGCGGCAACCGCCGAAGATGGGACCGAAAACGGGGCACCGGCTCGGGCGGAATGTCCACGAAGGACCGGCCCGATTGCGCGGCTCCCCGGATGTTATCGTGCTCCGGAAACCCCCTTCAACGAAATCTCCGGACGGAGGTCCGAATTCCGCCGGAGTTTACGGCAGAGAGGCGGACTCTTCGTCACGGCCCCTATACCCGTGACGCCGCGCAGGACGGCGAGGCCGGGATCGTGAGGGGATCTCTGCGGCAATGGATTTGGTAGAAACGAGTTACGATCGAAGCAGCACATCGTATCGGCTGCGGACCAGGGCTTTCCGATGCGCCGCACCTTGGACAATCCCGCAAACGTCCGGCATCCTTGATCTCAGCCGGGCGGCTCCGATCCGCCGCCCGGCGGGGGAAATGCCATGCTGATGAGGAATCCCGACCACCGGTCCACCGGAGTCCGCGGAGCGAACCGCCGTTCTCTCCCTCTGTGGGGGGCGGCTCTCTTCTCGCTGTTTGTCCCGCTCCGGCTGAGCTTCGGGGACGAAACCGGCGGGTCTGCGGCGATCCCCAAGGGACCGCTGCCCGGGCACTCCTACCACGGCGAGCTGTTCGACGAGGGCCCCCGCCAGAAGGCGTACCTGATGGGGACCTGCGGCGACGTGACGTTCCCGGTCACCTCGAAGGTTCCCGAGGTCCAGGAGTTCATCAACCAGGGGGTCGCCCAGCTCCACGGCTTCTGGTACCTCGAAGCGGAGCGGTCGTTCCGCCACGCCGCGATGCTCGATCCCGACTGCGCCATCGCCTACTGGGGGATGGCGATGGCGAACACCGAGAACGCCAAGCGGGCCCGGGGATTCATCGTCAAGGCGACCGAGCGGCGTGACAAGGCGTCGCGGCGGGAGCAGATCTACATCGATGGCCTAGCCGCCTTCCTCAAGCGGGACGAACCGAAGAAGGATGCCCCGGAGAAGAAAGGGGAGGGGAGCAAACCCGCTCCCGAGAAAGCCGAAGAGGGGAAGAGCCGAGAGGAGAAGCGGAAGGAAGAGGAGCGGGACCGGCGGCAGAAGCTGGCGGATTCCTTCGAGACGGTCATCGCCGAGTTCCCCGACGACCTCGAGGCGAAGGCGTTCCTCGCGCTCCACCTCTGGCAGAGCCGGACCAAGAACCTGCCGATGCCGAGTCCGACCGCGGTCAACGCTCTCCTGCAGGAGGTGATCGCGAAGAACCCGAAGCATCCCTGCCACCACTACGTGATTCACCTGTGGGACGAGAAGCAGGCGGAACGGGCCCTCAAGTCCGCCGCCATGGGGGGCCCCTCCGCTCCCGGGATCGCCCACATGTGGCACATGCCGGGGCACACCTATTCGAAGCTGAAGCGGTACCACGACGCCGCCTGGCAGCAGGAGGCCTCTGCCCGCGTCGACCACGCCCACATGATGCGGGACCATCTGCTCCCCGATCAGATCCACAACTTCGCCCACAACAACGAGTGGCTGATCCGCAACCTGATCCAGAACGGCGACGCGACCGCCGCCCTGGCGCTGGCCCGGAACATGGTCGACCTGCCGCGGCACCCGAAGTGGAACACGCCCGATGACGGGAGCGCCTTCTTCGGCCGGATCCGGATCCACGACGTCCTGCAGCAGTTCGAGCTCTGGCCGGAGGTCCTCCGCCTCGAGTCGACCCGCTACCTCGACGCCGGTCCCAAAGAGGCGGACGAGCTGAAGCGCTCGGTTCTCCTGGCGACCGCGGCCTTCCGGACGGGGAATGTCCTCCGGGGCTGCGACATCCTGACGCAGTTCCTCGACCGCCGCCGGGCGCTGGAAGCGGAGCGGGATGCCGCGGTCGCCAAGGCGAAGGAGGAAGCGACCAAGAATGGAAAGAAGCCCGAGGAGATCGAGAAGGCAGGACGAGACGCCGCCAGCAAGCCCGACGGGAAGATCCAGGCCCTCGACCCGCTGATTCACGAGCTCAAAGGGCACCTCCATCTCGCCTGCGGTGCCCCCGGGGACGCGCTCGCCTCGTTCGAGCGGTCGGGCCGGGCCGACAAGGGGTGGCTGGCCCATCTGCAGCTTCTCGCCGGAGAGCGGGACAAGGCGGTCGAGACGGCGAAGAAGTACGTGGCAGACAACGAGCACGAGGCGATCCCGCTGGCCCGGCTGATCGAAGCCCAGTGGGGGGCAGGACGCCGCGACGACGCCAAAGCGACGTTCGAGTCCCTCCGGAAGATCTCCGCGACCGTCACCCTTGAGACCCCGATCTTTGCGGGGCTCGCTCCGATCGCGAAAGAGCTCGGCTACCCGGACGACTGGCGGCTGCCGCTCGAGCCCCGGTCGGATCTTGGCGAGCGTCCGCCGCTGGATTCGCTCGGACCGGCCCACTGGATGCCGACTCCGGCCGCGTCGTGGGAACTGCTCGACCACAAGAACCAGCACCACTCCCTCGCCGGCTACCGGGGAAAACCGGTCGTGGTCGTCTTCTACCTGGGGCACGGATGCCTGCACTGCGTCGAGCAACTCCAGAAGCTTGGCCCGATGAAGAGCGAGTTCGACGCCGCGGGGATCGAACTGGTGGCGATCGGGACCGACAACCCGTCCGACCTGCAACTCGCCTGCAAGAACTACGGCAGCGAGTTCCCGTTCCCGCTGGTGTCGAACAACTCGCTCGACGTCTTCAAGCTGTACCGCTGCTACGACGACTTCGAGAAGCTGCCGCTGCACGGCACGTTCCTGATCGACGGCGACGGCTTCGTCCGCTGGCAGGACATCTCCGCCGAGCCGTTCATGGACATGAAGTTCCTGCTCGAAGAGTCGACGCGGCTGCTCCGCAAGGACTCGAACCCGCAGTCGGCCGGCCTCGACGGGGCCGTCCCTCGGCCGGTCCGTTAAGCCGCCCGTCCGTTTGCGGACAGGACGATTCGCGATCGTCGCTGTCCCTTTCGCCGAGAGGTCACTGCACCATGCCGCACTGGATTCCGACCCCCACCCGGATCGAAGCCGCCGGAACCCCTCCCAAGTCGATCGAGGAGTTCGTGGGACGGGTCAACTCCGGGACGGCGGAGCTCAGCATCGCCCGGATGGTCAGTCCCGCCGGCTGGCAGGAGCCGGGGCAGACTCCCGAGTTCGACGAGTACACCGTCGTGCTGCGGGGCTGCCTGCGGGTCGAATCCCGGACCGGGACCCTCGACGTGCGGGCGGGCCAGGGGGTCTGGATCCGCAAAGGGGAATGGATCCGCTACAGCAGCCCGGAACCGGGGGGAGCGGAGTACATCGCCGTCTGCCACCCCGCCTTTTCGCCGGCGACCGTTCATCGCGACGAGACCCCGGCCACGTAGTTCTCGGCGCAGGGCCGGGGGGTAAGCCTCGTCGCCGCTGGCTCCGCTAGGCGAAGAACCGGCCCATGAGGTCGTGTCCCTTCGGGATGACGTCTCCCGTTGCCGCGGCGGCGATTTCGTCGTAGGTCCGGGCTCCGTTGGAGCCGAAGCCCCGGCCGCACATCGTGAACGGGACGAACCCGTGGCTGTGGGTCTTCGTCCGCAGGAAGGTCGGGTGATCGGGGGAAACGAGAATCCGGTAGTCCCCCTGCGATTTCAGATACTCGTGGACCGGCCCGACGATGTGCCGGTCGATCTGCTCGAGAGCTTCGACCTTCTCCTTCGCGTGTCCCTCGTGCGAGGCTTCGTCGGTCGCTTCGACGTGGACGACGATGAACTCGGTCCCGCTCTTGAGGGCCTCGATCGCGTACCGCCCCTTCGCGGCGTAGTCGGTGTCGAGGTAGCCGGTCGCCCCGGGGACTTCGATCACCTTCCAGCCGAGAAGCCGGCCGATCCCGCGAAGGAGGTCGACCGCCGTGATCACTGCCCCCTGAACGCCGAACCGGTCCCGGAACAGTTTCAGATCGGGGGCTTTCCCTTGGCCCCACAGCCAGATCTGAGTCGCCGGCAGCTCACCCCGGGCGACCCGCTCGGCATTGGCCGGCGCGGCGGCAAACCGCTTCTCGCTCTTCTCCATCAGGGCCCGCAGGTCGCACGCTCCGCTTCCCATCGGGAGGTGCTCGGCGATCGGCTGGTCGGTGATGTCGTGCGGCGGGACCGTGTGGGTGTCGGTGGCGAAAGGGGCCTTGCCATTTCGCGACCGGTAGAGGAGCAAATTCCGGTAGCTGACTCCGGGGTAGAACTTCCAGTGCTCGTCTCCGCAGCACTCCTCCTGCATCGCCTGGACGAGGGCCGAGCCCGCCTCGTTGCTGATCTGGCCAGCCGTGAAGCTCTTCATCCGTCCGTTTTCGACGGTGACGAGGTTGCAGCGGATCGCCCAGTCGTCCGGTCCCAGCGAAATACCCTGGGCGGCCGCTTCGAGCGGAGCCCGGCCGGTGTGGTACTCAAGCGGGTCGTAGCCGAACAGGCTCATTGTCCCGACGTCGCTGCCGGAGGGCATCGAGGGGGGGACGTTGTCGGTGAGGCCCGTGATCCCCTGCCGCGCGATCTCGTCCATGTTCGGGACGTTCGCGGCCTGGAGCGGCGTCAGCCCCCCCAGCGAAGGCTGCTGTTCGTCGGCGCATCCGTCCGGGATGATGAGAGCGTACTTCATGAGCGCAATCGGGGGCGGGCAGGAGGGGGCAGGGGAGGGAGCCGTGGCGGGTGAGGCTTCGCCAGGCGCATCACAGCCCGACGAATGTCCCTTTCAGGGCCAGCATCGTCGCGGATGGAATGCGGCAAGGGAAGGGAGGAGTCCCGGGGTGCCGCTCCCTTCGGAACTGGCGGCCGGCCCGGTGAACGTGCGGCCGGGGACCGACCGCTTCTCGACGGAACGATCTCGGGACGACACACTTCCGGCATGCAAGACCCCCTCGTTCGATTGACCGCCGCCGCGGAACGCGGCTTGTCCGTCGCCTGGTGCGTCGTCGTCTCGGCCGAAGGGGGGACGTCGGCGAAACCGGGGACCGCCTTCGTCTCGGACGGAGCTTCCCTCCTCTCCGGCACCGCGGCCCCGCGAGAACAGAGGGAACTGCTCGCCGCCGCCCAGGAGGCGCTGCGGAGCCACTCTCCGCTGTTTGTCGAGATCGCCACAGAGAACCGGTTCGACTCCCGCTCCGAGGAGGGGACGGGGCGGATGACGATCCTCGTCGACCCGGTCCTGACGACCGAGGACGCCGAGTACTACGAGCAGTACCTGCGGCTCCTCCGAGCGGGACGGGGCATCACGGAGGCGATCGCCCTCCCGGGATCGGAGCACGCGGGCCACCGGGGCCTGTTCGCCCGCGACGGCCGGCTTCTGGCGACCCGGACCGAATCGCCGACCGCCCGACTCGTTCCAAGCCTTCGGCCGCTGGAGCAGCACGCCCGTCCCTACCGGGAAGGGAGCGCGGCGTATCTCCCGTTTCCCCCCCGAATCCGGCTGCTGATCGCCGGAGGGGGATCGGTCGCCGAGGAGGTCTGCCGCCTGGCCGCCCGGGTCGAGTTCGACGTCACGGTGATCGACGACACCCCGGAACTCGTGGCCGCCAGCCGGTTCCCCGACGCTCGGGAGCGGCTCACCGGCCTCCTGGCGGACGCACTCGCGGCTCTGCCGCTCGACCGGGAGACCTTCGCGATCGTGGTCCGTCAGAAGTACCAGCCCGACCTGGAAGCCCTTAAACGGCTGGCCGGACGGGGGTTGGGCTATCTGGGGATGATCGGCAATCAGCACAAGGTCGGTTCAATCCTGGCCGACCTCCGGTCCTCAGGTGTCCCGGAAGAAGCGATCGAGGAGATCCGGGCTCCGCTTGGCCTGCCGATCGGGTCCCGTTCGGTCCCGGAGATCGCCATCAGCGTCGTCGCCGAGCTGATCGCGACGCGAAACCTCGGCGGCCGGGGGAGCGACCCGCCCACGGAATGACCTCCGGAAACGACGAATCCCAAGGTTTTCGATTGAGAAAACCTTGGGATTCGAGATCTTCCAGAGCCAACCACGAGGCTCAGCGGGTGACGATTTCGATGTCGGTCACGTCGAACACGACGCGGGTCCGGGTGTACCGGTCCGGGCTCGACTTGAACTTCTTGCGGTTGTCGTCGGTCGTGAACATGTAGAGTTCGTCGTCGTAAAAGGCGGCAAACTTCGTGTCCCCCTTGATCGCCCGGTCCTGGTCGACCACCAGGGTGGCGTCGCAGCCCATGAACCGCGGGGCGTACCGCTCGGGGTTGTCCTTGAACTCCTTGAAGACGACTTCGTCCGCCAGGTAGTAGAACTGCCCCCGGTGCTCGACGCGGAACTCGGTATTCCCCTTCACCCAGCGGCGATTCTTCCACAAGGTGACCGGGCAGTACCCGTCCAGCATCAGGCGGTTTTCCAGGCTCGCGTCCGCCGGTTCCTGCTGGGGAGCCGCCTTGGCGATCAACGCCTTGTTCTCGTCGGCCTTCTTCTGGCGCTGGGCCAGGATCTCGGCGTACCGGTTCGCTCCCCGGACGATGATCTCCTGCCGATACTCCTCGATCGGGTGGAACCCCTGGGATTCGAGGAGCTGGGTCCCCGCGCCGTTCGGCTCGACGACAATGTCCGTCGGGAGCTTCTCGACGCCGAACCGCTTAGCCAGCTTGGCGTTCTGGTCGACGTCCAGCTTCACCGCCACGACCCGCTGCTCGATCTCGTTGCGGATCGCGGGCTGGTTGAGGACCTTCGCCTCCATCTGCTTACAGGGACCACACCACTCCGCGTAGAAGTGCACCAGGAGGGGCTTGCCCGTCTGGGTCGCCAGCGTCCGGGCCTGGTCGAAATCGGTCATCCATGCAGTACCAGGGTCAGCCGAGGCGGACGCCCCCAGACCGAGGAGGAGGCACCACAACACCTTGGCTAGCAATATCCTACGCATGACCAGGTAACTCCTGGTTGCGCGGCCGGATCGGGTTGAGCGAGCTGAATGCTCGCGGGCGGAAAGGGGCGTCGAGGGGCGCGCAGGCCATGTTCCCGATCCATGTCTTCGACGTTCCATCCGTGAATATCGGCGCAGAGCTTTCCTCCTGATTGGGATGACCCGGGCTCTCTCCAATAAAGAGGACCGGACTGTTAGGGGGCTACCGGTTGTAGGGAGGACCGCTCTGTCTGCGAATCGTGCCGGGGCTGCTTGCGGGCAAGTTTCCCGATTTCACGAAAATCGGGAAATACCAATCGATTGGAGGGGCGAAGACTTGAGATTCCAGGAATTCCCACTCCGACCTCCGGGTTCCTCCTCAGTCGCCGGGGGGGGATGGTCCGAAACCTGTTTGAGCTTGAGCTATTTGCCGGGTCTCGGGCACGGTTGCCATGCACAGAGGATCTTCCAGGGATGGGGAGGCGCTGACGTCGGACTTTGTCCGGCCGTCCCGGGCTCTCTTTGCCCTCTCGGTGCTGACCGCCGGCTGGTTCGAAGGGTGTGCGGCCTCGCGCAGCACTGACGTCGCCGCGTCGACGGAGACCCTCGCGGAATCGACCCCCTATGTCGAAGCAGCCACCCGGATCGAGTATCCGGAGCTCGACGAGGTCCTGCCGGGCGATCACTCGACCCTCCGTCCGATGAGCCTCGGCTCCGAAGGAGCGGTCCAGTACCAGGACCTGACGCTCGAGGAGACGGTCAAAACCGCGCTCATGAACTCCCAGGTCTTCCGCGACTTGGGGGGGATGGTTCTCAAGAGCCCGGGCGCGCTCAAGACCACGATGGACCCGGCGGTCTCGGAGACCGACCCCCGGTACGGCATCCAGGCCGCCCTGTCGAATTTCGACGCAAACTTCGCCACCAGCCTGTATTACGAGAATAACAACCGGGCGCTCAACAACGTCTTCTTCGGCGGGGGGACCCGGATCCTCCACCAGAACGCCTCGGTCTTTCAGTCGCAGATCGACAAGCGGACGGCCTACGGCGGGGAGTTCGCTGTCCGGCACAATGTCCGGTATGACGCGAACAACGCCCCTGGAAACGCGTTCTATTCCGCCTACGAGGCGAACGTCGAACTCGAATACCGGCAGGCTCTCCTGCGGGGTGGCGGCCTCGACTTCAACCGGATCGCCGGCGCCAGCCGGACCCCGGGGCTCTACACCGGGGTGCTGATTGCCCGGGCCAATACGGACATCAGCATCGCCGACTTCGAGCTGTCGGCCCGCGACTTCATTTCCGACGTGGAAAACGCCTACTGGGACCTGTACTACGCCTACCGGGACCTCGACGCCAAGATCGCGGCCCGCAATTCGGCCCTCGACACCTGGCGGCGGGTCGCCGCCCTCCGGGAAAAGGGACGGGTCGGCGGAGAAGCGGACAAGGAAGCGGAAGCCCGCGAGCAGTTCTACCGCTTCCAGGAAGATGTCGAGAACGCCCTCGCCGGGCGGCTGACCGACGGGACCCGGACCAACAACGGCAGCTCGGGGGGAACATTCCGGGCGAACGCCGGGGTTCACGTCACCGAACGGCGGCTCCGGTTCCTGATCGGACTGCCGATCACCGAGGGACAGCTCATTCGGCCGCTGGACGAACCTCCCCGGGCCCGGATCGTGTTCGACTGGGATCTCAGCCTTCAGGAGGGGCTCACCAAGCGGACTGAGCTCCGCCGCCAGAAGTGGATGATCAAGCGCCGCGAGATGGAACTGCTCGCCAGCCGCAACTACCTGCTGCCGCAGCTCGACGCGGTCGCCCAGTACCGGATCCGCGGGCTCGGCAACGACCTCCTCGCTCCGGGATCGCCGAACGGTCCCTTTTCGAGCGCCTACGGAAACATGTCGACGGGGGACTTCCAGGAGTGGCAGGTCGGGGGTGAACTGTCGATCCCCATCGGTTACCGGCAGGGGCATGCCGCTGTCCGGAACGCCGAGTTCCTGCTCGCCCGCGAGCAGGCGGTCCTGAAGGAACAGGAAAAGAAGGTCGTTCACGATCTGAGCAACGCCTTGGCCGAGACCGAGCGGGCGTACCGGATCGTCCAGACGGTTTACAACCGCCGGGAAGCGGCCAAGGATCGGGTCGGCGCCCTCCAGGCGGCATTCGAGGCGGACAAGGCTCCCCTTAACCTCGTTCTCGACGCTCAGCGGCGGCTGGCCGCGGCCGAGAGTCACTACTACGACTCGCTGGTCGACTACGGGGTCAGTATCCGGAACATGCACTTCGAAACCGGGACGCTCCTCGAGTACGTCGGGGTCGCCCTGGCCGAAGGCCCTTGGCCGCAGGAAGCGCTCGACGACGGAGCCGACCGCTTGGAGCTCCGTCCCACGGCCTACCGCTTCACCCCGCCGCAGCGGACGATCGCTACCCCGGTCCAACCCTGACGTTCTCTCGCCAGATCGCTTCCAGACCGGTTAGCCTGCTTGTGGCCGGTGCTTCTTCGCCGGCGTCGCACCCCTGGCGCGAGGGATGTCATGGCGGCGGACGAGACGGAGTACGGGCTGAGCCCGCAGGTCACGGTTCCGAGAATCCCGGCTCCCGATCTCCCGTGGCGGGTCCGCCTGCCGCGGACCTATCGCCCGCGGATCGGTCTCATCGGGGCAGGGGGGATCACCGAATTCCATCTGCGGGCCTACCGGACGCTGGGGCTCGACGTGGTGGCGATCGCCAACCGGACCCGGGAGCGGGCGGAGCAGCGGCGGGCGGCGTTCTACCCGGGGGCGATGGTCACGACCGACTACCGCGAGCTGCTGCAGCGGAAGGAGATCGACGTCGTTGACATCGCGCTCCCGCCGGAGTCCCGCGTTCCGGTGATCGAAGCGGCGATCGAAGCGGGGAAGCATGTCCTGAGCCAGAAGCCGTTCGCGGTCGATCTCGACGACGCGGAGCGGCTCGCGTCGCTGGCTGAGAAGCGGGGCGTCCGTCTGGCGGTGAACCAGAATGGCCGCTGGGCTCCGCACGTTGCCTACGCCCGTGAGGCGGTCAGAGCCGGGCTTTTGGGGGAGATCGCGACCGTCGATTTCGAGTTGGCGTTCGATCATTCGTGGACGGTCGGGACGCCGTTTGAAGAGATTCACCACCTCGTCCTGTACGACTTCGGGGTCCACTGGTTCGACATGGCGGCCTGTTTTCTCGGCCGGGCGGGGTCGGGGATCGATTCCGTGTACGCCTGTGCGACTCGGGCGGGGCATCAGACAGCTCGGCCGCCGTTTCTGGCCTCGGTCGTGCTCTCCGGGCCGGGGGCGCAGGTCCGGATCGGGTTCAATGCCGCCACGACTTACGGTCAGTGCGACCGGACCCGGATCTGCGGGTCGCTGGGGACGCTGGAGTCGTTTGGTCCGAGTCTCAGTTCCCAGCAGATCGTGATGACGACCGGGGCGGGGGAGTGTTCGCCGGATCTGACGGGGAGCTGGTTTGAGAACGGGTTTCAGGGGGCGATGGCAGAGCTCTTGTGTGCGATTGAGGAGAACCGGGAGCCGGAGCATTCGGCGCGAAACAATCTGCGGACACTTGAGTTGGCTTTTGCGGCGTTGGCGAGTGCGGATTGGGGGAAGCCGGTTCGTCCGGGCGATGTGCGGTGGGTTCCTGACGACTCGCGGTAGGTGGATCGTCCAAGCCGGCTCGACGTCGCCAGCTCAATCCCATCGTCCCACGGCCACCCGGGTCCAGCACGCTGCTGGCCTCGCCGGAGGCGCTTCTGTCGTGAAACCAGGGAACACAACGGACGTCTGATCGCGGGCTGACGTGAAGGACTTCCCTCTCCAGCACGCTCGGACCGGACTCCCCGCGATGAGAAGGAGGGGCGCCCGCGACGCTGGTTTCCCAAAGCGGACGCCGACCCTTTTCCACGGTTCCACCACGAAAAGCGCCTCCGGCGGGGCCAGCAGCGTGCTGGACCCGGGCTAGGGGACGCGTCCATTGCGGCGACGATCCACCGTCGAATCGCCCACACCACAATCCGCAATGCCACGCGTTGACGCCCCCAGCACGCCCGAGGACACTCCGGAAAATCGATCGTTCGGCGACGGGGGTGTCACGATGCGTCCTCTTTCGGCGGTGTCTCGGGCCGGTATCGCTTCGGGCCTGGCGTTCTGGCTGGGACTGATCTGCAGTCTCTTCGCTCTCGAAACGCCGCTCTGCCGCGCGGCAGAGACCAGACCGAACGTCCTTCTCCTCGTGGCGGACGACCTCAACTGCAGCCTCCACTGCTACGGACACCCCAAGGTCCAGTCCCCCCACATCGACAAGCTGGCGGCAAGCGGCGTCCGCTTCGACCGGGCCTACTGCCAGTTCCCCCTCTGCAGCCCCAGCCGCTCGTCGTTTCTGACGGGGCTCCGGCCGTTCACGACCAAGGTCCTGACGAACCCCGGCAACGGAGGCTCGCCCCACTTCCGCGAGGCGGTCCCGAACCACGTCACCCTCCCGCAGTGCTTCCGGCAGAACGGCTACTTCGTCGCCCGCGTTGGCAAGCTCTACCACTACAACGTCCCGAACGGCATCGGCACCGACGGCCTCGATGACCCCCCGTCCTGGGAATACAAGTTCAACCCCAAGGGACGCGACAAGACGGACGAAGACAAGATCTTCTCGCTGACGCCGGGGCAGTTCGGCGCCTCGCTGAGCTGGCTCGCCGCCGAGGGGACCGACGAAGAACAGACCGACGGGCTCGCCGCGACCGAGGCGATCCGGCTCCTCGAAGCGAACCAGGACAAGCCCTTCTTTCTGGCGGTCGGCTTCTACAGGCCGCACACCCCCTACGTCGCCCCCAAGGCCTACTTCGATCGCTATCCCCCCGCTGAGATCACGCTGCCGAGCCTCAGCGACGAGGACCGGGAACGTCGTCCCATGCCCGCCTTCGCCAGCGCGAAGAAGGAACAGGAGACAATGAGCGACGATCAGCGCCGTGCGGCGATCCAGGCCTACTGGGCCAGCGTCAGCTTCATGGACGCCCAGGTCGGCCGCGTGGTGGACACGCTCGAGCGCCTGAAGCTCCGCGACAAGACGATCGTGGTCATGATCAGTGACCACGGCTACCACCTGGCGGACCATGGCCTGTGGCAGAAGCAGAGCCTGTTCGAGAACTCCGCCCGGGTGCCGCTCATCATCTCGGCTCCCGGCCAGAAGGGGGGAGGGAAGGGGGCCCGCACGCTCGCGGAACTGATCGATCTCTACCCGACGCTGATCGACCTGTGCGGCCTCAAGGGACCAGACACGCTTCAGGGGGTGAGCCTGAAGCCCGCCCTCGAGGACCCCGAGGCGGTGCTCAAGACGGCGGCGTTCACGCAGGTCCAGCGGGGGAAGAATCCGGGCTACAGCGTCCGGACCGCTCAGTACCGCTACATCGAGTGGACGGGGAACGGGACCCGGCAGCTCTACGACCTGGAAGCGGATCCCCAGGAGACGAAGAACCTCGCCGGCGATCCGAAGTACGAGGCGATCGTCGACAGCCACCACACGCTGATTGCGGACGCCCTCGAAAAGGACGCACCGGAAGCGAAGTAGACGCCGCCTGTCACCTCTCCGCTGCAGGACCAGCCGATGCTGAATCGACGTCAACTGCTCCAGCGCGGCGCTCTCGCCGGCGGGGCCTCCGTCCTGGCGTCGCTGGGGGACTTCGGCCTGCCGAGGCTGGAGGGGGCCGAGCCCCGCCGGGAATTCCCGCCGCCGGGGGACCGTCCGCCGCCGCGCCCCGACGGAGTCTCCGTCCTCAATCCGCGGGGGAGGGTGCCGGTCAGCCTGATCATCGACGACAGCACCTGCCTCGTGAACCTGGCCCACTTCTGCATCCCGCACTTCGCCGAGGTCTATCCCGAGCGGTATCAGCAGGACTGGCGAAAGCTCCCGCGGGAGATTCCGGACAGCTTCGTCCGCAAGTTCGGCGAGTGGTGCGGTGAGCGGGGAATCCGGGGGAAGTACAGCATCGTCCCCTATCCCGCCTGCGTCGGGTGGGTCGACCGGGACATGCCGGGCTGGTCCCGCCGGCAGCTCGACGAGAGTCTCAAACTCGTCCGCGAGCTCATGATGCCGGCGTGGGACATCCACCCGGAGATGATCACGCACACCTTCGCGATCGACACCCGGACGGGGCGTCCCTATCCGGACCGGACGGACCCGTTCCTCGAGAACTCGGGCTTCAGCGTCCAGAAGTCTCCGGCGGAGCTGACGGACTACCTCGCGTATGCGCTCCGGATCCTCAAGAACGCCGGGCTCGACTGCGAAGGGATCACCACCCCCGGCGGGTTCGGCAACCGGAACCGGGACGCGCTGGCAATCGCGACGAAGGACTCGGTCCGCGAGGTCTTCGGCGCTCCGATCCCGCACTACTTCCGGCACCTGTTCACAGACGACCGGAGCGTCGCCCCGATGGTCGAGTACGCCTCGGGGCTCGACACGGGCGATCCCCGCTGCGTCGTCTCGATCATCGGCTGCACGAGCGACTGGTTCGGCGGCTGGGATGGCCTCGAGCGGGGTTCTGTCGACCAGTTCATCACCCCCGATCTGCAGGGGGGCCGGCTGCCGGAGGTCATCCACCGCGGCGAACCGGCGATCCTCGTCTGCCACTGGCCAGGGATCTACTTCAACGGCGAGGAGGTCGGCTTCCAGATCTTCCAGGAGGTGGTCCGCCGCCTGGACGCACGGTACGACCATCTCGTGTGGATGAAGCTGAGCGAGATCGCCCGGTACTGGGCCGCGAAGGAGCTGACCTCGATCGAACGGACCGAGCGGGGGTTTGCGATTCGGGCTCCCTACGCCTGCCCGGCGTTCACGCTGCGGCTCCCCCGGAAAGAGGCGGGGAGACCCCGGATCGCTGCGGGGGCCGAGCCGCAGGACCTGCGGGAAGTAACGCGGCATCTCGACCTGGCCGCGGGGACGTGGCGGGGCGAGAAAGAGTTCGTCGACGTCTGCTTTGACCTTCCGAAGGGGCGATCGGAAATCAGCCTGTGACGTCGTTGCCGCTGCAACGTCGAGATCCCGGGCATCCAGCCGGCGAGCGCGCCGGCTGGACGTCCGTGGTAGTTCGCGGGCGGAGCAGGTGAGAGCCGGTGGGGCTCAGCCCTGGCCGCGGGTGAACTTCTTGAACCGCTGGCGGAGGTCCTGCGTGATCGGGCCGGGGGTGCCGTTGCCGATCACCCGGCCGTCGATCTTCACGACGGGAATGACTTCCGCGGCGCTGCCGGTCAGGAAGATCTCGTCCGCGACGTAGACGTCGTGGCGGATCATGGTGCATTCCTGGACGGTGAGCCCCGCCTCGCGGGCGAGTTTCATGACGGTGTTGCGGGTGATCCCCTCGAGGATCCCGGCGTCGGTCCCGGGGGTCTTCAGCACGCCGCTTTTGACGACGAAGATGTTGTCGCCGGTGCACTCGGCGACTTCCCCTTTGTGGTTCAGCATCAGGGCCTCGCCGCAGCCGGCGTCCGTCCCTTCGATCTTGGCGAGAATGTTGTTGAGGTAGTTCAGCGACTTGATCCGGGCGCTCAGCGCGCCGGGATGGTTCCGGATCGTGCTCGCCGTGATGATCGCCATCCCCTTTTCGTAGAACTCTTCGGGGTAGAGGGTGATCGTGTCCGCGATGATGATCACCTGCGGATTGCTCGTCTTGCGGATGTCGAGCCCCAGGGCTCCGGCGCCGCGGGTCACCACGAGCCGGACGTAGCCGTCATCGAGGCCGTTCGCCGCGACGGTCTCCTCGACCGCCTTGGTCATCGCCTCCGGGGTCATCGGGATCTCGAGCCGGATCGCCTTGGCGCTCTCGTACAGTCGGTCGATGTGGTCCTTCAGCAGGAAGACCTTCTTGCTGTAGACCCGGATCCCCTCGAACACCCCGTCGCCGTACAGGAGCCCGTGGTCGTAAACGTTGACGACCGCCTGTTCTTTCGGGAGCAACTGGCCGTTGATGTAGACCTTGACCGACATGTGTTCACCAACAATTGCGGCAGCGACCGGCTGGCGCGACGCGAGCCGGAGAACGTCATTTGTAAGGGGGGAGAGCAGGAGAGCAAAGCGAACGCCGTCCGCCGGACGCGGTTTTTACGGCGACCTCATGCCGACGGGACGGTTTGCGCCAGGACAACGGGAACGAACCTCCGGTTCGCACCGGATCCCCAGGTTCAGAGGAGAAGCGAAGAGGGAAGGGCCTGTGGCCCCCTTCAACCCCGTCTGCCTCAACAGCGTTCCGCCGGCGCGACACTCCTTGCGCAACCCATCGTCCCACGGCGAACCGGGTGCAGGGGAAACCCTGCCTGCCTCAGGCGGCGGCTTCTTCGAGGGACTGGATCCGTCCTTCGCTCAGGCGGACGATCCGCTGGGCCTTCTGGGCGATCGCGTTGTCGTGCGTCACCATGACGATCGTCAGCTTTTCGTCGACGTTCAGGCGGGTCAGGACGTCCATGATCTCGAGGCCGGTCCGGACATCGAGATTCCCGGTCGGTTCGTCCGCCAGGAGGACCTGCGGCCGGCCGATGAGCGCCCGGGCGATCGCCGCCCGCTGCATTTCCCCCCCGGACATCTCCGACGGGCGGTGCTTGAGCCGGTGCCCGAGGCCGACCCGGTCGAGGATCTCCCGGGCGGAATCCCGGAACTCGCGGCGGCGGCGGAAGTAGGCCCAGGCGGGGTAGCGGATCATCAGCGGCGAGAGGACGTTCTCGAGCAGCGTCAGTTCCGGCAGCAGGTGATAGAACTGGAACACGAACCCGAACACCCGGTTCCGGATCTCGTCCCGGGTCCGGTCCGGCAGGTCGTCGATCCGCTGACCGTCCAGGCGGACTTCGCCGTTCTCGGGGGTGTCCAGGAGCCCCATGACGTGGAGCAGGGTGCTCTTCCCCGATCCCGACTGGCCGACGATAGTGACGAATTCCCCCCGGCCGACGCTGATGTCGACCCCTCGGAGGACCGGCACCGGCGAGACCCCCTTGAGGTACGCCTTGCTGATCGCGAGGGCCCGGAGGTGCGATTCGCGGGGCTTCGTCGGCTGGAGCGGCAGGGTGACGGAAGGAGGCATGGTGTCGGTGCTGTAGGCGGAGGGCGAAGGACCGGAGCTCGGGATCGCGAAACGGCTCACTCGTACCGGAGGGCCCGCACGGGGTGCATCCGGGAGGCGAACCGGGCCGGCAGGACGCTGGCGAGGATCGCGATCAGGGTTGCGCCGAACATGACCCAGAAGACCATCGACGGTGTGACCTTCGTCGGGATCTCGTGGAAGTAGTAGATGTTCTCGTCGAACACCTTGTGCCCCATGATCATCGAGACGACCGCCTCGACCTCGTTGATGTAGTGGACGATCAGCAGTCCGAGGATCACTCCGACGCCGCTCCCGACGATCCCCAGCGAGAGGCCGTAGGTCAGGAAGATCGACATGATGCCGCGGGAGTTGGCGCCGAGCGCCTTGAGGATCCCGATGTCCTTCGTCTTCTCGACGACGATCATGTAGAAGATTGCCAGGATCCCGAAGCCGGCGACGGCGATGATCAGGAACAGCAGGACGTTCAGGATCGCCGCTTCGACCTCGACCGCCTGCAGCAGCGGGCCCTGTTCCTGTTCCCAGGTCCGGACGTTGAAGGTCGCCAGCTCGAGATCGCGGCGGAGCCGGTCGACCACCTGCGGGGCGTCGGCATAGTTCTTGAGCTTGATCTGGATGTTCGTGACGGCTCCCTGCCGCCAGTCGGCGTGGTCCGTCCCCCCCTGGGCGGTCGGCAGGAGCATCCCGCGGACCCGCTGGAGCTCCTCGAGGTTGCAGAAGACGAGGCTCGAGTCGTACTCGCTCATCCCGCACTTGAAGACGTCGACCACCGTTGCCGACATGCTTCCCGGCTGCGGCGTCCCCGCCTTGTAGGTCGTCAGGTTCACGTCCATGCCGGGCTGGACCATCATCTTGATGGCCATCTTGCCGGTCGTCTTGTCGGGGTGGTGGAAGCTGACGAGTCCCTCCGCCACGTAGATCCGGGCGGGCTGCGGTGCGAACGGATCGGCCGGCTCCACGCTCTCGGAGGCGGGGCCGAACGGATTCGACGCGTCGGCCGTGACCGGTGCGGCATCGAACGGGTTTACGGCGTCGGCGGCGGTCGACGCCGAGGCGGGAACGACCCCCGCCGGACCGATGGCCGGCGCGGGAGGATTCATCCGGGATTCGTACTGCTGGCGGAGCTGGGCGAATTCGATCCAGCTCTTGCGGGCGGTCCTTGCCGGCTCGGTGAGGTCCCAGTTGAGCGGCGCGGACTCATTGAGCAGGGGAGGGGACTTCGAGCCATCCTCGTTCTCCCGTTCGCGGCGGCTGGCGAGGAACTGCCGCATCGGGGAGACGAGCTCCTTCGATTCCGGCACGATCCCGACCAGGGTCACCGGACGGGGGCAGTCGCGCCCCATCCAGTTGAACGACATCATCCCGTAGACCTCGACCGAGGGGGTCATCGCCTCGATGTACTGGCCGGCCGACTGCTCGATCGCCTTCATCAGGCCGACCGGGTCCTCGACGCCGTCGGTCGACATCGTCTGGACGCAGACGTCGGAGCGGATCCCGCGGATCCGGTCTTTCATGTGGGTGCTGAAGCCCGTCATGACGCTGTTGACGACGATCATCGTCGCCACGCCCAGCATCACGCTCACGACGCTGGCGAGCGCGATGAAGCGGGTCTTGAGATAGCGCAACGCCAGAAGCAGCTTGTACATGGGGCACTCCATCGCCATTGCCCGCGTCCTGTCCCTGACGCGGCCCGACCGGCGGATTCCGCCGATCCCCGGCGAGTCTAGGACGATCCGACGATTGAGTCGAGACCGATCCGAAGAGCAGGGACCGGCTCCAGGCGAGCGGCGTGGCGTCAGCCCGCCGGTCCCGCGGCAGAGCCAATGACGGGGCGGCCCGACCAGCCGGCGATTCGACGGTCCGATCCGTTCGGCGCAACAAAAAAGCCTGTCACGGTTCCGTGACAGGCTTTTTCAGACTCGCTGGAAGCGAGGCGGACGGGACTCGAACCCGCAACCTCTGGATCGACAGTCCAGTGCTCTAACCAATTGAGCTACCGCCCCGGATTTCACTCACCGGGGTCCCTCGTCTCCGGCGGACCGGGGAAGTGGGAAGCCCGGAAGATATCGGTTCCGGCGCGAGCGTCAAGCAACCGATTCGGGAGTTTTCTCTCCGGGGGCCATCTGGCCGTAAGACCGGGCCGGCATTGGCCTACGGATCGATGCGATTCCTGTGACCCCCCTCGTCGGACACCGGCGTCATCGCCGGATCATCCGCCCGCTTCCGCACCAGGAGCCCGGAAATCCGGCAATCCTCGCACCCCTGGAGCTTCACCCGGGTCGCCTCGCATTCCAGGAGCGCACAGTCGGTCACCTGACACCACGTACATTCCTTGAGGACGATCGCCCCGTCGGGGGAGTTCACGGCGGCCAGGTGGCAGCCGTCGATGATCGAGTCCCGGCACTTCTCGAGCAGGATCATGTTCCGGCTGACCTCGTCCTTGTAGTCAGGGTTCCGGTCGACGAGGTTCCCGGAAAGGACGAGGTTCGAGGAGCCGACGGCGTGAACGCTGGCGTCGTAGCACTCCATGAACGTGTTGCCGGTGATGCTCACCCCGCGGGCGTAGTTCAGCTCGATCCCGACTGCCACGTCGCTGAAGACGTTGTTGGCGATCGAGAAGTTGCCGACCATCATCGGCTCCTGCGGGCGGCCGACGAAGCGGATGTTCGCCGAGCCGGCGGCATCATGATCATGCTGGATCGTGCAGCCGACGATTGCTCCTTCCCGGACCGAGCCGGTCGTCACGTCGAGCAGGACGTTCGCCGCCGGCCGACCGGACAGGGCCTGGTTCCCCTCGATGTCGCAGGTTCCGATCTGGAGGTTCCGGATTTCGCTGCCGCGGCAAACGATTCCTCCTTCGCGGTTGTAGCTGATGTGGCTCCCGACGATGTTGATCTGGTGCAGGTTGACTCCGTCGAGATAGATCCCGATGCCGCGGTTGTCGTAGATATGGCAATCGGAGATCTGCACGTTGCGGTTCCGCTTCACGATATGGATCCCGTGCTTGGCCCCGCGGACCGTGACGCGAGTGATCGTCGGCTGCATCGTTCCGTCCAGCTCGATCCCGCACGCCTCGGGGTGTTGCCCGAAGATCTCGAGGCCGTCGACGAGCGGCATCCGCTGGCCATCCCACACGCCGGGTTTCAGAGTCGCCGGCGCAGCCGTTCCCCCATGCGTCCCGACGATCCGGATCGCCGGACCAGCCCCCTCCATCAGAAGCCGCGTTGATCCGCTTCCGACTACGGCAAACGGGCCGGTCTTCTCGAGCCGGATCTCAAGCGGCTGTGTGAGCCGGAACGAACCGGCGGGGAGATCGAGCCGCCCGGTCCCCGCGTCGATCGCCGCCTGGAGCGCCGCGGTGTCGTCGGTCTTGCCGTCGCCGGCGGGGCGGGGGACCGCCTTCGGAATGCCGGGTTTGGAGAGTTCGGCCGGGCGGGGGGCCTGTCCGCTGGCGGGCCACTGCAGCCAGAGCAGCGTGGCGGCGGCAGCGATCAGGAGGGCCGCGGTGGTCGATTTCATGGGAGGTCTCGCTTCAGGGAGTCAATCGGCGGAGGGAGTCGCGAGCGCGGAACGACGGGGCCGGGGGAGGCGGGGACACACTGATCAGATCTGGAACTGCTCGGTCCCTGCGGTGCGGGGGAGCCGGATGGTTCCAGTTGCTCCGTCCCATTCCGGAACGGAGGAGAACAGGTTTTCGGTGGCGCAGCGTTCGACGTCCTGGGCGAAGCCGAGGTGGAGCAGGTTATGGCCGCCGCGGCTCGTCTCGAGGACCGAACGGATGTCGCCATGCGAGCGGCCGAGGGCGAGGCCGAGGTGGTGGGCCATCAGCGTGGAGGCGTCGCCGGCGAGTTGGAACCGGCCGTCGGCGACAAGGTCGTTGGCGATGACTCCCGCGAACAGGACGTCTTCCGCCGTCACGACGCCGTCGGTCCCGGCGCAGACGAGGTGGACGTCCTGGTTGGCCCGACGGAGGGCTTCCACGAGAGCGACGCGGTTCACGAAAGCTCCGATGAAGATCCGTCCCGCTTCGCGGGCGGCGGCGAGGGCGCGGGTGCCGTTGGTGGTCGTGAACAGGATGGTCCGGCCCCGGACGACGGACTCGTGGTAGCTGAAGGGGGAGTTGTCGAGGTTGAACCCTTCGATGCGGACGCCGTGGCGTTCGCCGCCGGTGAGGAGGTTGGTGGCGGGGAGAGTTTTCTGGAGGACGTGGACCTGGTCGACGGACTCGGTCGGGACGATCTGGGTCGCTCCGGCGGCGAGGGCGTGGATGATGGTGGTGGAGGCTCGTAGGACATCGATGACGACGGCGGAGGCCTGTTTGAACTGTTCGGGGCCTTCGGGTGTGGAGGCGAGTGAGGCGGGGAGGAGTGTGGGAAGCAGGTGAACGGTGACGTGTGGCATCGGTGCAACCTTGAGGATCGGAGAGTTCTTGTACTGTACCGTGCGGGGCGTCGCCGGGGCATTCGGCCGCGTAAGCGAACAGTGATTGCCCCTACGCAGCGATAAGCCCCCGCCCCGGTCCAGCGGGAAGCTGGCCCCGCCGGAGGCGCTTCGTTGTGGAACCGTGGGAAACTCCCGGCGTCCGCTTTGGAGAACCGGCGTTGCGGACGCCCATTCTGCTCTTCTCGGGGAGTGCAGTGCGGGCGTGCTGGAGAGGAGAGTCATCAACGCCGGGCCGCGATCAAGCGCCCGTTGTGTGCCAAGTTTCCACATCGAAAACGCCTCCGGCGGCCAGGAGCTCCGCCCCTGGACCCGGGTCGCCGTGGCACGATGGGATTGAGCTGGCGACGTGGTGCCGGCCAAGACGAGGTTCGAACCAAGAAGGAATTGGCCCTCACCCTTCCTACCCACTCCCCACGTCCCGATCTATCCTCCAACCCGTTTCAAACACTCCGCAGCCCGCAATCGATCGATGCCCGACTACCCCCTCCGCGACCCGATGCCGATGGACCCCCAGATCCGGGATATCCAGCCCGGCGGAGGCGTCATCATCCAGCTCGAACTGCTCTGGGGCTACGTCCGCCGCGCCTGGCTCAAAACCTTCCGCCGCGGCTACGTCGAACGGATGAAACTCCTCCGCAAAGGAGACCGCAACGTCTGCCCGTTCGAAGTCCTCGACCCCCGCGACATCAAGTTCTACAAGAACCAGGGGGGCTACTACTGGGACCGCAAAGACGACCCGTTCGCCTGGCGCGACCAGCTCCCCTTCGCCCGCGCCGGCCTCGCCGAACTGTTCGTGTTCGATGCTCTCGCCTTCGGCTACGCCCTCCTGTGCGGCCTCATCGCCTGCCGGTACGACCTGCCGACCTGGGGCGAAGTCGTCCTGTGGCTGATGGTGGCGACGTTCGTCGTCATCGGCATCCTCATCACCTGGTTCTTCCGCAACCCCCGGCGACGGATCCCCGACGACCCGGGCCTCGTCCTCGCCCCGGCCGACGGCAAGGTGGTTCTGATCGAAGAGATCGCCCACGACCCCGACATCGGCGGCCCCGCCATCCAGATCGGGATCTTCCTCTCGATCTTCAACGTCCACATCAACCGCGTCCCGATGGGGGTGCGGATCATCGGCCTCCGCTACAAGGCCGGAAAGTTCCTGAACGCCCTCCGGCCCGAATCCGCCCGGGAGAACGAGCAGGTCGCCTTGATCCTCCAGGAAACCGCCGCGCCGCACCGGCCGATGGTCGTCCGTCAGATCACGGGAGCCATCGCCCGCCGCATCGTCTGCTGGGTCAAGCCGGGCGACACCCTCGCCACCGGCGAACAGCTCGGCATGATCAAGCTCGGCTCCCGGACGGAGCTCGTGATCCCCAAGGAAGAAGGCCTCCAGATCGTCACCAAGATCGGCGACACGATCCAGGCCGGCTCTTCCATCCTCGCCCGCTACGTGTAGCAGCGACCCGCCAGCGGAGCGTGGTCCGACGTGGCTACGCCGGCCGGTACTGACGGATCAGCTCCGCGTACCGGTCTGCCACAGGGGGCATCGCTCCCGGCAGGCCCGCGACGAGCGTTCCGACGGCGTTGGCGAACGGCCCTATCGCCGCCAGCGGCCAGCCCCACAGGTTCGACGCGATGAACGCCGCCGTGAAGGCGTCCCCCGCGCCGACCGGATCGGGCTTCTCGATCCGCTTCCCGGGGACCTCGATCATGTCCTCCCCGGCCAGCAGCACGCACCCCTCCGCGGCCCGGGTGATGATCGTCTGCCGGATTCCGAACTGCCGATGCAGAAACGCATGCGCGTGGCTCGCGGTGGATTGGAACGGCCGCTCCGAGGGAACCGGTTCCCCAAGCAGCCGCAGGATCGTCGGAACCTCTTCGTGGTTGAGCTTCACGACGCTCGCGTGAGCCAGCGACCACTCCACCACTTCGCGGCTGTAATACGACTGCCGCAGGTTCACGTCATAGACCCGGATCGCCTCCGCGGGAGTCGCCTCGACCGCGGCCCGAACCGCCTTCCGGGAGGTCTCACTCCGCTGCGCCAGCGATCCAAAGCAGACCGCCTGGGCCGACCGCATCAGCCCCAGCAGCGCCTCGTCCGCTGCCAGAAAATCCCACGCGACGCCCGTGTGAATGGTGTAGTCCACGCCTCCCTCAGGCGTGACCTGGGCGGTGACGGTCCCCGTCGGATGAGTCGGATCCCGCTGGATGCTGCCGGTCGAGAGCCCCATCCCGGCGAGATACCCGACCAGTTCGTCACCAAGCGAGTCGGTCCCCACCCGCGACGCAACCACGCCAGCACAGCCGAGCTGATTGGCGTGGTACGCCACGTTCGCGGGGGCTCCCCCTGCGTGCCGGCCTTCCGGAAAGATGTCCCACAGGACTTCACCGAGGCCGACGACGACGGGAGGCATCGAGACTTCTTCCCAGCGGGGACAGACTCACGGGGCAGGGGAGCGGGGCTACGAACCGCGCGACCAGCGGACCCCCGTCGGCGAATCCTCGACGACGATCTTGGCGTTCTTCAGCGCGTCGCGGATCTTGTCCGCCACCGGCCAGTTCTTGTTCTTCCGTGCGTCGGCCCGGATGTCGAGGATCAGCGCCATCAGGCCGTCGACCAAGGCGTCGTCCTGTCCCGTCTTCTTCTCGGGAGCCTTCCGGAACACGCCGAGAACATTCGTCAGCTCTTTGAAGAGCGTCATCGCGGCGGTCAGCGCCGCGTCGTCCGCGGGGTTCGCGGTCGACTCCATCTTCTTCTCGGTGATGAAGCTGTTGATGATCCGCCGCAGCTCGAACAGGCAGGCGATCCCCCCGCCGGTGTTGAAGTCGTCGTCCATCGCCTCCAGGAATTTCGTCCGCTGCTCGGTCAGCGCTCCCGCAATCTCCGGCGGCAGGGTGTTGGCTACGGTCGACTCGCTTCGACGGCCCGACGCCGCCAGGGCGTAGAAGCTGGTGCCGGTGATCCGTTCGAACGTCTCGAACAGCCGGTAGAAGCCGTCCATGCTCTTCGCGGTCGCCGAGATGTTCTCGAGCGAGAAATCGATCGGACTCCGGTAGTGCGTCGATAGCAGGAAGAACCGGACGACCTCGGGCGAGTGGTGGGCGAAGACAGCGGTCTTGATCGACTCGGCTCCGGCCGATCCGGCGAGCTTGCCGGCAATCTGGCTCTCGGCCGTCGTCGCTGCTGCGGGAGCATCCCCCTCGCGGCTATGAGCGCCACCGACCTTGCCGGTCCCCTTGCCAGCCTGCATCAGGCCGTTGTGGAGCCAGTACCGGGCGAATGGCTTGCCGCTGCAGCACTCCGACTGGGCCAGCTCGTTCTCATGGTGCGGGAACATCAGGTCGAGTCCGCCGCCGTGGATATCGATCGAGTCGCCGAGGATCTTGGCGCTCATCGCCGAGCACTCGATGTGCCACCCGGGCCGGCCTGGCCCCCACGGGCTGTCCCACGCCGGTTCACCCGGCTTCGAGCCCTTCCAGAGGGCGAAGTCGGCCGGGTTCTTCTTCCGGTCGTTGGCTTCGACCCGGGTCCCGGCGAGCATCTGCTCCAGGCTGCGGTTCGAGAGCTTGCCGTAGTCGTGGTCCGATTCGACGGAGAAGTAGACGTCTCCGCCGAGGGGATAGGCGTGCCCCTTCTCGATCAGCCGGTTGATCATGTCCAGCATGTCCTGGATGTGATCGGTGGCGTATGGGAAGTGGTCGATGCTGTCGACACCCATCAGCTTGAGGTTGTCGAAGTAGTCGGCGGTCATCTGCTCGGCCAGGGCCTTGACCGTCATCCCTTTTTCGTTGGCCTTGATGATCAGCTTGTCGTCGACGTCGGTGATATTGATGATGAACTTGACGTCGAAGCCGGAGTACGCGAGGTACTTCTTGACGGTGTCGAAGATCACCGGGCCGACCATGTGGCCGATGTGGGCCGGCTTGTAGACGGTGGGGCCGCACAGGTACATCTTGACCTTGCCGGGCTCGACGGTCTGGAACTCTTCTTTCTGGCGGGTGAGGGTGCTGTAGACACGCAGGGACATGGAACCGTCTTCTCCGTCGTTCGATCGCGGACGCTTACAACAGGAGCCCGTTCCGTCGGGCCCCGCACCGGCAGGGTGGTCAGCGCGGCAGGATAGGGGACACGGGCCAGGGCGGGAAGCCGGGTTCCCGGCGTCCCGCCGGACCTCACTCTCTCCCGGACGGTCCCGGCCAGGGCAAACCGGCTCCGTCATTTCCCGGACGGTGCCGACTCCCCTTTCTTAGGAGGACGGGGAGCCTCCGCTTTTCCGACCGACATCCCCTCAATCATGGTCAGCGCCGCCTTGAAATCGGCGTCGTCGGAGGAGTTCGAGTACATCCGGATCTGCAGCAGCACATCGCCGACGCGCGCGAATCCGAACGTCATGCAGCGAAACTGACCGGGGGCCAAGTTCTCTTCGTCTTTAAGGCTCGCGTCGGTCAGCGTCGCATAGCAGCCGAGGTCCTCTTTCGCGGCCATCTTGAGAGGGCGGGGTTTGACCTCCTGTTCGACCGATTCGGCCGCGTAGCGTCCCGCCACCCGCTTCAGTCGCTCCTCCAACTGCTCGAGCTTCTCGAACTCCCCCTTCTGGGCGGGGTCGAGGACGAACAGTTTCAGCCCCTGCGTCTTGAACTTCGGGCCGAAGGCATTGAACGCCAGTGCCGGTCGGAAGCCGTCGTCTGGATCGCGGGTGATCCGGAACTGGAACGACTTCGGCTGCTGGAACACGAGATCGGCGGTCTCCGAAAACGGGACCCGGAGCGGCGTGATCTCAGGCTTCTCGACCGGGTTCGTCTTGGCGGCCGGTTCCTCCTTCGTCGGAAGCTCCTGGCCCAGTGCGGGAATGACGGTGGCGGCGATCAGGAGCAGCAGAAGAGTTCGCATGGGGCCTCCGCAGACGGATGAGCGAGAACGAATCGAGCCCGGACAACAAAGCAGAGCAGGGCCCGACCGATTTGGATTGTGTCGCGAAGGGAGTGGGATTGCGAGGAACGGTGCCGGAATCAGCCCGAGCTCGAACGATCCGGAAGGGGCGGCCCGAGGTCCGACTACGCCGAAACGAAGTACCTCTTCCGCTTCTGGACTACTACATGTCCTTCGGCTTCGAGCCGGGCTCGGAGGTTCTCGATCCCTCCGGGGTACTTCGGGTTGAGCTCGCCCCCCGCCTTCAGCGTCCGCCAGTAGGGTGTGATCCGCTTCTTCCCTTCCTGTTCGGCTTCATCGGCGGCGTGGGCGGCAATCCAGGCGAAGATTCCGGTGGTCATCGGACAGGCGAAGTCCGCGCCATGCTTGGCCGCCAGTCGTTCGCGGATCTGGTCGATCGTGATCAGATCCCCTTTGCGGACCGACCGCATGATCTCGTCGACCTCGATCGGGGCCGGGATCACCATCGTCCCGCTTCCCCAGCGGTGGCTCATCGACTCGCTGACGGGGGCGATTGTCGGGTGCCCTTTGCTGTCGAGGAGTTTCTCCCGCCAGGTCGGCTTCGGGCGCGGCATGGTGACAAGTCCCGTCGGAGTGAGTTGCAAGCGTGACGTGATGACCTGCCCCGTCGCGACCTCTAATTCCCCAGCTTGAACATCCAGTACACCTTCTCGCCAATCCGTTGTTCAAGCAGTCCCCGCGTTCGGGGTTCGCTGTTCTGGCCGAACAGTTTCCGGACGTCTTCGATCAGCGGCTTACAGTCACCGTAGTAGCTGTGGCCGAGGTAGGAGGGATCGAGGCCGGTCGCGTCCACGGTGTCCAGTTGCGGCTCGATCACGATCGGCTCGTTGGCGTCCCCCGCCCGCTTGTAGCTGTTGAACAGCATCGAGCCCCGCAGGGCCCGGTCCGTCTGTGAACAGTAGAGGGTCGAGCGGAGCGCCAGCTTCGATAGCCGGGGGGCGATGTCGCGGCGGAACGTGTTGGCGTTGATGTCTGGCGCGGCCAGGATGATCTGATCGAAGAGTTTCCGGTCGGGATCGATCTGCCCGATCGCGAACGACACCGCCGCTCCTCCCTTGCTGTGGGCCAGGACGTGGACCTTCTCCGCGTTCAGGTCCTCCGCCACCCGGACAAGGAAGTCCTTGATCGGGACGATGCTGTCCTGCACCTCGTCGACATCCGCCGTGTAGCCGATCAGCGCCCCCTGCGACGGCCAGCTGAAGAACAGCGGAATCCCCTTGAACTCGAGATCGAGGCAGAGCTGGGCGGTCCGGCAGGCGGCCGAGCGAAAGTCGACGTTGTAGCCGTGGACGAACACGAACACGTCACGGGCCCCCGGCTGCATCGCGGCCAGCTTCGTCTTCAGCTCCGCGAAGAATGCCTCTTCGAGCAATAGCTCCGTCCGGTCGAGGATCACGTGCTTGTCGGGGTCTTCCCAGCCGGGACGGCTCATGGGCAGGGCGCCGACCTCCCGCTTGCCAGGGGGCGGCAGGGTGACATCGCAGTGCCCATAGTGGACGAGCCCCTGGGCGTCGGCCCGCGGGCCGTACACGACTCCACGGGACTGTTCGATCGTCCGGCTGTAGCCGGGGAAGGGATTCCACGCCCAACCGGTCATGCAGGCGACCAGCAGGGTCGCGACGCCGATCCGCGTCAGGGCGGGGTAGCTCCAGCGGCGCAGCGAGCCGACGACCTGAACGAAGATAAGAGCCAGCAGCAGCAGACCGCTGACCGCCACGACCCGCATCCAGACGGGGGAGGTGACCGGGATCAGGGCCTCACGGTTGGTTCCGTAGTAAACTCGGACGCGCTGCGGCTCATTCTTACCCGCCTCCGGAGCGTACGGGCGAAGCGGCACCGCGGCGTCGAGAGACGGATCCTCCGGCGCGGCCGACATCGCGGCTCCCGGATCGGCGGCGGTGGCCGGCCGTTCGTCGGCCGGAGCTGCCTGGGGGGCGATCCGTGCGTCCCGGGGAACGGGCGCATCGGCAGGGGGGGCGGGATGGGGCACATCGTCCGGAGCCGCGGAGGGCGGGGGCGCTCCGCTCCCGGTGGACGAGGGCGTTTTCCGCTCGGGCCGCTGGCCGCACGACTGCAGGGCGAGAACGGCTCCGAGGAGGAGGCCGAACGGCACCGCGCGGCGAAGTGAGACGAACAGGCTGGCCATGAGTGCACCGGAGGCCGAAGAAGATCGAGTTGCCACGCGGGGTATCAGCTTCGCCCAAGTCGGCAGTGTTCCGCAAGATCTTTGCGTTGCGGCCGAACGTCCCGCTACGTCCCTTTCTGGAACGGCTGGGACTTCTGGTTCCGAAACCCCTGCAGCCGCATCGCTCCCCCGGGGGCAATCTCCAGCACGGAATACCCGCTGCTGTCAGCCCCCGCCCCCTCGACCATCGCCACCAGCGTGCAGTAGGGAATCCCGTTGATCTCGTTCAGGTCGTTCTTGTGGCTGTGCCCCTGAAAGACCGCCTGCACTTTCCCCGACTTCTCGAGGATCTCCCGGATCTTCGGGGCGTTCTTGATCCCGTAGTTGTTCGCGACGTCGAGCCGCTGATGGGCGAACACGACCGTCGGCCGGTCGGTCGATTTCAGGTCTCCGGCCAGCCATTCCAGTTCCGTGGCGGGAACGTTTGCATCGGTCCATTGGGAATTCTTCCGGCCGTAGTTCTCCCCGTCGCTCCGGAAGCAGGCGTCGAGGACCACGAAGTGATGCTCGCCGCGGTCGAACGAGTAGTACGACCGCTCCTGTTCCACCCCTCCGAGAAACTCTTCCTTCGTCAGCGTGTCGACGCAGTGGTTCCCGAGGACGCAGTGCCGGTCCTTGCCGGCAGCCAGAAACTCGCGGGAGATCGTCTTGAGATAGGCCTTCTCGGTGTCGACTGAGTCCGCCGCGTCGATCAGATCGCCCAGCTCGACGAGGAAGCTCACCTTCGACTTCGCGAACTGCTCGGTCGCTTCGGTGAACTTGCCGAGCGTCTCCCGGTAGTGCCGCGATCCGGCGGGAGGCTTATCCGCGTAGTGGAGATCGGTCACGAGGCCGATCCGCAGCATCTCGCGATCGTCGGCGGCAAACAGGGATGCCGGATCGAGGGTGGCGGCCGATGCCAGCAGCAGAGCCCCGTCCTGAAGCCAGGCCCGGCGTCCCACGGAGACTCCCGGAATACGATCGTCTGCCATCACTGCGCCTCGAAGTGGGGAATGGCTGCCGGACGATCCCGGCGAGTTCCCGACCGGCCGCAGCGTAGCGGCATTCCCCCGTGAGCCCAAACCCGCTTCCGGTCGGGCCGGCCCCCCATGCCTCGGAGCCCACCTGTCCATCGGACATCGGAACGCTCTCCTTGTCCCGGGGTAGACCTCCCGTGGCTCAGGGCTATCGTTGTCGCATGTCTCAAGCGTCGGAATCTCAACAGGTAGTGGAACGGAAGCCCGATGACCCGCACCGCGGGGCCGCCGCGGCCCGGAACGGCCTGCTGCTGCTCGTCATCGCCTACCTCGGCTTCATCAGCCTCGGCCTCCCCGATCCGGTGGCGGGAGTCGCCTGGCCCTCGGTCCGGGAACACTTCGGACTGCACCAGAACCGGTTCGGGCTGGTGTTCATCGCGCTGGGGTGCGGCTACTGCCTCTCCGGGTTCTTCGGCGGCACGCTCACGCGCGTCCTCGGTCTCGGCAATCTCCTGTGGGTCAGCAGCGCCCTGGTGGCGGTGGCGATGCTCGGGAGCGGGCTGACGCCGGCCTGGGCGCTGTTCGTCGGCTGTGGGGTGATCTGGGGGCTCGGCTCGGGGGGGATCGACGCCGGGCTCAACGCCTACGTCTCGAAGCACTTTTCGGCGCGGCACATGAACTGGCTGCACGCCTGTTACAGCCTCGGGGCGACGCTGGGACCGCTCCTGATGACGGCGATGCTGGTCCGCCTCGGTTCGTGGCGGCTCGGCTACGGGGTGGTCGGCGGGATCCTGCTGGCGATGGCCCTCCTGTTCCTCGTGACCCGTCAGCGCTGGGATGACCCGCCGAAGAGCGATTCCGGGGCCGACCCGTCGGGAGTCGATGGCGAACAGCGTCCAACCGCTGCGGTGGAGCGGGGGATCGGAATGCGGCAGGTCATGGCGGACCGGCTGGTCTGGTTCCACGTCGCTCTGTTCTTCTTCTACGTTGGCCTCGAGTTCACGGTCGGGCAGTGGTGCTTCTCGCTGCTGACCGAGTCGCGGGGCGTCCCGACCAATGTCGCGGGAATGCTGGCGAGTGCGTACTACGGGGCGATCGGCGTCGGCCGGATCCTCTCCGGCGTCATTGCGCCGCGGGTCGGCTTAGATCCCCTCCTGCGGGGAACGATGGGGGTCGCGCTCGTCGGGGCGGTCGTCTACGCGTTCGCCTCGCCGGTCTGGCTGAGCAGTGCGGGACTCGTCCTGATCGGTCTGGGACTCGCTCCGGTCTTCCCCTGCCTGATGTCGAAGACCCCGGAAAGGCTGGGGGCGGAGTCCGCGGCACACGCCGTCGGCTTCCAAGTGAGCGCCGGAATGCTCGGCGCCGCCCTGGTGCCGGGACTGGCAGGGCTGCTTGTGGAGCGGATGGGACTGGAGTTCGTGACGCGGGTCTCGCTGACGCTCGCGATCCTGCTGGTCGCCACGCACGAGATTCTGCTGCGGCTTCCCAGCCGGCGAAACTGATCGGGGAGAGATGCGGCGCGGGTGGCGCTTGACCCTGTCCGCAGCGGCCGCGATGGTGCGACGGAGCCCCCGCCCCCGGAGTCCCCGCATGTCCTCTCGCCGTCAGTTTCTTCAGGAGATGGCCTTCCTCGCCGGTTCCGCTGGCATGGGAGCGGGGGCGAACCTCCTCGCCACGATCGAACGGGCACTCGCGATCGAGCCCGACCGCGGCTCGACCGTCCTCGACGCCGAACACGTCGTGATCCTGATGCAGGAGAACCGGTCGTTCGATCACGCCTTCGGCACGCTCCGCGGAGTCCGCGGCTTCAACGACCCCCGGGCGATCCGCCTCGCCGACGGGAACCCCGCCTGGGTCCAGACCAACGAACGGCGGGAGCGGTACGTCCCATTCCGTCTCGACCTCCGGGAGACGAAGACGACCTGGATGGGCTCGCTCCCTCACGGCTGGACCGACCAGGTCGACGCGGCGAACGGCGGCCTGCACGACCGCTGGCTGCGGGTCAAGAAGTCGGGCCATGCCGCCTACGCCGCCATGCCGCTGACCCTCGGCTACCACACCCGCGAAGACCTGCCGTTCTACTACGCACTGGCGGACGCCTTCACGATCTGCGACCAGAACTTCTGCTCCACGCTCACCGGCACCACGCCAAACCGCCTCCACCTCTGGACCGGCACCATCCGGGAGCGGATGTCGGCCGAAGTCCAGGCGATCGTCCGGAACGAAGACTGCGACTACGGCCGCTGGCAGAACTGGACGACATTCCCCGAGCGGCTCGAAGACCACGGCGTCTCCTGGAAGATTTATCAAAACGAACTGACGGTGCCGACCGGCCTTCCTGCGGATGAGGAATCCTGGCTCTCGAACTACGGCGACAACCCGATCGAGTGGTTCACGCAGTTCGGTGTCCGCTTCCATCCGAAGCATCGGAGCTTCCTCGAACGCCGCGTCCGGGAACTGCCGCAGGAGATCGAAGCGGCCTCGCAGCAGCTCGCGAAGGAATCGGGGGAGACTGCCCGCAAACTCGCGCGGCGGATCGACGGGCTCAAGAACGGACTCGTGTTTGCCCAGCGGGATCTGGAGGAGTTCTCGCAGGAGAGGTTCGACAAGCTCTCCCCGCGGGAGAAGAGCCTGCATGCGCGTGCGTTCTCCACGAATGCGAACGATCCCGCCCATCGCGAGCTGGAGGATCTCACCTATCAGGACGGGAACGAAATGCGGCGGCTCAAGGTCCCCAAGGGGGACGTGCTGCACCAGTTCCGCCAGGACGTCACGAACGGGACGCTTCCGACCGTCTCGTGGATCGTCCCTCCCGAGCGGTTCTCCGATCACCCGAGTTCCGCGTGGTACGGGCAGTGGTATCTGTCGGAGGTCCTGAAAGTCCTGACGAGCAATCCGGCTGTCTGGAAGAAGACTGTCTTCGTCCTGACCTACGACGAGAACGACGGCTACTACGACCACGTCCCCCCGTTCCAGGCTCCGCATCCGCAGCGCCCCGAAACCGGACGCGTTTCCGCGGGGCTCGACACCGCTGCGGACTATCTGGAGCGGGAACAGGACCGGAAGTTCAAACCGAACTCGGCGCTCCGCGAGAACTCGCTGGGGCTCGGTTTCCGGGTGCCGATGATCATCGCCTCCCCCTGGAGCCGGGGCGGGGCGGTCTGCTCCCAGGTGTTCGACCACACCTCGGTGGTGCAGTTTGTCGAGCGGCTGGTCTCACACAAAACCGGCCGAAAACTCGAGGAGCCGAACATCACCCCCTGGCGGCGGACGGTCTGCGGCGACCTGACGTCGGCCTTTCATGAGGAAGCGGACGCTCAGTCCGGTCTGACGGAGTTCGTCCCCCGGGACCCGTTCCTCGAGCAGATTCACCGGGCCCAGTTCCAGCCCCTCCCGTCGGGGTTCCGCCCCCTCACCGACGACGACCTAGCGCGAGTCCAAACGACCCCGGGTGACTCGGTGCTTCCCCGTCAGGAGCCGGGCACGCGGCGGGCCTGTCCGCTCCCGTACGAACTCTCCGTCGACGGGGGGCTCGACCAGGACCGCAAGCGATTCGTGATCCGGATGGAGGCCCGCCGGGAGCGGTTCGGCGACCGCGCCGCCGGAGCCCCGTTCATCGTCTACGCCGACACCGCGAAGGGGATCGCAGTCCGGCACTACACCGTGGTGGCCGGGACCAAGGTGGAGGACTCCTGGGACCTCGAAGCGTTCGACGGGGGTCGGTATCGCCTCCGCGTCCATGGCCCCAACGGCTTCTATCGGGAGTTCGCCGGCAGCGGAACGGATCCCGCGCTCGGCCTGGTCTTCGACGATCTCGTCCAGCCCGGACCGGGAAAGAGCCTCTCCTCGGCTCAGGTCGGTGTTCGCGTCGATGTCGGAGAGTCCGCGCCCGCCGTTGCGATGCGAGTCCAGGATCACGCCTACGGAAACGAGCCAACGGAGGGGCGCGTCTCCGCCGGAGAGAGCCGACTCCTGACCGTGAGCACAGAAGCCAGCTCCGGCTGGTACGACATCCGCGTCACCGTCGCCGGACACGACGGCTTCGAGCGACGTTACGCGGGGAGGGTCGAAACAGGGGAGCGGGGAACCACCGATCCGGCGATGGCCTGATGAGTGTGAGGCCCGACCGTCTGTCCCAGCCGCCGGAGCCGCTCATCCTGACTGAGGCCCCGGTCCTACTTCGCCTCAACCGTTTCGGGACAGAGCCGGTTCAGCATTTCCAGGACCTTCTCGTGCACATGTCGGTTGTGCGAGACGACCAACTGGTTGCCGAGCGGCATTGCCTTGGGGCCGGCGGAGGGAATCGCGAACTCCGTCACGAGATTGGCCACATCCGCACTGGTCACGCCGTCCCGCAGCAGAGGCGTCACATCATAAGTCCGGACGACGTGACGTTGTTCCACCGCGGCGGCGCCCGACACTGTGATGACCTCGTTCGTGACGTCGTAGCCGAGCTTCGGCTGCTCGGCACAGTCCAGCACAATCTTCAGGGCCGACCGCAGGGACATTCCGCTCAGCGTGACAGAGACCCGGGACTTCATCTGCTCGCCGGCAGTGGTCTCGTCGACCACGATGTTGACTCCGCTCGCGTCAGCGAGCTGCTGGAGGGCGTCAGCCAGCGTGTTGTTTGGAGCATTGACCCGCGTCTCCCCTTCCAGCGCCTTCCGGATCTGGATTTCCAGGGGGGAGTATCGCGTCACATCCCGAATCTCCTGAGTGGTCCGACGCGCGACCTCGGGAGTGGCATCGGCTCCGGAGAGGCCAGAGATCCCCGCGACGGCGACTCCAATTGCGGCAACGGCCCACAGACTCTTCGAGACGGACGGCATGGTTCCTCCGAGCAGATCACAAGGGAGGGGACTGGAAGGTTTTCGAGCGACTGGCCCCGGCTGACGATAGCTGCGATCGGAACGAAGTGTCTACCTGACCTTCGCCGGACGCGGCGGAGTGCTGTATCCGCAGGGGAGCAAGGCGGTTCGCATGGAGTCGCCCCTGCGGTCAGGTCGTCCTGCTGCATCACAACAGAGAAACGCCCCAGCCGTGGTTCCATGCGGACTCGCTGATACAATCGCTCCGCCTCGCGGGATCTGGAAACGAGGAGATTGCGGAATGCCTTTGCGTGCGTTGCTGTTGGTCCTGCTGTCCCTGTTCTGCGCCGATTTCGGCCTCGCTCAGCCGGCCTCCCCCCCCAGCCCCTCTCCTGCCGCCGCGGCTCCCGCCAAGCCCCTCGTCCCCAGCCCGGTCAGTCCCGAAGACTCGCTCAAGTACCTCGAAGCCGATCCCGGACTCGCCGTCGAACTCGTCGCCGCCGAGCCTGACGTCATTGATCCGGTCGCCGCCGCCTTCGACGAGCATGGCAAGCTGTGGGTCGTCGAGATGACCGACTACCCCAACGGTCCCAAGCCGAACGAGCCACCGCTCTCTCGGATCCGGGTCCTCTCGCCTCTCAAGGAGCAGCCTGGCCGCTTCGGCAACGCGGTCACGTTCGCGGAGAAGCTGCTGTTCGCCAACGGCCTGATGTTCTGGAAAGGGGGCGTGATCGTCACCGCCGACGCCTCAGTCCTGTACCTCAAGGACACCGACGGAGACGGCAAGGCGGACCAGAACGTCGTCTGGTTCAGCGGCTTCGTCAAAGGGAATCCGCAGCTCCGCTGCAACCACCCGACCCTCGGCCTCGACGGCCGGATCTACGTCGCCAACGGTCTCCGCGGCGGCGCGATCGTCGCCAACAAGGAGGTGTGGGGGAAGGAGCTTCCGCCGATCAGCCTCAGCGGCATGGACTTCGCTTTTGACCCGAACACCGGAGAAGGGGAGGCGGTCTCGGGGCTGGGGCAGTTCGGCCTCTGCTTCGACGACTACGGCAATCGCTTCGTCTGCAGCAACCGGAACCCCTGCCAGCACATCGTCCTCGAAGACCGCGACATCAAGCGGAACCCCAACCTCGTCGTGACCTCGGTCATGGAGCAGGTCTCGCCGCCCGCCGAGAAATCGCACATCTACGCAATCAGCCGCCCTTGGACGACCTCGACGCAGCACGCCGGCCAGTTCACTGCCGCCTGCGGCCTGTCGATCTACCGCGGCGACGGACTCCCCGAGGCGTACTATGGCAACTCGTTCACCTGCGAACCGACGGCCAATGTCGTTCACCGCGACGTAATCCGGCCGGTCGGGGCGACGTTCACCGCGGTCGGCAGCAACGAGCAGCGGGAATTCCTCGCCTCGCGCGACGAATGGTTCCGGCCGGTCTACACGTTCTCGGGACCGGATGGCGCCCTCTACGTCTGCGACATGTACCGCGCCGTGATCGAGCATCCGGAGTACATGCCTGAGGAGCTCAAGACCCGTCCCGACCTGACTCTCGGCAGCGACCGGGGGCGGATCTACCGTATTTCGGAGCCGCGAGTTCGAACAGGCGGCGAGCCACGTTCCGATGAACCTTCGCTGGTCCACCGGAACGCGTGGCAACGGGAGACGGCGCATCGTCTTGCCGCCGATCAGACCCGCCCGATCGACGCCGATTCGCTGCGGCATGCTGCATACGTTGAGCGTGGGTTCGCCCGGTTCCCGGCGCTGGCCCTGCTGGCGGCTTCGGGCACTCTGCAGAAGAGCGACCTGCATTCCGTCCTGGAACACCAGAATGCGCCGATCCAGGCCTTCGCCGCCCGCCTCGCGGCCAGGCACTTCGCAGGGGATCCCGAGATCCGGAGCCTGTTGCTCATGAGGTCCCCCGCCGAGCTCGAGGGTCCGGCTAGACTGAGCGTGGCGCTCGCTCTGGGGGCATTCCCGATCGACGAGACGTCGCTCGACTGGCTCGCCGCCGCGCTGACCGCCGCTCCGGAAGATTCGTGGCTCGGGACCGCGGTCCTGACCTCCGTCCCGAAGGACGCCGACAAGCTCGCGCGGCGGTACTGGTCGCAGATCGTAGCCCGTCCTCAGGACGCCGAACGGCGATTCCTCGCGATGGAGCAGGAGCGGGTTCGCACTCTGTTCCAGCTCGCCGCCGCCCAGGCGAACAACGGAGCCGCCACCGACCTGATCACGTTCGTCTGCGGGTCCACTGCCGAGTCGGCACGACCATACCTCATCGCGGCCCTGCAGGGGATCGGCCGCGGACTCAAGAACCGTGGCGAGCGGTTTTCCCGTCTGGCCGGGGAGCTCCCCCCGGCGGAGGGGGAGAAGCTGGCGAGGCTCTTTGTGGGCGCCGCCACGGTGGCTCAGGGGGACCAGTCCCCACTGCTGCAGCGGATCGAAGCGGTCCGTCTCCTGGCCCTCGCTCCGGCCGAAGTGATCCGGGCCGCGGTCGCGCCGCTCCTGAACTCGCCGGTCCACGAACTGACCGCCGCCGCCATCGAAGCCCTCGGCGGCAGCGACGATCCCGCAGTGCCGGCTCTCCTCGTCGACGGATACCGTCGCCGGACGCCGGCTCTCCGCTCGGTCATCCTCGGACAGCTCCTGACCTCCGAGCCGCGGGTCACGGCTCTCGTCGCGGCGATAGAGGAGGGGGAGATCTCGCTTCGCGAGCTCGACTCCGGCCGCCTCGCGGTGCTCCAGCGGCAGAAGACTCCCGAGCTCAAGGCCCGGATCGATGTGCTCGTGAAGGCGGCCGCTCCGGCGGATCGTTCCACCGTCCTCTCCGAGTATCAGCCGGTCCTGCAGCGGAAAGGGGACCCGCTCAAGGGGCGCGAGGTGTTTGCCAAGAACTGCGTCACCTGCCACAAGATCGGCGACCTGGGAGTGAACGTCGCTCCGGACATCGCTGACTCGCGCGTAAAGACTCCGGTGCAGCTCCTGACCGACATCCTCGACCCTAACAAAGCGATCGACAACAACTACTTCAGCTACACCGTCGTCGACCAGCAGGGGCAGATCTACACCGGGATCATGTCGGCGGAGACCGCCTCCTCAGTGACCCTCAAACAGCCCGAGAACAAAACGGTCTCGATCCTCCGGTCTGAAATCGACGAGATCCGCTCGAATGGCGTGTCGCTGATGCCGGTGGGCCTGGAAAAATCGATCTCCCCCGAGCAGATGTCCGACCTGATTTCCTTTATCAAGAACTGGCGGTATCTCGACGGTCAGGTGCCGAAAGACGTGATCCGATGATCGAGGTCGAACTCAAGTACCGGCTGGCGGACTCCGTCGACATCCCGAAGCTGCTCGCGGCGTATGGTGCGCAGGTGGCCGGGGAGCGGACGCAGCGGGACGTCTACTTTCAGCATCCGGTGCGGGATTTTCGTCAGACGGACGAAGCGTTCCGGATCCGCTGCGCGGGCGACACGAACGTTTTGACCTACAAGGGACCGCTGCTCGACCGGATCAGCAAGGCGCGGCAGGAGACCGAGATCGGCTTCGATTCCGGGGCCGCCGCGCGGGCGGGGATGCAGCAGATGCTCGAGCAACTCGGCTTCGTCCCCCGGCCCGCGGTGGTCAAACGCCGGACGGAGTACGAGTTCCACGACCAGGGCCGAACGGTCCACGCCTGCCACGACCGGGTTGAAGGACTTGGAGAGTTTCTGGAGCTCGAAACCCTTGCTCCCCAGGACAACTGGGAACCCGCTCGTGACCGGCTCCTCGAGATCGCCGCGTCACTCGGTCTGACGGCGTCCGAGCGAAAGTCCTACCTGCAGCTGCTCAGCGAGAAGCGAGCCGAACCGGAAACCTGAGCAGATCAGATCAATCCCTTCTGCCACGGTCCGGTGATCGCGACCGTGATGCCGGGGGTCTGCAGGTTGGCGAACAGCCAGCGGCCGTCCTGGGAGAAGGTGGCGCCGCACCATTCCTCGTTCTGGTAATCGCGGAGCTCCGCCCGCTTGCCGGATTCCCGGAGCTGCCGCTGCAGGGTGGGGCGGGTCAGGTCGAGGTTGTTGGCCGCGAAGGCGAAGATCTGCCCGCTGCGGGTGAGGCCCCGCAGCCGCATCGGCGTCCCTTCGTCGTCGTCCTCGCAGAGGACGATCCCGCCGCGAGGGCTGACTGTCATGTTGTCCGGCATGTCGAGCACTTCGCGCGACGGAGACTCGAAGAGCAGGGTGAGCCGCTCTTCGCGCGGCTCGTACTGCCAGACCTGACCCATCTTTGCCCTGCCGCCGATCGTCGCGGTCAGGTAGATCTGGCCGGCCGAGAAGCAGCATCCTTCGAGACGGGCAAACGTGCTTGCTCCCAGCCCGCGGGCGGCAACGAAAACCCCCTGCGTCGCCAGTTCCTTGTCTTCGCTCGGCGTCCGGGCCTCCTCCGTGTTCTCGAGCGGGATCCACCGGACGTCGAACCGGCTGCCGACGGCGTGTCCCTCTCGCAGGTCCGCCGCGCCGACCGCCTGGAGCACCTCGAGTGTCCCCCCTTCGTGCAACCGGCCGGGAATGACCGGACGATACCGGTAGAGGCCGCACACCTTCCGGTCCTCGGTGAGGTAGACCGTCCCGGTTTCCGGATCGACCGCGACCGCCTCGTGGAAGAACCGCCCCATTCCCCGGATCGGCACCGGCGCCGCATTGGGAGCATCAGGGGAGACTTCGAACACCCAGCCGTGCGACCTGTCGAAGCCGTTCGCCTGGTCGTCGATCGCCTCTTCGCAGGTGAGCCAGGTCCCCCACGGCGTCGGACCGCCGGCGCAGTTGCGGACGGTCCCGCTGAGGGCGGTCCGGCTCGAGAGCCACTTGCCGCGGACGCCGTCGAACCGGAGGACCGTACATCCCCCCTGGGCCTTGGGATCGTAGGCAAACTCGGCCGCGCCGAACGGGACGCCCGGCTTCTCGACTTCGTGGTTCCGGATGAGCGACAGAATCCCATCCGCTTCGGTGACGACCGCCATCCCGTCGTGCATCGCGGGGGTCGCCGCGCCGTCCTCCATCGGATCGCCGGTCCAGCCGAAGGAGATGCACCGGAACCCTTCGGGAAGCCGGACGAGCTCGATCCCCGTCGTCTCGTCGACAGCGGGACGGAGCGGTCCGTAGCCGGAGGTCAGGAGCGATGCGGGGGGCCCGGCGACGGCCCGCTGCGACAGGAGCCCCAGCGTCGCGCCGATCCCCGTTCCGAGGGCCGAACTCCGGAGAAACTGGCGGCGGTTCAAGGGGGGCATTGCGGGGCCTCTGCGCGGCGTGGACGGAGGGGAGACCGGATGTTGAGACCCCCGTGGAACCCCGTCGAGCCTCCCGCGGACCGGCGCGACGGGGAATTCATCGTCCGTGAACTGGGCCGGCGGCGGCTGAGGAGGGAAGAGAGGGCGGGGGAGGGGGGGAGTCTCCGGTGAACCGGATTGCGCCGCGCGGTGTCTTTCCCCGACGAAAGAGTGATCGGGAACTGCGGCGGGCCGCTTGCGGCGGCCCGGGCGTCTTGTAGAATTGCCGACTCACCCGCGGGTGTAACTCAGTTGGTAGAGTGACAGCTTCCCAAGCTGTATGTCGAGGGTTCGAATCCCTTCACCCGCTCTCCCGGTTCCGGAATCCCCTTCCGGGACCGGGCTTTTTTTTGCGCCGAGCCTGCCCGGATACGTCGGTCTGTGACTGCCGGCCCAGGCGGCCAGCACGCCGTTCCGACGCAGGTCCTTGCATCGTCGGATGTTCCGGACCAGTTTGCCCGGCTATGGAGGGCCCGATGATCTCGCCCTGCTCCTGCCCGATCTGCGGAAGGCCGCTCAGTCCCTCGGCCGCGGCCGATTCTCCGGTCTTCCCGTTCTGCAGTCCCCGCTGCAAGCAGATCGATCTCTACCGCTGGACCGAGGGGAAGTACGCGATCACCGAACCGCTGAAGCCCGAAGATTTCGCCGCTCCGACGGACGAGGAATCAGGCGACGAGGGGTGAGGCCGCCGAGCGGCTCGGCGGGGCGTCTCAGAGTGGCTTGATCCGGATGTTCCGAAACGCGACCGGTTCGCCGTGCCCCAGGAAGCCGACGTGCCCGGAGGTCCGCTTCAGACCCGGGTGATCCTTGCCGTCGAGCGTGTGCGGCTGTGACGCGGCGAGGATGTCTCCGTCAACGATCGTCTCGCCGTTGAGGATCACCGTCACCTGCGAACCGCGGCAGCGGATCTCCTGCTCGTTCCACTCACCGACCGGGCGGAGGTAGCCCCGCTTGGCGGGGATCACTCCGTAGACCGATCCGTGATACTGGTAGGGGGCCAGCGTCGCGTACTTCGGGTGGGTGTTGTCGAGGACCTGGATCTCCATCCCGAGGGTCGCCACATGCCCTTCGAGGGGGGCGCGGATCGCGATCCCGTTGTTGCCGTGGGGAGCGAGCCGGAACTCGAGCTTCAGGTCGAAGTCCCCGTACTCCCGCTCACTCAGGAGGTTCCCCCCCTTCTCAGGGATGCAGACGATCGTGCCGTCTTCGACCTTGTAGCCGTTCGTCGCCCCGATCCATCCGGCGAGGGACTTGCCATCGAACAGGGGGACGAAACCCGGCTCATCGGCCGTGGCCACTTGGAAGCAGGAAACGAGGAACGTGGCGGTCGCCAGGACGGTCCGCCAAGTGTTCATCCGGCAAAGTCCGGTCATCGCTCAGTAGCCCCGGTAGAGGATCTTGAAGGTCAGTTCCGGCACGCGCGGGTGGTTCGTCTTCACCGTCACCGAGACTGGCTTCGTCAGATTGAATTCCCCCTTCGGAGCGCCGGGGAGAATCTCGACCTCCAGATCGTACTTGTCGCGGTCGACTGCGGAGAAGGCCTTGTCCTTGGTGACGGTCATCCTGGCAATGTTCGGCTTGGCTTCGACGGAGGTGAGCTGGAACTCCTCTTCCATCTTCGGCAGGAACCAGGAGAACTTCTTGGTCTTCCCCTTGGCGACTTCCACCCGTTCGACGTCGAGCGACGTCTTGCTCTGGTCCCAGCCGAAGCCGAGGATCATGAACGGCCCGGTGAACTGGGCGCTGACCGGCGCGGTGACTTCCTGGTGAGACTCCAGGTTCGTCTTGAAGGTCAGCATCCCGCTGACGTTCCCGATCTTGTCCGACGGCGAAACCTTCCCCTTGATCCGGTAGAGGGTCTTTGCCTCCTTGAAGTCCCCCGGGATTTCGTCCGCCGGGACGAGTTCGACGGTTGCGGTGATCTGCGGGTTGTCGGAGCCGTTCTTGAGGATTTCGAATTTGTCGGTCGAAGAGACGAGGTAGCCGGTGAAGTCTCCCCCCGATTCATTCCGCAGGAGGCCGAGGCTGTAGGTCGACGGTTCGGCGACGATGTGCGGGACGACCGAGCCCTGGACGGAGAACTGGAGCTTGGGGTGATCGGGATCATTCGTCCAGATGTCCACGGTCTTCATGAACATGCTGTCGGGAGCGAGCGGCTTCCAGGTCATCTCGATCTCGGTCTCTTCACCCGGAGCGATCTCACGGACTTCCCCCTTCTTCATCGTCGGCATGGTGCATTTGCACTGATACCGCCCCTTGGCGAGTTTCAGGGGGGCGTCGCCGGTGTTCCTGATCTTGAACTTGTGGGACTTCTCCTCGTTGGGAGCCATCGCTCCGAACTCCAGGTTCACCGACTCCGTGGTAGCGACCGGCTTCTTGGCCGCCTTCGTGTCGAGCGGGAACGGGTTCTCGAGGTGGAAGTCCGGGCCGTCGTCTTCCGGCGCCTTCTTGGCTTCGGCGGGGTCGGTCTTCTTTTCCGTCGGCGTGTCGGTCTTCGCGACCGTTTCAGTGGCCGGCTTGGGAGGGGGCGGCGGGGGAGCGGGAGGTCCGCCGGTGAGGAAGGTCAGCCCGACCACGGCGGCCGACAGGGCGGCGACCATGGCGAGAACGGTGGAGATCTTCATGACAGCCTCGACGAAAACGGAAAAACAGGGCGAGGAAGAACGATTCGCCTGCTCCTCAATTATTCCGCGAGGCGAGCCAAATGTCACCCGTTTTGGCGGGCCGCCCGCGCAGAGTTCACGAATCCCCAACAGGTTACGCACGCCGTTCGTGTCGGCTGGGCGCGCTTTGCGCAACCCATAGCCCGACGGCCGCCCGGTCCAGGGCGGGGGGCCGGTGGGCATCGTTCCGAAGGGACGGCTGCATCGCTGGCGCCACCCCCTCGTCCGGGTCCAGCACGCTGCTGGCCGCCGGAGCCAGCGTTCCGCTGAACCGGGGCGGGCGGTGGCGAGGGGTTACGCTAAGGCGCTTGATACGCCTGCCCCGACCGGGACCGACGTGGAACGCTCCCCTCCTCCCTGTCGCTGGGAGTGCCGTGTGAGCGTGTTGGAGAGGGTGGGGCCGCGACGCCGGACCGCGATCGAAAGCCCATGGTGTTCCGTGGTTGCAGAACAGAAGCGCCTCCGGCGGGGCCAGCAGCCTGCTGGACCGGCGTGGCCGTGGGACGATGGGTTTGCACGGGCAGCGTCGTGCCGGCAAGGTCACTCTGTTTGAAGCATTCCATCCCGCAGTACGCGGCGCCGCGGAAAGCGGCTCGCCAGATCCTGGCTGTGCGTGACGCAGAGCAGGATCGCCTGTTCCTCCCGGGCGACTTCAAGGAGGAGGGTCCCGACAGCGGCGGCGGTGGCCTGGTCGAGGCTGCCGGTCGGCTCGTCGGCGAGGAGGAGCTGGGGGCGATTGAGAAGTGCGCGGCAGACGGCCACCCGCTGGCGTTCACCGCCCGAGAGCTCGGCGGGACGGTGGGTGAGCCGGCCTTCCAGGCCGACGCGGGCGAGGAGGGTGCGGGCCCGCTCCTCCTGCGGGGGGCCGGCCCCTTCGCCGCCGAGGGCAGGAAGCAGGACGTTCTCGAGGACGGTGCACTGCGGCAGGAGGTGGTGGTCCTGAAAGACGAACCCGATGTGGCGGTTCCGGAACCGGGCCTGCTGGGACTTCGAGAACTTCAGCGGCTCTTCCTGGCCGATCCGGACGGTTCCGGCGGTGGGAGTGTCGAGGAGGCCGAGGATGTAGAGCAGGGTGCTCTTGCCCGAGCCGGAGGGGCCGGTGATGGCGATCGCGTCGCCCGGAGCGGCTTCGAGACGGACCCCCTTGAGGATCGGGAGCGATCCGCTGGCGGTGGGGTAGTCCTTGGTCAGGTCTGCGACAGTCAACACCGGAACACCTTCCGCAGTGGGGGGACGAGCCCCGAGGATATCGGAAATCCGGTCCGCGGAAACCAAGGAGGTCGCGCGGCACGCCTCCGGGCGGAGCTTGCCGAGACTCGTTGAAGGCGGGACGGCGGTCTCCTAGAGTCGCTCACCGGGTGTCTGCCTGTGCCTCTTGGCCTGAGGAGCCGCCCGGATGCGAAGAGACCGATGGCTGAAACTCCTCCTGATGTTCTCCCTCCCCGGATCTATCCACGGCTCAACCAGCGGTTGCGGATGGCGATGGGACTCGCGTTCCTGGCGAGTCCGGTGATGATCGGGTTGGGGGGCTGCGATGCGTATCGGGTCGCTCGATTGAAGCGCGAGGGAGTCCAGGTGGTGGGGAGCCTCGTCGACTCCCGTCCCCTCGATACAGGAAAAGGACGGACGAGCCATCAGATCACTCTGGAGTACGTCCCCGCGGGGAGCGACGTCGGGTACCAGAAGGATTTCGTCGTCACCGAAGCGATCCACGACGAGGCGAAGCGGACGGGAGAATTTCCTGTGACGTTCCTGCCTTCCGATCCGACGATCTCGGTGGCTGGCCGTGAGGTGGTCTACGAGTTCGAGTTCTTTGCGATCGGAGCGGGACTTCTGGCAGGAGCGTTCTTCGTTCGCTGGTATCTGCGCCGCCAGATGGCGAACCTCGATCGATTTCTCGCGGGACCGCCGTAGCGGCTGAGGCAGACGCGGCGTGTTGCCGGAGGGGCGAATCCCGTCACTCGGCAGGGACCGGGATTTCCGGTAAGACTTCGTGCGGTCTCCGATCCTGTGCGACTCCAGGAACTCCGCCGATGTCCGCTCGTCCGTCGCCCCGTCCTCGGTTGTTGTGGCTGATTCTTCTCGCGGTGTTCCACGGCCTGATGGTCGCGACCTCCTCGGCCTCGGCGGCCGACCGCCCCAACATCCTGTTCTGCTTCGCGGACGACTGGGGAAGGTACGCGAGCGCCTACGCGGCGCTCGAAACGCGGCCCTCTCCCAACCAGGTGATCCGGACACCCCACATCGACCGGATCGCCCGCGAGGGGACGCTGTTCCGGAACGCCTTCGTCTGTGCGCCATCCTGTACCCCCTGCCGCAGTTCGCTTCTTTCTGGGCGGTACTTCTTCAACTGCGGGCGGGGGGCGATCCTCGTTGGAGCGGAGTGGGACCCGGCGATCCCGAGCTTCCCGCTGCTGCTGAAGGACCACGGCTATCACATCGGCGAAGCCTGGAAAGTCTGGTCCCCGGGGACGCCGAACGACGCTCCGTTCGGGGCCGGGAAGTACGCCTACGAGCGGGGCAATCTCCCGAACAATTTTTCCGAGAACGTCACGAAGATGACCGGCGAGGGGATCTCCCTCGAGGCAGCCCGCGAAAAGGTGTACGAGCAGGTCCGGGCGAGCTTCCGGGAGTTTCTCTCGGCAAGGAAAGGCCAGGAGCCGTGGCTCTACTGGTGCGGTCCGACGACCGTCCATCGGACCTGGGTGAAGGGTTCGGGCAAGGCTCTGTGGGGCATCGATCCGGAGCGGCTCCACGGAAAGCTGCCGAAGTTCCTTCCCGATGTCCCCGAAGTCCGTGAAGACTTCGCGGACTATCTTGGCGAGACGCAGGCGTTCGATGCGTACGTCGGCCTGCTCGTCGAAATGCTTGAGCATGCGGGAGAGCTCGAGAACACGGTGATCGTGGTGAGCGGTGATCACGGGGCTCCCGGTTTTCCGGGGGGGAAGTGCAACCTCTACGACTTCGGGACGGGGGTGGCGCTCGCCGTCCGGTACCCGGGACAGAAGCCGGGCCGGGTGGTCGACGACTTCGTCAACCTGATGGACCTCGCCCCGACGTTCCTCGAGATCGGCGACACTCCGCTCCCCGCCGGGATGAGCGGCCGGAGCCTCAAGAGTGTGCTGACTTCGGACAAGTCGGGGCAGGTCGATCCGGAGCGGACGTGGGTCGTGACCGGCCGCGAACGGCATGTCGAGGACGCCCGCGCGGGCTACGTCCCGTATCCCCAGCGGGCCCTGCGGACCAAGGACCTGCTCTACATCCGCAACTTCGCGCCGGACCGCTGGCCGATGGGGGATCCTGGCGCGGTGGCGGACGAAAAGGCACCGCCCCAGGCGGAGCTGGAACAGAACACTCGTATCGCGTTCGCCGACATGGACGCCGCGCCGACCAAGGGGTGGCTTGTCGCCCACCGCCACGATCCCGAGTGGAAGTGGCACTACAGCTACGCCTTCGGGAAACGGCCCGCCGAGGAGCTGTACGACTGCCGCACCGACCCCGACCAGATCAAGAACCTCGCGGATGATCCTGCCTACGCGAAGCAGAAGGCGGAACTGTCAGGAAAGCTGATGGAGGTGCTGAAGGCAGCCCAGGATCCGCGCGTGACGGGCGACGGTCAGATGTTCGAGCGGCCCCCGTTCACCGATCCGTCGCCGCAGGCCGCGCGCAGGGCGGGAGCCGCTCAATAGACCGGTCGCCGGGCGCCATCAGTCCTGGAAGAACGGCGGTGGATCGTTCCCAAAGGGGCTTTCCGTAGGGGCCTGGTCAGCCGCCATCCGCTTTCGAAGCGACGCGAACACGCTCCCCTGACAGGCGACAGCGGTCATGAGCGCGCCTCCATATCCGAGCAGGAAGGGGAGCAGGCCTTCTCCTCCCAGCTGGCCGCCGATCGCGGCGCCGCAGCCGAATCCGACGAATTCCCCGGCGAACCACGCCCCCAGCAGGATGAGCACCCACGTCGTCGCCGATCGTCCGCCGCTGCGCGCCAGATGCGAGATGCGACGGCTGAGTCGCACCAGGATGAACAGTTCAATCATGGCCCGGCCCCGCATGAGCCGTCCTGCCGGCTCGCGATAAGTCAGCTGAAGGAACTAGGGCTTCTCTTCCGTCCCGCAGCTGCAGACCATCTGGCCGCAGCCCGGGCAGCCCTTTCCGTACTTCTCGAGGACCGCCTGCTGCAGGTCGATCTTGGCGACGTTGGCGATCGTGGCGAGCCACGCCAGGACATCCGCGAACTCGTAGGCGAGTTCCTGCTTCGTTCCGCTCCGGAGGGCGGCCGCCAGCTCGCCGACCTCCTCCATCAGCCACATGAACGTCCCGTCGACGCCGCGGGCCTCATCCTTGCTCGAGTACATCTTCTCGATCAGGACCTGCAGATCGTGAAGGCTGAAGTTGGCAGGGGTCGACACGACTCGTCTTCCGGTGGGGGCTTCGTGATCGGCAGACCGAATCTGCCCGAAGCCGTCGAAAATTACTTCCAAGTGTCCATCTCGGCGCCGTACTTGGCCCGGAGCTTCTTGCGGATGGCATCCCGCTCGTTCTCGATCATCCCCCAGACATCGTCCCGCGTCTTGGCTCCGGCGAGGACCGCCGCCGCCTGCTTCTCGCGGACTTCGCGGAGGTTCGAGGTCGTGTTCACGACGCCAGGCTGATAGCCGACGCTCCCCCAACCGATCGAGGCCCAGCCGGGCTGGACGTTCACGTTCCACGTCACCGAATTCTGGAGGACGTTGACCTCGAGCTCCATCCCGCGGAGGGAGGCTCCGAGTGCCCGGAGCTTGGTGGCGAGGCTCTGGCCGTAGCGGACGAGAGCCGGGTCGACACCGGTGGTCGAGGCGGTTTCAATCTTGCGGGCGTAGTTGTCGCACCAGGCGGCGACGCGGCTCGGATCACCCGACTTGCGGCTCGACGCCTGCAGGTCGTTCACGATCTTCTCCAGGTCGCGGTAGTAGTCCTTGTCCGGGTTCTTGCGGGCCTTCTCCGGCTTGCCGCGGGGGGCCGTGATCAGGGTCATGATCCGGCGGAGGCTCACGTCGGAAAGCTCTGCCCGCAGGACGACCGAGTTCCCCTCGGTGCTGACGAGGGCCCCCGACAGCTCATCGATCGCCGAGCCGATGTCCTCGATGAACTCCCGGAAGACGTTCCGCACGAGAGGGGCTTCCGCTCCCGCCGCCTGGTCGAAGTCGATGGCGACTTCCCACTGGATCGTCTCGTCGATCGTGATCTGGCTCCGGACTCCCTGGAGCGTCAGGTACAGGTTTTCGACCGCCTGGATCTCGGAGGGGCTCTTCCCCTGCAGCGACTTCGCCCCTTCGACGCGGTACCGGATGAACGAGGGCTCGAACAGGTCGCGGCCGTCGATGGCGAGGACGATGTGCCCCTGCGTCGCCTTCAGCGCTCTGTCGAGGTAGCCGATGACGTCGGTCGTCTTCTTCTCGCTGACCCGGTCGATCCAGTTCGCGACGTCCTGCCGCTGGCCGGGGCGGTACACCCCCAGCAGCTTGTCGCCGAAGCCGACGAAGTAGTCCCCGGCCCGGTTCCGGATGACCTTGGTCCCACGGAGCGTCTCAAGACTGGACTGCTCGGCGTTCGCGAGTTCCGGCAGGGCGTAGGCCTCGGTCGCCTCGACGAGCGCGGCGGACCACGGCCCATCGTTGGCGTCCCCGGGATGAAGGTGCGAGACCCGGACGAGGCAGTCGACCCAGGGGGGAATCACGCCGGCGAGGAAGTCGCTCGACTGTTCGCCGCGCCACCCTTCGCGTTCGGCCCGCTTGGTCGCCAGGGCCTCTTTGACCCGGACCGCGGCGACCGCGTTAAAGTCGTCCGGGAACATCGGCAGGAGGGCCGCAGGGTCGCCGGCGAAAGCCAGGTCGGCGGCGAACAGGGTCACGGTCAGGACGAGGAGAGCGAAACGCCCCGGAAGTCTGCGCACGACGACACCTCGGAGTGGCCGAATCAGAGAGGGAGAGAGCGGGATCGTCTGGACGCTACACCGAGGCGGGATTGTCCGCCAGCGTGCGGGACTCGTCCGGACCGAGGAGAGCGAACAGGCCGTAGCCGTACAGCAGCGTCCCGGCGACGGTGGTCGGGAAGAAGGGGAGGGCCATCGCGAAGCACTCGGCGAGCCCGTTCACATCGTGCGGATACCAGGAGGTCAGCCCCCAGACCGCAAAGTTGCTGATGACCCACTGGCCGACGGCGACGGCCACGCCGGTTCCGACGAGCCGGGAGAGAGCCGGGACCCGCGGTAGGCTCATCCCGACGAGGACCGAGGCCGCAATGAGGATGTAGTTCAGGGACTGAACCATTCCGAATCCCTGCCAGAAGTCGCCGCTGATCTGCCAGTAGAACAGGTCACCCATGAGTTGGGCGTAGAGCGGAACACCGAACGCGAGCTTGCGGTTGCGGAACATCGCGCCGCAGAAGAGGCACGCCCCCCAGAGCGGGGTCAGATTCCACAGGTACCGGAGGCCGATCATGTGGAAGCCGCTGTCGAATGCCTTAACCAGCATCGGGGGGACCAGACGGGTCACCAGCAGGAGGATGAGCAGGATCGCAACGGTGGTCGGCCGGGAAAATCGCATGGCGGGGGGAGAGAGCAGGCGGGAGCGGTCTAGGACGGAATTGCCAATTCCGGAAGCTTACTGGACCGGAGAACTCTTGTCTTGGCCGACCGGCGTTCCGGAAGTGGGAGAGCCACGGAAAAACCGGTCCCAGACCGCGGCGGCGAGGGCCACGACCGTCAGCGGCTCGAGCGGGAGCCGGTAGCGGTAGAGGGGAATCTCGAGGATCGCCGTCAGAAGCGTCGTCGCCGCCAGCAGAAAACCGACAATCAGCCCGGCCCGGCGGAGCAGGGGAGACCAGATCGCGACGAGAAGTGCGATCACCGACAGCCCCGACCACGCCCAGGTCCCAAGGAAGGTCCGTTCCGGGGACGCGGCGAGCAGCTTTGCGGCAACTCTTTCTGTGGCCGGTTGTTCTGGCGGATTAAGATCGCGGAAAACGGGCGCGTCCAGCGGGGGAGGGGGAGCGTACTCCTTGCAGTACCAGAAGGTTCCGGTTCGCGCCAGGACATGCACCGCGCTTCGCGCCGGATTGCGGCGGATCGCGAGCCACGCCGTCCGCTCCATCAGCCGGTCGGTCTCGGCGTCGTTTAATCCTGACTTCGTGAGGGCCCCGGCGACGCTCGCGTTGTGACGGAGGTCGATCGCGGGAGCATCGGCCAGACGGCGACGCAGCTCCTCGCCCGGCCCATCCTCCGGGACTGTCAGATTCGCGCCCGGCCAGGGACTGAAGTTCGCCGTCCAGAGCTCGCGCCCGGTGAAGGTCAGCAGCGTCCAGCGGCCGAAGAGATGCGAGTTCCGGCCGCACCACGGGGCCAGCAGGCCCAGCAGAATCACCGTCGGAAGGGCCACGCGAAAAATCCGTCGTCCGAACGACAGGGGGATCCGCCAGGCGTCGATGATGGCGATCGCCACAACGAGCGGGGCCAGCACGACAAGAGACGGGCGGATCAGAATGCCGACCGCAGCCACAGCGGAAGCCGCGACCAGGCGGCCGAGTCCTCGCTGGCCGGTGGACCAGAGGAGGAACGCCGCCAGGGTGAGAAAGAAGGTGGCCAGCGACTCGGTCAGGAGCCAGTTGGCGTAGAGAGGCCGCGCCGTGGAGAGGACCATCGCGAGGCTGGCGATCAGGGCGACTCCCATGGAGCGAGTCAGCCGAAGGGTCCACCATCCGACCAGGAGGTCGGTCGCCAGGACCGCCAGATGCTGAATTGTGATTGCCACAATGAAGGCGCGGGATTCCCCGAGGGCCCCAATCAGCCCGCCGAGGAACCATGGATACCCGGGAGTCCGGTACCCCCACGCGGTCCGGAGCATCCAGAAGTCGCCGCCGGCCACATCGGTCCCCAGCCGCCAGTATCCGACCGAGTCGGACCAGGGCTGGCCGAGTCCGGTCGACCACAAGAGCAGAAGGTGCTTCACCGCATCGAGCAGCACCAGGACCACCACGACCGCCGCGAACCACAGGTCCCGGCGCAGAGTCGGCGATGCGGAACTCTCCGGCGAAGGCATGTTCGAACCGATTCCCGAAGCCCGAGAGGCAGCGGACTACTTCTTCGACTTCTCCACCCGCCACGCCGCGATCTTGTCCTGCGCCGCGCGGAACCGGTCGTACCCCGCCGCATCGACGACGCCCCGGAACCCGGTGTGGCAGGTGCCGGTCAGGAAATCCCCCTTCATCCGCGCCGTCGTCCGATAGCCGGTGCAGCTGTTCGTGTTGCACAGGTACGAGCCCCCCCGCTGCACCCGCTTCACGATCCCCGGCTCGTCCGGATCGTGACTGTCATCCGGCCCCCGCGGAGCCTGACGGGGGCTGTTGGCGTAGTAGTCCGCCCGGAAGTAATCGTGACACCATTCCCAGACGTTTCCGGAGATGTCATAGAGGCCGAGTTCGTTCGGCTTGAAGGACTTCACGGGGGACGTGGTCAGGAAGCCGTCCTCGTCCTTGCGGTCGAGCGGAAAGTCCCCCTGCCAGTAGTTGCACATGAACGTCCCCCCCGGCTCGCGCTCATTCCCCCAGGGGTAGAGCAGTTCCTTGCCGCCGTTGCGGGAGGCGTATTCGAACTCGGCCTCGGTCGGGAGCCGCTTTCCCTGCCAGTCGAGGTAGGCAACCGCGTCTTCCCAGTTCACGTGGACGACCGGGTGGTCCATCCGCTTCTCGATGGAGGAGCCTGGCCCTTCGGGATGCCGCCAGTCCGCGCCCGGCTTCACTTCCCAGACCTGATACTCCCACTGCGGGATGTCGCGGTTCAGCGTGCTCTTGTCGAAGTCGGTCTTGAAGACGACCGAGGCCGCGACGAGCTTGTCTTCGGGGATCAGGCTCCCGTCGATCCCGCTCCGGGCAAGGTCTTTCCGGGTCGGCGTCTTCTCGGCGAAGGTCTGGTAGCCCGTCATCTCGACGAACTCGGCGAACTGGGCGTTCGTCACCTCGGCGACGTCCATCCAGTAGCCGGGGAGCTGCACCTTGTGCCGGGGAAACTCGTCCTGACGGAGGCGATCGGGGTTCTGGGGATTGGCCGGCGGGTCGGAGCCCATCCGGAACGTCCCCCCCTGAATCCAGACCATCCCGTCCGGAGTCGGATGCGGCGCCGGAGCGGCAATCGCTTTCTCGCTCTCGGAGCGGGAGTCCGGCAGCGGGATGAGCATCACCACCACGAGGGCGGCGATCATCACGAACACCGCTCCGCCGATCAGCCACAGTCCCCGGCCGTGCATCAGCCTGCTCCCTTCACGAGCGGCAGGGCGAAGTCACCCCGCATGTCGCGCCACAAGCAGTGGATGTGGTTGGCCGGGTTGCCGGCGGCGTCCGGCTGCGTGTTGACGAACTCGATCAGGAAGGTCGGCCCCTGGATGCGGTAGTAGTGGCCTTCCCCTTCTTCCAGCGAACCGGCCCAGCCAAAGTGAACCTGATCCCAGCCCGCCTCTTCGATCGCCTTGATCCGGTCGGTCGCGATACCGGAGGGCATGTTGCTGCAGTAGGCGTCGATCAGCTCTCGGAGGGTCTTCTTCTGCCCGTCGGTCAGCTTCACCTGAGCAAGACCGACCGGAGCTTCGCTCGGGGGCTGCGCCTCACCCGCGGCCCGGACTTCCTTCAGCGCCTCGGCGGCGAAGATGGCGGCCTTTCTCTGTTCGTCGCTCAGGGAGCGGACGAGGTCATAAGCGACCGTCTCTTCCTTGGCGAGCAGTCGAAAGCCCTTCTCGATGCCGGTCTTGTTCTCGTTCTTGATGATGGCCGGATTGGCGCAGAACGCCTGCGGCGTCGAGGAGATGACTTTGCCCTTCTCGACCACGAAGTTCAGCGACATGTGGTGCCCTTCGAACGACAGCCCCCATCGGGTGTCCCCCGCGGGATTGCCGAAGAACGTCACGAAGTACCGCTCCGGATCGCGGATGTTCGCCCCCATCCCCTTTTCGAACTCGAACAGGAGTTTTTCGATCGACATGATCTTCGTCGCCTTGTCGTAGCCGATCTGGCTCAAGGCGGAGCGGAGGACTTTCAGAGCGGCGGTCCGCTGGTCGCCGGTCATCTCCTTGAGCTGGAGTCCCTTGCGGAACGGCTTGGGGATGAAGTGCCAGTCGAGCCGCTTCGGCTCCTCGTAGGAGAGCAGGGCGACCTTCCGCTGATCGGCGTTGAGCGTGGCCAGGAACGCTTCGCCCGAGGCGGTCATCTCTTCGCCGGGGCTCGTCTCGCGGAACGAGGACCAGGCCGCGCCGGCGGCGAGGCCGAACAGACAGAGTCCGGTGAGGGCGATGCGCTTCATCTGAGGATCTCTCTGGCGAGGCGGAAGGTGGGCAACGTCTGCGGGAAACCGGATCTTAAGAACCGGTCTCCGGCGGGCAAAGCGTGTCGCGGCCTGCCGGTCGGGCTCGCTTCATCCATTCGCAATGTCCCGGCCGAACGGGGGGAGACCGCGGTGGGGGAGGGGATCACGTCCCGATCGGCTGCAGCGGGGCTTTGCCGACGACGAACGTCTCTTCCCGTTTCGAGTCGTCGAAGGTGACTTTGACGATCTTGTGCCGGCCGAGGCCGGTCGCCTGGGTGACGGTTCCGACGCCGAACCGGGGGTGCCGCACCTGCTGGCCGAGCCGGAACCCCTGCGGGACCTCCGCCGGCTTCTTGGAACCATTGAGGAGGTCCGCCCCCGACATGATCAGCGGCTTCTTCGGCTCGAAGTCGAGCGGCTTTCCGACCGGCGTCCGGGCCCGATGCTCTTCGAGCTGCGTTTCGATCTCCTGCCGGTGTTCCTCCCGCCACTGGATCTGGGCGAAAGGAGAAGTGACCTGGTTGACGCGATTGGCCTCAAACTCCGAGATGAACGGGCTCGGGATCGACGTCACGACCTTCCCCCGGAAGGCGCGGAACGACGTGTGCGTGAGCGACAGCTTTTCCCGGGCGCGGGTCATCCCGACGAACAGCAGCCGCCGCTCCTCTTCGAATTCGTGCCCCGACGTCTTCCGCTCATTCGTCTGCGGGTCGCGGACCGCCCGGTCGTGCGGGATCAGTCCCTCCTCGAGGCCGAGGACGAACACCTCGGGGAACTCGAGTCCCTTGGAGGCGTGGAGCGTCATCAGGGTCACCCGCCCCTGCGAGTCGTCGAGGAAGTCGGTGTCGCTGACGAGAGCGGTCTCTTCGAGGAAGCCTTCCAGCGAGCGTCCTTCGCCGGCGAGTTCGTCGTACTGCTTGGCCGCCGTAATCAGTTCCTGGACGTTCGTCAGTCGGTTCAGGTCCTGCTCGGACCGGCTCGCCTGCCAGGCGGCGACGAAGCGGGTCTTGTCGATGATCGCCTCGATCAGCGCGGCGACCGAGCCGGAGTCCGCCAGCGACAGCGCCTCCATCGTCCGGCCGAAGCTCTGGAACCCGACGATCGCCTTGGCCGAGAGCTTGGGAATCTCCTTCGCCCGGCGGCAGGCTTCGAGCGGCGTCAGCCCTTCGCGGTCGGCGAACGCCATCAGCTTCTTCTGCGACGTGTCCCCGAGCCCCCGCAGGGGCGTATTCACCACCCGCAGGAACGCCGTCCGGTCCGCGGCGTTATAGACCAGCCGCAGGTAGGAGAGCATGTCCTTGATCTCGGCCCGGTCGTAGAACGCCACTCCCTGGGCGACCTGGAACGGAATCCGGTTCCGGAGCAGGGCCATTTCCAGCGTTCGGGAGAGGGCGTTCACCCGGTAGAAGACCGCGAAGTCCTGGTACTTTCTCGCTCCGGAATCGACCGCGTCCCGGATCCGCTGGGCGATGCCGTCCGCTTCGGCGTTGCCGTCGGAGTAGAGCAGGAGGTCGACCGCTTCCCCCTCGTCGCGGGTGGCGATCAGGCTCTTCGCCTTCCGCTGGGAGTTGTGGGCGATGAGGCTGTCGGCCGAGCGAAGGATCGCGGCACAACTGCGAAAGTTGTGTTCGAGCCGGACGACCTTGGCCTGCGGGAAGTCGTGCTCGAACCGGAGGATGTTCGCGATCCGCGCCCCGCGCCAGCCGTAGATCGACTGGTCCGGGTCGCCCGTGGCGCACAGGTTCGGGTACCGCTGCGAGAGCGCCTGCACGATCCGGTACTGAGCGGCGTTCGTATCCTGATATTCGTCGACCAGGATGTAGCGGTACCGCGAATCGAGCTGGTCCCGGATCTCGTCGTTGTCGGTCAGCATCAGGGCGACGTGCATCAGGAGGTCGTCGAAGTCGACCGAGTTCGCCTCGAGCAGGTACTTCTGGTACGCGGGATAGACCTTGGCGACGATCGCCTGCCAGTGGTCTCCCACCGAGTTCAGGAATTTCTCGCGGTACTCCTGGGCGGTCACCAGGTCGTTCTTGATGTTGCTGATCCGGTACAACAGTTTGTCCGGCGGATAGGTCGAGGGATCGATCCCGAGGTCATCGACGACCGACCGCAGCACCTTCTTCTGGTCCTGGTCGTCGAGGATCGTGAAATTCGTCTGGAGGCCGACCGCCTGGCCGTACTGCCGCAGCAGGCGCACGCAGAACTTGTGGAACGTGCTGACCCAGACCCGCGACTCCGGCAGGAGCGTCTCGACCCGCTCCTTCATCTCCGCCGCGGCTTTGTTCGTGAACGTGATCGCGAGGATGCTCCGGGGCGAAATCCCCTTTTCGACGAGGCGGGCGATCCGGCGGGTGACCACCCGCGTCTTTCCCGAGCCCGGCCCGGCGACGACCAGCAGCGGTCCATCCGTGTGCTCCACCGCCTGCTGCTGGGGGAGCGTCAGTCCATCGAGTATCGACACAGGTTCGCCTTCGGGGCCAATAGTGAACAAACAATCATAGCCGAGCGAGGCAGCGTGGCCGAAGCGACCCGAGCGGAGAATCCGCGGCGAACACCCGGGGGAAGGCTATTCGCGGGGACGTCCCCCGTATTTGGCGAGCGAAACGAGTTCCGGCGTAATCAGATGCGGATGGGCCGGGACGGCATCCGCGGCCCGGTCGGCGATCTGCTCACGGGCCTCCAGCTCCCCCCAGCCGAGCCGCACGAGATACAGCCAGGCGATCGTCGGGGAGCGATTCTGCCCGGCGAGGCAGTGGACGAAGACCTTCGCATCCGGCCGGGCGAACATGGTATCAAGGGCCGTCAGGCACTCCTCGAGGCTCTCGTGCAGAATCGGGACGCAGTCCGCGATCGGCACGAAGACGACGCTCCGAAAACCCGCCTGATGGGCCTCGACGAGGCTCCGGGCGTCACTGACGTTGAGAACGTCGGTCACCCCCTCGTCGACCAGCCAGCGGATCCGCTCCGGGGACGCAAACGCCCCGATGGCGAGGTTCTCGGTCACCCAGCTGATGCGTCGCGGGGAGCTCATGGCGGCAGTCTACCCGATGCCGGCCGTTCAGCCTCGTCCGAGCCGGGCGAGGTCGAGGCAGAGCCCCTCCAGGCAGAGGGGAATCGGCATTGCCCCGTCGATGTGCTCCTGGGCCTCCAGGCACCGCTCGATCTGGCGCGAAAGCCTGTCCGCATCTGCATCGGAGGCACTCGCCAACTGCGCGGCGTAGAAGTCGACCGCGAACCGGATCAGCCATCCCGCGTGCCGCCGCTGGCTCGGCAGGTCCTTCGCCAGGTCCTCGACGGCGTCCGTCACTTTCTTCGCTGCCGCGATCGCGTCCCCGTTCGCATTCCGCAGGACTTCGTCCAAGCTCGACCGCAGGCCCCGCACCCCCTCGTCGAGCAGCTGCGAAGCCATCTCGAGGCTCCCCTCGCTCCACTTGGCGATCGAAGCGGCGGTCCTCGCATCCGGCTCCCACTCCAGCGAGACGAGGAGATCCGCTACGTCCTGTTCCGCCAGCGGACCGAACCGGATCGGCTGGCACCGCGACCGGATCGTCGGCAGGATCGGCTCCAGCGATGGCGTAATCAGAAACAGGATCGACCCCGCTGGAGGTTCTTCCAGTGTCTTCAGCAGCGCATTCGCGCTCGCCTCGTTCATCCGGTCCGCATCGTCGATGACCGCCACCTTCCGGTTGGCGGACATCGGCCGGAGCGACAGGTCATGGCATAGCCCCTCCCGCCCCCGGCGGTCCGGAGCCCCGACCATCAGCTCGATCGGAAGATCCTGCTTCCCTTCGGGCCGGCCGATTTCGATCAGGTCGGGATGCGTGCTCGCCATCACCTGCTGGCAGGCGGGGCACTCTCCGCACGCCTCGAGCTCCGTCGCGTCACGCCGCTGGCAGAACAGGCACTGCGTCACGAGCCTGGCGAAATGCCGCTTCCCGATCCCCTCCGCCCCGATCAGCAGAAACGCGTGAGCGGTCCGCCCGCGTCGAAGCGCCCGGCGGAACATTTCGATCTGCTCGCGGTGCCCCCGCAACTGGTCCCAGATCACGACGGGGCTCCGGGGCAGGGGAGGCCGCGCAGACCGGTCAGGGCCACGGCGATTCGGACGAAAACAGCTCGGGAAATCACGGGTGATCGCACTCAGGGCTTTATGGTCGCCCGAAGCATATCAGCCGTGGAGTTGGCTCACACTCTTGTTGCCGGGGCACACCCCAAAGAGTTCGCACAGCCATGTTTGGGCGGTTCCCTGTCCGGAAGCGCCTCCGGCGGGCGGGGCTTTCGCCCTGCCCCGAACAGGGGCTCCTCGGGAGCCCCCTGTCTCGACTAGAAACGCAGGCCGACACGGCCGATGAAGGTGCCGTCGACATCGAAGTCGGTACCGACCTTCTGGAATTCCACCTTCCGGTCGAACACATACCCCGCTTCGACGAACGTCGTCAGCCAGCCCGCCTCGAACCGCATCCCCCCCACCACCCGCCAGTCGGCGAGCTGCACCCGGTCCTGAGCCCCGACCGGGAACGTGTCCACCTGGTACGCCTCGACATGGTACTCCGCCTGCACGTACACCCACGTCGCCACACCGTTCGGCGTTCCGAGGAAGTACGAGATCCGCGGCTTCGGGAACAGCAACCGGAATTCCCACAGGTCGTTCGGCGTATACACCACCCCGGCATACGGCAGGACGATGTCATCCACCCGGTCCCAGTACGCCACGCCGAGGGCCACCATCCACTGCGGACTCGCCCGCCAGAACGCCACTGCGTGACCGTCGTACAGGACCCCCTTGCTCGAGATCGATGAGTTGAAGTCCCACGCCAGCGTCGGATCGAAACCGACTTCGAGGCTCCAGCCATTCACTTCCGGGGAATTCAACTTGAGTCCCAGGCCGAACGAGTAGGCCGATCCGGGGAGCGACGACGTACCACCGTTTGTCGGACCGTCCCACGACCGGATCCCGATGTGCGGGATCAGGCCGAACGTCCAGTTGTTCCCGATCGGCTTCGCGAACTCCTTCTCGAAGTCGAAGGCAAAGATCCCCAGCGAGCCGACATTCGGACTCTTGGTGTCGGCGCTTGCCATCCACGTGAAATCGATCCGCTCCGTCATCCCGTACTGCACCGGGGCCGGGCCGTTCACGCCGAACGTGTAGGCCGGGCCGCGTGGCTGGGCCGGATAGACGGGGGAGGGGGCATACGGATTGCCCGACAGCCACGGGTCATTGCTCAGCGGGACGCCGCCCGGCATCGGCTGGCCATACCCTGGCATCGGTTGCCCGTAATTCGGCATGGGCTGGCCGTAGCCGGGCATCGGCTGGCCGTAGGGGATCGTCGTCGGGCTCTGGCCCCGGACAATCGGAGCCTCGTCCCCCGACATGAGGGCCGACTGGAACGCGGACGGCTCGGCCTCCAGCGATGCGGCAGCGAAGGAGAAGCTCTGGCGAGCATCCGGATCGGCCGCCGACACCTCTCCTCCGGCGAGGAGAAGGGCGAGGCAGGCAAGGGCGAGCGGGGCGATCTTCACGGGGGACATCCTTGTCCGCGGAACGGAAGTCGAATCGCCGCAGGAACGCTCCGGGGAGCGGTCGGGCGGCAGCTCCTGCCGGACAAACGGGAATCCCTCCCCGGCTTCGGCAGAAACCGCCGGATTGTCTGCGCCAGCCGGATTAGGTCAACGGGAGTTTTGGACACCACCGCTCTCGGCACGCCGCCGATTTTCGTGGTGGATTGCAACTCCTGTCCGCCGTAGAGTTTCCTGAGCTCGTGAGATCACACCTTCGAGAACTGCCGCTGGCAGTGGGAGATCCGGACCATGTCGAGTTTTCAGGTGCGAGTGCACTCTCTCGATCCCGAGGCGGCCGGCCGCGTGGCGGCGCTGCAGCTCTTCTCCGACCTCGGCCTCCGCGACGTCGCGGCGATCACCACGTATCTGCAGGATCAGGCCCCCTGTCTCCTGGTCTCCGGGATTCACGAAGAGGTCGCGGACCGAATCCTCGAAACCCTGGCCAGCGTCGGGGCCGAGGCGGAGAAGGAACTCTCGCCGTCGAACTCCCCCATGCTCCTCTGCCCGGAAGCGAACCACCTGTCGCGGTGGGCCAAGCCCCTCTGAGAATGGCCGGCCTCTCCGGTTGTCTGCCACGGAATCCGCTGGCAGGGGAGGGGACACGACCGTGCGAGCGACGCACCGATTCCAATAGAAAAAGACACGTGGCAGGCCACGCGTCTTGGATCGTACTTCGATAGAACTGATGAGCGGAGAGGGGGGGATTCGAACCCCCGGTCCCCTTTCGGAGACACAGCATTTCCAGTGCTGCACAATCGGCCGCTCTGCCACCTCTCCGGATCGTGCCGTTCAGGCCCCCGCTCCCCGCACGGCGCACCGGAAAGCCGGACACACCAGAAGGCGGAAAGTTCTGCAGCCGAGTCCGGCCACAGCCCGGGAGCCCAAGCGGGGAATATTACTCGTCGGAACCCGCCGCAGCGGCGAGGTCGGCGTCACGCTTCTCGATGGCGGACAGGGCGTTGAGGCGATTCGTGATCGCGCGGACCTTGGCGCGGAGGCCACGCCAGATCGGATCCTTCTTTTCGGTCTCGGTCTTGCCTTTGCCGTACGCCGTCAGGCGGGCATTGGCCTCGCTGAGCTGCCGTTCCAGGGAGGGCCGTGTTGACATCGCTTGCCTCAATCCACAAATCGTTCCAAAAACGTCGAGTCCCGCATTCTGTCAGAAGAACGAGGTCCTTGCAACGACACCCGCTTCGTCTCCGGCGGCTTTCCTGAGACGATGGTCGGGGATTGGAACCTATTTTGGATCAATAGGTTGCGATGTTTTTGTCCGGTGGTCGTCTGTCAGTGGCTGAAGGAGTACTGAATTGACGGCACGCCCCGGACCGGTATTCTGACCCCATCAGGTGCTCGACAAGGGGTCGAGAGAATAGGGAAGACGGTGCAACTCCGTCGCGGTCCCGCCGCTGTAACCGGGGACGAAGGCCAAGTCAGACGATCCGCCCGTGTCGGGCATCGCCTGAACCCACTGTGGATCGGAGTATCCGCGGGAAGGTTGGCCGGAGGACGAGCCGGAAGCCAGAAGACCTGCCTGATGCCGCACCCCCTCCGCTGTGGGAGAGGGTTCAGTCTGTCCCTTCGCGGAAGGGGATCGGCGCGCGGGTTTCGACGTGCTTTCGGACTGACCATCGTCAGGGGAAACGTGTCGGCGCCCTCCTGCGCTCCGTTCCGTCTGTGACAGACGCGGCTTCGCCCAATGCTGTGGCAACGAGGACTCTTGTGTCGGTCTCGCTCCCTGTTCGTTTGCGCCGTGGTTTCACCCTGATCGAGCTCCTGGTCGTCATCGCGATCATCGCGGTGCTGGTCTCCATCCTGCTCCCCGCCGTGCAGCAGGCCCGCGAAGCGGCCCGTCGCAGTTCATGTCGAAACAACCTGAAGCAGATCGGGCTGGCCTTCCACAACTACCACGACACCTACTTGATGTTTCACCGAGGTGGGCCGGGCGTGTTCGCCGGCACCGACGCTGCCTTCAACACCGCAGCGAATATCACCAAGAAGATCACCAGCTGGAACACGGCCAACCTCCCCTACACGGATCAGTCGGCTCTGTTCAACCAGTGGGACCCCACGAAGTGGTTCTGGGAAGGGACAAATGCCAACCTGTCCATGCAGAACCTCCCCCTCTACCGCTGCCCCTCGAACCCGGACGCCGAGCAGAAGAAGCCACGCTCCGATGACTCCCCGCTCGGGCCGGCGATCTACGGCCGGACCGACTACGTGGGCTTCCACGATGCCCTGATCGGATTCCCCAGCCCGGCCCCGCCCCCGACCGGCATTTTCCACGGCCTTGCCAAAACGACGGGAGAGAACGTGACCATGGCCTCAGTCACCGATGGCCTGTCGAACACGATCATCATCGGAGAAGCCCCCAATTCTCTGCACGGACTCTGGGCCGGTCACAAGAACTTCGGGAACCAGATCTCCCCCATCAACATGAAGTACTCCGCGGCGAACACCCAGTTCCCCGACTGCGTTTCCAATATGTGGTCTCGCCCGGTCGGGAGCCTCGGCTGCAACTACGGACAATCCCTGCACAGCCATCACACCAGCGGAGCCCACGTCTGTATGGCCGACGGGTCGATTCACTTCCTCGGGGAGAACATGAGCTACGACGTGATCAAGTCCCTGATCTCCTACAAGGGGAAAGAACTCATCGGCGAGTTCTAACCTCCGCAGAACGACGAGAAACTCATGCTGAAGAACCTGCTCCTCATTGTGGCTCTGCTGGCTGTTTCTCTCCCCACCTATGGCGTGGATGAGAAGCAAGAAAAGCCGTACATCGTCGTGATCGACACGAAGACCCAATACATCTTCAAAGCCGATCCCAAGATCAAACTCCCTGCGGTCCACCCGCGAACAGGGAAGGAGACGATCACCAAGGCGATGTACTGCGAGAAGTGCGCGATCTGTGCCAAGTGGAAGGCCGTGCCTCTGACGGGAACCCCTATGGACAATCCGGAGGGGTTCTCCTGTCCGATCCACAAGGAACTGTTGACCGCGGAAGGGAAGATCCCCAACGACCTGAAGTTCATCGAGGAGATCAAGCCGAAACGATCTTCACCTGGCGCCAACTGACGCATATCCGCTGGGGACGGCAGCCACCGTCCCCAGCGGACTGATCTCTGCCAGACGGGATTTTCGCTGGCCGGCCGCTTGCCGCATGCAATTGGCGGGACGCCAGGCCCGTGGTCGATCGAACTCGCCGGATCGCTCATTCGCGTGTTCCGGTAGTTCTCGGCCGGTCGCGGACGTTACGATCCGGGAGCGGAGACGGCTCTCCGCGGGGCCGCGCCCTCCCAGGGTGGCTGTGCCCCTCGACCTGTCCGGTGATCGTAAGGCGACCGATGTCGGCGGAACTCGATCAGCTCGAAATGCTGGCGCAGATCGACGACCTGCGCAACCGGGTCGCGGCCTGGGCCGGGATGCCGACCTCGTGGGCTCCGGTCGAGCGGAACCAGGCCCTCCTGAAGCGGGTTCTCTCTCGCGTCGAAACGCTCCGGATGCGGCTCGAGTCGCCGCTTGTCGTCGCCACCTTCGGCGGGACCGGCACCGGCAAGAGCTCCCTCGTCAACGCCCTCGTCGGCGAAGAGGTCACGCGCTCCGGCCGCCAGCGGCCCACGACCCGCAGACCGCAGATCATCGCCCATTCCGAGACCGATCCGCGGCTCCTTGGCCTGCCGCTCGACGAATGCGAAGTCGTCCAGCGGGATGCCGAGATCCTGCGGGACATCGTGATCCTCGACTGCCCCGACCCTGACACGAACGAAACCGAAACGGCCGGCAGCAACTTGGCCCGCCTCCACGCGCTGCTGCCGTACTGCGACGTCCTGATCTACTGCTCGACCCAGCAGAAGTACCGGTCGAACCGCGTCGTCACGGAGCTCGGCCAGGCGGCGGCAGGCTGCCGGCTCGTCTTCGTTCAGACCCACGCCGACCTCGACGAGGACATCCGCGAGGACTGGCAGAAGCAGCTCCGCGCTCACTACGAAGTCCCCGACGTCTTCTTCGTCGATTCGCTGAAAGCCCTCCGTGAACAGGCGGCAGGGCAGAGGCCGACCGGAGAGATGGGCCGGCTGATGGAGCTCCTGATCCGGCAGCTCGGGGCGTCGGAGCGGGTCCGGGTCCGGCGCTCGAACGTCGTCGACCTGCTGCAGGCGTCGCTCCTCCGGTGCCGTCAGCAGCTGTCAGAGAAATCGGGCTCGCTGAAGTCCCTCGAGACCGCGCTCGACGAGCAGCGGGACGCGATGGCCCGGCGGATGACGACCCGGCTGTGCGACGACCTCCTGACGAACGCCCGGCTGTGGGAGCGGCGGCTCCTCTCGGCAGTCACCGACATGTGGGGGATGAGCCCCTTTTCGTCGATGCTCCGGCTCTACAACGGCCTCGGGGCCCTGATCGCCTCGATGAGCCTGTTCCGCGCCCGGACGACCGCCCAGATGGCGCTCCTCGGCGTGGTCCACGGAGCCCGCTGGATCGAGAGCAAGCTGCAGTCACAGGAGGCAGAGGACTCGCTCGAGCGGGTCAGTGCCTTCGGCCTCGACGACAACCTCCTTCGCGAGGCCGAGCTGATTGTCGAAGGCCACGTCCTCGCGGCGGAAATGTCCCCGGCCCTTCTACGGGGCCGCTCCGTCCGCGACCTGCGGAAGGAAGCGGCGACCGTCGAAAAGCAGTTCCTCGTCGACGTCGGCCAGCGGCTCGACGACGTGATCCGCGATCTCGCCCGCGCGAATTCCCGGTGGTGGACCCGCTGCTGGTACGAGGTCCTGTTCCTCGCCTATCCGGCGTTCCTGCTCTACCGCGTCGGGAGAAACTTCTTCTACGACACGCTGTTCCTCGACCGGCCGCACCTGACGACGGACTTCTACATTCCCGCGGTCGTGTTCCTCGTCCTGTGGACGTCGGTCCTCGTAATGTTCTTCGTCCACCGCCTGCAGCGCGGTCTGAAGGGGAGGGTGGTCAACCTCGCTCAGGAGCTCGTCGACCTCCATCTCTCGCAAGGGCTGTTCCCGCACGTGGAGGAAGGCTGCCGCGAGGCGGAGCGGCAGTCCGGGGAGATCGAGCGGCTCGTCGTTCAGGCGACGCAGTTGCGGGACGATATCGCGGGCGTCTCGGCCCTCGGCTCGCAAAAGATCGCGGTCTCCGGCTCGGGAGCCAAATCGCCGCCTCGCGTTCAGACGATCGGCAGCGGGTGACGATCGTCGTTCCGGGCGGATCCGGATTGGAGACGACGAGCCAGCGTCTTGCAACGCGTCAACCCGAGAGGAGGCCTTTCGTGGACGATCGCCTGCTCGAAGCTCTGGCGTTGGCGCGATTGGGCGATGCGGATGAGGCATTTCACACGCTTCGTGAGCTGGGAGCGGAACACCTCCTGGCGATGCAGGCCGCCTGTCGCGACGAACTGGACCCGGACACCCGCGCCTTGATCGTCGATGCCCTCTGGGAGAGGCGGGATCCCTCCGTCATCGGCTTTCTGTCGGAGATGTTGCGGGACAAGTCTCCGGCAGTCTGGAAAGAGGCTTTGGACGGGCTGGTGGCAATGAGCTCCGACGACACGCTCCGTGTCCTTCAGGCGGCGCTCGGGGAAGCGGATCCGATCCGTCGTAGCTGGATTGAAGAGGCCCTGGAGCAGGTCACCGAAGCCCTGGCAGATCCCGCTCAGGATCGCGGCGGAATTCCTCCGGCTCGGCAGTGACGTGCCGTCCGGTCCGTACGGGCGCTTCGGTTCTGGAGCTGCCGGCAAGTCGTTCCTCACGGACGGTTGGCGACACTCGGCGATCCGTCGATAATCCCCCGATGTCCCAGTATCTGCTTGCGATCGAGTCTTCGTGCGACGAAACGGCGGCGGCCGTCATTACCCGCGATCTTCAGGTCCTCTCGAACGTGGTGGCGTCCCAGGCGGAACTCCACGAGCGTTTCGGCGGGGTCGTGCCGGAGATCGCCTCGCGCGCCCACGTCGAACGGATTCTCCCGGTCATCGACGAGGCCCTGAAGACCGCCGAAGTCGAGGCGTCCGACCTGACGGCGATTGCCGTGGTGACCGAGCCGGGGCTTGTCGGATCGCTCCTCGTCGGGCTGACCGCCGCCAAGACCCTGGCGATGGTCCTCGACATTCCGCTCGTCGCGATCAACCATGTCGAGGCGCACCTCTACGCCTGCCGGCTCGGCGCCGGGCGGGACATCTTCCCGGCGGTCGGACTGGTCGTGAGCGGGGGGCATACGAACCTCTATGACTGCCGCTCGGCGGTCGACTACCGCATGATCGGCGCGACGATCGACGACGCGGCGGGGGAGGCGTTCGACAAGGCGGCGGCGATCCTGGGGCTTCCGTACCCCGGCGGGCCGAACGTTGAACGGACAGCGAGGTCCGGGAACGAGAAGGCGTACCGGTTCCCCCGGACGTTTCTGAAGGAGGACCGCCTCGAGTTCAGTTTCAGCGGCCTCAAGACGGCGCTGCTCTACGAGGTGCACGGGCAGCCGGGGGCGCTGCGGGTTCCCCCTCCGATGACGCCGGAGCGGCTCGCGGACCTGTGCGCGAGCTTTCAGGTCGCGGTCGTCGATGTCCTGATCGCGAAGCTGGAGCTGGCGCTCCGGCAAACCAGACACCGCAGCGTGTGCCTCGGCGGCGGTGTGGCGGCCAACGGTTACTTCCGGGAGCGGGCGGCGGAAATGGCCCGGAGCAGGGGAGTGGAGCTGTTCGTATCGCCGCGGGAGTACTGCACGGACAACGCCGGGATGGGGGCGGTCGGTTGGGAGCTGCTCGACCGGGGGCGGGTGGCGGACCTGGAGGCGGATGTCAGTCCCGGGCTCATCCGCTGAGGGGGGACCGCGGGCGCAGCGTCATGCTCCGTTCCCCGGCACGATCGGACCTCCGGCAGAATCGGTGGAGAAGTCACGACCGGCCGACGATAGAATCGGGGTGTCACGCGGCGGCGGCCTCCGCAGCGTAGAATCGGATCGTGTCCGGAACGGACTGTCGGGCGGGCGAGGGAAGCCCTCTGGTGAGGTTTCCCGTCATGGCAGCCAACGGCCCGCTTTGGACGCTCATGGATGAAGAGGAATCGCGCGAATACCGGGTTGTCCCGTGGTTTGACAGCGATGACGGGGACGGAACGCGGGTTCTCTCGGATGTGGCTGTTGTCGAGACGCTTCATCTCGACGACGCTGGTAGGGTGACCGACCGGGAGGTTGGTCCTGCGGCCCGGCAGTATGACGAGCGGGCCTGGCAGCTTCTGCAGAAGGACCGGGGGCTGCGGGAATTGATGGAACGGACAGCCTCTCCGATCGCGGCGGCTGCCGTGAAGAGTGTCGGCGTGACTGACGAGACGCAGACGGCGGTGCTGGAATCGCTGCGGGATTTGTTGCAGCGCCGCCGGGCGGGCCGCGGGCGTCGCGACGTGTCGTAAACCAGCGTCCCACTGGACCGGGGCGGGCGGTGACGTCAGTTGCTCATAGGCGATCTCTCCGCCGTGAGTGGTGGACCTGCAAAAACTCGATGGCTCGAATGCCGCTCCTGCCGGCACAGCTCGGCCAGCTCAATCCCATCGTCCCACGGCCACCCGGGTCCAGCACGCTGCTGGCCCCGCTGGAGGCGCTTCTCGGTGAAACTGTTGAAAGCAACGTGCGTCCAATCGCGAACCGGCATCGCGGGCCTCTCTCTCCAGCACGCCTGCACCGCGCTCCCCGCGACGAAGAGAAGGGGAGCCCGCGACGCCGGCACTCCACAGCGGTCGCCGGATACGTTCCATGGTTCGTCAGTGAAAGAGGCCTCCGGCGGCCAGCAGCGTGCTGGACCCGGGGTAGAGGGCGGTCCCCGTCACGCATCACCAACCCACTGGTGAACGCACCAAGTTGACACACCGCGAAACCGGACGAGATTCACGCGCGGCCGGGATCGCGTAGAATGCGGCCTCCCCGTTCCCTCGATCCGCTTAGGCCGACGTGTCCAACATCGAAACCGATCTGGTGATCGCCATCCGCCGCGGAGACGCGGCGGCGTGGAAGAATCTGATCGGGATCTTCGAAGGTCGGCTCCTCGCCTTTGTCGAACGACGACTCAAGCACCGGGCCGAAGCCGAAGACGTCGTCCAGGAGACCTTCCTCGGGTTCCTCACGTCGCTGCCGAACTACGACTCGAAAACCCCAGTCGAGAGCTTTCTGTTCTCGATCGCGGCCTACAAGCTGACAGACGCCCTGCGGCGACAGGGGCGTCGCCCGCGGCTGCCGATCCTCCTCGACGACGGAGCAGGGGAGGGGCCGGGAGGCGGTTCGGAGCCCGCTCTCGCAGGGCGGGATCGCCGGGCCTCCAGCATGGCCCGCAGCCGTGAGCACCGGATCGCCGAAGAAGGGGTCATGGCGGAGGCGCTCGGAGAGATCCTCCGCGGCTGCATGACCCGCGGCGAGTGGGAGCGGCTCCGCTGCCTCGAGCTGCTGCTCGTCCGCGGATTGCCCAATAAGGATGTGGCCACCCGGCTGGCGATCTCGGAGCAGGGGGTGGCGAACCACAAGCAGTTCGCCGTCGAGAAGCTGAAGCAGGCCGCCGCGAAAGCCCGGCTCGAACTGGACGGCGAGCGGCTATGGGGAGACCCCTGAGTCTCCCCCGCCGGGCCATCCGTCTCCCGAGTGCTAGTCCTTGAGATCGAAGTCGAACGTCTGCGGGTCTTTGTCCCCGGCGACCGTGGCGGTCAGCGTCGACTTCTCGACCGAGAAATACTTCTCGGGAATCCCCGCCTTGCCCGGGGTGAACTGACCGTTGGTCATCCCCGGTTCCGTCAGCCAGGACTCGATCCGGACCTTGTAGGCGCCGGGACGGGCGCCGGGCGAATTCACGTCAGATCGCAGCGTGTACTTGCCGCTCGCATCGAGCGAGCCGGCGGCGCTGATTCCCTTCGGCTCTCCCGTCACGAACGTAATGACCCCTTTGGTGACCGGCTGCCCCTTGTAGGTGACGGTTCCCGAGACCTGCTTCAGGCCCTCCGTCTTCTTCGGCGCGCTTCCGCAGCCGGCCAGCAACACGCCAACACAGATGATCCAGCTCCGCATGAAAGTCCCCGGTGAGGTCGCAGCACGGATGAGAGTCGAGTCGGGAAGATGAGCCCGCAGCCAGTTCCTGGTAAGCGGGCATCGGTGGAGGCGGAGGCCTAGTCCGGAACCTGGACGATGTTCCGGTCGGCCCGGTCACCCAGGTAGGCGTAGACCCGGTGATCGATCGAGTCGGAGAAGAAGTGGACCGAGCCGTCCGCCAGCAGGAACGTCGCCCCCCCGGGGTGGGAGCTCGAGGCTCCGCAGTTCCGCCAGTAGTCGGTCGCCACGTTGGTGGTCCGGGTCGGGCTGTTGATCTTCTGCCCGGTGAAGAGGACCGGGAAGTTCCCGCTGAAGGCTCCCCCCCAGCCGCAGTCCGCTGCGTTCCGCTCGCCGGCCATAATCACGTTGCTGGTGCCGTCCTGAATGTCCGCCATATCCATCCGGGTGACGCCGCGGTTGAAGACCCCGGGGATCTTGTTCTTCGGAGTGCTGTGCGCGGATCCCCAGCTCTTCGTCATCGTGTTCTCGGTGGCGCAGAAGCAGTCCGTGCAGCCGCAGTCCGGAGGCGTGTTGTCCGGGAGGATCGATCCCGCCATCAGGGGGTAGAAGATCCCCATCGTGTTCGGAGGAGCGTCGGCGTAGTCGTTGTTATCCGACCGCTTGGTTCGGAACGCGTAAGGATTGGAGGGGCAGAGGAAGACGGGGAGCAGCTTCCCGTTGAGCTGCGCTGCGTTCGCGGCGGCGGTGTTCGGAGTGTTGAAGTCGATCTTCTTGTGCAGTCCCGGCTGCTCGACCATCGGCAGGATCAGTTCGACCCAGGTGTGGCGGGCCGGCGGGGTCTGCATGCCGAAGATGCCGTAGTCCGACGCGTACGGAAAGACCTTGAACTGCTCGTGGTAGTTGTGCAGCGCGATCCCGATCTGCTTCATGTTGTTGACGCAGGTGGTCCGGCGGGCCGCCTCACGGGCCTGCTGCACGGCGGGGAGGAGGATCGCCACGAGGACGGCGATGATCGCGATGGAGACCAGAAGCTCGATGAGCGTGAAACCGGGACGGCGCGACATGGCGTGGTTCTCGAGTGAGAGGCGACGGGGCTTTCTGGATTCTCGCGAGACTTCGGGACGATGGCAAGAAGATCCCCGTGACGTTCCGCTTCCGGAGGCCGGGGCCTGCGGAGCAGGGAAGCACGTTGCCCGATTGCACCATCGCCCCCCTTCGATCGATCGGGGCCGCTCCAGCCCGTGAACGTGGTGACAAACGACGCACTTGTTCGGTTCCGCCGCATCTCTTCGATGCAGGGCGGGGCGGGGCGGGGCGGGGCGGGGGCTACTCGAACCGGAGCAGGCCGAACGTCTCGGGCGTCTGCGGATCGCCGGCGGGATGCGTCCAGGCCTGGACTCCCAGGGCGGGCATCGTCCGGACGAGTCCGACCCCCCAGGCGGTCCCCGGCCGGGGCGTTTCGGGGACAAGTTCTTCGAGCGGAATTGCCGCCTCGAACCGCCACTCGGTGTCGTCCGCCGCGCTCGCGACGTGCCACTTCGGGTTCCAGGTCTGGTCTTCCCAGCAGGATTCGCGGGTGTGACCCCGCTGGTCGACATCGAAGCGGTAGCTCGTCCCGTAGTCCCGATCGATGTCGAAAAACAGGCTCACCCGGTCGAACGGCCGCAGGTCCTCATCATGCGCCCGCCCGGCATGCTCGGGGGCGTCCGTCGGCAGCCCGTCGACCTTGGGGACGCGGGCGGCGATGTAGAGGTACTTGTCGTCATAGGCGAGCGAGACTTCGCTCCCCTTCGCGTCGCCGCCGGAGGTTCGGAGCGACCCGGGACCGCCGGTCCGCGGCGCGGCCCGGCTTCCGACGAACGACTCTCCCTGGGCCGCCTCTTCGCCCGAGAGCAGGGGGATCGGGCGGACGATCGACCAGCAGGCGTCGTCGAGCCGGCCGTCGAGCAGGGGAGGGGCGGGGGTTCGGCGGCAACTGGCAGCCGGCTTCGGTGAGAGTGTCGAAGGCTGAAGCAGCCAGACCTCTCCGAGCGCCGAGCGATGCCAGGGGGACCGCGTCCCCTTCAGAAACTTGTCGTAGACCCGATCCGCCTTCCCGTGCTGCTTCGTCTGCCGCCAGTGAGCAGCGAGGGCGAACTGCGTTTCGGGAGTCTCGAGGAACGTCGGCGAAGCTTTTCGGAGGAACTCTTCGATCCGCCCTGCCTGACGCTGACGGAGCTGCTGATCCAGCTCGCTCTTGAGCGCGGACTCCCCTGGGGGTAGCGGGTTCGCCCGGGGTTCCTTCGCGATCGCCGCACCGGCGGCCGAGATGATGGAGCGCGAGTCCCCCTGGGTCAGTTCGAGCTTGGTCGGCTCGATCTGCAGTGGGGACCGTTGCCGGGCCTGGAACAGCTCCAGCTCTTCGGGTGTCCGCTTCTGACGCAGGAACTCGAACGTCTCCCGCAAGGTCTCGTCCTGCCGCTGCGCGCTCACAGTCAGACCCTGCTGCGTGGCGGTCCCTTGCCGGGCGCGCTGCCAGGCGACCTCCTGGCTGCCCCAGCAGGAGAGGAGCCACCGGGCCCCTTCGTTGGCGACCGGCTGCTCCGGGAACAGGTCGATCAGCAGCGAATACGTGCTCTCGGTGAGCGACCAGTCCCGTTGCTGCCGGTAGTGCCGGGCGAGCAGCGCGAGCTGCTGCGCCGCTTCGGCTGGCGGCAGGTTCTTGAGCGAGTCATTCAGCTGGGCGAGCAAGCCGCTCCCCTTCAGGGGGTCGCGTTCCACGAACTGCAGGCTGGCGTCGAACTGCCGCTGCGTCCTGGCGATCCGTTCGATCTCCTCGAACCGCACGTCGCGAAGAGCGGGAAGAGCCCGCCGGGCCGCCGACCCGGGAGGGAGAGACAGTCCGCTGAACAGGGCCCGGTCAATCCCTTCGGCTCCATCCAGTTCCGGCGCGGCAAAGCTGAGCTGGTACCCCTCCCGCGCCGCGGGGGACGGATCATCGTGCAGGATCGCGGCCGCTTCGACACTCGCTCCGCGGAGCGTTGTCTTGAGGCGGGGGAGGACTTCGTGCGGGTCGAGCGCCAGCGGCGCGGCCCCGGCTGATGGGAGGCGCCGGAAGACCTTGGCGACCGCCCACGGAGAGAGGTTGAGCGAGCGTTCCTGATCCGGGTATCGCTTTGCATCCGCCGCGAGCGTGATCGCCCGATGAAGGGCTTCATCGAGGAGCTGCGCGGGGACATCTTCGGTCGCTGGCTCATTGAGCACGATGACATCGGGACGCCAGGTCCGGATCGTCGTGACGAGCTCGCCGAGGATCACGTCCCCGAGCCGCTGTTCCGTCAGCAGGGACCACTCCTGCAGGAGTCGGTCGCGATGGGTTTCCAGATCCGGAACCGTGACCGGCAACCGCCAGCAGACGTCGGAGGTCGCGCCGCCGCAGGAGAGCAGGGCATCCCGCAGCCGCTCGCCGGATGTGGTTTCAAACGTATTGCGGCCGCCGATGTCAGGGCGACTGAGCGCGACCGCGCCGGAACGATAGCCCTGCTCTCCGGCCGTTCGCACCGTGAGAGGGAGCGAAACTTCGCTTGGCCGGACATGCAGGCTCAGCAGGGCGAGACGCCGGTCGCCGCCGCGGAGATCGGCCCATCTCTGGCCGCCGTCCGCCGTCGTGACAATCCGGCCGAGGTCCCCGACCGCGAACCCGTGACGCTCGGAGACGAACTCGATCGCGTGCAGCGGCGTCGGCTGGGGAGTCGGCTGAGTTTCCCACGAGCGCCCCCCATCGGAGCTGTGAAGGACAACGCTACCGGGGGAGCCGACGATCCAGACGTGGCTGTCACGCCCGGCAACCGCGCGGAAGTTGACTGAGTCCCGGATCGGCTTCGGGATCGACTGGTCGGGAAGAGCCCAGGAGACGCCGCCGTTCTCGGTCCGCTGCACGGTTCCGCCGTCGCCGACGAGCCAACCCTGTCCGGTCGCGTTGAGGCAGACCGCATGCAGGCCCCGGAGTCCGAACTGGTTGATCGGGTTCGTCTGCAGCGTCGACTCGGTCACGTATCCCTGCGCGCCGCGCATCCCGCAGACGATCCCGGAGGAGGGGGATGCGAACGCCGCTGCGCGCCAACCCGACGGGTTCTCGCCGGCGGCCGGGATCCAGGACTGTCCGCCGTCGGTCGTGGTCAGGATGCCCGAGGGGCATTGTGGCGATCCGTCGCAGACCGCGACGCCGTTCTCGAGGTCAAAGAACTGTACATGGTGGAATCGGGGCCAGGTCTCCTGCACGAGCACCTGCCAAGTCTCCCCCCCGTCCCGCGTCGTCATCAGCGTGCCGACGTTCTGATGCGTGTACGGAACGGTCCGCCCTCCCGCGATCCAGCCGATCCGATCGGTGAGAAAGCAGAGGCTGGTCCAGTGTGCGGCCGAGGGGGAGGGGAGCAGCGTCCATGTCTGGCCGCCGTCGAGTGTCCGCCAGATCACTCCGCGATCCCCAGCCGCCCAGCCGGTCCGGGGGCCGAGGAAGTCGACCGCCCGGAGCGAGGCGTCATCCTGTTCCGGAAGCACCTCCGCGGCCGCCACTCGTCCAGCCTCCCCACATGAGAAGAGAAAGGCCACGGCGCAGCAGAGGAGAAGATGGGGCGAACGAGATGCAGCCCAGCGCATGAAACCACCTTCCCTGGTGAACCTGAACAAGGCCGGAACGGTAGCGAAATCGCGCCCGAGCGGGGAGACGGCTTTGCCGAGTCCGAGACGGGCCGCAGTGGGGGTGGGGAGCGTAGCAATCTGGCGAGGCGGCAGGGCTTGCGCTCGCCGCAATCTCTTACAGAGGGGCCCGGCAAGCGAGATCTCCCGGAATCGGCGAACGGGACGAGGCCCCGTTCCGATTCCGCAGTCCTCGTGGCTAGGCCGTTTCGGACGGGGTGGCAGCCAGGGCCCGGGCGACGATCGCTTCGATCATCGCCACCGTAAACAGATCCCGCGGCGCAATCGCTCCGTCGGCCGGAATCGGAAGATCCGGAAAAAGGGTGCGGGCCTTCGCCAGCGATTCCGGCGTGAGCCGTCCCGACTCATCGAAGTCGAGCGCGGCTTCCTCCTTCATGACGGCAAAGTTCGGACGAACGCCGAGCCGCTTCTCGATCCGGAACGTCAGGTCGAGGACGTCGATCGACTCTCCGCCGAGGTCGTTGAAGAAGTTGGCCGCCGGAATGATCTCGTCGAGGTCTGCGGCCAGGCACTCGGCGATCTGCTCGCGAACGGCGTGGCTCTGATCGGAGGAAAGGGGCATCAATCCAGCTCCTGAGAGAACAGGGGAGGGAACGTGAAAGTCAGGGAATCTCAATGGCCCACCCGCCGCCTGGTGCGCTTCCGCCGTCCCGTTCCAGGCGCGGCGGCAGGGGCAAACGCCGCCGCCGCCTTGGCAGCGAGCTCATCGGGCGGAAACGGAACGAAGTCAGAATAGACGGCGGTCACCATCGGATGTGCGTGGCCGAGTTGCCGCTGGACGAACAGCAGGTTGCCCCCCGTCTGCTTGTAGGCGAGGTAGCCGTAGGTATGCCGCAGGAGCTGAACGCTCGCCCGTGCTCCGAAGCCGGCGTCGGACAGGATCCGGAGCACCCGACGATAGAGGCCTGTTCGCTCATAGGGGCGTCCCCGTTCATTGACCAGAAGAGGGATCTCGGGGTCGTCCGGCGAAAACTCCTCCCGCAGCAGCCCAGGACGGACCTCCGTCGCGTACTGCCGCACCAGGTCGCTGACGAACTCGGGAACATGAACGGTGCGGTCCTGCTTGGCCGTCCCCGCCACAACGAAGACTGATGCCTTCCGGCCGACGACCGTGTTTCCCAGCGCGAGCGAGCAGAACTCGGTGTTGCGAAGCCCCGAGAACAGGAGCCCCTCCACGATCAGCCGGTCAGCCAGAAAGACCGGCTCACCCCCAGCCGCCTGCTCCCGAATCCGGCGGAGCAGAAGCTCGATCTCATCCAGGCTGAGGAAGCTCGTTTCGGTGAGCACCCACGACTCGGTCACAAATCACCTCACTGATCAGTTGTGATGCGTTCATGGTACCGCAACGGGACTGATAGGAAAAGGTGAATTAGTCGAAGCGGCTTCAGCCAGGTTCGAATTCGCGTTCTGGCCCCTCGAGTGTCACTGGGTGACGGGGGCCTCGCCCCACTCATTGAGGGCCCGTCTGGCGACGAATCTGGGCGTCTCAATAGCAAATCGCAGCCACTATGAACGTCCGATAATGTCCGTTATGTAGAATAGCAGTTTTGTTGATGCGTTGCAAGCCCAAGGGGTCCGTTTCCAGTGTTTTTCCTAGCGAAACTTGCTTTTCGACCCCGCACAGGCCAAAACTGACCCCCGCAGACCCCCGATTTTGCCCGTCCGAGAGGGTCCGTAACACCGCTTTTGGGCCGAGGACCGCTGACATGAAGACCGATCCCAATCACTGCCCGGTTTGCCGGGTCCAATGGGCCGACAATCTGCTGTCCACACAGGTGAGTTTTGCGCTCGGTGCGCTGTGCGTCTTCGTGCCGATGTTTCCCGCCATGATCGCGCAGCAGAACGCGATCCGGGAGGCGCGAACGACCGCCGCCGAGAACCGCCGCGAGGTGTGGGAGTACCGAGCCAAGAACCCCGACAACTTGCCTTGAGGCGAGTGACCACCGGAATAGATGGGGGGGTGATACTGAGGAAGCCCCCTAGGGCCAAATTCTGACGACCACGCTTTCCGCCCTGAATGCTTTGGGCGTGCCCCTTACGGGTCGGGCTATCCGCTCCGATCTCCCGAGTACGGGAGGATCTCCACTGCTATCCCTCACGCTCAGGGACGGCCTGGACGGCCGGCGGATTCGTTCAGGAGGGGACACAGGCGGCGGGAGTCGCCAGTGGCCGAGGAATCCCGTGCCCTCCCCGCGACCTTCGCGGATCCATGAGGGCTGCAGGTCGCGAGGACGTCACGGGATTCTCGGCAAAGGGGCTTATTCCCGCCGCCTGTGGCCCCTCCGAACGGGGGGTTGAAGAGAGTAGCTCCGCAGGGCCTCCCGGCGGGCCAGCCCTAACGGCTGGACCGGGTCAGCCGTTGCCGCTGGTCGACCTGGCATCGTCCCTCGCGGCTGGCCGGCTCGATGGCCGGAAAGTGCTCTATGGATCCCGTCCAACAGATCCTTGCTCCCATCATCGCCCTGAGTGGAGGAGCCGCTAGCCTCGGCTGGGCGTACGGGATGTACCTCCTCTGGAGCTGGGTCTTCAGCCCGACCGCCCTGGCACGCGACCGCGTCCGCTCTCTCCGGGCCACTGCTGCCCAGCTCCGCCGGCTGGACGAGGTACAGGAGGCCGATCGATTGACCGCCGAGGCGGACCAGATCGAACGCGAACTCGCCCTCGGTGCGGCTCACAAGATTCTCCCCCGAGTCGAGGGGGACGATCGATGACGAGCCGCGACCGCGAACGAACCGGCTCCCTGTTCGGGGAGCAGACCCATGCACCCCCGCCGGAGCCCGTGCCGGCGTCCAATATAGTGGAACCTTCCCCGGGCGAGCTGGCATACGCCTCGGAGAGCTGCCGGCCCGACTGCCCGGCGTGCGAGGGATCCGGATTCGTGCCAGGCGAGGAGCTGGAGCCGCTCGACTGCCCTCGGTGCGTCAAGCCGAAGCTGAACATGGCGTGCGAGGACCTCCGCCGCCGGACAGGTCTGTGGATCTCGGCCAAGGACGTCGGCGACTGCCCCGCCGGCGTCCTTTGGGTGTGGGAAGTCATCACGCCAGGCGGGGAGCGTCTGCCCGTCGCCATCGAACACGACCGCAGCACCGACAAGGAGCTGCTCGTTTACCTGACCGGCGTTCTGCACGGCCAGAGCTTTGTTCCTTTCTGACCCTCAAAGGAGTTTTTGAATGATTCGCGAGAAGTGGTTCTACGTCGCCGCTGGAGTCCTCCTGACCTTCCTGGCGTGCGCTCTCCTCTCGATCCGCATAACGCAGCTCACGGAGCGTGTGCGTCGACTTGAGAACGCACAACCTGTCCTCCCCGTCGAGCTGCTGCCGATCAAGTAGGCCCCGGGCCTGCGTTCTTCACCTTCCCGGCCGGGTGCCCTTGCGCCCGGCCCTTTCTTCGGAGCCGAAAACATGGGCCACACACGCCCCGCCTTCAAACTCGAAGCCTGGAAAATCGCCGACCTGGTGCGGTCCCCGCTCAACGCCCGGACCGGCATCGAAGACGACGACGCAACCAAGGAACTCGCGGCCAGCATCAAGGAGCATGGCATGCTCCAGGATCCCGCTGTGACGGCCGACGGCCGCATCATCTACGGCACGCGGCGAGTGTTTGCCGCACAGCTCGCCGGCTGGAAGCTACTGCCCTGCAAGACGTACCCCGCGAGCCTATCGGCGATCGCGGAACACACGATCCGGATCGAGGAGAACCTACGCCGAAAGGACCTGAACCCGATCGAACGGGCCACGGAGCTGCAAAGCCTGGTCGACATGCAGCCCGGGAAGGCGAAGCAGCGTTCCGCGGCCGGACTGCTGTCGATGACAGAGCAGGCGATCTCCCGCGAGCTGGAGCTGCTCAAGCTGCCGGACACCTGGAAGCAGCTCGTGGCGATCGGCGAGGCGAATCCGACGCACACCCGCTGCGTCCTGCAGGCCGGCCGGCTGCACGAGAGTCTCCCCGACGAGCTGGCGACCCGCTACAGCGAGCTGCGGGCCTCGCGGGAGATGTCCGTCAAGGAGTGGGAGGCGGAGACAGACCGGATCGTCGAGGACCTCTGCAAGCCGGTTTCCTCGGAGACGTCCAAGACGATTCTCCCGCACTTCGCCCCGCATCGCGGAGAGCTGGACGTCCGAGAGTGGAAGGGTCGGCCGGTCGCGTTCAACCTCAAGCTCTGGAACGAGCTGCACGCCGGCCAGGTCATCAAGAACCTCGGAGCCAAGATCGAGAAGGCGGATGAGGAGGACGACCAGGCACGCAAACCCCCTGCACTGTCGGCCCGGCAACGGATCGCGTTGAACTGGTTCAATCACCGGATGCTCGCGTTCCTGCACCGGCACCCGGGGAGTGCGATCAAGTGGCTGCCGCTGCTCGACGTCTCCCACACCGTCACCCTGGAGGCGATCGCGACAGCACGAGCCCTCAGGGACTGGAGCCCGGACCCGATCAAGTCCGTCCCGATCGTGAAGCGGGTAGGGGTGTCCGGAGCGCACACGTTCCTGTGCAACTACCTCAAGGAGCTGGCGGCCATTTGCCTCAAGGCGAGGAAGTTGATAGCCCGCGACTTCCACTTGGCGAAGCACCTGGCGGCCGCGATGGGGATCGACTACGCCGAGTTCCCGAAGACGCTGACCGAGGACGACTGCAAGGACATCGTGAACGTCTACGGATCCTTGCCGGCCACCGGCCGCTTCCCTCGCGGCATGGATCCGCGATCGATGGGGATCGTCGCCGAGAAGGTGGCGAAATGAACGAATTCGCGGCCGCTCTGCTGCGGCTTGAAGTACCGTTTATTGCGTACTCCAAAGCGGCCGACTTCGTCGGGGTAACCAGGCGGGCCGTCATTCAGCGAGTGACAGCCCGCCGGCTCCCGCTCTACCTGGTGCCGCTCCCCGGGGGCGGCGTCTACCAGCTCGTCCGGGTTTCCGACCTCGTCGCCTGGTGCGAGGAACGCCAGGGATCCCCGCGACCTGGTCGACGGCCTAGGACGCCGGCGTCGGCTGCGGCTCGAGCGGCGGCAGCTCCAGGATCGGCGGGGCAGGCGGAGCAGCTCGAGGCGCCGGCGGATCCGCAGGGATGACGTCCCGGCCTACGGCTGGGGTCCCCCCCGGGCCACCCCCTCCTACGTCGGGGGGCCCCGTCCCGGGTCCCCCCCCATCCTCGGCGATCGGCGACCCGATGCGGGCGACTCGGGCGAACACGAGGGTCTCCGTCTGCTCGCCGCGATCCAGGCCCCCGAACTTCATGCCGCCTTTCTGGCTGTTCTCCATGTTCCCGTCGCGCAGAGCTCCGACCAGGTAGACCCCACCGGACCGCATGTCAGCGGAGAGCGTAAGGTCCTGCTCGCGAGTGATCGGCGGACGCCCCTCGGTGCCGGCGCTCTCGATGTCGCCGAGGCCGATGAACATGGTGGCCCTGGCGGTTTGCCAGTTCAGCTCCCGGAGCTTCACGCGGAACTTGAGCCCCACTTCCTGGAACACGAAGGACCGGGACACGGCTCCGGTCTGGCCGGCAATGACCGAGGTCTCATACGGCACCCGCCTGGTGCGGTTCAACTGAGCCTCCTGGCCGTCGACCAGGAGGAACATGGGTTCCGCGACGATGCCGCCGGTTCCCTTCTCGTTGACGAACTGCAGGACCCCCTTGAGGCTCGCCGTCAGATCGGTTTCGAGACTGAGGAGCTTGCCGGAGCTGGCATCCCCGAGAGTGGCCGCGACCTCCAGGGCCGGGACGACGTCGAGCCCCAGGTCTCGAATGTCCCGCCTGGTGAGCTGGACCACGTGGAGCTGCACGCACCAGGTCACCGCGTCGGCCGCTTCGACCTGTTCGAGCATGTCCGCCACGCGCGTCAGGACCTCGACGGTATCCGACACGACGACGAGACCGTCATCAAACGCAGTCACCTGGCCGACGTCCGAGAGACTCTGAGAGACGATCGTCCGGAGGCCGCTTTCGTCCAGCCGGCGGATCCGCTTCACGTACGATCCGCGATCCTCGGGCCGGAGCTGGCCGAGGACATAGATGCGACCGTTACGGGTTACTTGGGCTCCGCATTGCCGGGCGATCGCCGAGAGCGTTTCCTCCACGGTCGCCTTGTCCAGCCGCATTTCGATCGGGCTGTCCAGCAGGCCCGGGTCCGCCACGATCGACACTTTGAACACGTCCGAAACCCAGGCCAGGACTGTTCGCAGCTCCGCTCCGTAGAGGTCGAGGGACTCCCGTTCGGCCGTAGTTGCGGCCGCTTTCGTCGGACGTACCGATTGGATCTCGTCGTACAGCTTGGGGAACACCCTTCCCCTTCCCTGGTACGTCGGCCCCTGGGGCTGCATCCCCGGTTGTTCCACTCGCCGGAACGGGTCGAGGCACCCCGCCGAGCTTGATGCGACTGCCATCGTTAAGCACCAGCTCACGACGCCGCCGATCGACCTGGACGACTTGCTTCCCCTCAAGGGGGCCGGTGGTGATGACTTCATTGATCGCATAGCGGTCTCCGTTCCGCATGAGCAGCTCGTCTCCGACGAGCCCCACGAATTCCTGATTGATCTGAAACGCCTTCTCCTGAGCCTCGCGAGCCTGCTGCAGCTCGAAGATCACGGCGTCTTTCTGTTCGAGCGACAGGGCCTCCGATCGCCGCACCTGGCCCTCCAGGTTCCCCATCGCCTGCGTCGTCCGGTTCGCATCAATGACCATGTCCGCACCAGGTGCGGGCGTCGGCTGCGGCTCCTTCCGGATCGGAGGCGGAGCCGCTGCGGCGGACTTCACAAACGAGGCGTTCGAGTTCTTCCGCTGGGCTTCGAGCGAGCTCTTGAAGAACCCTGTGAGCCAGTTCCGCGACGTCGGCACGATCAGGAACGCCGCCAGGAGACACATTTTTGTGACGTTGGCGGTGAGGATCGACCACGCGTTTCGCGTCAGGAACCAGCGGACGAAATCGAGCGTGCCGAGCGTCTCGTACTGAAGCTGCCGCCGGCCCGAGACCCCGCCGGCCGTGGGCGTGTTGTGGGAGTCATAGAGCTGGAAGTAGTACGGATCCCGGCCGAACTTCTTGACGTCCTCGGTGACGAACTTCCGCCCTCCGTTGTTCCGCTTCTCCTCGACGATCGTCGAGACGCGGTAACCGTACTTCGGCAGGAACTTCGCGGCGAGCTGGGCCAGGTCGCCCCCCAGGATCCCGAAGACCGGTTCCCGCCGCGTCTCCGAGTTGATGACGATCACGTGGCGTTCGGCTTCCTCCTTGAACTCCTTCGCCAGCTTCCCTTCGGCCTGAGTCACCAGCTCCAGGGTTGCCCCCTGGTGCCGCAGCTCGCCGATCCAGCTCTGCCACCGTTTCCGCCATTTGGCGTTGTGCTTCGAGCCGACGAAGTTATGGGCCTCGTCGAGCATGATGTGAGCGCCGGCGATGGACTGGCCTTCGAGCCATTCCCAGGGACCCCCCTGCTCTTCCTTCCAGCCCTCCAGGACCTCGTCGGGGATGAAGACGAACCGGTCGATGATCTCTTCCCGCGTCATCGGCCCATTCACCCCCTTCGAGCCCTGCAGGGCGTCGGCGATCTTCTCCGGCAGGAACGGGAGATTCGTGATGAGCTTCCCGGTCTCGAAGCGCAGAAACTCCGTCACCGCCCAGATCACGCAAGAGAGAGTCTTGCCGGACCCCGCGACCCCGATCCGGCAAGAGAGAGTTGGACGACTCATAGCGGTGCAGCTCCGAACATCCACATTCCGAGCCGCAGCACAATCCGCATCGCGAAGAGTGCCCCTGCGGCCGTCGTGTAGGCCGTGAAGAGCATCGACCACAGCTCCCACGGGATGAACTTGGCAAAGACGGTCGTTGTCCCCGCGACCCACACGATCGCGTCACTGATGTAATGCTTGTACTCCCCGAGCCAGGTCGCACAGAGCATGCACTCGCACTCCGCGACCTCACCACAGCCCCAGGTTCCGCCCTCCGACCCCTCTCCCCCCTCGGTGAACCCGCACTGGATGCAGAACCAGTAGCCGACCGCGTTCATGCAGGCGGACCGGAACGCACAGATCAGCCGAGTATACCAGTCGGAGACAAACGAGACCGTCTTGTTGGCAATCGAGGTCACCATCCCCTCCAGCCACCCAGGCGGTTCATCCTCGCCACTGCCCTGGGCATACGCCGGAGTGCCGCCGGCCAGGACGCCGACGACGAGGAGGAGGGCAATCAACCATTTCCGGAGCTTGCTTTCGTCGTTCATGATCCCTTGACCAAATCGAGGAAGGATTGTGCGTAACCGATGATGAGCAGAGCCGAGAGAGCCGTTTTCACGATCTCGGCGATGAAGTCCCAATGAGTGATTGTGAACCCGCCCCCGCCGGGGACGTCCACGACGCCGCTGCCGCTGATCGTGATATACGAGGGGTCCCAGCCGGTTGACCAAAGGTCGTCCCACTTCGACGGCTGGAGGTACGGGATCCGCAGCCCGTCACCCGACGCGGTCTCCCACTCCCCTACCACGTCTTCCAACATGGCCCCATCGAAGCCCAGGACCTTGCCCCCGATCAGCCGAGCCATCATGCCGACGTTTAAATGATCGCAGTCCTGGCCCGCACCTGGCTCGTCCGGGTCGTCCGGGTCATCGGGATCATCGGGGTCGTCGGGATCATCTGGCCCGTCCGGGTGGTCCGGGTCCTGGCCATCCGGGATCCCGTCCCCGTCGTCGTCCGGGTCCGTGGGGTTTGGGATCCCGTCCCCGTCGTCGTCGTTGTCCGGGTCCTGATCGTCCGGGATCCCGTCTCCGTCGTCGTCCGGGTCTTGGGGGTTCGGGATTCCGTCCCCGTCGTCGTCCTCGTCGCCGTCCTGCTCGTCCGGGATCCCGTCTCCGTCGTCGTCCGGGTCCTGGGGGTCGGGGATGCCGTCCCCGTCGCTGTCCTGGTCGGGGTCCTGGCCGTCCGGGATCCCGTCCCCGTCGTCGTCCGGGTCCTGCTCGTCCGGGATTCCGTCGTTGTCGTCGTCCGGATCCTGGTCGTCCGGGATGCCGTCGCCGTCGGTGTCCTTCGGCGGCGGGTCGCAGCCGGAAAGGCCCATCTCGTCGTATTGCTCGACAATGGAGCGGCCCTCCGGCCACGCGGTTTGATCTCCGAAGCGATAAGCCTGGGCGACGAGGGCATAGATGCAGTAATCCCCGCAGCCGGCGTTGCACATGCAGACGTCTTCCTGCGGTCGCCCCGCCTGAGTCTGCGGCATCGTGTTCCAGGAGGACGCCGATTTCTTCTTGTAGAAGATCGCATACGTGACGTTCGGGTTACCCGAGTTGAGCAGGATGAGAACGATGAATTTGACTTCCAGGTCGTTCGCTGTGCTCATCCCGTCGTCGGTGTTGTGGCCCGTCATCAGCAGGCGGATCCGTCGGTACTTTCCGCCTGGCCCCTGATGGAACGAATCGCCGTTGACCCAATTGTCAATGTCCGAATTGGCCCCGTCGCAGTCCCATTCCCAATTGCCTGCAGGGAGCGCGATCCCAGCGAACACGGAGGCAAGGCCGGCCGCGCGTCGCAGCTCTTGCGACACGCCCCCTCCCCCGCCCGGCTGGGCGTATGCCGTTTGCCCGACCGTCAGCGAAAGCAGAACCGCGAGGATCCGCTTATTGAACCGGTCCCGGGCAATGATCGTGAGCCGAAAAAGCATGAGACCCAGCCCACACGCCGCAGCGTACGCCAGGACCTCGACGAAATACGCGATCGATTCGAGATACCCCCGGATCGCGGCAACGTCCGATTCCATCGCTCCCCCGTTTCTCGCCTCAAGGCGAGTTCCAAGATGCTGCACAATTCGCAGCTCGTTCTGTGCAAGATCGTGAACGCAAGAAGGCCCCCCCTGCTCTCGCGAACAGAGGGGGCCAGCTCTTTTCGGATCGTCCTGGCGTGGCATTGCGGCCCCTCCAGCAAGGCCCCCGCCGCACATCACGGCGGGGGCTCAGTCACCGGATCAGACCACGCGGCGCTTGCCGACACCGAACCAGCTCATGATCCCGGTCAGGATCGCCATCCCGAGCTTGATCGCGAGGACGGCACCGACGCAGATGGCGAGGAACGCCACGACCTTCGTGCAGACTTCCGTGATGTCGACCGGCTCGGCCAGGTCGGGGAAGCTGCTGCCGCTGGTCTGAGCGAGCAGATCGCCCGCCAGGCCGACGATGACGGCCAGAGCCGTCACGAGGCCGAGGACGAGCCGGTTGCGGACCTGAGCCACATACTTCGAGAGAGACTGAAACATGAGAAACACTCCTTCCATGAACCGTCCCGCCTTTGTTGAAAAGTCCCGTGCCAACGGAGACGTTTTCGAGGCGATCAGCCGTCAATGGCTGTTGCTGTCAAACACCCGAGGGTTCCACCCAGGCAGAGCCCCTGCCCGGCTGCGAACCAATTACCCGCTAACCACCAACAGCCGCCGCCGACCAGGTTGCCAGCCGCGTATTCCGCATGCGTGAAAAGACCCGACGCTAACCAGTAGCAAGAGCCGAGCCCATCCACGAAAAAGTCGCAAACCTCCCACATAGTTAAACGGTTTCCTCAAGGGATTCCGTCCAGGCGAACAACGCACCGATGACGAAGTGGAACAGAAAGGCGAACGCCCAGCCCGCCACCATGTAATGAGCGATAAACGATTGAACGCTAGGCATCGCTCGGGGCCTCAGTTGTTTCGATAGTTACGCTGCCACTTTTCCCACTGCTCCGGAGGAAAGTACGCAGGGTCGAGATCATCCGCAGCAAGCGCCAAACGAGCGTCAGGACGACAAACAGCGTTGCTGCCGTAGCCATCCACGCCGCCTGGCGCGGAGGAATAGTCAGCAAAGCGAACCCCGTTAGTGGGATCAGCACGAGGAGCTTCGCGGCTTTGATCACCCCTTTGCAGATCCGTAAAACACGATGTAACCCTTGCATGGTGGTCAAGCACCTTGTCTTTGATGATCCCGAACAGGGTTTTCAGGCCCTTGCGATTGATCGCGTAAATCACCGCTTCGTCGAGGAGTTCGAGCAGCTCCCCTTCCCCGCCCGGGAAGTCACCTTTCGCCAGGTACGACGCCAGGCACCCGATAGCCTGGTCCAGCAGTCGGGTACGATCGGCGACGCCAGGCACAATACGAGCGAGCCGATTCCAGCCACCGCCAAAGCGGCTGCTAACAGTGTCGACGACAGCTCGCCAGTGGGGGTCGTACTCGGCGTCGCGAGCGTACTTTCGACAAAAACCCTGTTCGCGGATTGTGAGCCAGGCATTGCACAACCACCCGCTAAGGTTACGCAACTCACTACGAAGGCTCGCGACATCGGCAATCCCTGCCTCCCGCAATTGGCGGGTCCTAAGTTGAAACTCGATCCGGGTAAGTTCATCCGGAACCCCGCCGCCCCAAAACGCGGCTTTCATGGATTCCCACTTCGTTAAGTCTTCCTTGGATTCCATCTCAAGGAGCTTGTCATAAATGCGGCAAACCACGCCAGACTTGCCGATATACATCCCGCTAGCTTGACGCCCCTTATAGAGCAGCCTTGTCTCAAGTTCCCGCTTCGCAGCGTCGATATAAGACTGCACTACCGCCGCTTCTACCTCCCCCTCCGTTGCAATGAGTTCAAGGCACCTCGCACGCCTTACAAACTGTCCCCGCTGGTAGCGGTCCACGTAGTCCTGCACGGTATGCCCCGGCATGTCTACGAAGACGTCCAGCCGTCCGACCTTGGTTTGCGTGACCTGGCCGAGAAGGACCGATTCGAGGAAGTACCGGGCCTCATCCCACACAGCGGCCCAATCGCCCCCTTTGGCGATCAGCGGCGTCGAGGAGACGTACACATTGACGTTCGGGACGGTTTTCGTCGCCTCGGCGAACTGCTGGAACTCGAACCGGATTCCCCGCCAGGTCACAACGTACGGGTAATACGGAGCCTTGCCCGTTTCACCTCCCTTGGCAGTCCCCGTGCGATTGACGCTGACACGTTGCCCCAGGACCTCGATGAGCCCCGTCCCACCGGTCCTGGCCTCCCGGAGACGGGTTTGTTCCTCGCGAACCGACTCGATGAAGTGCTCATGGGGGAACACGAACTGTTCCCCGCTCTTGAACTGCACCCAGCAGCTAACGGAAAAGGTGTCGACCCCCGCGTACGACTGCACCGGGATTTCGGACTCCGAGGGGGTGGCCCATTTGCGACGGTTCCGCAACTGGACGGCGAAGGTGAGCATCCTCGATAGCCTCCCTGCAAATGCGATGAGTTGCCCGGTCCTCAAGCATGAAGGCCCAACGGCTCAGATAGGCCCGCGCCGACTGGTTCGACGCGGAGCCCTCGATCCGATGTTCCAGGAACGTCGACGCCTCGCGGATCCTCTCCGCCGCGTCCATTGGCTGCTCCGTCGACAGCCGATACACGGTGTCCATCAGGTCGCAGAACTCGCGACTCCGAGCGATCACCCTCGACAGGAAGAGTGCCGGGTGCAGGAGCTTTTCCGTTCCGGCGATAGGCAGCAAGGCGGGCGCGGTGTTCAACATGGCGATACACCAACCAAGTAATCCCCAGCCAGAGCTGGAGCGTAAAGGCCGCAGTGGTTGCGACCAGGAGGCAAAAGCCTCCTGCGGAAAGGTTCATGGTCTACCCGTGCGTTGGATGGTTCCCGTTGCGGATACACCCGGGCTGTTGCGACGGCCCGGGGCTCCCCTGCCCTGCTACTTCGCGGCTTCCTTCGGAGGCGGCACATCGCGGACGCTAACCAGCTCGCCCGACAGGAAGTCGTCCGCGAACTGAGAGCCCGACCGCTGCGCCCGGACCACGCTGAGCTTCGCCCCGAAGACGAAGCGCTTGTCCCCGACGATGACCTTGCCGTACAGCTCCTGGGTGACGCTGAAACGGGCCTTCCAGCCGACGTCCGCCAGGGTGAGCGTGTAGTACGTGTTCTTCCCGCTCGTGCGGGGATCAGGCTTCTCGATCACCTGACCGGTGATCTCTGCAATGCCGACGTGCATGGCCGTTCGTTCCTTCGAACAGAGTGAAAGAAAAGGCTTTCAGGGGGCTTCCATGCCCCCTGTGGTCCCGTGCCTCACGGTCCCTCGCCCTATGTCCCGCAGCCCCGGCGGCTTCCTGCTACCGGCCCACCGAGGGGAGCATGGACTCCCCCCGGCGGGTGGCACGGGACGCTCCCCTTTCGGGTGAGCTTCGTTTCCGTTGCCCCCCGGCGGTGATCGGAAGGGACCACCGCCGGGGAACCGCAACGGGTAGGAAAAACGCTGGTGCCGGCCGGATAAGCACGCGGGGTATGGAGCCGCGAAGCACACCAACCGGCATCAGCGGTTGTGTTAAGAGTCAGGGCAAGCGGCTAGTCCCCGCTCACCCTGACGGGGAGCGAGACGACAATGCCCTTGCGAAGCGCGCAAAAATAGCGGACACTCCATCGAGTGCATGGCGTTTCTCTCCTTACCGAAACGAACGCTGTGCAAGGCCGGGTTGAGACCTAGTCCGTCTCCCCGGCCACTTTTCTTTCTGGCTCTGAGTTCTCTAGTCCAGAACCCGTCGCCTCCGACGCTTGAGGGGACAGCTTACCATAGACGTAAGTCGTTCCCACAATGTCCGTTATGTTGTCAACAGCGATACTGAAGTCCTGGGAATTTCTTCCAAACGGCTTTTTTGGGTTCCCGGGGACCGCCGGAGATCGATTTCCGGCCCTCGAAAACTTCAGAGGGTTCGCCAGTGTCACCAGACCGCCAGTCTTGGCCGGACAGAGTGTTCTCAATCGGCGTCGGCTTCGCCCTGGGTGCGCTCGCCGTCGGGGTGCCGATTGCGCCGCAGATGTGCGCGCAGCAGGCGCACATTCGGGCCACAGAAGAGGCGCTTTCGGCGCTCCAAAAGGAGAACTGGCAGCTCCGCGATCAGTCGCCGCAGGAAATTGACGCGCGTCAATTTTCCGGCCTCCGATAGCCTGTCCAAGCGGAGGGGGGCTACCCTCCCCTGAGAAAGGGGTTTCCCAAGGAGGGCTGAATGACTGAGATCGTGAAGAAACGCCGCCGCTGGCCGTGGGCCGTTCTCGCCGTCGTCGTGCTCTTCATCGGCGCGCCGATCGCTTGGCAATTTCGCCCCCTGAACTCGACCGAACGTGCACTGGTTGGCCGCTGGCAGCACCCCCTGGGTGTCGACGCCATCTATCAGTTTGGATCCAACCGCCGCTGCACCCTCACGTTTCCCTCGAGTCCCCCAAACTTCGCTGTTCACGGCAGCTGGAGCGCCTCGGATTCGCAGCTTCAAATAGCGGTGAATCACATCACGAGCCCAGGCTTTGGCGACGAGCCATGGATGTCGCGCCTTCTTTCTACCGTTTTTCCGCAACCAGCCCGCCCACTGCAGATTGTCGGCCCGGACCAGATCTCTTTCGACGGCCGCTATCTGAATCGACTCCGCGACTGACAGATCCTGCTCGCCGATCGATCAGCCGACCTGTCGAGTAGATGGGGGGGTGATACTGAGGAATCCCCCCGGGGGCCTTCCCCGGGCCGGCCGCCCGCCGGCCTCCTGCGGGATCCTGCCGGGACACCCGCCACCGTCCGGCGGGCGGGTCATTCGCCCCGAAGCACCTTCCACTTGGTTTCGTCGGCGACCTGCGCCGCGAAACGCTCCAGCCGGGGGTCGGTCTTCGAGAGGGTCAGCCGAAGCTCGCAGTGCCGCTCTTGGCACGTAGCTCGTACGAAGTGCCCTATGCCAGCAACGTCGTAACACCAGTTTACGACGCGAAAGAATTCGGGTTGCTCGTTGGTAACCGCGGTGATGGTTTTCAGAAGTCGCCTGGAAGTGGCTGTGCCCGGGATGCTCGCAGGTCGGGCGGGCGGAAGATAGGGCGTGCCCCTTACGGGTCGGGCTCTCCCCTCCAATCTCCCCGGGTACAGGGAGGATTTCCGGTCCGATCCCTCACGCGAATCAGCGGCGATCCAAGTCACCCGACGCCGTCAGACCGGTGACGACGGCACAGCGAACGAACTCGTGGCCCGCACTGGTGACGACTTCTCGTCCGCCGACGACACGAATCAGCCGCTCGCGGAGCAAGGTCGCTAGCACGACGGCAAAATCCGGATCCTCCAGCAGCTCGCCAACACCCCCGGCGGCGACCAGCTCGCGGAGGTGGTCGAGCTCAGCGATGGACACGACGACGGTTTGAAACATCTGTCCTCCCGGGGGCGAGCAAAACCGTACCCGGGCGGCACTCCGTCCGCCAGAGGGCGGAGCTGCGACGAGGTCGGCCTAGCGGCCGGCTGAAGAGGGTTGGTTCAGGAGGGGACACAGGCGGCGGGAGTCGCCAGTGGCCGAGGAATCCCGTGCCCTCCCCGCGACCTTCGCGGATCCATGAGGGCTGCAGGTCGCGAGGACGTCACGGGATTCTCGGCAAAGGGGCTTATTCCCGCCGCCTGTGGCCCCTCCGAACGGGGGGTAAGAGAAGTAGCTCCGCAGGCCCTTCCGGGGGACCAGCCCTAACGGCTGGACCGGGGCAGCCGTCGCAAGCCGTCCCAGTTCCATCGTCCCTCTCGGCAGGCCGGCTCGTTGGCCGGGGCTCACCGCCAATTGACGCGCGTCAACTGGCAGCAATTACCCCGGGCTACATAGCCCAAAGGAGCCGTATGTACCAACACACCACGCCCGTCGATTGCCTCCTGATGATGTTCGCCCTCCTCGCAATGGGCTTGTTCCTCTGGGCGACCCACCGAGAGGCGAAGTACGCACATCGCCGGGGCCAGGAGCGACTGAAGATCCAGGCTGACCAGACACACCGCACGGCGGTCCTTGATTCCGTCCGGTACTTCGACCTGGCGGAGCACATGGACCGCTCCGGACTCGCCTCGGGCGCCACCTTACTCCGCGACGAGGCACTCCGCCTGGCGGCTTCAGTCCACACCGGTATTCGCATCCGCCGGGGGTGCACCGATGAATGATCGTCGCGAACAAACCCGGTCACTGACCGGCCCAACGCCCTACGCTCCAGCCCCGGAGCCTCCGCCGGCGTCCAATATATTGGACACGCCCCAGCCGCCTGCGGCCCGACCGGAATGTGCCAGGTGCAAAGGGTACGGATACATCCAAGAGGCAGACGACGCGATCGACTGCCCCGCCTGCACCAATCCGCCATCGTCTGCCCGGGTTGGTCGGTGAAGACGTCAAGCCGCCCCACAGCGGTCTTGTTGATCCGACCCAACAGGACTGACTCGATGAAGTACCGAGCTTCGTCCCACACTGCGGACCAGTCGCCCTGCTTCGCGATCAGTGGCGTCGATGACGCATACACGACCACGTTCGGCGTCTGTCCAGTGGCGTCCGGGAATTGCTGGAACTCAAACCGGAGACCACGCCAATTTACGATGTACGGGTAGTAAGGCCCTTTCTTGCCGTCGCCGCCCTTGGCGGTTCCGGTTCGAGCCACGCTGACCGCCTGGCCGAGGATGTCGACGGTGCCCGTCGTCCCCTTCCCTTCGCGGAGCCGTTGCTGCTCCGCCTTGACGGTGTCGATGAAGTATTGATGGGGACAGCAGAGGCTATCCCCCTCCGGGATCTCGACCGCAAAGAACTTCACCCAGCAGCTAACGCGGAACGTATCCACGCCGGCGTAGCTCTGCACCGGGATAGCGAACTCCGAGGGCTGGCCCCACTTGCGTCGGCTTCTCAATTGGACGGCGTAAGTCAGCATCTTGCAGGCTCTCCCTTATGGTCCGGTCCGTGAACCGGTCCTCAAGACGCTGTGACCAACGAGTCAAGAAGGCTCGAGCCGACTCCCGCGAGAGGGTCGGTTCCACCTGCAAGGACAGATACGCCTCCGCCTGGCGGACCGTCTCCGCCGCGTGCGACCAGGTCCCCTCCCGCTCCTGCTCGTGAGCTTTCCGCATGAGCCGGCAGAACTCCGGACTCAGCCGCATCACTTCGGCGAGGAAGATGGCCGGGACCACCAGTCCCGCACCGCTCTGCGGTGCCAATTTGCTTGAGATGTTCGGCATAGCGAAGCACCATCCAGAAGGAGGCCAGCACTAGCTGGACAGACAGAAAGCCGCTCACTGCGGCTACAACGAGATCTCTCGTCGTCAGGTACATGGTTTGGCGTCTTCCCGTTGCCGTGATTGGTTCCCGTTCCATCTGCCGCGCTCGGTTCCGGCGAGCGCGACGCTACGTCAGCGATTACTTCTGCGCCGGCCCAGGCACGGCCTGTGGCTTCGCAGCTCCGCCAGGTGCAGCAGCAGCAGCAGCAGCAGCAGCGGCTTCCGCCGCAGCAGGAGCAGCGGCCCCGGCCTCGTGCGGCTTGACGCGGTCGAAGCTGAACCGCAGGTATTCGCGGGAGAACTTGTCACCCGGCCCCATTGCCCGCACCGGGACGCACGAGCCGGTGAAGACGTAGCGCGTTGCGCCGTCCGCCTCGACGCGGTGGAAGACTTCGGCCGTCACATCGGCCCGCATCTGATACCCCATGTCGATCAGGTCGAGGCTGTAATACGCCTTCGCACCTTTCGTGTTGGGATCCGGCTTGGCCGCAACCATCGCCACGAACTGACAGACACCACCCGCCGCCATAGCTTCGCTCCTTCGAAGAGACCCACAGAAAAGAGGGCATGGGGGCCGATCCTTCAGCCCCCAGGCACAGCGCCATTGCTGCACCACGCCCAGCACGAACGCCCACCGCTGACATCCTGTCGCGGCCGACCGCAGGAGGGACGCGTTTATCCCCCTGCGGTCGGTGGCGCTGTGCACACCCGTCGCCGGGTGCACCGAGACCCATCCCCCCTCGGAGCGCTGGGGGGAAGGCCCCAACGCCCCGAGAGTTCGGAACGGGAAGATCAAAAAACGCGGCCCCTGAAACGCAGTCGCCCGGATCTGGACGGACGAGGAAATGCGGGGTGAATCAGGCCCCACATCGCGGCATCAGAGGCCGCGATTTCAAGTGGAAAAGCAGGGCGAACAGCCTCGCGACCGCTCACCCTGCGGGGGAGCGGAACGCACTTGCCCTTGCGAAGCGCGTAGACATAGCGGACACTGCTTCCAGTGCATGGCGTTTTTGCTCCGTCGAAAGTGTCGAAACGTCGTGCATAGACCGGAGTCGAGCCCGTCACGGCTCCTCCGGTCACTTTTTTTCTGCGGCCTCAGCACGAGCCGCCGTCACGCAGCCCTTAGCATCCTCGCCAGCGGCGGGATGAGCCTACCACAGATAACGGTAAGCTAACGCTTGTCCGTTATGTTATAAATCGCCTTCATTTTTGCTGGATTCTGGAAATAGTTCGCCGGATTGGGCTCCGAGGGGCCTCCAGGATCGATTTGTGGCTTTCGCAGTCAGCGCGCGATTCCCAGGTCTCCAAACTCGCCCCATTTCGCACCCGTCTCGGCGCGAGTTTCAGACCTCAAGTTGCCGCGCGGCAAGATTGTGAAGACGGCTCACGCGGTGCGCATCTGCGCGCACGATTGAGCGCTCAGCTGAGGCCGATCTGCGCCCGAAAGTGCGCGCACCGGATCGCTCAGAATGGCGATCTGGCAGCACTCGATCAGTCGCCACAGGAGATTGACGCGCGTCAATTTTTCGGCCGCCGATAGCCCGGCCGGGCGGAGCAGGATTACCCTCCCCCGAAAGAGGTGTTCCAGCGTGGGCCAAATGAACGAAACCACCCAGCGTCGTCGTCGTTGGCCCTGGCTGATTGTCGCCGCGATTCTGCTCCTGATCGGGGGTACTGCCTCTTGGAGCAGGCGTCCGCTGTCAGCAAGCGAGAGCGCACTCTTGGGTGTGTGGTACGCCGCGCTGCCCGGCGGCAAGGGAACCGTCCGCCTTAGAATCACCTCCGACCGACGTTATGCGTGGCAGATGGATCCCTCTTTCCCGCCTGAACTGGGCGATTGGCGTTTGGAGGGCGATCGACTGCAGAAAGTGCCCGACGGAAGCGGATCTCTGTTCCCCCACTCAATCATTCGGCTTCTCCGCCGACTCACTGGCCAGCGACACCCGTCGACTTTGATCACCTTCAGGTCTCCAGACTCCTTTCAGCAGCGTTTGTCTTCGTATTCGCTGGAATGGATCCGCGGCGACGATGACTTCTGGCCAGACTTGGTCGTTCACCGTCCAAAAGTCGCGCCGCCGGCAGATCCGCCGAACGGAAACCGCTGAACCTCACTGTGGTGTTTGATGGGGGGGGGATACTGAGGAAGCCCCCAAAAGAGAGAACAGGCCCGTCCAACGTGAAGCGACTATTTGTCCTGACTGCCGCCAACCTCCTTCTGCAGTCTGGACTGCTGGTCACCGGGCATATCCTCCGGGGCAAACGCAGATGGCGTTGTTGGTACGTCGTCGGAGTGTTGAACCCCCTCTTAGTGCTGGCTGTGGCTGTGGCGTGTCGCTGGCCAGCTCTCGGTGTTCTGCTCGCGCTCGTCAGCCCGGCCCTTGGCTCCTTCCTGTGGCCAGGCGTTGTGGAAATCGTGCTGCGTCAGTTTGTTGATTGACAGGCCGATTCTGGTGCCGCGAGATTCATTCCTGCGCTATGTTTTCTTGGGCCGTCCCCTCTTCTTCTTGGGCGTGCCCCTGGCGGGTCGGGCTCTCTGATCCGATTCCTTCCTCCGCAAAGTCTCCGGTCCGGGATCTCCACTCCGATCCCTCACACGACCAGCCGCCTTCTTCGGGCTCCGCTTCGTCTTCTTCTTCCGGGTCGGTGTCCCGGTTCGCTCGAGGCTGTTCATGACCGAGTCTGGGGACATTTGGAACAGCTCGCCGATCGCCCGCAGCGACTTCCCTTCGAGGTACAGCGTCCGGATCCGATCGTCCGGCGGTCGGTCGCCGTCGATGTGAAAGAACCTCCGGCCCGACCGCCGCGCTTTCACGCCGACCTTCTTGAGCGAGTTGCAGATCGTCCCCGCCGTGACCCCGAAGAGCTTGGCAAGAGCCCTCTGGTCCAGCCCTTCACGGTACAGCTTTGCGATCTTCTCGCGGTCGGAATCGGTCAGCTTCGTCACAGTGTCTCCCTGATCGGGAAACCGTATCGGCCACCCAGCAGGCCAGCGAGTCTGTCGCCACTCCCCCGCAGGGGAGGGGGCTGTTCAATATAGTGGACGCCCCTTAGGCAGGAGCTGGCAGCAATCGACCTGACTTCGGCGTGGGAGATCAGCTGCTTGGAAATCCGTCTCCGTCGTGGATCGTGTACCCGTAGTATCCCGCACCCTCAAAGGTCGCCCCCTTCAGGGGTCGCTCCATCGAACTCCGCCGCCTCGACCGATGCGAGCGCAAAGGACGCTGAGGTGAGGTCGGCCCCTTTAAAGCTGGCACATTTCACGTTGCACCGGCGGAAGCTCGCCCCTCGGAGACTCGCTCCTTCGAGGTTGGCGTCAGAAAGCCACGACTCCTCGAAGTCGGCATGAGCGAGAACGACACCTGAGAAGTCCGCGCCGCAGAGGTCGATGCCATGAAATCGACGCTCCCCGCTCGCGTACCGCCGCAGTAGCTCCGCCACGGTCTCCGGAGGGGTGTATTCACTTCTGCCCTCGACCGTCGTCATATCGCGTTCCCGTCGTGTTTCCAGTGAAGCTGATCCATGAGTGCTGCAGCTCGCGATCACATCACGGCATCCTCGCGGAAATCATCAGGGCCGATGCCCCGGCCGGGATTGCGATATCGAACGACGTCCCCAGCCCTACACCACAGAATCGGCCCAGAACCGTCGGAGACGAGTGCGAATGCATCGAGTCGTTCTCGCCTCCACCACTTTCGGATGCGCTCTTGAAGCGAATCTCCCGGCAGGGGCTTCGGACCAATCCGTTGCTCCATAAGCCAGCGTCGACATTGCTCCCAGAGGGCTCCGTCTTGATTACTCACATCCACCTCGAACCAACGGATGTGTGCGACGACGTCTGCTCGTCCAGTCGCCACCTTCGAAATGGCGTCCACGAACTCGTTTCGCACCATCCAGCAGTGGCCCGACCAGTCCGCGAACAGCAGGACAACTGCGCGATCAGATTCTTGGATGAGAGTAAGCTCGGCGGCGTTTGTAATCGTCTGAAGCATCTGGCTCTCAGGATAATCCGGGATATGGTTCCGGCTCACTTCCCTTCGCTCTCGTCCCCCATCCACTGTTCGAACATTCCTGCCCGGTATGTCACGACGGCGGCGACTGCAAAGCCAACAGCTTCAAGAGCTGCAGCAATGGCGACAAAAGTGATGGCCAACGCAGTGGACCGCCACCAGCAGAAGGGGCCAACAATTGCGAGCGATATCGCAGCGACGTCTACGTAAACGCTCTCAATGCGTGTCCACCCGGCAACGGGTAGGTCGGACATCCGGTCCTGCGGGAGGTTAAAGCGATCCTCTGAGTCCGGCTCACCGAGCAGGTCTACGAATCGCTTGCGGTCCCAGGTACCGGTGTGGTCGGCCAAGCTCTCGAATGACGGGCGCCCAGATTGAAGGTCCCGACGGGTCGAAATCCCTGCCCCGATGGCGATGGATGCTGCGATCACTGTGAGTAGCGAGACAACGCATAGCCAGATCACAGCGAACACCTTGCCGAAAACGGGCTGACCAGCGGTTGAGGATCGAACACCAGCAGCGGGAACGATGAGCGATGCCGGTGGGTAGTGCCGCGAGCTCGTTCGGAATTCTGACCGGTGCTGACTCCGTCCGCCAGTAGGCGGAGCTGCGGCGAGGACGGCCTAACGGCCGGCTGAAGAGGTTGCTTCTGGAGGGGACACAGGCGGCGGGAAACGCTGGGGGGCGAGGAATGCCGTGCCCTGACCGCGACCTTCGCTGATCCATGAGGGGCTGCAGCTCGCGATCACGTCACGGCATTCTCGCCAGAGACGCTCAATCCCGCCGCCTGTGGCCCCTCCGAACGCGGGGGTAAGAGCAGTAGCTCCGCAGGCCCTTCCGGGGGACCAGCCCTGACGGCTGGACCGGGTCAGCCGATCTTCGCCGGTTGTCTTCGTCTTCGCATCTTGCGGCGGGCCGGCTCGTTGGCCGGAGAGGTTCTATGAACGAACACGACGTTGTCCGGGTTGTTCTCCCCTTCCTCGTTGCGGTCGCGGCCTTCGTCATTGCCACCGGCTGGATCCTGTTCCTGCTGGTGGTCTGGCGATGGGTCTTTGACCCCGTCGCTCTCCAGCGGGTCGAGATCGCCCGGCTGCGGCGACTCTCCTCACATCTCCGGAGCCTCGCCGAGTTCGACGAAGCCGACCGGCTGCTGGCTCGTGCCAATGACCTCGACCGGGAACTGGCCTTGGCGGAAGCCGGCCGTGTTCTCCCGAAGTAACCCCCCTCCCCTACCCCGGCACCGCCGGAAAGGACTGACCCATGTCCAGCGAAAAGACTCTCACGGACTACCTGAAGGTCGCGAACCGCTTCGGCTACGACTTCCGCTTCGTCACTCCCGAAGACGAGGCGGCGATGAACGCGATCGCCGCTTGGTGCGGTGGCCGCTACGAGTGGGAGAAAGCGGTCATCTGGCTCCCCTGCGGACTCTCCGCCGGCTCCGGCGACATGATCTTCCGCGACAAGGAGGGGCTGACCGTCAACGGCCCCGTCTACTTCGTGGACGGCATCCAGCGGCTCATCCCCGACGGGATGCACATCTTCCCGGACTTCGTCTGGCATCAGGAAGACTCGGGCGAGTCTCCCGACTAGATCATCGTTCTGCCCGATGGGCGGCTCGCCAGCGTCCTGGCCTCCGAGCCCGACGACCAGCACGACGAGGAATGGAGCCTCCTGCAGTTCCTCCGAGGCTATGCCTTCGCGACCGGAGCGAGCGTGTGAGGCGTCTCCTGCAGCTCGTCCCGATCTCCTGCCTCGCGGCCTTCGTGGTCCTGCCGCTGGTGCTGGAGTACCTCGCCGACCACCACCTCCCCCAGTTCCTTGGCTGCTCAGCCATCGTCGCCGCGATCGGCCTTGCGATGGCACTTGGAGCTTTACCCGATCCCCCCTGCCCCAGGTGAGACCATGACCCCACTTGAAATCGCTCTCGTAGTTATTGGCGTTCCGCTCTATGCCCTCTCCGCTTGGCTGTGGTGGCGGATTCTCTACCGGATCTGCCTCCGCGACTTCGCGGCCGAGACTCTCTGCCGGATTCATCGCCTCGAGGAAACGGCCGAGCGTCATTTCCGGCTCGCGACCGAACTCCGGACCGCCGGTCAGGACGACGCCGGCAACGTCCGGCTGGCCCTCGCGGCATCGAACGCCGCCTGGGATCTCCGCCGGCGTTCCCACATGGAGGAGCTGCCGTGAATGTGACCCTCACCCCCAACGACACGAAGACGGCTGAGCGGCTCGCGGACGAGGCCGGCGTCTCGATCGACGTCCTCGTCGGGGGCCTGCTCCGCTGGACCGCCGTTCTCCACGGGCGGCAGATCCGGGACGACGAGCTTCCGGAACACCCGGCCGATCGAGATCCGGAGGAGAAACCTTCCCTCAACTCGGCGTCAGAGAACATCCGCCGCGAATGCGGCCTGTTCATGACCGCCGTTGACGTCGGCCACACCGCCGCCGGCCCGCTGTGGGTCTGGAAGGCCTGGGATGCCAACAACCACGAACTCCCCGTCGCGATCGAACACGACGCGCGGACTCTGAATCAGGGACTTCTGTTGTTCCTGACAGGCTACCGGCTCGGCATGCGAGCCATCCCCTTCTGATCTGGAGGCTTTACTAATGTTGCGTGAAAAGTGGACATGGCTGGCGCTCGGTCTCGTCGCCACAATCGGCTTACTGATGCTGAACATGATTAAGACCGCCGAGATCTCCGGGCGCGTCTCAAAGCTTGAGCGGTTCATGCCGTATCTCGAACCACGGGCCAACTGACGCGGTCTCAAACGTGGCCATTCTCTCGGCAGGGGACGATGCGGTCCCCTGCTCTTTCTTTGGAGCGACACCATGCGGCGTCCCGCTGCCCCCACGTACAAACTCGAAGTCTGGAAGATCGCGGACCTGGTCCGCTCCCCGCTCAACTCCCGTGTTGGAATCGAAGACGATCCGGACACGCACGACCTCGCTCAGTCTCTCAAGGCCCATGGACTCCTACAGGAGCCGGCGGTTCGCAGTGACGGAACGATCATCTTCGGGACCCGGCGGGTCTTTGCGGCCCGAATTGCCGGCTAGCAAGAGATCCCCTGCAAGACCTACCCGAAGAACCTCACGAAGCTCCAGGAACATTTCATTCGGATCGAAGAGAACTTCCGCCGGAAGGATCTCAATCCGGTGAAGCGAGCGAAGGAGCTGGAGTCGTTCGTCTCGATGCAGACCAGCCGGGGCAAGCAGAAAGCCGCCGCCGGCATGCTCGGCATCACCGAGGAGGTTGTCAGCCGGCACCTGTCGATCTTGGCCCTCCCCCCTGTCTGGCAGGATCTCATTGCCAACGGGACAGCGGACCCTTCGCACACGCGGTGCATTCAGACGGCCGCACGGATCCACGAGAGTCTCCCCGAGGCCCTGGCGAAGCGGTTCGAGGAGATCCACCAGAAACGGAACCTCTCCGTCCGGGAATGGGAGATCGAGACCGACACGTTCATCAAGGAGCAGTGCCGACCCGTCGCCGACGAGACCAAGAAGACGCTCCTGGCGATGTACGAACCCCACCGTGGAGAACTCGACATCCGCACCGTGGACGGCCAGCCGATGGCCTTCAATCTCCCGCTCTGGACGCAGCTCACGTTCGCATCTGAGCAGGCGGGATCCGCCTCGGAGCCGGAGGTCGACAACACCGGCCGGTTACCGCAGGTCGGGCACCGCCACCGGATCGCCCTGAACTGGTTCAACCGCCGGATCATGTCGATCGTTCACCGCTACCCCTCCCCTTCCCTGAAGTGGCTGCCGCTGTTTCAGATCCCCACGCGGGTCTCGCAGCAGGCGATTGCCACAGCTCGCGGGCTGAAGGACTGGGACCTCGACGCCGGCAAGTCCGTTCCGATCATCGCGAAGGTAAAAGGGAACGCCGTCCCGACGTTCCTGACCGACTACGCCAAGGCGGTGGCGGCGATCGCCCTCCGGAGCCGCCTGCAGCTTGTGAAGGGGTTTCACTTCGCGCAGACGGTCGCGGCCGGAATGGGGATCGACTACGCGACAGAGTTCCTGACCACGCTCGACGACGACGACCGGAAAGACCTGTTCAACGTGTGCGGTACGTTGCCGACCTCTGGGAAGTTCCCTCGGGGGATGGATCCACAGTCACTGCGGATTACGAAGAAGCTGATTTAAGTCAAGCCTTAGCCACCAGCCCTTATTGGGGGAGGCGATGTCACGCCGCGATTATATCTGATTTTATTGTTGCTGCACCAAGTCCGTATGGCAGTGTCAGGGTTAGCAACGTGGTTGCCCTGTTGGAGGGGGAAGTCTGGAACGTCAGAGAATCGTCCAGGTTCCACCAGTTAATTTGTCGATGACAATGTTTCCGCTGCTATGGGAATTGAGATGGTAATCGTAGTATGCACTTCTGAGGTAAATTCTGTCGCCGTATCTGATATGGCCCCGGCGATCACCGTTCTCAATTACCCATTCCGTTCCATTTTTCTCGCTACCTTGGGCAAATCGGTCGGCCATTGTTAATCGCTCCGCACCGTCCGCCCCAAGCTCTATCTGCACAAACGTAGAACGCCGAGTTCGTAGTCGGATCCGATCGCCGTACTGCAAGATACCGCCAACGCTCGCAGATTTCTCTGGAAATACCAGCTCGTCGCTATTCTTAGGGTCGTAGACATTGTTCGGGCTTAACGTCGGCAGTGCGTCGCCTCCGGCTGAGCCGAAGTACTTTGTTCCCTCGTCCTTTAGGAATACTGGATGGCGATCGTGAACCTCATTGCCGAAAATGCTATCCCATTGCCGGAGGGCACATCGAGCGATGTTAATAAACTCAGTCAAGATGAATGACTTCTTGGCTCGGCGATCCTCCGTCATGACCTCATTGATTTTGTGATAGTCGACAGGGCCGATAAGCTTCCCTGCGTAGATGTATTGTCGCTTGGTGTAGGCAAAAGGGTCGTTGTCTTTGAGGTAAGGGTATGGCCCCTTGAATAGGGCGTCGCTGTAATTCAGGAACTCCGTGTCGAACTTGTCGAGATAGTGCCAAAGTTCCGCAAGTTGGGTTCGCAGAATGTCCCTTTCGCCGGGCCCTTTCGCGTGAATTCTCTCTTGAGTGACTGTAAGTTCCAGCAATGAAGAGGTCACGAATAATGGATACGACCAGAATCGAGGAGTGCCCTCTTCGACATATAGGGTTTTGCCTACCAAGTCGGCGGCGCTGGTTGTAATGTTTCCCAGGGTGTCAAGTCTGGCCTGTGGGGCAATGAGGTAATACTTAAGGTCTTTCTGGAGTGCTATTAAAAGTCCGCGAGCGTCGGACAGTCGGTTTTTAATGAATTGCTGAGATACAAAGGAGCTTATGGCCTTGAATAGGTGGTCAATGCTGCGGTCTAGAATGGTGGAAAATTCCTCCGCACCTCCAGCCTTGGCTATCATTGCGTCAAGAATCTTTCCGCCGATAGAGCCTAACGCACCTTTGCCCAGTTCTTAGGGCTATTGATTCGAATGTTATGGGAGTATCGTCGTTGACGTTATCTGTTTCTTTGCTAGAACTGTAGTCCGAAGGCATGATAGGGTTGTGTGTGTCTTGTGTGTGTGGGGGGCGCTCTAAGGTGTGATGGTGGGTTCTTCTTTGTTTTCCTCATTTGCGCCGGGTTGGTGGCTGGCTGTTTCTTAAGGGGGGCATAAGGCCCCTTGTGGCGTGCCGTGATTGACGCTGAATCAATCTTGCCTGCTTAATGCAGGTATGGTTGATTCTCCGTTGCACTTTCTCTTCTTGTGGCAAGTCCCGTGATTGTTCAAGATGGCGTTGTCGCCTAGGCTCGTTGCGCCCACTGCTTGAGCTTGACCTCTTGGATTGAAATTACCCATGGGTGCTCAGGAGTACAAGAGACGCTATTTGATTGTAATTCTCGGCCTCTCGCTCTCGACTTCAGTTGCAAGTTTCATCTTCGTTCTTCGCTCCGGCGTCCCCGGCCACCCCGCTCGGCGCGGGGACCCCGTCCGGGGCCCCTGCCTCCGCTCCGGACGGAGCCGAACTGATGCGAGCCACCTTGGCGAACACGAGCGTTTGCCTGGCCTTCCCTCCGAATTTCAGACCGCCCTGCTGCGTGTCCTCGGAGCTGCCGTCCCACGGGGCTCCAGCGAGGTGCAGTCCAGTGGATTTGATGTCGGCCCGAGACGGTCATCTCTCGTTGCCGAGTGGTCGGCGGTCGCCCTTCCGTTCTTTGGGTCTCGATGCCCCCGATCTAAGCGAAGATCGTGGCCCGGGCGGAATCCCAATTCTGGTCCTGCAGATTGACCTTTGTGAGAAGCCCGACCTGCTGGAATGTGTGGCGCTTCACGATAGCTCTTGGCTGCGGGGGAGATCGTGGAGCTCTCGTGCTGGATTTTGCGGCAGCGATCGAGGCTCAAGGGCTGGGACCTCGACGCCGGCAAGTCCGTTCAGAACATCGCGAAGGTCAATGGGGCTGCCGTCGTGACTCTCCTGCCTGGCTACGACAAGGCGGTCGCGGTGATCGCCCTCGGGGCCACCTGCGGCTCGTGAAGGGGGTTCACTTCGCGCAGACCGTCGCGGCCGGGGTGGGGATTGGCTACGCGACGGAGTTCCTCACCGCGCTCGGCGACGATGACCGGAAAGACTTGTTCCACGTGTACGGGGCGACCCCGCCCGTCGGATGCTTCCCTCGGGGAATGGATCCCCGGCCTTCCCGGATCACGAACTGGCTAGCATGACTCAGTCGGGCGATTAACCAGCAGGGGCCTCTCCTTCCGGAGCCTTCTTGTGGAAGTCTCCGCGACGTTCTCTGGTTTGCAATTCGTGAATCACGGATTGAGCTGATCGAAGATAACGTTCTGCCGCCTCAACGGTAATTGCGTCAGACGACGTATAGGCCATACGGTGCAGATTTCTCAAGGAGTTGATGATGTTTAATTCGTGGTTGGAAAGCATTCCAGATCTTTGGAGTCGGGTCAGCCTTAGTCGAAGTGAGTCTGGTGTGGGAGTTTCCGGGAACGCCTCTGCGTAAATGCTGTTTAATAATTCATCAATAATGCCCCAGCATTGTAGTACAGCTTCCCGTGGAGAGGCAGCAATGATCGGCACATCTTTAATCACCTGAGGTGCTGGAGGTGTCGGAGAGGGTGAGGGACTCTCAATGTTTACTGTTGGAAGAGCGGCCCCCATTTCTGTCGTTGTTTCCTCAGGGGGCGAATCTTGAGGTGACGGCACGTCAAGAGGCGAGAGCTGAAGTTCAAGTGTGGAGGACTGCCGATTGAATTCGCTTGCCTGCCGATCTGCCTCGCTAAATGCCGCCGCCAAGAATAACCTTGTCAGCAGATATCCTGACAAGAATCCGGTGACGCCAAAGAACACAAGCACACCGCCTATCATGCCTGGCTTATTGCCCGGAGTTGCCAGGTACTGTACGAGCGACTGAAACGCGCCCGGGATCTGATTCATTTGTACGAGGCTGACTCCAACAATGATTTTTGTTAACCAGTTGGAAATCTCTGTTAAGTTGGTGTTGACGGTTTGTCTGTACTCACTGGCGGTCGCGTCGCTGCTATTTTTCTTTTCTCCTTGCTCTACTTTGGGCACTCCGAATAAAAAGCCTAAGAGTCCTCCGCATGCTAATGCGGATAGGCCTAGGATTACGCATTCTCCGCCAGCCGCGGTGGCGAACATGCCTATGATTAGTGCGATAAGGATCCAGTAGGAGACTCTATAGAGATCGCTTGTTGGTTTTTGCCAAGTTAAAAACTGCTGTAGGCGGTCAGCGATTTTGTCGAAATTCACAGTGACGCCTGCGTGGGTTAACGTTCGTGGAAAGAATTGGCCTTTTACTCGAGGGGCCGCCCGCTCGAATACTCCGGCGAGAATGATCCTCGCTCCGGTGACGTTTGTCAAATTGGGCCCACAGATCTCCGTCCTGCTGATGTTGAAGTGCAGCCAGCCGAAAGGCCTACAACGCAGGAGTTTGTTCGGTGACCACTATCGGCCGCCGCTTGTTCCAGCGACTGCAAGACGTCGATCGTCATCCTTACGGCAATTCTCTTTCATACAGTGTTCGAACTTCCACTGGAGGAAGATGGTGAGGCCCGTCCTTGAGATGAAAGCCCACGTCATGGTACCAGCGGTACCAGCTCTGACTCTTCCGACCTGATTGGACTGTGAACCGCCCCACTTTTGTCCTTCGCTCCGGTGTCCCCAGCCATCCAGCTCGGCGCGGGGACCCCGGCCGGGGCCCCTGCCTCCGCTCCGGACAGAGGCGAACCGATCCTAGCCACCCGGGCGAAGACGAGCGTCTGCCCGACCTCTCCCCGTGTCTTCCCTCCGATCTTGAGCCCGCCCTGCTGCGTGTCTTCGGAGCTGCCGTCCCAGAGCGCACCGACGAGGTACACCCCGCCGGCTTTCATGTCCGCCGAAACGGTCATCTCTTGTTGCCGAGTCGTCGGCGGTCGGCCGTCCGTCCCCTGGGTCTCGATGTCCCCTATCGAAACGAAGATCGTCGCCCGGGCCGAGTCCCAGTTCAGCTCTCGCAACTTAACCTTGAAGATCAGCCCGACTTGCTGAAACGTATAGCTCTTGACGATCGTCCCGGACTGCGGGCTGATCGTGGAGCTTTCATACGGCACCTTGCGAGTCCGATCGACGGTGGATTCCTCTCCGTCGACCAGCAGGAAGAGCGGCTCCGCGACGATGCCTCCCCTGCCCTTCTCGTTCGCGAACTGCAGGACGCTCTTGAGGCTCGCGGTCAGGTCCGTCTCGAGCGAGAGCAGTTTGCCGGAGCTGGCGTCCCCGAGCGTCGCAGCGACCTCGAGCGCCGGAACGACGTCCATCCCTAGATCTTTGGTGTCCCGGCCGGTGAGCTGGACCACGTGGAGCTGCACGACCCATGTCACTGCGTCGGTCGCTTCGACCTGATCCAGCATCTCGGAGACGCGCGTCAGCACCTCGACGGTATCGGTGACGACCGTCAGCCCGTCCTTGAACGCCGAGACCTCTCCGACGTCGGAGAGGGCCTCCTCATGCAACTTTCGATTCACGACCTTTCGCACCCCGTGTCTCAAGCGCTCACCTTGGTATTGCTCGCTTTGGCTGCCCTGCCACTTGGATGGACCGTCCTTGTCTGGCCCGGGCTCTCGGCGGTCGCCAAATTCTGGATACTCGTCCTCAACGCCTTCTTGTGGGCTGTCGCGGTCGAGTGGGGTCTCCGTCTCGGTTTCGATCGCCCGAAAGATTCGCAACGCAAGTGATTCATTCCTGCGATATGTTTTCTTGGGCTGTCCCCTCTTGGGCTTGGGCGTGCCCCTCACGGGGCGGGCTCTCCGATCTGATTCCTCCCTCCGCAAAGCCTCCGGTCCGGGATCTCCACTCCGATCCCTCACGCGACCGGCCGCGGCCTTCTTCGGGCTCCCCTTCTTCTTCCGAGTCGGAGTTCCGGTCCGCTCGAGGCTGTTCATGACAGAGTCGGGGGACATCTGGAACAGCTCGCCGATCGCCCGCAGTGACTTCCCTTCGAGGTACAGCGTCCGGATCCGATCGTCCGGCGGTCGGTCGCCGTCGATGTGGAAGAACCTCCGGCCCGACCGCCTCGCTTTCACGCCCATCTTCTTGAGCGAGTTGCAGATCGTCCCCGCCGTGACCCCGGAGAGCTTGGCAAGAGCCCTCTGATCCAGCCCTTCACGGTACAGCTTCGCGATCTTCTCGCGGTCGGAGTCGGTCAGCTTGGCCGCGGTGTCCCCCTGGTGCGGGCACCGTACCGATCGTCGTTTCAGCGAGCGAGTGTGCCACCGGTCCCCCGCAGGGAAGGGGGCTTGTCCAATATAGTGGAAATGCCAAGGGGTTGAGATGTGCCGCGTTCCGTCCTTCGTGCCTCCCCTTCCCTGTTGGCGGGCATGCCCCGGGGTGAGCCTCGGGCTCTTCGTTTTCATCTCCCGGGGGGCCCGAGGCCGCTCTGGACCTTAACGGGATCTTTCGGCTGACCTGATGCGGGAGATGGCGTCGAGCGCCATGGCCCGGTCATTGTCGTTGTTGCTGCGTTTCGCCCAGTCTTCAATCGCAGGAATCGCTTCCTCTGCGGCCGGTCCGATGACTCCGAGAGTCCACACGATGTCGCCGTCCAAGAAGCCTCCCCCCTTATGGAGTATTTCTACGAGCTTTGGAACGCCCGGACGAGCGTTGTTGCCGAGTTCCCCGAGCCCGAAGATTGCAGAGCTCTGTACGGATTCCACTTGGTCACTAAGACCGCGAATCAGGATGGCAGCACTCTCCGGACTCCGAATGGCACCGTTGGCTTTCATGACTGCTCTCCGAATCTCCTCACTCTTGTCGTCGGCGTGAACATTGACGGTTGCTTGTGCCCATCTCGCCGCCGGCCCCAATGTTGAGAGTGCGTCGATGGCAGCGTGTCGGCTGTTGAGATCGTCTGCGTCACGGCTGAGAGGTGCGAGAAGCGTCTGCCTTGCCGCATCATGATTCGGTTTGATCCGTACCAGAGCCACGGCGGCTGCAAACACGACCTCATTAGCAGTTTCGGTTTTCATCGACTTCTCAAGCGAGGCCGTCGCCTCCGGAGCGCCGATCAACCCAATCGCCTCAATGACGTCCTCTCGCAGCGCTCGCTCCCCAAAGAAATCGTAGGACAGCTGTTCGACTCTAGAACGCTGGTCGGCCAGGAGAGGAAGGAGGTCGGGAAGCGCCGACCGCGACTTCGTCCCCAATTTTCCAAGAAGCTGGACCGCGAGGCTGCAAATATCGGCGTCGGAATCCGCGAGTTGAGAGCGGAAGAGCTGCACTCTCGATTCGTCGTTTGGGGCGACCTGGTCGCAGGCAAACAACGCGGTCTGTCGGCGCGTGCCATCCCCTGATTCCATCGCGATCGTGCGAAGGAGTGGCCACGCCGCCGCCGCCGGCGATCCAATGCGTCCAAGAAGCCGAATCGCGACGAGCTGTCGAGCTTCATCCCCCTGCTTGAGTTCTCCGATGAGGGAGGGAACCGCTGCCGGGCCAATCGCAACCAAGGCTTCCGCTGCGAGGCTGGCCACTCTCTGTGGGCCGACAGGAATGAGCTGCTTCTGGTCCTCGAGGGGACGTCTATCTGAAAGCGCTGCAACCAAATCGGGGACGGCCGCGGCCGCCTTCTCCTTCAATCGCCCGAGGTCGAACGCCGCCTTTCCAGCGGCGGCGGGGTCGGCCGACCGGAGCTCCTCTATCAACCTCGCGATCGCGCGAGCGTCAGTTTTCGGAATAACATCCTCGCCGTTCATACGTCCGATGCATCCCAGCACGATCATTCCGGCGAGAGTCAAGAAGCGTCGCATGCCGGTCTCCCAATGACAATCAGACGTAGCCCTCGCGATCGATGGCTGTTGTGACCTACTGGCCGTTCGGTACGTCCTGGACTGACTGCCCTGGCACTTAGTCGGGCTCTCGGCTGCGAACCCTGGGATCCGGGTAGCGGACCTTTCCTGACAGCAGGACCAATCCGAACCCGACTACCAAGAAGTAGATACCCGTTCTCCTCGAGAACCAGCCCAGGTAGTCCTCGAACCAGAACAGCAGGGCAAGCATCGTCCCCACTACTCCGATTACGTTCCTGATTGTCTGGCTGTCGACCAATCGCTTCACCGTTGTCCTCGCCTAAGTGCCCTACCCCCTCTGCTCTCATCGTAGAGCCCCACTCCGTCCGCCAGAAGGCGGAGCTGCGAGGTGGACGGCCTAGCGGCCGGCTGAAGAGGGGTGTTGCGGAGGGGACACAGGCGGCGGGAAACGCTGGGGGGCGAAGAAGAATCGGTTACTTCTTGTCCGCGATTTGCCGGATGACCGTGGCCACATATCTGGCCGGGACCAGAACTCCGAGCCCCTTGTCTCTATCGCTCGGTGAGTCGCCCAGAAACAACCCGATGCACTCCGTCTTCGTTGCGCTCTCCGGGTGGAAGAACACCGGCCCACCCGGAAACAGGGCGTCGCTGGCGGGTGAGATCCAGACAAACCTGGCAGCCGTTTCGTCTGAGTAGACCATCTCCTTGCTGGCCACGAACATCGTCACCACAAACGGGGGCGGGACCTGCCGCTCGCTGCGCTGACGCGAGGCGGAATACCCGACGACTTCGACTCGACTCGTCCTCTCTGGTGAGGACGCCGACAACATCTCGATGGGAATCGCAACCTTTCGCAGGTGGTTGATGGCTTCTGCGTTGCGGTCCGTGGCGGTGAGGGCGAGTACAGAGAATGTGGCTTTGTCTTCGTAGTTGAACCAACCTCCTCCCGCCTCCCAATTGCTGATGGTGTGCAGCGTGGTCCACTGTTCGGAACCGTCCGTCTCCCCGCGACAGCCCAGCGCGGCGTCACCGGTAAGCAGCTTGGCCTGTCCGCGAGGCGCCACGAGAAACAGAGTGTCTCTGTGCGCGATGATGAACGCAGAGCTGAAGTAGAACTTCTCCGCCTCTTCGTCTCGCCGCTCAATCAAGAGCACGGTTCGGTCGTGCAGGCCGAGCAACTGTTCGTTGTCCACCTTGTCATCCGCAAAGACCATCGTGCTCTGGATCAGGAAGGCGGCGACGATTGGCAGAACGCGGCTAGCGGCGTCTTTCATGAAACGATCCTTCGTAACGGAGACGGCAAAATCCGGGCGGGCCCGCCCTTATCTGAACCCGGTGCCGCGGTTCTTTCAACTTTGAACGCGGTTGATGCCGGCGGCCACCTGTCTCTGTCACTGCGTCCGCCGCAAGGCGGAGCTTCGAGGATGACGGCCTAGACGGCCGGCTGAAGAGGTTGTTGCGGAGGGGACACAGGCGGCGGGAAACGCTGGGAGGCGAGGAATGCCGTGCCCTGACCGCGACCTTCGCTGATCCATGAGGGGCTGCAGCTCGCGATCACGTCACGGCATTCTCGCCAGAGACGCTCAATCCCGCCGCCTGTGGCCCCTCCGAACGGGAGGGAAGAGCAGTCGCTCCGCAGGCCCTTCCGGGGGACCAGCCCTGACGGCTGGACCGGGTCAGGCGATCGCCGCCGGCATCCGTCTTCTTCGTCCCCAGCGGTGTGCCGGCTCGTTTGGCCGGGAGGTCTCTTCGTGCTCTTCGACCCGTTCGGCTTGATGTCCTTCACGGGCGTCTTCCGCGTGTTCGAGCCCACGGCCCCCTTTGGCCGTGGCCGCGGGGAATCATGAGCCTGCTTGAGTTGTTCCTGCTCCGCTCAAGCTCTGATCTCGGATGCCATCCCGCTCCAGTGCCGAATACATGAAGGTCCGGCCGGCACAGTCATGTTCCCGCAGCGGGGACAAGAACCCCTCCGCTCCGTCGTATTCGCGGATGGCGCGCACCTGCCCCATGTTCGGATGCAGATGAAACGAATAGAGATCGTCGAAGTAGAAGACCGTGCCGCTCTTCATCAGCGGCGTCACGAAGTCCAGCGCGCACCGTCGATGAGGAGTAGTCGACGTCGACCGTCACGATGGAAGGGGGCGTCGAACACAATTCGTCGGCGAGGCAGCCCGCGGCCGTGGTTTCGCCCCGGCCTGTTCATCGCGTCTCAAGGTGTTCCCCTCCCCTTCCGGAACCGGATGAAGGGGCGCGGGGGGCGGGATTCCATTCTTTTGGTATTTTCCGTTAATCTCTCGCCACGGTTTACGTCAGGGTGCGGAACTGACCCTGCTGCGCGTGCTCCAGAAGGCCACTTCCGTGAAGTTTTCCGTCCCCGTCCTGGAAGTCGTTCTCGTCGCCTCTCTGTTTTTTGCGGTGCCGGTTGCGTCCGTGGTGATTGACGTTGCCTGCATGATGAAGAGCCACGCCCACCAGCACCTTCCGCTCCGCCGGATGATCGAGATCGTCAGTGCCCCGCCGCAGGTGGATATTGTGAAGCGGGAAGAAGCCGCCCGCCTCCGCCGCGAAGTGTATGAGGCGATGAAGCCGGTAGCCCTTCCCGAATTCCTGACCGCCGACCCGCACGCCGCACCGACCGCACATGCCTTCGACTCCGAGGCCTCCGAGCCGGAGAGCGCGGAACGCTGATTGGCGGGTGGATCGAGCGATGATGGTGAATGGGGCTTGCCGAAAACGGCCGCCCCTCCTCTGTGAATGCTCAATCCCGGCTGGGCCGGTGCAATTGGACGACACAGCCGGCGTGCGGCTTCGGGATGGTCTTTTCTCCAGCCGATCGGTGCGGTCGCTACACTCCCCCGTCGGCCACGAGGGGAGATCGCAGATGGACGGACTGGTGTATTGGATCGGGATGTTCGCCGTGGCGAGCGTCGCCGCGTCGGGGGCTCTCGAGGCGGGGCGGAAGCCGGCGATCGATCTCTTTGGGGCGGTGGTCGTCGGACTGGCGGCGGCCGTCGGCGGGGGCTCGCTCCGGGACCTGCTGCTCGACCGGACGGTGTTCTGGCTCGCCGATCAGACCTACCTGTTCGTCGCCGTCGGGGCGGCGGGTGGGGCCAGCCTCCTCGCGCGGTTCGCTCCCCTTCCCTCCCGGCTGTTCCTGTTTGCCGACGCCATCGGACTGGCGCTCTTTACGGTGGCCGGGACGCGGCTGGCCCTGACGCAGGGGACCCCCTGGTTTGCGGCGTCGTTCCTCGGGGTGGTGACCGGCGCGTTCGGCGGCGTGCTGCGGGATGTCTTGTGCAACGAGGTGCCGATCGTCTTCAGCAGCGAGCTCTATGCGACGGCGGCGTGGGTGGGGGCTCTGGCGCTCGTGGTGATGGAGCGGACCTCGATCGAGCCGCAGTGGCAGGCGATCGGCGCCGGAGCGTTGATTCTGGCTCTCCGGATGGGAGGCCTGCGTTACGGCTGGCGGTTGCCTCTGGCGAAGCCAGCTCAGGCGGCGTCATAGACGCTCGGGGCCCAGCCTCGGAGGGCCGCGGTGTCGAGCCGCTCGTCGGGCGCCATCCGGGAATTGTCCCATCAGTCGAATCGAAAACTTGTGTACGCCTGCTTGTGATCGTAGATCTCCCGCCAGGGGAGAGTCTCGAGCCGAACGACGACCTTGTCCTGGTGTTTCACTTCGACCGTGATGCTGTTCATTCGGGCCACGGCATACTGCCAGACGGGGGGCGCCTGGGCTTTCACTCGCCGGGCCTCCAGCAGGAGCCAGAGTTCCGGGTCGGTCCCTTCGACGAAGCAGAACAGCCCGCCGTCGAGCAACTCCTCCCCCCTTCCCTGCTCCGGTTTCAGGTCGTACCGGTAGACGGGTTGCGTCAGGAGCCGCAGGTCGCTGGGCTGGCCATCGCGCTGCGTCGCCCGCGCGGAGAACTGCCGCGAAAGTTGACGCATCTGCGTGAGCCGCGCGGCGGGGGAGTCGGCTACCTCGGGAGCATCCTGAACCACGGCGTAGGTCACCCCGGGAGCTTCAACGGTCCAGACCTGGTCGTCTTCGCGTTTGGCTGTCAGTCCGGAGGTCGCGAGGGAATGGAACTCGTGGGACATGTGCTGGTGCGGCGAGTACCACTTGAAGAGCGAGCCGGCGACGACGGGACGTCCGTTCTGCGTCCAGAGAAAGACGTTGCCGTAGATCTCCCCTCGTTCGGGATTGCTCCACCGCAGGATCGGCTGCTCTCGCAGAACGATGTCGTCGCCACGGGACGGATCGTCCACGGCGACCGGAGCGGTGAGGTGAAACCGGTAATCCTTCGCCGACTGCGTCGTGAGCTGCAGGGCGAGATCGCGGTTCCGGTTTTCCGCTACGGGCTCTTCGCCCCAGGCTAGCGGAGACAAGAACGAACAGCAGCACAGAGCCAAAAGAGGAAGCCGCATGACAGATCCTCGCGCGATGGGGAGCGCAGCCGCTCCCGCAGCGTGGAGGTTTTCCGTCGCAGTTTCAAGCCGGATCGGCGGCGCGTCAGGCCTGTGCGGCTGCCGGTTCGATCTGCTCCTCGAACGCGCCGATCTTGCGGAACTTCTGGTAGCGGTGCTCGAGCAGCGCCTCTTTGCCGAGCGTCGACAGATTCTTGAGAGCGGTCGCGATTGAGGCCTTGAGCGTGGCGGCGGTCCGGCGGTGATCGCGGTGGGCTCCGCCGAGCGGTTCCTGGATCACCTCGTCGATGATCCCGAACGAGTGCAGGTCCTTGGCCGTGAAGCGGAGGGCGTGGGCCGCCTTGTCGGCAAAGCGGCTGTGCTTCCAGAGGATCCCGGCGCACCCTTCGGGGCTGATGACGGAGTAGTAGGAGAACTGGAGCATGGCGACGTGGTCGCCGATCCCGATCCCGAGGGCCCCGCCGGACCCCCCTTCCCCGATCACGACGCAGACGATCGGCACCGCGACGCGGGACATCTCCCGCAGGTTGTAGGCGATCTGGTACGCCTGACCGCGCTCTTCGGCACCGATCCCGGGATAGGCCCCGGCGGTGTCGATCAGGCAGACGATCGGCAGGCCGTACTTGTCGGCCATCTGCATCTTCGCCAGGGCCTTGCGGTACCCCTCGGGGTGGGCCATGCCGTAGTTGTGTTCGAGCCGTTCCTTGAGGTTCCGCCCCTTCTGCTGTGCGATCAGCATCACCCGCTGGTCGTCGAGCTTGGCGAAGCCGGTCAGGATGGCGCGGTCGTCTCCGTAGGCCTTGTCGCCGTGGAGTTCGACGAACTCGTCGAACATCAGCTCGATGTAGTCCGAGGACTTCGGGCGGAGGTCGTGCCGGGCAACCTGGACCACGTCCCAGGGGTTCAGGTTTTCGAAGACTTCCCGCTTGAGCTTCGTGGCGTCGACCCGCATCTGGCGGATGACGTCCTTCGTCGTGTCCGTCGGGTTCGCCTGGGACTCGAGCTTCTCGAGCTGGGTTTCCAGGTCGAAGATCGGACGTTCGAACGGGAGGGGTGTCGGAAGTGACATGGAACCGCGCGGAGGGACGAGAAATCGCGAAAGGGGAATCGTGGTTAAAGAACCCCGGCCTGTAAAGCGGTCTTCCCCATGATTTCGACAGGGACGACTGTTCGTATTTCCTCTCTGGACCGGGACTTCCGCCTCCGGAATAATCGCGGCCCGGTCGGGAGGAACCCGAATCCGGCCTGTCCGCTTCCTTCCTGCGTCCTCGTACCTGCAATCCCATGAAAATCGAGCATCTCGCCCTGAACGTCCCTCAGCCGCTCGAGATGGCCCGCTGGTACGTCGACCACCTCGGTTTCACGGTCAAGCGGCGGTTCATGGAGAAGCCATGGGGGCACTTCCTCGCGGATGACTCCGGAACGGTGATGCTCGAGATCTACGGGAATACCGACGCGCCGAGCCTCGATCTGCAGGGAGTCGCCCCCCCTGCCCTGCATCTGGCGTTTGTCTCGAAGGACGTCGAAGGGGACATCCGGCGGCTTCAGGGGGCGGGGGCGACGCTCGTCAGCGGCCCGGAGAGCGCCTCGAACGGCGACCGGTTGGCGATGCTCCGCGACCCCTGGGGCGTTTGCCTGCAGCTCGTGAAGCGGTCGCAGCCGATGATCTGACCTCGTCAGAGGTTAGATCAGACCTGGCCATCAGCGCCGGGGGGCCAGGATGCCGCCCCGGAACCGGGAAGTCGCGAAATCGCGAATTGATCCCCCTGTTCCGCCGGGTACGATGGAAACGGGTGCTGGCCTGGATTTGGGCCGGTTCCTCCCTCCCCCTCCCTTTCGACATCCTCCTTCGATGTTCACAGGTGGGACTTGGCTCAAAAACTCCTGATCGATGCGGACCCGGGGATTGGGGACGCGGTTGCGATCGCCCTCGCGGTGAGCGATCCGGAACTCGATGTGATCGCGGTCACCGGGACTGCCGGCAACGTGGCGGGAGACGTCGCCTGCCGGAATATCCTGACGGTCATCTCCTCGCTTGATCCTCCCCGCTGGCCCCGTTTCGGGCAGGCTGAAGGGGCGCGGCGGCTTGGCAAGGGGGACCGCTTCTTCCCGAATCCTCAGCTTCTGCACGGCGTTCATGGCCTCGGAGATTGCCCAACGCCGGATGTGGACCATCACCAGCGGCATGAGTCCGCGAAGGTTCTGATCGACTGCGTCCGGACGGCCCCGAACGAGTGCATCCTGCTGACGCTGGGCCCCCTGACCAACGTGCAGCGGGCCCTCGAGCTTTACCCCGACTTTCTGCAACACCTCAAGGGACTCGTCTGCCTCGGGGGATCGATGCACGGCCACGGGGACCTGCAGGCCGCAGTCGAGTTCAACATCGGGGCCGACCCCGAAGCGGCGCGGGCTGTGCTGACCTCGATGGCTGTGAAAAGCCTCGTTCCGCTCGAAGTTTCGCGGCAGATGACCCTCTCATTCGAGCAGTACCAGCGGCTCCCCGGCCACGGCCGGCCGATCCGCCTGCTGCTGGAACAACTGATTCCCTACGGGCTCCGGGCCAGCCGGCAGCACCTGGGGCTTGAGGGGCTGCTCCTCCCCGAAGTGGTCGCCCTCGCGGCGGTCACGAACCCCCGGCTGTTCGAGCGGGAAGAGGGGATTCTCGACGTCGAACTCCATGGCGAGCTGACTCGCGGGATGACGGTCCTCGACCGCCGCCGCGCGGGGCCGCGGGAGACGAACATCAGCGTGCTGACGACCGTCGAACACCAGGCGGTGCTCGACTATTTCGTCCGGCTTGTCCGGGACTGAGCGGGCTTTCGAGGCCCCCCGTGACAGCTCGCGCCGAAGCTCCCCGCCAGCCCCGCTGATCCGTTCTGATCCGGAGTGCGGTTTTGGCCCACGGCCGCTCCTTCCGGTCGACCGCAGCGCTCCTGGAATTCCCTGGTTTTCTCAACGCCGGGAGCCGCTTTGCGCGGGTGCCCGTGACGGCTGTAGCGACTGCACCGGCACAGGCCCTACAAGGCCCCTCAACCTCAATGGTGTCCCCACTCTCCCTAAAGCTCGTGACTGACACATTTCAGTCAATTAGCACGCGTGCGCTCGACATTGCCGAAATCTGCAGGCGCCGGGCAGGAAGAATTGAAGTCGCTCGGGTGCGGGAACATCATGCACCCGCACTCCCCGACCTCGCTCCAGTGAAAGGTGGTTCTCCGATGCTCGTTCCCGACCTCTTCCGCGTGGAACTTGTCGAAGACGCCGAACTCCAGGCCAACACGATGACCGCTCCCCTGAGCGTCATCCGCGACATCCGCACCGCCGTCCCGAATCTCGCCATCAACCTGATGGTCGGTTTCGACGACCGCATCCACTGCTCCCCGGACCTCTACGAGGCCTTCAACGTCTGGAGCAGCCACCAGCCCGACGTCGAACAGATGAACTAGCCGGTCTCGGCTCCGGAGAGCGGCCAGCCTCTCCTGTGACGAATCGGTGCCATCGGGCTTCTGTGAATGGCACCAGGCAGACGCCGCCCCAGGGACGGGGATCTTCGGGGCTTCTCCCCTTCCCTGCTTCACGTGGCAGACCGCGTCGATCTCTCGACCTGCTGCCATCAACGATTGCCGCATCCGGCGACGTTTGTGCGACTTCCTGTCCGGAGTCGTCCTGGGTGAGCCCTGCTGCCGGCCGGCATCCCCTGTCGCCAAACAGGGCTGGCGGTTCCTGTTGAGTCCGTTATCGTGCGGGGCGGTTTCCATCGCAGCCACGATCTGACACGGACGGTCCATGGCAAAGCTCCATCTGTTCGAGGCCTACGGCATCGAACTGGAATACATGCTGGTCTCGGAGAAGACCCTCGACATCCTGCCGAAGGCGGATGACGTGCTGGCCGCCCAGGCGGGGGGGGAGATCACCTCCGACGTCGAGTTCCCCGACATCACCTGGTCGAACGAGCTCGTTCGTCACGTCCTCGAGCTGAAGACGACCGAGCCCCGCGCGGACCTCTCAGGGCTCGCGGACGCGATGCAGTCGCATGTCGACCGGCTCAACGTCCTCGCTGCGCCGATCGGTGGAAGGCTGCTGCCAACCGCGATGCATCCGTGGATGAATCCGGGCCGGGAGATGGAGCTCTGGCCGCACGATAACCATGTGATCTACGACACGTTCAACCGGATCTTCGACTGCCGGGGGCATGGCTGGGCCAACCTGCAGAGCATGCACATCAACCTCCCCTTCACCGGGGATGCGGAATTCGGCCGGCTGCATGCGGCGGTCCGTCTCGTGCTGCCGATCCTGCCGGCTCTGGCGGCGAGTTCTCCGGTTGTCGAAGGGGAGCCGACCGGGCTTCTCGACAGCCGGCTGGAGCAGTACCGGACGAACTCGCGGCGGATCGCCTCGATCACCGGCCGCGTTGTCCCGGAGCCCGTCTATACGCAGGCGGACTATGACCGGGAGATTTTCCAGCCGATGTTCCGGGACATTGCTCCGCATGACCCGACCGGGGTGCTCCAGCAGGAGTTTTTGAATGCCCGGGGGGCGATTGCCCGGTTCGGCCGCGGCTCGATCGAGATCCGGGTGATCGACCTGCAGGAATGTCCGCAGGCGGACATTGCGATTGCGCGGCTGGTGATTGATGTTCTGAAGCGGCTGGTGGACGAGACGTGGACGCAGCTGGATCGTCAGCAGCGGGTGGCCGTGACGCCGCTGGAGACGGTGCTGCTCAGGGCGATTCGGGATGGTGAGGCGGCGGTCATTGAGGATGCGGATTACCTGGCTCATTTCGGCTTTGCGCCGGGGCAGCCAGCGACGGCGGCGGAGTTGTGGCGGCACTTGGCTGAGGGGGCGCGCGATGCGGCGCTCCGGCCGGGTGGGGAGTCCTATGCACCGCTGCAGACGATTCTGAGTGAGGGGACGCTCTCCCGGCGGATTCTCAAGGCACTGTCGTCGGGGACGTCTCTCAAAGAGGTCTACGGGCGTCTGGCGGATGGTCTGGCAGCGGGACGGATGTTCGTCCCCTGATTCGATGGCTCGAGCTCCTTCCTGGCCGGCACAGCTCCGCTCGCTCAAACTCAACGCCCCACGGCAACCCGGGTCCAGCACGCTGCTGGCCTCGCCGGAGGCGCTTCTGTCGCGGAACCACGGCATGTAACTGGCTGCCGATCGCGTTCCGGCGCGGGAGATCCCCTCCTGATAGAACGCGTGCACTGCGCTCCCTGCGGTGAGGAGAGGGGGAGTCATCGACGCCGGTTCTCCAAAGCAGACGCCGTCTGTTTTCTACGATTCCACGAGGAAGCGCCTCCGGCGGGGCCAGCAGCGTGCTGGACCCGGGGTGGAGGACGTCCGTTGCGTGGCGAGGATCCGTCATCGGATGCATCGCCGCCAATCCGCCTCCTCTCCAACCCCGACCATTGGCGTCGCAGCATCCTTTGCGCAACCCATCGCACCACGCCGCGCCGGTCCAGCGGGACGCTGGCTTCGGGGCCCTGCGGTTTCTAACTTGGGCGGTTTCGATCCGGCTCAGCCGCCGGATACCCCCTTTCCCCCGCTCCGTCCAAGAGAACCGCCGTGCTCGAAATCCTCCCCGCCATCGATCTCCGCGGAGGCAAGTGCGTCCGGCTCCGCCAAGGGGACTACAACCAGGAAACCGTCTTCGGCGACGACCCCGCCGCCATGGCCTCCCGCTGGGAAGCGGGCGGAGCTCCCTGGCTCCACCTCGTCGACCTCGACGGCGCCAAGGCGGGCAAACCCGTGAACCTGGAGGCCATCCGCTCGATCCTGAAGAGCGTCAAGGTCCCCTGCGAACTCGGCGGCGGCATCCGCGACGAAGACTCGATCCGCCTCATGCTCGAGGAAGTCGGCCTCTCGCGGGCGATCGTCGGCACGCAGGCCCTCAAGAAGCCGGAGTGGTTCGCCTCGATGGTCGAGAAGTTCCCGGGAAAGGTCGCGCTCGGCCTCGACGCCCGTGACTCCATGGTCGCCACCGCCGGCTGGCTCGACGTCTCGGCGACTCCTGCGATCGAACTCGCCCGCCGCTTCCAGGGCCTGCCCCTCTCGGCGGTCATCTATACGAACATCGCCAACGACGGGATGATGAAGGGGATCGACCCGGCGACGCTCAATGACATGGAGACCCTGGCGGACATGGGCCTGCCGGTCATCGCCTCTGGCGGCGTCACCACGGCGCAGGACATCCGCAACCTAGCGGAGATCCACGCCCGCCAGCCGAAGCTGATCGGAGCGATCGTCGGCCGGGCCCTCTACGAAGGGACGCTCACCGTCCAGGACGCCGTCGCGGCAACGCGGTAGGCTCCGCGGGATGAAGACTGAAACACCAAGACACCAAGCCGGCACCAAGACACAAAGAGGACACAGCGACCTCCAAGGCCTTTGTGGCCTTTGTGTGAGCTTGGTGTCTGTGTGCTTAACTTCTGGAAGGCAGCAGACTACTTGGCCTGCAGCCGCTTGAGCTCTTCGAGGATCCCCCCCTCGACGGCGGCCATTTCCCAGAGCGCGGCGTTGAGCTGCCGGTCTTCGCGGGTGGCGTCGCCGACCTCGCAGACCGTCTTGAGGACCCCTTCCTGATTCACCACGAGCTGCTTCAGGAGGAAGCCGAGCGCCACGAAGTGCAGGCTCGTGTAGGCGGTCGGGAACAGGCCGTACTCCGGCACCCCGCCGTGGGCCAGGATCTCGTCCGTCAGCCGCTGGATCGTCTGCTGCTGCCGCTTCGCCATCCGCACGACGTCGCGGCGGATGTGCTCGGAGCCGGCTGCGGTCCAGGGAAACGCATCGGCGACGTACTGCAGGAAGCTTCCGCTCACCTGAGCGAGCGCCGCGTTGAGGTCGTCGATCAATCCCACCTGAACCATGGTGCCGTCGCTCGGGAGAGGGGAGGAACTGCGGAGGGTGAGAATCCTACTGGACCAGCTTCGTGGCGACGAACTGAGCGGTCTTCGACAGGTCGTCCATCAGCGGGGTCGCCCCGAGGGCGAGGATCGGAATCGTGATCAGGGCGACATAGGCCCCCACGATCCCCGGCGTCCGGAGCGGACGGCGGTCTTCGGGAGCGGGGCTGATGAACATCGCCTTGAGGACGCCGAGGTAGTAGAACAGGCTGAAAACCGTGTTGAGGCCGGCGATGACGACGAACAGCCACATCGCCCAGTGGATCCACCCCGCCTGGAAGGCGGAGATGAAGATCAGGAACTTGCCGAAGAACCCCCCGAACGGCGGAATCCCGACGAGGCTAAAGAGACTCATCAGCATGCAGATGCAGAGGACCTTCGTGGCGGAGTTCTGCGAGATCAGGCCGCGGTAGTCGGAGATCTTTTCACTGAAGATTTCGTTCCGCAGCAGGGCCACCGTCGCGAAGGCGACGAGGTTCATGAACAGGTACACGACCATGTAATACGTGATCCCCTCGATCGCCTTGGCCGACTGCGCGGGGATGTCCACCCCGGTCGGGACGCTGGAGCCGAGGATCACGAGCAGGGTCGAGACGCCGAGCAGCATGTAGCCGGCATGGGCGATGGTCGAGTAGGCGAGGAGCCGCTTGACGTTCGTCTGCGTGTACGCGGCGAGGTTGCCGAACGTCATGCTGACGCAGGCCAGCACCCCGAGAGCGATTCCGAAGAATGTCAGGAACTCCTTAAGGCCCACGCTCGCACCGTGGAACGCGAGACCGAAGCGGATCAGGAGGGCGAAGCTCGCCGCTTTGGAGGCGACCGACAGGTAACCGCCGACTTCTGCCGCCGCTCCTTCGAAGGCATCCGGGCACCAGAAGTGGAACGGGACGATCGAGAGCTTGAACGCGAAGCCGACGAGAATCATGAGCGTTGCGAGGGCCACGACCGTCGCATTGGCGTTCGTGAAGCTGAAGTGGGGGCCGACGATCAGGTCGAACCGCTCGGCGATGAGAGGGAACGACGCCGTTCCGAGGAGCCCCGCCAGGAGCGAGATCCCGTACAGCATCACTCCCGAGGCCCCTGCCCCGTAGACGACGTACTTAAGCGACGCTTCGCTCGCCTGCCGCCGGCCCTTCAGGAAGCCGACCATCGCGTAGCTCGGGACGCTGATCATCTCGATCCCGAGGAACAGCATCAGGAGGTGGTTCGAGCTGACGGCGACGAGCATCCCCACCATCGAACCGCAGAGGAGCGTGTAGAAGTCCGGGGCGTCGTCGTTGTCTGGGATCCCCGTCAGCGCCGTGAGGGCGATCACGAGAACGAGAAAGAGCAGCAGGCCAAGCCGGAAGAAGAGGCCGAAGTGGTCATGGATCATGAGGCCGGTGAAGAACTCGCCGGGGGTGCCGACGCCGCTTTCCGTCACGCCGACGAGCCAGGCGAGGTCGGCGACGAGCCCCTTGGGCTGGCCGGCCGCCTTGAGGTACATGAACTGGGCGAAGGTGGCGGTGAAGGCGACGAGCGATCCCAGGAGCGCGATCCAGCTCGCGGGGATCTTGCGGTCGAAGCCGGTCAGGCGCCCCAGCAGGAGCAGGAGGATCGTCGCGCACAGGAGGAGTTCCGGCGCGAAGATCTGCAGCGACCGGGGGAGGTCCTGGCTGAAGAGCTGCTGGAGGATCGATGTGACGGACATGGGAGATCCGGAGCGGCGGCGGGCGGGGTGAAGGACCGGGTCCAGCCCGCGGAATTACGGACGTTCGACGACGGAGACCTGGGTCGGCTGCGGAGCGGTCGGCTCGTGCAGCACCTTGTATCCCGTCGACAGGGACTTCGTGAGCTGCTCGGCCGTGGGGGTCATGATGTTCAGCATGATTCCCGGCAGAACACCGAGCAGGATCGCGATCGCCAGGATCACCCCGGCGATCGAGGCCTCGCGGCCGTCCATCTCGCGGAGCTCTTCCGGATGCGGCCCCTTGTACTCGGGGCCGAGGTAGACCCGCTGGATGGTCCAGAGGATGTAGCCGGCGGTGAGGATGACCCCCGAGGCGGCGATCACCGCCAGCAGCGGGCTGAAGTTCCAGCTCGAGAGGACGACGAAGACTTCGCCGATGAACCCGCACAGACCGGGAAGACCGAGGCCGGCGAAGAAGATCCCGACCGCCATCCCGCTGTAGAGAGGCATCCGCTGCATCAGGCCGCCGAACTGGTTCAGATCGCGGTGGTGGACCCGGTCGTAGACCACGCCGACCATAAAGAACATGCCAGCCGAGGAGATCCCGTGGGCGATCATCTGGAACATCGCTCCGTCGAGGCCGAGGAGCCAGGAGTTGTTCCGGATCGTGTCGCCGGTCGACTCGTTGATCTTCCAGACCGCCATGCCGACGAGGACGTAGCCCATGTGGCTGACCGAGCTGTAGGCGACGAGCCGCTTGAAGTCGGTCTGGGCCATCGCGGCGAACGCACCGTAGATGATGCTGAACACCCCGAGCGCCACGAGGAAGTAAGCGGCGTACTGCGTCCCGTACGGGCAAAGGGGCATGGCGACCCGCAGGATCCCGTACCCGCCGAGCTTCAGGAGGATCCCGGCGAGGATCATCGAAATCGGCGTCGGGGCTTCGACGTGGGCGTCCGGGAGCCAGGTGTGGAACGGGAACGATGGGAGCTTGATCGCGAAACCGATGAAGAGCATCACGAACGCGGCGATCTGCATCGTCCGGTTGAAGCCCCCCGCCTGGGCGATCTCGGCCAGCTTCAGCAGGTCGAAGATCCCCGGCTGACCCGCCGGGGCGCTGTTGATGTAGAACATCAGCATGGCGATGAGCATCAGCACCCCGCCCGCCAGCGTGTACAGGAAGAACTTGACGGCCGCGTATTCGCGCCGCGGTCCACCCCAGATCCCGATGAGGAAGTACATCGGCAGGAGCATCACTTCCCAGAAGACGTAGAACAGGAAGAAGTCGAGGGACATGAAGACCCCCATGACCCCCGTCTGCAGCAGGAGGAACAGGATCAGGTAGCCCCGCACCGCTTTCTTGATGCTCCACGACGCGGCCATCGAGAGCATGAAGATCAGGCCGGTCAGGACGATCAGCGGCAGGCTGATCCCGTCGACTCCGAGCTGGTAGTTGATGTTCCAGCTCTGGATCCAGGGGACGCTCACCTGCATCTGCATGCCGGAGTTCGCGTAGTCGAACCGCTGCCAGCAGCCGAGGGCGAGCAGGAAGTCGCCCACGGTGAAGATCAGCGCCCAGACCCGCATCGCGTCTTCCGCCTTCTTGTCGATCATGAGCAAGATCGGAATGCAGCAGACGGGGAGGAAGATCGTCAGCGACAGGAGTGCGAGGTCGGACATGATGCCTGGACGATTTCGAGGTCGGTGAGCCGGAACTCACCGGGGATTGATCGAGGGAACGCTACGAGCGGGGGAGGAACGCGAACATCAGCAGGAACAGGGAGACGACCCCCAGTGCGATGTAGGTGACGTATCGCCGCATCTGTCCCCCCTGGACAGCGCGGAGGGAGCGGCCGACCGACTGCGTCGACTCGCCGAGGATGTTCACGATCCGGTCGACCACCTTCTCGTCGAAGTGCCGGTCCCAGTGGGCGACCACCACGATGAGGCTGCTGGCGGCATGCAGCAGGGCGTCGAGGACGTACTTGTCGAACGCCGTGGCCCACCGCGACACGATGTGGACCGGGCGGGTGAACATGACGTCGTACAGGTTGTCGAACTGCCACTTCTCCTGCAGGAAGTTGTAGATCCCCGAGAACGAGCGGCGGATGCCATTGGGGTCGACGAACCCGATCCCGTAGAAGAGGTAGCTGAGCAGCGTCCCGAAGGCAGCGACAAGGAGAGCGAGGGCCCCGGCCGTCTCGTGCTTGGCGTAGATCTGCTCATGCCCCGGGAAGCCGAGCGACAGGAGGCCGGCACTGTCGAGGCCGCCGGCGACATGCGTCGGCTCGGCGGTCGCGAGGAGCCGGGCCAGGGGGCCCGATTCGCCGCCGACCGCACAGAACATGGCGAAGACCGACAGGACCAGCAGCGGCCAGGTCATCACCTTCGGCGACTCGTGGGCGTGTTCGTAGACATGGTGGTCCCGGGGCTTGCCGAGGAATGTCATGAACCAGAGCCGGAACATGTAGAACGCCGTGATTCCGGCGGTCGCCAGCGGGACGATGAACAGCGGCGAGTGCTTGGGGTTCAGCGAAAAGTACGCCAGCGACGAGGCGACGATCGCGTCCTTCGAGTGGTAGCCCGAGAAGGCGATGGCGGTCCCCGGGATCGCCAGCCCCGAGATCGCGATGACGCCGATCAGCATCGTGATCGCCGTGATCGGCATCTTCTTGAGGAGCCCCCCCATCCTGGTCATCTCCTGCTCGTGGTGGCAGCCGTGGATGACGCTCCCCGAGCAGAGGAACATGAGGGACTTGAAGAAGGCGTGCGTAATCAGGTGGAACAGCCCGGCCAGCCACCCGCCGACGCCGAGGGCCAGCATCATGTAGCCGAGCTGGCTGATCGTGGAGTAGGCGAGGACCTTCTTGATGTCTGTCGCCACGATGGCGATCGTCGCACCGACGAACAGGGTGATGCAGCCGATGTAGGCGATCACCAGCAGCACCTCGGGGGTGAACATCGGATAGAACCGGCCGGCGAGGTAGACCCCCGCCGCGACCATCGTCGCCGAGTGCACCAGGGCCGAAACCGGGGTCGGGCCTTCCATGGCGTCCGGCAACCAGGTCTGGAGCGGGAACTGTGCCGACTTGCCGATGCAGCCGCCGAAGATCCCGAGGCCCGCCGCGACGAGCAGCCAGTACGGAATCGTCCGGGGGGTGTTGGTCTTGGGATCGGTCCAGCGGGAGCCGTGTCCCGACTGGAGGTGGACGACCGCCTGCCGCCCCTCCCCTTCCGTGTCGATCTGGCCCGCCTCGGTCCGGACCATCTGGAACAGGCCCGGCTCGCCGGCGATCGACTTGTCGGTGTTGGCGAACTGGAAGGTGCCGAAGTAGGTCCAGAGGATCATCAGCCCGATCAGGAACCCGAAGTCCCCGACCCGGTTCATGATGAACGCCTTGTTGGCCGCATTGCTGGCGGTCTTCCGCTCGACGTAGAAGCCGATCAGGAAGTAGCTGCAGACGCCGACGAGCTCCCAGAACACGAACACCTGGAAGATGTTGCCGGCGATCACCAGCCCGAGCATCGAGAAGCAGAACAGCGACAGGAACGAGAAGAACCGGTAGAACCGCCCCGGGCGGTGGAAATGCCGTCCGCCGGAGAGGTGGACCTGGTGGTCCTCGTAGTCTTCGGTCAGCTCGTCCGCCATGTAGCCCGAGGCGAAGATGTGGATGCAGGTGGCGATCAGCGTCACCATCGTGAACATCGCGACCGTCAGGCCGTCGATGTAGTAGTCGATCTTGATCTTCTGATCGCCGATGACTGCCAGCTCGTAGAACGTTCCCGAGAAGCCGGTCGCGAACGGATTGTTGGCGTGATGGGCGTGGGCCGCGCCGTGATCATGGTCGTGCGTGTGTTCGGCGGCGTGGTCCTCTCCCCCCTTGGCATGCTCCGCTTCGACCGCCGCGGCGGAATTGCGAACGGCGCTCGTCGCGCTCAGCCACGTCACGAGCGCAGCGGAGCTGCAGACAAAGCCGGCGGCGATGCAGCCGATGGCGAGGTACGCGGCGGTCTTAGACTTCCGCTCTCCCCAGTAGCCGCCGAAGACTTCGACGACGAACCCAAGGAGCGGCAGGAGCCAGGCGATTCCGAGCAGCGTCTTGAGCGTCGAGGCGGTCGCGGCGTACTGCGCGAGCTGCTCTCCGAGCGAGGCGGCCGGTAGGGTGTCTGCGAGCAGCATGTCTGGGTCTATCGAAGTCCACCCGGCGGACCGGGTCGGGATAGGAAAAGGACGCTGGGCCCGGGAATCAGCCGCGAAGCTCGTTCGCGCGGTCGACGTCGATGGTCAGGTGGTTGTTGTAGAAGTTCAGGACGATCGCCAGGGCCACGGCCGCTTCGGCCGCCGCCAGCACGATCACGAACATCGCCATCACCTGGGCATCGAGCCCCAGTTGTCCGTACTTCGAGAAGGCCACGAGATTGACGTTGGCGCCGTTGAGGACCAGTTCGACCCCCATCAGGACGCCGACGCCGTTCCGTTTGGTCGCCATGCAGAGGACGCCGCAGACGAAGAGCACGGCGGCGACCAGCAGGTACGCTTGCAGTCCGATGGGGTTCATGAGCTTCGTTCCTCGGGCGGCTTCAAGGAGTGACACTCGATCGATTTCGGCAACGGGCTATTGCGTCGCGGCGACGCGGCGCTTGGCCCGTGCGAGATAGGAGGCCCCGACCAGGACGACGAGGAGGTGCATCGACACGATTTCGAACGGGAGCAGGTATCCCGTGCTGAGTTTTCGCTCTTTCGCCCCCAGGTCTTCGTCGAACCGAAGTCCTGTCAGGGCCGCCCCCAGGTCCCGGGCGGTCTGCCCTTCTCCGAGCTGGTTGTACCCCGGCCGCTGAGCGACGGACGGACCGTACTTCTGCTGGAGCTTGGCGGTGTTCCCGTTCCAGTCGACACGCGTCAACGTGAACATGACCGTGGCGAGGAACAGGATCCCGATCACCGCCGCCTGAACGACGTCGCCGGGATTCGTCTTGATCGAGAGGTACGGGCCGCTCGCGGTGAGCATGACCCCGAAGATCAGCAGCACGACCGTGCCGCCGACGTAAATCAGGAGCTGCGTCGCTCCGAGGAAGTCCGCCCCGAGCATGAAGAACAGCCCCGCCGTCGAGGCGAGAGCGATGATCAGCCAGAAGGCCATGCGGACGACGTTCTGGCTGAACACGACCGCCAGCGCCCCGCCGCACGTCCCCGCCGCATAGATGCAAAACAGGAGCTTTTCCATGATCAGTTCCGACCTCCCTGGCGAACGGCCACGGCCGCTTCATCCGAGGAGGAGTCGAAGGAAATTTTCCGGTTCGCGTCCTCATTCGGCAGGGCGCTCTGATGTCCGGCCGGATGGTCAGCGGGTTTCGCAGGGGCTACGGGAGCCGCGGGGACTGGTGCTTTCGGCGGGATCGGAATCCGCAGTCCGAGCGGCTGCCCGAGCAGCGGTTTGCCGGGAAGCATGACCGACCAGAGGGCCGAACCGAGGAACAGAAAGCAGCTGATCGGCACGAGATACTTGAGGCAGGTGGTCATCACCTGGTCGATCCGGAGCCGCGGCAGGGTCCAGCGGATCCAGATCTGGAAGAAGACGAGGATTCCCGCCTTCGACATCAGGACGAGGAACCCGAGGACGCGGCCGAAGTAGACCAGCGACGAGCCGTAGAACGCCTCGTCGATCGGGGCGATCCCGGTCCACCAGCCCCCGAGGAACAGGAGCGAGCCGAGCATGCTCACGAAGAACATGGCGGCGTATTCCGCCAGGAAGAAGAACGACCACCGCATCCCGCTGTATTCGGTGTGGAAGCCGCCGACCAGTTCGCTCTCCGCTTCGGCGAGGTCGAACGGAGCCCGCTTGTTGCTCGCCAGCGTCACCGTGAAGAACACGAAGAACGCCAGGAACGTGAACGGGTTGTAGAACAGGAACCAGTTGGTGAACCAACCGGACTGCATCTGGGCGATTTCATCGAGGTTCATCGAGCCGGCGATCGCCACCGGGATGACCGCGGTCAGCCCGAGCGGGACTTCGTAGCTCACCATCTGGGCCGCTTCCCGCATCCCGCCGAACAGCGACCACTTGGAGCCGCTCGAGTAGCCGGCGAAGACGATTCCGAGGACTTCGAGCGACAGGATCGCGAGGGCCAGGAACAGCCCGACGTCGAGGGCCATCGCGATCCAGCCCTGGCTGAACGGCACGAAGAGGAACGCTGCAAAGGATGCCACCACAACCAGATACGGCGCCACGCGAAACAGCATCTTGTCGGCGGTTTCGGGGGCGAGGTCTTCTTTCTGAATCAGCTTGATCCCGTCCGCGAGGGACTGCAGCCAGCCGAAGCGGCCCCCGACACGGGTCGGCCCGAGGCGGTCCTGGATCCGGCCGGCGACTTTCCGCTCGGCCCAGATGAAGAAGAACGCGGGGAGTCCGAAGAACAGCCCCAGCAATGTGATGTGAATGATCGCCGCGAGGAGGTTCGCCGTGGTGGGCGAGAACCAGCCCTGGAGCGCTTCGGAAATCGTCCGGGCGGCCAGAATCGGCGTCATGCAACGTCAGTCCGAGGATGGGTCGGGTCGGGCGTAGACGTGATGGGAAGTGCCGGCCTGAAGCGAAGCATTTCCCCAGCGGTCGGGACGTTATGACAAATGCCCCAGGGCCTTTCAAGCGACCGGAACGGCATTCCCAAATGCGGTAAGTCCGCATGAGAACGCGAGTTCGCGCGGCTGCGGGAGGGGGCTCCGATGACGGTTTCGCAAGCGTTTTCTCAGCCCCGGGAGCTTCCCGTCGGCCGCTGGTTGAGAGCGCAGCACGACAGAATGCGCAGCGCTGCCGCAGCACCCGTCCGTGCCGGCGCGACTCCTCTTACAGCCCGAGTTCCTGTTTCACCTCGGCGAACTGCTGGATGGCGTAGGCGAGGTCGTCCCGGCTGTGGGCCGCCGAGACCTGCGTCCGGATCCGGGCCTTCCCCTGCGGGACGACCGGGTACGAGAACCCGATCACGTACACCCCGCGGGCGAGGAGCTTCTCCGCCATCTGGGCCGCGACCCGGGCGTCGCCGAGCATCACTGGGGCGATCGGGTGTTCGCCGGGAAGGACCGTCAGGCCGGACCGGGCGATCTCCGACCGGAAGAACTGCGTGTTCCCCTCCAGCTTGTCCCGCAGCTCGGTCGACTCGCTCAGGTAGTCGAGAGCGGCGATGCTCGCCGTGACGATGACCGGCGCCAGCGAGTTCGAGAACAGGTATGGCCGGGACCGCTGCCGGAGCAGCTCGACGATTTCCTTGCGGCCGCTCGTGTAGCCGCCGCTCGCGCCCCCAAGGGCTTTTCCGAGCGTGCCGGTCAGGATGTCGATCCGGTCCTGGACCCCGAACCGTTCCGGGGTCCCCCGCCCTTTCGGGCCGGTGAACCCGACGGCGTGGGAGTCGTCGACCATGACGAGCGCCTTGTATTTGTCTGCCAATTCGCAGATCGCCGGCAGGTTGGCGAGGTAGCCGTCCATCGAGAAGACGCCGTCGGTAGCGATCATCCGGAACCGGGTGGAGGCGGCGGCCTTGAGCTTCTCCTCGAGGTCGGCCATGTCGTTGTTGCGGTAACGGAACCGCTGCGCCTTACAGAGCCGGACCCCGTCGATGATGCTGGCGTGGTTCAACTCGTCGGAGATGATCGCGTCCTCGGCCGAGAGGAGCGTCTCGAACAGGCCGCCGTTCGCGTCGAAGCAGGAGCTGTAGAGGATCGTGTCCTCGGTCCCGAGGAACGTGCTCAGCTTCTGCTCGAGTTCCTTGTGAATCTGCTGGGTGCCGCAGATGAACCGGACCGACGACAGCCCGTAGCCCCACTTCTTGAGTCCGTCTGCCGCGCCGGCGACGACCCGCGGATGCTCCGCCAGCCCGAGGTAGTTGTTGGCACAGAGGTTGATCACCTGCTGTCCGGGCTTGGCCCCGGCGACGGAGATGTGGGCCGCCTGCGGCGTCGTGATGATCCGCTCCGGCTTGTAGAGCCCGTTCGCCCGGATGCCGTCGACCTCTTTCTGCAGGTGCTCCTGAAATGCGCCGTACATGCCGTGTCTCTCCGGGAGATTCGAGTTCTCAGTGAGCAGAGGATTGTGCAGTATATTGCACGGTCTGTCCAGTATTGCGATCTGGCGGTCGGACCTTCAGTCTAGCGGGACGAGTCCCTCCCCGTTTGTCGGGCGGCGGCTGCCGGGGGCGACCGCGGAAAAACTCGTTCCTCGCCGGACATGACGAACGGAATCGGGGATGCGTATGCTGACCGGCTGTGAGCCGTTCGGCCACGTTCTCCTCTCCATTCAGGTCGCTCATGAAAGTCGCTTGCACGGCTGTGCTGGTGTTGGGCCTTGCTACGTTCGCCCGGGGCCAGGAATCTCAGCAGGAGGCCAAGGAGACGCTCCCTCCCCTGCCCCAGGTTCCCCAGCAGTGGATCAACTCCCCGCCGCTGACGCCGCAGATCCTCAAAGACAAGGCAGTCGTCTTCTGGTACTTCGAGGAGACCTGCCCGAAGTGCGAGAAGCGGTGGCCTGAACTGCTCGAGACCGCCCAGAAGTATGCGGAGCAGCCGGTGCTGTTCGTCGGAGTGAACTCCGGCACCCCCCGGCCGACGCTCGAAGGGTACCTCCGTCGCAACAAGATCACCTGGCCGATCCTGCTCGATGCCGACCGTTCGTTCGAGAAGGCGAGCGGCGTCGGCGAGATCAGCCTCCAGAACATCCACCAGATCCGCGTCCTCGGCGGCGATGGCAAGTTCCAGGGGATCGGCGGCTTCGAGATCGACAAGGCGGCGGACGCCGTCGTGACGACTGCCAAGTGGCACGTCGACCCGAAGGAGATTCCCGACGCGCTCAAGGGGACCTGGCAGCAGGTCGAGTTCGGGAACTACTCGGCGGCGTCGCAGGTTCTCAAAAAGAACCTCACTTCGCAGAAGGCCGACATCAAGGAGGGAGCGGAAAAGCTGCAGGCCCTCGTGACGTCAGAGATCCAGGCGACGATCGACGAGTCCGCGGCCGCCAAGTCCGCGGGGGAGACCTGGAAGGCGTACAAGCTCCTGACCGAGGCCTCGACCCGGTTCCGGGGGTATACCCTCCCGGCGACCGTCGCCGCGGACCTCAAGGAGCTGAAGGCCGACGAGAACGTCAAGAAGGAGCTGACCGCCGACAAGGCGCTCGACACGCTCAAGCAGAAGGTCGGCGGCGGCAAGTTTCCGCCGAAGTCGGTGAAGGCCCAGATGGAAAAGTTCCTTGAGCAGTATTCGGGGACCGAAGCGGCGGACGAGGTCAAGGTGGCGCTGGCCCGGTTCGAGGGAGCCGGGGGGAACGGTCCGATGGAATCGGGAGCCGCCGCCACGCCGCCGCAGCCCCAGCCGCAGTCGAAGTAGGGGGACGCGATCGCGAGAGGCCGGGAACCGGGACTCGCTCGCGTCGCGTCCCGGAACCCGCAACCATGAGAGGCCGGTCGCGCCGCGGGCGTGGCTCCCTCCTGTGTTCTTCCTCACCGATCGTCATGACGCTCCGCGCTCTGCTGGCCCTGGCCGCCCTGGGACTTCCGTGGGCCGGCCTCGCCACGTCCCGAACCGTCTGTGCTGAGGACGGTCCCCCGAGCGTCAGCGGGATCTACCCGCATCTGACGATGTTCAACAACGAGGGGGAATGCGGGACGGGAGCGGTTGTCCCCTGGGCCGACCGGCTGTGGGTCATGACCTACGGGCCGCACCTGCCGGATGGCTCGTCGGACAAGCTCTACGAGATCACTCCGGATCTCAAGCAGATCGTCCGCCCCGAGAGCGTCGGGGGGACGCATGCCAACCGGATGATCCACCGCGAATCGCGACAGCTGTTCATCGGACCGTACGTCATCGACGCCGAGCGGAACGTCCGGGTGATCCCCACGAAGACGCTCTACGGCCGGCTCACCGGCAACGCGCGGCACCTCACGGCCCCGGCCGAGCGGATCTACTACGCCACGATGGAAGAGGGTTTTTATGACGTCGACGTGAAGACGCTCGCAGTGATGGAGCTCTTCCAGGACGGGAATCGCCAGAAGGACAAAGGGGGGACGCTGCTGCCGGGCTACCACGGTAAGGGGCTCTACAGCGGTCAGGGGCGGCTGGTCTATGCGAACAACGGAGAGAACTCGGACGCGGCCCGCGCGCGTCCCGATGTCCCATCGGGTGTTCTTGCCGAGTGGGACGGGAAGTCTGACTGGAAAGTGGTCCGCCGGAATCAGTTCACCGAAGTGACCGGTCCCGGGGGGATCGAGGGGAACCTCGATGACAAGGCCCCCCTTTGGAGCATCGGCTGGGACCATCGCTCGCTGATCCTGATGGTTCTCGACGAGGGGACGTGGCATACCTACCGCCTGCCGAAGGCGAGCCACAGCTACGATGGGGCCCACGGCTGGAACACGGAATGGCCCCGGATCCGGGACATCGGCGAGGCTGACCTGCTGATGACGATGCACGGGGCGTTCTGGAAGTTCCCCCGGACGTTCTCGCCTCGGAACTCGGCCGGGATCGCGCCCCGGTCGAACTACCTCAAGGTGGTCGGGGACTTCTGCCGCTGGCAGGACCGGGTCGTTCTCGGCTGCGACGACACGGCCCACAACGAGTTCCTGAACCGCCGCAAGGCGAAGGGGGCGATTGCTGGCCCGCAATCGCAGTCGAATCTGTGGTTCGTCGAACCGTCGCAGCTCGACGGCTTCGGCCCTGCGCTCGGTCGGGGGGCGGTGTGGCTCGATGAGGATGTCGCGGAAGGGACGGTTTCCGAGCCGTTCCTGATCTCCGGGTTCGCGAAGCGGATGATCACGGTCGGCCACAGGGGGGAATCGGCCGCCGTGCTGGAGCTGGAAGTCGACGAGGCGGGTGATGGGCGGTGGAAGCCCGCGACGACGGTCATCCTCGAGCCGAACACTCACAAGTGGGTCAATCTGGGGCAGAAAGGGATCTGGCTGCGAGTCCGGGCGACGACGGCGCTGACCCGCGGCACGTTCAGCTTTCAGTTCGCCGGACAGGACGATCGGCCGATCGAACCTGCTCCGATTTTCACTGGCCTCTCACGCGGCAACGAAACACTCGTGACCGGCGGCCTCCTGCGGGCCCGGGACAAGAACAAGCGGACGCTGAGTGTTGCCGCCGTCGCGACCGATTCCGACGCCGGAGCGACGAGCGGCTACTACGAACTTGACGAGACGCTCAAACTGCGGCGGGTCGATGATCCGGCGACCGACGAATACACCCGCAAGAACGCGGCGATCCCGGCCGGTGTGCTGGCCGAGGACGCCGCCTCGATCCTGTTCGTCGACGACGCGGGGCGCCGCTGGCGGCTGCCCAAAGGGGACGCGAAGTTCGCTCAGCCGGGAGTCTTCGGAGCAGAGCGGGTTGCCCGCGAGGTCGCGACCGAACGGGATCTGTTCAGTGCCCATGGGACGTTCTACGAACTGCCGGCCGAGAACGCCGGCGGGTTCGCCGAGGTCCGGCCGGTGGCGACTCACGGGTTTCGCATCCACGACTTCTGCTCGTACCGGGGGCTGTTCGTGATGACGGGGATCTCGTCCGATCCCGTTGCCGGCAATGGACCGGGGAACCCGCACGTGATCCGGTCCGAGGATGGTCTTGCGGCGGTGTGGGTCGGGGCGATCGACGACGTCTGGCGGATGGGGAAGCCCCGCGGGACCGGCGGGCCGTGGCTCAAGACCACGGTCACGAAGGAGGCTCCCTCCGATCCGTACCTGATGACCGGCTACGACCAGAAGCGGATGACCCTCCGGAACGACGGCGACGCTCCCGCCCGCCTGCGGATCGAGCTCGATGTCTCGGGGACGGGGCTCTGGAAGAACTATCGCGAGTTGGACCTCGCGGCCGGCGCCACGGAGACGTTCGAGTTCCCCGAGTCGCTGCAGGCCTACTGGCTCCGCGCGGTCAGCGACCGGGACGGGACGTTCACGGTTCAACTGGAGTACCGCTGACCCCCGCCATGATCGTCCTGCTCGACAACTACGACAGCTTCGTCTTCAACCTCTCGCGGTATCTCGTTGAGCTGGGGGCCGAGACGCGCGTCATCCGCAGCGACGCGGTGACGGTCGCCGAACTCCGCCGCGAGAAGCCGCAGGCGATCGTGATCTCCCCCGGCCCCTGCACGCCCGACGAAGCGGGGATCTCGCTCGAAGTTGTCCGGGAACTCGGCCCCGAGATTCCGATGCTGGGGGTCTGCCTCGGGCACCAGGCGATCGGCCAGGCCCTCGGGGGAAAGGTCGTCCGGAGCCCCGAGCCGCGGCACGGCCGGACCTCGCAGGTGCTGCATGACAGCAGCGGAGTCTTCGCGGGACTTCCGAATCCGCTGCAGGCGATGCGGTATCACTCGCTCGTCGTCGAAGAAGAGGGACTCCCCGCCGAACTCCGCGTGACCGCCCGGACCCGCTCGGGACTCGTCATGGGGCTCGCTCACCGCGACTGGCCGCTCCACGGAGTCCAGTTTCACCCGGAGTCGATCCTGACCGACCAGGGGCACCGCCTCCTGGCGAATTTCCTCCAGCTCGCCGGCATCCCCTTCACCGCCATCCCGTCGCAGGAGCGGGCCGCCGTCGAAGAGGTGGAAGACTTCTTTCAGCTCCCGATTGGAGATGAGACCTCTCCCCTGCCCTGAGCGGCCGCCGGACGAGAAGAGGTTAAACACCAAGGCACCAAGATCTCACCAAGAACACAAAGGGTGAGAAGCAGATCGTGACACCACGCTTGTGGACTTTCTGGTGCTCTTTGTGACCTCCTTGGTGTCTTGGTGTTTAGTCCTCTAACAACGAGTTGATATGCACCTCGACCGATTCGGTCAGCGCGTCGAGGTTGTAGCCCCCTTCGAGCAGGCTCACGACGCGCCCCTCGGCGTGCGTCTTGGCGACGTCGACCAGCAGTCGCGTCAGCGGACCGAAGTCTTCGCTCTCGAGTCCGAGTGAGCCGATCGGGTCGGCGCGGTGCGCATCGAACCCGGCGCTGATCAGGACGAGCTGCGGTTTGACTCGCCCTGCGAATTGATCCACCGCCCGCTCGAACTCCTGCCAGTACTCCTTCCGTGTGATCCCGAACGCCAGCGGCACGTTCCGGGTCGCTCCGAGCCCCTTGCCGGTCCCCGTCTCGTCCGCGTCGCCGCTCCCCGGATAGAACGGGAAGCGGTGGAGCGACAGGAAGAAGACGTTCCCGTCCTCGTAGAAGATGTCCTGCGTTCCGTTGCCGTGGTGGACGTCCCAGTCGACGATCAGCACCCGGTCGAGCTGGTGATGGGCCCGCGCATGGGCCGCCGCCAGGGCGATGTTGTTGTAGAGGCAGAATCCCATCGCCCGGTCCGCCACCGCATGGTGCCCCGGTGGCCGGACGAGGCAGAGCGCCCGTCGATCCGGCCCCGCCATCACGGCGTCGACCGCCGCCAGAGCGGTCCCGGCCGCATCCCTGGCCACCGCGACCGAATCGGCCGAGACGACCGTGTCCGGGTCGATCCGCCCTCCCCCGGCCGCATGGAACCGGTCGAGCCGGTCGAGGTATTTTTCACTGTGAACCCGCAGCAGCTCCCCCCGCTCGATCGTCCGGAGCGGCGAACGGGTGACCCGTCCAGCGATCTCCGGCTTCTCGATCAACTTGAGGAGCCGCTCAATCCGGGCGGGCTTCTCCGGGTGCTCTCCCGTCTTGTGCAGCGTGAAACGCTCGTCTGCATACAGCCGCATGCGTCACCTCGACGGAGAGTCAGTCAGGCCAACCGCTCAGGCAACGCCGAGCGCCGCCCGCTTCTCGGCAATGAACTTGGCGTGGTGCGGAATGTGGTTCGTCACCCGCTTGAGGAGCGTCGTCACCGTCAGATCGCCGTCCCGCGAGTGGACTCCCACCCGCTCGAACGCCTCCGCCGGCAGCGTCTTCAGGATCGACGCGACATGCTTCCGGCAGGCCTCGATCAACTGGAGCTCGGTCTCGATGTCCCGCTCACCGTACGCCAGCCGGGCGGCAAACAGGTCCGGATCGCCGCTCATCATCTGCGGGCGGTCTTCGGCGATCACCCGCTTGATCCGGTCCGCATAGACCGGCTCGAAATCAGCGATGTGACAGATGATCTGTCTCGTTGACCACTTGCCGGGGACCGGAGCGGCGTCCACCTGCGCGGGGGACATCCCGCGGATGGCGTCCCGCAACAGCTGCGGGCCCTGAAGGTACTCGGCAATCAACTCGGCTGGCGGCATCGATCGACTCCTGGGATGGGAGCCTCATCATAGTCGCCGCTCGAGCGAAGGGAGAACAGTCCCAGCCCGGGTGCAGGGGCGGAGCTCCTGCCCGCCGGAGGCCTCTTCCGTTGTGGAGCCGTGGAAAACAGCCGGCGTCCGCTTTGGGGACCGACGTGGTGAGCCCCTTCTCTCCTCATCGCGGAAGGTGCAGTGCCGGCGTATTGGAGAAAGGCGTCCTCGACGCCAGTCCGCGATCAAGCGCCCGTCGTGTGCCAAGGTTCCGCAACAAAAGCGTCTCCGGCGGGGCCAGCAGCCTGCTGGACCGGGGTGGCCGATCACGTCGGGTTGCGCAAAGCGGGGGTGGCCGGCAACAGCGCTATCGCACCGTCCGCGAGGTCGACGCCGAGCGCGGCGCAGGAGCCTGTGTGCTTTCGAGGATCAGTTCCTCGATGTGCGGATTCCGCAGCCGGCCGTCGCTCGTCCACCCTTCATTCAGCACGCGGCACTGCAGCACCGGCTGCACCCACACTCCGCCAAAGGGACACGCGCACGCCTGCTGCCGCGTCCGGATCTTCTGCAGCACCCGCCGCAGTTCCGTCAGGTCCCGGTTGGTCAAGGAATCGAGCGGCAGCTTCGCCGCGAACCGCAGCCGCCCGTCCCGCAGCGGAGCCGCGAGCAGGAGCGACCGGACTTCCCCCGAACCGTTTGCCGTATAACCGATGATCAGACACCGCTGACCGACTTTCTCTTCAGCCTTCCCATCCTCCGATTCTCCTTCGCCTCCTTTCCCTTCACCGGCGGCCCCTCCCCCTTCCCCGTCTTCTGCCTTCATGTCGGCCGGGACATCCTCAAGGAGCTTGTTCATCGCTTCATCCATGTCCTCCTTGCCCTCCCCCTTTCCGTCGCGGAACTTCATCTTCGGCTTCTCTTCGGGAGGAGTGAGGCTCTTGCCGATCTCCCCGACGAATTCGCCGAACGTCATTTCCCCCGGTTCCTTCTTCTTCTCTTCTTCCTTCGGAGCGGGCTTGCCCGCTTTCGCGGCCGCTTCCGCCTCGCGCTGTTCGCGCATCTGTTCCTGGAAAGCCTTCAGATAAATCGGCCAGTGGACCCCGACCAGGAATCCACCCGACAGCGAAGCGGTCCAGCCCCACGCCGCCATGAAGAAGACCGTCTTCGAATCCGGAAGGAGCTTGATCGCTCCCCGCCAGATGGCGAGGGGGGACGTGACGATGGAATAGAACTTGAAGTTCTCGCTCGTCCGGGCGCACAGCATGTAGGCCCGGATCTGGGAGAAGACTCCCAGGAGCGTTCCGATGAAGATCTGAGAGATCGCGGCGCTCCCTCGCTGGAGGGGATCGCGGATCAGGACCGGCAACAGGAGGCTCGTGGCGACGATGGCGACCATCCCGCCGATCAGGATCCAGATCCAACCCGCGACCAGTTCCCACACCGGAGGGGGGAGCTTGTCGACCGCTTCGTTCGGGTCGGGGACGACCTCCCCTTCCCGGCCGAGCCGCGGAAAGTATCCGCATTTCGGACACCAGGACCCCATGCCCCACGAACCCGTAAAACCGCACGACGGACAGCCTGCCTCGGCGGACCCTGCCTCCCCTTCCGGCGCAGCGGCCGGAGGGGCCGCGGACGCCGGTAGCGGCGGCGCGACGGCGGTCAGGCCGCCGGGGCCGGTGGGAGCGGGGCCAGGGCTGTTCAGAAGGCTCAGCAGCTCCGCCTGGATCTGCGAGACGTCATGGCCCGGGGCAATCGGGTCGGAGAGGGTCGACGAAGGCATAGTGGCAACAATGCGGAGGGAATTCGCAAGCGTGCATCCCAACCCTAGTTCCCGTTTTGCAACAGGCTGTGGGAATTTCCCGCGTGAACGGTGCAAGTGGAAAAACAAAACCGGGCCGCAGGGTGCGGCCCGGTCGAGACTTCGGATGGACGGCGGGGCTTCGGGCAGGAGGCCCGGGGCGGGGGGTGGCCGCCCGTTATTCGAGGCGGAGCTGGACCGGAAAATCGTCGACCGTCGGGCCCGCCTTCGATTCGTAAGGCTGCGGGGGCTCCGGAGTTTCGATCGGGCGGGAGCGGACGGTCCTGGTCCGGCCGACCTGCTGGAGGCGGAGGGTGCCGACGGTCGGGACGGAGGCGTTGTCTTCGACGACTTCGATCGACCGATCTTCCAGCCGGGGAGCGTCTTCGACGTCCTCCATGGCGAGCATCACGTCGGGAGTCGACTCCAGCGGCGAGGTCGGGGTGGCGGCCGGAGCGTTCTGAAGCGAGCTCTGGGCGCTGCGGAGTTTGCGGTGAGCCCAGTCGGCGGCGGCGATGGCGTACTGCTGGCCCTGGCGGTAGGTGGGGCCCATGGCGAGGGACCACTGCCGGTTGGCCGATTCGTTCAGGACGATGATGGCGGCAAAGAGGGTTGCGCCGATGATGACGAAGTCCATCGTCTGGCGGCGGAGTGTCAGGCGGGTGGGGACAGCGACGTCATCCGGCCCGGCGGTGGGTCGGGGGCGGGGACGGAGGTAACGAGCGAGGCGGTCCATGAGGATTCCCGTTTGCAACTGAGGCGATACGCGAACGTAGGTCGCCGGGGGGTGTTGTCAAACGGAAACGTGGGGGAACCGGAATTCGCCGGGGGCCCCTCCCCTGGAGGGTGGACCCGTGCCGGATTCGGCGAGGGGTGGGAAGACTGTGACGTCTGTTTCTGTGTCAGGTGGAGGTGGTCCGCCCGACACTACGCGTCGGGCCCGCCCGCCGGTTTTTGTGTCAGGTTGCGTTACGGCCGGTGGAAGCGACCTTTTCGCAACCCGTCGTACGACGGCGACCCGGGTGCAGGGGCGGAGGCCGGTGGCAGGCCAGCCCGCCGGAGGCGTTTTCGATGTGGAACGGTGCAACCTTCGCTGGACGCCGTTCGTCAGTGAGAACTGCGGAGGTTCGGCAGGAAGACGGTCAGCAGCCCCAGCAGCGGCAGGTATCCGCAGAGGTGGAACACGTACTCGATGCTGGTCCAGTCGGCGAGTCGGCCGAGGGCGGCGGCGGCGATGCCGCTGATCCCGAAGGCGAAGCCGAAGAAGAGACCGGCGACGAGTCCCACCTTCCCCGGGAGGAGTTCCTGGGCATAAATGATGATCGCCGAGAAAGCGGAGGCGAGGAGTCCGCCGGCGATGGCGCTCAGGAGGACGGTTCCCCACAGGTTGGCGTAGGGCATGGCGAGGGAGAACGGGGCGACGCCGAGGATCGAGACCCAGATCACGATCTTGCGGCCGAACCGGTCGCCGATGGGACCGCCGGCGATGGTGCCGGCGGCGACGGCGAACAGGAACACGAACAGCAGGAGCTGCGAGTTCTGGACCGACACGCCGAAGCGGCTGATCAGGTAGAACGTGTAGTAGTTCGAGAGGCTGACCATGTAGAAGTACTTGGAGATGATCAGCAGCATCAGGATCACGATCGAGAAGACGACCATGCCGTTCGACAGCCGGGGGGTGCCGCCGGCGTCTTTGCGAGGCTTCTTCTTGAGCCGGTGCATATTGGCGGCGTACCAGTTTCCGACACGGCTGAGGACGAACATCGCCATGAGGGCGATGACCGAGAAGACGGCGAGATAGCCCTGGCCGTAGGGGGCGACGATCCAGGCGGCGAGGAGCGGGCCGAGGGCGCTGCCGAAGTTGCCGCCGACCTGGAACAAGGATTGGGCGAGGCCGTGGCGTCCGCCGGCCGCCATGTAGGCGAGGCGGGAGGCCTCGGGATGGAAGACCGAGGAGCCGGTCCCGACGAGGGCCGCGGCAAAGAGGATGAGGCCGAGCGTGTGGGCCTGCGACAGCAACAGGAGGCCGATGAGCGTGAAGCCCATACCGATCGCGAGGGAGTACGGCATCGGCCGCTTATCGGTGTACATCCCGACGAGGGGCTGCAGCAGCGACGCCGTGCACTGGAAGGTGAACGTAATGAGGCCGATCTGCCCGAACGAGAAGTGGTACGACTCCTTGAGAATCGGGTAGATCGCAGGGATCAGGGCCTGGAGGGTGTCGTTGAGCAGGTGGGAAAAGCTCAGCGCCAGGATGATCTGGAGCACCGTGTCGTAGGACTGCGGCGCGGCTTCGGCCGACAGCGCGGGGGGAGACGAAGGGGAGGCGGGGTTGGCCGATAAGGCGGGGTCAGCGGTCGAGCTCATTGATTCCATCCTGTGCCTCGCTGACACCGGAGGGTCTCTGGTGGTTCGCGCGCTACGGAACATCTTAGCAGCAGACCGCGGGAACCGGATTCCTCTGCCGGACGCGATGGTGAATGCCGTGCATATCCAGCAGTCTGGAAATGAGTTGCATTGGTTTCCAGGTGTCGATCGAGCGTGGACAGTTGGGGAATCAGGCTCCCCGGTCTTCACCGTTTCGCCGGTCCAGTTCGGCCCGGATCTCGGCGACTTGCTGTTGCAATTCGAGCAACAGCCCGGTCTGAAGCTTCGATCGTTTCCGCTCGATGGCGGGGCGGTACCGGAACCAGTCGATGATGAGGAGCACGAGCGTCGTCAGGAACGCCCCGTATCCGATCACGCCCCAGAGGACGGCGACCCACAGGATCTGCCGCCAGTGAAAGGCCTCCATCGGAAGGATCGCGAGTATGCACACGATCACGACGGCCAGCCCGACATAGGAGGCCCGCTGGATTTTCCAGGCCCGGTCCTCAAGGGTCTCGAGAGTCTTCGCCAGTGCCATGCGTTCGTTCCTCAGGGTTTCCTCGTTCAGTCCCGTATCCTGTTTCAAAAGGTTGTCGCGGCGTTGTCGCGCCGGGTCAGAGTGTGGCATGGGAGTCTCCGGAAACGTGCTGTCGCAGGGTGGCCAGGGCGTAGTGCAGACGAGATCGGACCGTCCCCTCGGGGACGCCGACGATCTCGGCAATCTCCGGGATCTCGAGCCCTTCCAGGAAGCGGAGCGTCAGAACGTCCCGTCGGGAGGCAGGGAGTTCTCCGAGCCGGCGATGGACATATTCCGCGTCCTCGAGAAGCTCGAATTCATTCCACGTCGTCTCTTCCGGAACGGCCCCCTGCTCCTCTCGATCGCGGTCCCGCGACTCCTTCCGCCAGTGGACGACTGTCAGGTCGTGCGCGATCCGGTAGAGCCAGACGCGGAATGCCTCCGGGGCCCGGAGCGACGGGAGCCTCAGGAACACCTTCAGCCAGATCTCCTGGCAGAGGTCGAGCGCGGTGGCCGGCTCACTCACCATCCGGCGGACGTAGTACGCCACCTTGCGGTCGTAGAGAGCCATCAGCTCCGGGAATGCCGCACGGTCTCCCGACTGGACGCGCAGCACCAGGAGCCGTTCCTGGAGTGCGTCGAGCCGATCGGAAGTTGCCACGGACGCCCCCTCCCCTGTGCGAACGGAACAGACGGTCTGAAAGAAAGCCGCCGCCGACGCCTCGATTGTTCAGCCGATTCCCGGAGATTTCGACGAAGGTCGCCCGCGAGTTCCGTGGAAAGAGCGGCTGGTTCATGACAAAACCGAGACATCTTCCGCTTCCGGCACAGGTCCGTGATAATCGCACAATGCTGACCGTTGACGCTGCCTATCGCCTGATAATTCACTCCGTCGCTCCCCGCGAACCGGTTTCGATTCCGCTCGCCGAGGCCCACGGGCTCGTCCTCGCCGGAGCGATCCAGAGCGACGCCGACTCCCCCCCCTTCGACAAGTCGATGATGGATGGGTACGCCGTCCGGTCGATCGACGTGGCGGCGGGGGCCGAGTTCCCCGTTGTCGCCGAGATCCTGGCGGGAAGGGCGTACGAGGGGACGCTCCTGGCAGGTGAGGCGATCCGGATCATGACCGGAGCCCCGATTCCGAAGGGGGCCGATGGGGTGGTCCGCGTCGAAGACACGGAGACCCTGGCCGACGGAGGCCGGGTCCGGCTCAGGATCCCTTCCCTCAAGAGCGGACGGGACATTGTTCCCCGCGGGCAGTCGATGCGGGCGGGCGAAACCGTCCTTCCCGCGGGGCGGGTCCTGCGGGCTCCGGAGATCGGGCTGCTGGCGGAACTGGGACGGGCGACGGTCACTGTCCGGCCTCGTCCCTCGATTGCGGTCATCGCCACCGGGGATGAACTGGTCCCGGTCGAGGCGAAGCCGGGACCGGCCCAGATCCGGAACACGAACGAACCGATGCTCGCCGCCCAGATCCGCCAGTGCGGAGCCGAGCCGCGGCCCCTCGGGATTGCCCGCGACGACGCGGCCGATTTGCAAGCCCGGATCCAGCAAGGGCTTGAGGCGGACATCGTCTGCCTCTCGGGCGGGGTCTCGGCCGGGAAACTTGACCTCGTCCCTGCCGCCCTCGCGGCGTGCGGCGTCGAGAAGGTGTTCCACAAACTGGCGATGAAGCCGGGGAAACCCCTCTGGTTCGGACGGCTCCCGGCGGAGCGGACTCCTGATCGTAAGTCCCGATGGATATTCGGATTGCCGGGAAATCCGGTCAGCAGTATGGTGTGCTTCGACCTGTTCGTCCGGACGGCGATTCGTCGTTTGCAGGGGATCGACCCCGCGACGCCGATCGCGATCCCGGCCCGGATCGGAACGAACCTCGCGTTCAAGGATGACCGCCCGACCTGGCTCCCCGTTCGCGTTGAATGGGGGGCCGAGGGACCGCTGGTCTATCCCGTCGGATGGCGGGGCTCTTCGGATCTGCGGGCCACCGTCGAGGCCCATGGCACGGCGCACTTTCCGGCCGGCGAACGACAGTATGTCGCGGGGGATGCCGTGTCGTTCTTCCCGTGGTAGCGGCCGATTGAGTCGCAGCGTCACCTCTCCGGGGCCGGTCGCTCCGAAGAAAATGAGGCTGCCTCGGACGGCTTGTTTCCCCTATCGAGACCCCGGTTTCACGGACGAAGCCGCCATGCCGACGACGACAATGGAACCTGTCTCCACTCCCACCCCATCCCCTGCTCCGAAGCCGAGTTCGGGAATCCCCCACCGCCCGAAGCGGACCGATCCCGATATCTCGGTCGCCGAGATCATCTCGCGGGCTCGCGCGGTCGCTCCGAGCTCCGTCGGGCCCCTCTGGATGGCCGTCGCCTCCGGCGTCGCCCTCTGGACCTGCTTTCCGCCGATCGACTGCGGCCCGCTGGCGTGGGTGGCGCTCGTTCCGCTGCTCCTCGTCGTCCGGATGCCCCGGCCGACCCGGAAGATGTATCTCTACACCGCCCTCGGTGGCTGGCTGTTCGCCCTGATGACCCTCCAGTGGATGCGGCTGGGGGATCCCTCGATGTACCTCGCCTGGGGGGCGCTCGCCTTCTACGTCGGGCTCTACTTCCCGGTGTTCGTCGGCCTGACGCGGGTGGCGGTCCACCGGGCGGGGATGCCGCTCGTCGTCTCCGCGCCGCTGGTGTGGGTCGGCCTTGAGTTCGTCCGGGCGTATGTCATGACCGGGTTCTCGTGGTACTACCTCGGCCACAGCCAGTACCGCTGGACCGGGCTGCTCCAGATCAGCGACCTCGTCGGAGCCTATGGCGTCAGCTTCCTCGTCATGATGGGGAACGCCTGCATCGCCGAACTGATTCCGGCCGGCGTGTTCCAGAAGGTCCGGCTCCTGCCGCAGGCTTCCACCGTGGAAACGGTCCTGCTCAATCAGCCTCTCCGCCGCCGGTCGATCGTCGTGACGGCGACCGTCCTGTCGCTCGTGGCGACGCTCGTCTACGGCTCGTGGCGGCGGTCGCAGGCGGACTTCCAGCCCGGCCCGCGGGTCGGCCTCGTTCAGGGGAATTTCCCTTCGTCCGTGAAGCACGACGATGACCAGACCGTGAAGATCTGGCGGACGCATCAGGCGCTCACCGGACTGGCGACCCGCCACCAGGCGGAAGTGATCGTCTGGCCGGAATCGATGTTCCGCTGGCCCTACCCGATCGTCGATCCGACGATGGCGGATGAGGAGCTGCGGGCTCTGCATCCGGACCTGACCGAAGAGTTCTGGAAGAACGGCAAGGCGGAGGAGAGCCTCGTCGACATGACCGAGGGGAGCCGGGCCGGGATGATCATCGGCGCCGACACGATGATCGGCGACAAGGCCGGGATGCGGGTCTACAACTCCGCCCTGTTCTTCGAGCCGACCCGCAAACTCGTCGGCCGGTACGACAAGCTCCACCGCGTTCCCTTCGGCGAGTACGTCCCCCTCAAAGAGATTTTCCCGTTCCTCGCCGAGCTGACTCCGGCCGCGGGAGGTGTGGGTCTTTCGGCGGGTGAGAGCGTCCACGTCTTCCAGCATGGCGACCACCGGCTCGTCCCGCTGATCTGCTTTGAGGATACCGTTCCGCACCTCGTCCGGAGCGCCGTGGCGGCAACGCGCGACCCCTCGGGCAAGGACATCGACTGCCTCGTCAACCTGACAAACGACGGCTGGTTCCACGGCTCGAGCGAGCTCGACCAGCACCTGATCACGGCGTCGTTCCGCTGCATCGAGACTCGCGTCCCGATGGTGCGGGCGGTCAACACGGGGATCTCCGCCTTCATCGACGGCGACGGCGTCGTCCGCGAGCCGAGCCTGTTCCTCGACTTCGACGCGCTCATGAAGCGGCCCGCCGGTTCGGGAAAGATCGATCCGACCGCCGCGATCCCGACCCGGGCCGATGCCCGGACCTCGATGCGGGATCCCAAGACCGGGGCGTACTACAAGCAGCTCAACGCGGTCCTCGTGAGCGAGATTCCGCTCGACAGCCGGACGAGCCTCTACGTCCGCTGGGGGGACTGGTTCGCCGCCGGATGCCTCGCGTTTACGACCGGGATGCTCGGGCTGGGGCTGCTCGGAGGCCGCCGGCCGCGGCCGAGTACGGAACCGGCTCCCACAGTTTGATGGGGGACGTCCCCAAGCGAGGTCTCTCATGTGGTCCCGGCTCGCCGTTTCGCTGGTCGCCGTCGCGGCTCTGGTGATCGCCGGCTGCGAACTGCTGACGGGTGTTTCGTCGACTTCGCTCTTTCGTCCACGTTCTCCGGAGACATCCTGGGAGAAGCGGATGAAGGAGCACCACGTGATTTCCTATCGAGATCCGGTGCTTGCGGTCTCTGATCCGATTCCGACACTGGTGGCTCGCCGGGTCGAGCCGAAGCATCCGGAGAAGTTCACAAGTCGCCCGGGAGGGTATGAGCTTGTCGCAGACCGACCCATCGAGAGCGACGATCCTGTTTCGGATGAAGAACAACTGGCCGTCAGCCTGAGGTGGCTTGAGGAGGAGTTCGGGATTCCCCCCGAAGTGGAACTGCATCGCGGCCTGACCAAGTCCTTCTCCGGAGTGAATCCGAACGAGGTCATGCTGTACGGAACGTATCAGGGCCTTAACGTTCCGGTCCGGGCCAATATCTATCTGAGGCGGGATCGAGTCGTGATGGCCGTAGTGGGGCTCTACTCGCTTTCCGAGGTGTCGGGCTCGGCTCGCCCTGTCGTTGGGGACGTTGCCGCGCGGGAGGCCCTTGAGACGTGGCTGCGGGACCACGAGAACCACTCCCGGAGAAATGCGTCCAAGCGAGTCTGGCCCGTTCACTACTGTTCTCTCGAGTTCGGTCGGCCCTCCACGGTGCCGGACAGTGGCGAAGATCTCTGGATTCCCGTGTGGAGCTGTGATTCGCAGAACGCCTTTCGCGTCGATGGGTATGAGGGAACTCCCTTCCGAGCCCGTCATTCCGACGAATGAGCGGGTCACGTCCTTCGGCAAGGAGCGGCAAGACGCTTTACTCGCCTTGGCACACAGGCATCAGATGAACGCTCCACTTTTGTGGTGACTCCCGATCGGAAATCGATCCTCCTCCGCTATGGTTCACGGCATCGCCCCGCCTCGATAACCGAAGAGGCGATCCTGAAGAGTTCCCTGATCGCGGCGGAAGCATGCGAAACCCCTTGAAGGCCCCCACGATCGCCGCGGCTCTGATGGCGACCGAAGGACCTTCGGTTCCTGACGAGGAGTTCTTTTCGTATCTGCGGCTGCCGAACGGGACGTTCAAGACGACTCAAGCCCGGCGGATGGAGGACGTCAATGACCGGGTGGCCGCCCTCTTGCGGGCTGGCGCTCCGGCGCTGGGCGAATACCGAATCCTCGATGCCGCTACCTCCTCCGGGACCGCCGCGGTCGAGTTCTCGGAGTCGCTCTCCCGGGGCGGTGTGCCGCATCGGATGTGGGCCAGCGACCAGACCGCTCTGGTCCGGCGTCTCCGGTCGGGGCCGTTCGACATCCTCGCCACGTCCGAGGGGCATCTCCTCCAGGCTGACCTCGGTCCCCTTGCCTTTCCGAACACCCCCCCAAGCCGGCTGTCGGGGCTGGTCCTGGGGGCTGCCCGGCGACGGTGGGACCGTGCGATTCAGTCGGGACAGCAGCCCGCGCCGATCCCCCTGCTCTCCCGGGTCGCCCGGCAATCCCGGGTCCGGTTCTCGAACGGCGACGTCTGGGGAGAACTGTTCGAGGAGCAGCCGGGTGAGCGATTCGATGTCATCCGGGTCGCGAACCTGCTCCAGCCCGCCTATTTCCCGGAGGACCGCCTCCGGCAGGCCCTGGTGAACATCCGCCGGTTCCTGCTGCCCGGGGGGCTCCTGGTGCTGGTCCGGTCGAGCGAGTCGATCAACCGGTACGGACTGTTTCGTCTGGACGAAAACCGCTTCCGGCTGCTAGAGGAGTCGGCGGAAACGCTCGAAATCCGGGACCTCGTACTGAATGTCGGGCCGGAGGCCTGAGCGGCCACCGCGGCGGCGATCCAGGGCGGGGCCGCCGGCCGGCGACGAAAGGCGATTTGCGCAAGGGAATGCGGAACACCCCACGACCGCTGTTTGCGGACGACCACCCCTCCCCCACGGGGGACGAGTGGTCGCTCGACGCTGCGCCGACCGCTCGCCTAACGGTCCTGTTCTTCCTCTTCGCGACGGCGTTCGCGGTCATCGTTGGCCGGGTTGCCTGGCTGCAGCTCGTCGCCGCGGACCGGTTCCTGGCGGTGTGGGATCAGCCGGTGGAAACCCTCGAGCCGATTCCCGCCCGCGACGGGCGGATCCTGTCGGCGGACGGGCAGGTGCTCGCCTTCGACTCGCCGCGGTTCGACCTGCTGGTTCACTATCGCTGGCTGGAAGAGCCCGCGGATGACGCCTGGTTGACGGCGATGGCCCGCGAAGGACTCTCGCGACAGGAGCGGCGGCAGAAGAGCAAGGTCGTCGCCGCCAAGGAGGGGGTCCTCCGCCAGCGGGTTCAGCTCTGGCAGGCGATCGCCGATGCGACCCACCGTCCGGGCGAGGAGCTGACTCGGCAGCGGAGCGAGATCCAGACCCGGATCCAGAGAATGCTGGCTGCCGTCGAACGCCAACGGGCGGAGCGGCAACAGACCGACGCGACGACCCATGCCGCCGCCGAACGACCGGGACTCGCGGGGGTGTGGGACCGCGTGACACGCGAGCTGACGACCCCTCCCCGGCGAGAGCGCCGCGATCCGCTCGTGATCAAGGAGCAGCAGGAGTACCACGTCGTCATCCGCGACATCCCTCTCGAGGCGGTCGCGGCGATCGAGTCGTTTCCCTCTCGCTTTCCTGGCGTCGAGACGCGGGTCGCGACCGACCGGGTCTATCCGCATGGGGACTTCGCGGCGCACGTCATCGGCCATAGGCAGCCGCTCACCCCCGATGAGGTCATCGTCCGGGCCGAGCGATTCCCGGCCGGGGATCCGCTCGACTACCGCGCCGAGGACCGGGTCGGCCGATCCGGGATCGAGCAGGTCTACGAATCGGTTCTGCGGGGCCGCCGCGGAGAACGCCGCATCACCAAGAACCGCCGCGACGAGATCCTGTCGTCGGTCGTCGTCCGTCCCCCTCGCGACGGGCAGGACGTCACACTCACGTTCGATCTCCCCGCGCAGCGGCGGGCTGAGCAACTGCTCGACGCCTCGCTGGCGGGGCTCGCGGCAACGCCGATGAACGGCGACGAGGCGGTCCGCGACGGGAGCGGGGCCACGGCGGCGCCAGTCGGAGGCTGCATCGTCGCGATCGATGTCCGGACCGGAGCGATCCTGACCGCCGCTGCCGCACCACGGTTCGATCTGCAGAGCATCAGCCATCCCGACCGGGAGACCTGGAAACGTCTCGCCCAGGACCCGCGCCGCCCCTTCTTTCCGCGAGTCACGCAGGGAGCGGTCCCTCCCGGATCGGTGTTCAAGATCGTCACGGCGATCGCCGGCCTGCAGGAAGGGGCGATCGATCCCGACACGCCGTTCCTCTGCCGCGGGTACCTCAATCGTCCTGATCGGGACCGCTGTTCACTGTTCCGTCACACGGGACAAGGGCATGGCGAGATGACGCTGCAGGATGCCCTCTGCCAGTCGTGTAATGTCTACTTCTTCGACGCCGCCGAGCGGATTGCTCCCGAGTCGCTCGAAGACTGGGCCCGCCGGTTCGGGTTCGGTCAGCGGACCGGCATCGACCTCCCCGGCGAGCGGGCCGGAACCGTTCCGTCGCCACGCCGCAAACCGAAGCATGAAGAAGATCGCTGGTTCCCGGGAATGACACGGCAGCTGGCAGTGGGGCAATCGACTCTGGCCGCCACGCCGCTGCAGGTCGCCCGGTTCATGGCGGCGGTCGCCAATGGGGGAGAACTCGTCCAGCCTCACGTCGCCCAGGAACAAGTGACGTTCGACCCTGTGGGCCCCACTGCGACGGGAATCGAGCTGGTCGAGTTTTCCCAGGCGGCGCCCCGGCCGAACCCTCGAGTCGAAGGCCTGATGCCGGGGACGCTCGAGCGGATCCGCGAAGCCCTGGTGTCGGTCGTCGAGTCACCGCAGGGGACTGGACGTCTCGTTCACATCGACGGGCTGGCGATCGCCGGAAAGACCGGGACCGCGGAGAACGGTGGGGGCCGTCCGGACCATGCGTGGTTCGCCGGGTATGCGCCGGCCGACCGGCCGCGGGTTGCCTTCGTCGTCTTCCTGGAACAGGGGGGCTCGGGGGGACAGGCGGCTGGCCCGATCGCCCGGGAGTTCGTCCGGACTCTGATTGTTTCGGGGCAGCTTCGCTGAGCGGATCTTGCGGGCTGGTGGAGCTCGGCCGGAATCGACGTGGGATGTCACCGCTTTCGTCCCACGTCCGCAGCACGTTCCGCGTAGGAGAGTCGGCGGCTTCGTGAAACCGGAGGCCGCTCTCTTCTCTCTTCCTTTCCATGATTCGATGACCGCAGACGCGGCGATTGAGTAGCGCGGATCGCGGTCAGACCAGGCCGATCGATCGGCGACGTCCATTTCCCGCAGGTTTCTGGAGGCGATCCCATGCCGTCCGATACCCCTCCCGTCCCTTCGTCCCACACCCCTCAGCCACCGGCTGCTCCGCCCCCTGCTCTGCCACCCGCGGCCTCTCCCGACCCGGCTCCTGGCGGAGGTCCGACCCCGCCGGGATTCTGGCGATGGGTCTACAATCACAATCCGTTTTACGTCATCAGTACGCTCCTGATGCTGTACGCGGTCCGGGCGGCCTATGGGGTGATGGCGATCGGTGAGATCGACTCCTGGTCGCTGCTGGGGGTGATGGGGGGCTACACGCTGCTGCTGGCGGCAATCGGAGTCCTGATCGTCCGCTGGGGACGGGTCTGGGAGGACGCCCGGTCGATCGTGCTCCTGCTGCTGCTCCTGTTCCTCGCCGTCTCTGTCAGTGCGGACGATCTGTTCACGCAGGAGAGAACTGCCCCGATCGGCATCCGGATCCTTCTCGCGGGATACCTCTTCTCGGCCGTGGTGACGGAGACGGTCCTGATCGGGACGCGGCTGCATCTCCCGTGGGTGTACCGCATCCCGCTCCATCTCTTCCTGGCTCTCTTCTTCGCCGCTCCTTATGCCGCCTCTCCCGAGATTCAGGGATGGCTCGCGAATGAGCTCAACTGGGTTGTGTTCCTCTTCCCGATCGTCGGCGGGGCTCTGTTCCTGACGCTGCTGCCGGCGGTCCGAAGCGGTCCGGCTCTCGTGGCGAGGAATGGGACGCCGTGGCGGTGGCCCCTCTATCCGTGGAGCGCGTTCGCGATGCTCTCGTTCGCGGTCGCCTTCCGCTCGTATGTCTTCGCCCTGACGTTCAGTCAGACCGGCAAGATCTGGATCGAGTTTCCGTCATCCGGCCCGCGGATGGACCGGAGCGTCCATGCCATCGCCCTCGATACGATCTGGGGCCCGTACTTCCTCGTCCCGCTGCTGCTGGCGACCCTGCTCTTGATGTTCGAGGCGTCCCGAGTCACCGGGAACCATCGGCTCACGCGGCGGACGCTCTGGTGGAGCGGGCTGCTGATCCCCCTGTCGATCGTGCCGACCGGGGGACCGGTCTATGCCGAGTTCTTTCAGCTCGTCACCACGACGATCGGCTCTCCCCTCTGGCTGACGACCTGCCTTGTCTCCCTGTTCCTGGGATACGCGTGGCTTCGTGGTGTGGCGTCGGCCCAGGTGGGAGCGATCGGAACACTCGCTCTCCTGTCGGTCGTCCGCCCGAGTACGACTAGCTTCGCGACGCTTGTGGCACCGGAACCGTGGATGCTGCTGGTTCTTCTTATCGCACTGGCGATCTGGGCGTGGCGGCGGGGATCGACGGTCCTTGGCTTCGTGGCCTGTGTGCTGGCGGCCTACCTGCTGGTCGGCGTTCTGCCGGAGTCGCTCTCCGCCCGGGCGCGGCTTGTGATCGGCTTCCATGTTCTATGGGGCGGAATCGTGGCGCTCGGCCTGACTGGCCGGGACGAGTTCGCGGGATTCCTCCGGATCTTCGGCGCGGCCCTCTTCCCTGCGGCGGCGTTTGCGATCGTAGGGGCGATCCGGGCCGACCTCGTGCCGCTGGTGGTCCGTCTGGCCTATGCGGTGTTGTTGACGCTGATTGCCTTCGAGATTGCCCGGCGATGGCGGCTGATGTCGTACGCTTGGGCCGGTGGCGGCGTCGCGCTGACGCTCCTCTACCTCCTGCTCGCGCGGGCTTACTGGCAGGTCGTGGCGCTTTATGGGGCGCAGTCAGCGACCGCGATCGTGTGGAGCCTGGGAGCGCTCCTTACGGGGACGCTCATCAGCACACACAAGGCGGGTTGGTTCCACCGGAAGGTGGCGGCGGTCCCCGCGACTCAGCCCGATTCCCCATTCTCGGAGTGAGCGATGTGGCGACTCGTTGACCATTACAGCTGGCGGATCGTCATGCCGCCGTCGATCTTCAGGACCTGGCCTGTGGCGTACGGAAGGTCTCCCCGGACCAGCATCGCTACGACGCGGCCGACGTCGTCGGTCTCGCCCCAGCGGCGGTCGAGCGTGAGCCCCTCGGCGATGAGGTGGTCGTACTTCTCGGTGACGCCGGCGGTCATGTCGCTGCGGATGACGCCGGGGCGGACTTCGTAGACGTCGATTCCGAACTCGGCGAGCCGGGCGGCCCAGAGCTTGGTCGACATGGCGAGGGCGGCTTTGCTGAGGCAGTAGTCGCCGCGGTTGACCGAGACGAACTCGGCCGAGATCGACGTAACGTTGATGACGTAACCGCGCTGTTGTGGCTCCGTTTTTCGCTGTTCGATCATCTGCCGGGCGCAGAGCTGGGTGAGGAAGAAGGCCCCTTTGAGGTTGACCGCCATCACGCGGTCGAAGTTGTCTTCGGTGGCTTCGAGGATGTCTTTGCGGCCGGGGGAGGTGATGCCGGCGTTGTTGACGAGGGCGTCGACGCGCCCGTGGAGGCGGATCGTTTCCGCGACGAGCCGTTCGCGGTCGGGGCCGATGCCGATGTCGCCGGAGATGTAGTCCACCTGGCGGCCGCGTTCGCGGAGTGCGGTGAGTGTCTCTGCGACGTCGTCCACGGGGCGGACGCCGTTGAGGACGAGTGAAAAACCTTCGGCGGCGAGGCGGTGTGCGATACCGAGTCCGATGCCTCGGGCTCCGCCGGTGATGAGTGCAACGCGATTCATGCGGGGACTGTGATTTGCGGCCGTGGCAGCGTCAACGCCAGCGTCCCGCTGGACCGGCGGTGGGTGGCTCGGCCCTGTCCATGCCGGCGCGACGTGGCCTGCTCAATCCCATCGTGCAACGGCCACCCGGGTCCAGCGCGCTGCTGGCCTCGCCGGAGGCGCTTCTGTTGTGGAACTGTCGAACTGAGCGGGTGTTCGATCGCGGACGGGCGTCAAGGACTCCCCTCTCCATCACGTCCGCATTGCACTCCCCACGATGAGGGGAATGGGGGCCTCAGCGCCGGATTCCAAAGAGGACGCCGATTGTTCGCCATGGTTCCACGAGGGAAGCGCCTCCGATGGGGCCAGCGTCCCGCTGGACCGGGGTTCTGACTAGTTGAGATCGAGCGGCACGAGCGCCTTCTCTGGCGGCTTCCGCTCACGGATCACCGCCGGAGCCGAGGCCGTCATGTGATTCCGGCCCCGATAAACGCCGAAGTCATTGAAGAACAGCTTCTTCGCAATCCAGTACGCCCAGCTCTTCTCCGGAATCGCCTGCTCCGGGTTGTACTGCGACGTCCGGATCTCCATCGCCTCCAACTCTCGCTGAGCCGTCCCCCGCACCGTCCCATCCTTCGCCCCATGCTTCACCACGAGATCGCGAAGCAGATCGGGACGCTCGAGGACAATGCACCCGCGAGTGGTGTCGCGGGCGAGTTCTCGAAAATCCTTCAGGAACGGCGAGTCGAGCCGCTCCGCCAGCGGCTTCTCCGTGTCATGGATCGAATCCGTCACGAATTGCACGATCGGACAGGGCTCGATCCCCCCCCACGGATTGATGTGGTGTGTGATCCCGGTCGCCGCGGGACAGAGCGCCTCACCGGCATGATCGAAGTAAGCGTCGACGATGATGATCGGCTTCTTCGCGCGGGTCTCGACGACGAACTTGCGGATGCGAAGCTGTTCCTCGGGGGAGAGGCACATGTCCGCACAGGCATCGGGCCCCATGGGCCGGTAGACGTGGAACCAGGTGTAGAACACCCCCATCTCGATCAGCCGGTCGACCCACTTGTCAGTGACGAGGTCGTCGATGTTCGTCTTGCAGACGCTGGTGCAGACACCCGTGAAGACCTTGTTGTTGAGGCAGTTCTGGATCCCCTGCATCGTCTTGGAGAGGACATCCTTCCGGCCGCGGCGCTCGTCGCTGACGATCTCGGAGCCTTCGACGCTGATCAGCGGGGTGATGTTCCCGAGCCGGCGGATTTCCTTGGCGACTTCATCGGTGATGAAGTGCCCGTTCGTGAAGATCTGAAAGTAGCAGTCGGGGTGCTCCGCGAGGATCTCGAGGAGTTTGGGGTGCATGAACGGCTCGCCGCCGACGATTCCGAAGAAGACGTTCCCTTCCGCCTTGGCTTCGTTGATCAGCTTGTGCATCGCCGGGGCGTCGATGATCTGCTGTTTGGCGGCGACGTCGACCCAGCATCCCTGGCAGCGGAGGTTGCAGGAGTTGATGACGGAGATGTAGAGGAACGGGGGGAAGACCTGTCCCCGCTTGAGGCGTCGTTTGAACTTGTGGACGGATAGAGAGGCTTTGACTCCCATGTTCCACGCCAGCTTCCAGAGCAAACGCTTGTCGGTTTCGAGCAGGATTCGCTTGGCGAGACGCAGGTACATGGAACCGTCACGGACGTAGGGAAACGACGCAGGCGGGAGGGCGGATTGCATTCTACAGGGTTGCCGATCCGCGGTGCCATGTTGGCAGGCTGACGACCCCGGTCCAGCGGGACGCTGGCCCCGCCGGAGGCGCTCACCTCGCGGGACCACGGCAAACATTGAGCGTACCCTTGGGAAACGGGTGTTGAGGACTCCCCTCTCCTCATCGCGGGGAATGCAGTGTGGGCGTGTTGGAGAGAGGAGCCCTTCCATGTCCGACTGCGATGAAACGCCCGTTGTATTCCAAGGTTCCACAACGGAAGCGCCTCCGGCGGGGCCAGCAGCGTGCTGGACCCGGGTGGCCGTGGGGGCGATGGGATTGAGCGAGCGACGTCGCGCCGGCCCGGGCGTGGTTTGAGCAGACTTGCCGCCCTGCCCCCATTTTTCTCGCAGTCCCGTTTCTTGAATGCGAAACTCGCGGAACTCTCCCCCTAAGAACCGCGTCTCTTCACCCGTCATCTCACGGAACGAACACGGGAGGCCGCCATGAAACGCGTCGCCGGGGTGCTGGCCGTCTTGTTCCTGCTCTGCTGCCAGGGAATTTCCTGGGGACAGGGCATTCTGATCTACGTTCCGGACGAGCATCCGATCCGTCTCCCGCGGCCCCGTCCCGTCCCGACCCCGCAGGTGGAGACGAGCTACCGCGTCAAAGAGGTCGAGGTCCAGGCTCGGATCGTCGATCAGGCGGCCCGCGTCCAGGTCTCTCAGACCTTTCACAATACCGGCTCACGGCAGATCGAAGCCCAGTTCGTCTTCCCGATCCCGTATGAAGCCGCGATCGATTCGCTCACACTCCTGGTCGACGGAAAGGAACTCCCCGGCAAGCTCATGCCGGCCAGTGAGGCCAAAGCCCGCTATGAGGCGATCGTCCGTTCCAGCAAAGACCCCGCCCTGCTCCAGTGGATCGGTAATGGTCTGTTCCAGACCAACGTCTTCCCGATTCCGCCGGGCGCCGAACGGAAAGTCACGCTCACCTACAACCAACTCCTCCGCCGCGAGAAGAACCTCACCGACTTCCTCTTTCCCCTCAGCACCGCCCGCTACACCTCGCAGCCGGTCGAGAAAGTCTCCGTCGCGATCGCTCTCGAGTCGGCCACCCCGATCAAGAGCATCTACAGCCCGACACACGGGATCGACCTGCAGCGGTCGGACGACAAGCATGCCCGCGTCACCTACACCCGCTCGAACGAAGTGCCGACCGCGGATTTCCGGCTGCTCTACGACGTCCAGGCCGGCCAGTTCGGAGCCTCGGTCGTCTCCTACCGGCCCAGCGACGAGGACGGCTATTTCCTGCTCCTCGCGAGTCCGGAGTTCGGCGACCAGGCCGAACGGATCGCCAAGACGGTCGTGTTTGTCGTCGACAAGTCCGGGAGCATGACGGGCAAGAAGATCGAACAGGCCAGGAACGCTCTCAAGTTCGTGCTGAACAACCTGCACGAAGGAGACCTGTTCAACATTGTCGCCTACGACTCCGGCGTTGAAACGTTCCGCCCCGAACTGGAACGGTACACGGACGAGAACCGCAAGGCGGCGGTCGGCTACGTGGAGAATCTCTATGCCGGCGGCGGGACGAACATCCACGGGGCCACAACGACGGCGTTGTCGATGCTCAAGGACGACACTCGGCCGAGCTACATCATCTTCCTGACCGACGGCCTGCCGACAGTCGGTGAGCAGAACGAGTCGAAACTCGTCGCCGCGACGAAGGACGCCAACAAGGTCCACGCCCGGATGCTGAACTTCGGCGTCGGCTACGACGTCAACAGCCGGCTCCTCGACCGGCTCTCCCGCGAGAACTTCGGGGCAAGCGAATACGTCCGCCCCGACGAAGACATCGAGGCTCACGTCAGCCGGGTCTACGGCCGGATCTCGGCCCCAGTTCTCACGAACGTCGAGATCGGCTTCGAGTTCGACCAGGCGAAGATCGAAGATGGGGGACCGATCAACCGGATGTACCCTCGTAAGGTGTTCGACGTCTTCGCGGGGGAACAGGTGGTGATCGTCGGTCGCTACAAGAAATCCGGGGCCGCCAAGATCGTCATCAAGGGGAAGGTCGGGAAGGAATCCAAGTCGTTCGATTTTCCGGCGACCTTCGCCGAGAAGAACGCGAACGCGACGTTCGCGTTCGTCGAAAAGCTCTGGGCGATGCGGCGGATCGGAGAGATCATCGACGACATCGATCTGCACGGAAAGAACGACGAACTGGTCAAGGAGCTCGTCTCCCTTTCGACGAAGCACGGGATCCTGACCCCCTACACCTCCTTCCTGGCGGATGAGACCGTCCGGCCGGGCGAACTGGCGGCGACGACCTCCAACGCCTCACTGGCCCGGGACAGTTTCAAGAAGCTCGAGCAGGCGGAAGGGAAAGAAGGGGTCGCGCAGCGGGCCGCGAAATCCGCCCTTCAGAATGCCGGTGGATATGGAGGAAGCTTGGGAGGGGCCCGAAAGCCGGGCGGCGAGGCCGCCCCGGCGCCGGCCGCCTCCGCCGGCGTCACGACCGCCCCGTCGTACGTGGATGAAAAGACTGACCGGATCGTCACGACGGATCTCGTGCGGCAATCGGGTCAGAACACGCTCTACCGTCGTGGAAAACTCCTGATGACTCCGAAGACGGCTGACCTCGATGTCGCCAAGGACAAGGCGAAGATTCAGGAGGTGGCCCGCTACACGGACGCCTACTTCGAGCTCGTCCGGGCGAACTCGGCGGCGGAGAACGAACTGCTCAGCAATCAGCTCGACGACGAGGAACTCCTCGTCGAGCTGCGAGGTCAGGTCTACTGGATCAAGTAACTGGCGGGCTCGGCGTGGTGCCGATGCGTCCAACAGCGTCGCGACTCTCTCGGTCAGGGCCACCGGGAGAGTCGCGATCTCTTCTCGGGCGATCGAACGAGATCTGCCGGAAGCAGTGGACCAGCTGAGCGAACCTTGGCGCCCCGGCAACTATCGGATCTGCCGGATGTCCGAGCCCGATCCGCTTTCCGGCCGCCGTCCCGCCTGCTGCAGGACATCGAGGCTCGGCTTCAGCCGGCCATCGGCACGGACGAGCCCCGCGTGCGGGAACCGGTGCGGCTTGGCGTCCGAGAGATGGCTCACGTAAACGCCGCTCACCACCGGCTTCGCAGCCAGCATCGGCAGCACGGACTCGAGCCATTCCGCCTGGGCCGCTTCCGACCACGAGGCCTTCCAGACACCCGATTCCACGGGGATCTCGGCCGAGGCCTGCGGATCGGGGCCCGAGTTCGACGGGCAGGCGAGGATCACGTGGATCTGGATGCCGAGCAGGCTCCACATGTCGACGAGCCGCGAAATCGCGAGCCGATCGCGGGAGAGCGATCCCCTCCCCTTGTAGCCCGCTGCGATCTCCAGCGTGACTCCCGTGAGCCCCAGGTTCGAGCGGATCAGGGCGTCGACGAACTGGAACGCCGTCAACCGGTGCTGCCCGCGCGCCTGGTATTCCCCCCAGGGCTGGGCCACACGGACGAAGAACTGCGAGTCGCTGTCGCGGCGGTAGGCGGTCTCGAGCGTCCGGGCCACGAGGGCGAGCCGGTTCTCCTCGGTCAGACCGAGCGCCCCGCCGAGGTTCCCGCAGGCGGAGACTTCCCACATCCGGATCCGCCCGTGATACCGCCCGACCGCGGTCTCGACGTAGTCACAGACGAAGCTCGGCAGGTTCAGCGTGTCGTTGGCCCACGGGGTGAGCCAGTCCGGCAACCCGCCGGGAGAGAGATCGATCAGGGGGCCGCCGACAATCACCATCCGGTTGTCGAGGCAGTGCTGAACGAGGGCGTCCGCTTCTTCCCAGCGGCAGTCCCCTTCGTTCGGTTCGATGCGGGTCCACTCGATCGGGACGATAGCGGAGGTGATCGACCGTGCCAGCGAGTCCTTGAGCGGCGGGGCGAGGATCGATTCGTCGAGCGTGCAGCCGACCAGCGACGGCGGATGATGATGCGAGGCCCGCATGCTGGCAGTTCGCTGGACGACATACGCGTCCATCAGGATGTCTGCAGCGGCGCAGGCGAACTTGAGCCCCTCCGCCGCGGTCAGCGACGCCTCGCGGGGGCGATCCTGCCGCTGACTGGCGAGGGCAAATCGCTGGAACGCTTCCCGCGCCAGGCTGCGAAAACGGTCCGGGATTGCCATCCGGACCTGCTCCCAGGCGGAGGCCTGATCCCGCAGTTCCGAGAGTTTTCCCCGCAGCAGTTCCAGGGCGAGGACATAGGGAACTTCCCGTTCAGGGAGGGAAGCCGTCGTCAGGACCGGTCGGCCGAACCCTTCGACCGGGAACGGGACATGGACCTTGCCGCTCTCGGAGCTCTGGCGGCGGAACAGCGCGACTCCGTCTTCGCTTTCGACCCGGGTCGTGTAGACCCGTCCATCGACCCCCGTGATGTACCCCTGCCGCATCTCGGGGACGCGGTCCAGGAGCTCCGGCGGATCGACGACGAATCGCATGACCCCCATGGTCGTGCTGCAAACCTTTCCGTAACGTCACGAGCGACGGGGCTCGATGGGATGTGGGCCTGTGTCGGCGGTTTGGAGTCTATCCCGGCGGCATTTCTCATTCAACGTGGCTCGTCGCCAGCCTTTACGGCCGAGCCATCCGGGTTGGCCCGCAGGGCCGTGAGACGGTCGCAGACGTACTCGACCGATCCCCGCTGCTCGAGGAACCCGGCCAGGGCCGCCACCGCCCGCGGATCGGCCACCGCCCCCAAGAGCGGCTGCAGGGCGTGCAGGGCCTGCGCCCCCACGTAGTTCATCGGTCGGGACATCTCGAGCAGGACGATCGCCGGATCGGCCATTCCCCGGGCGATGAGGGCCAGGCAAACCCGGTCGACCAGCACCCGGGCGTCGTCCGTGACGACGAGTTCCGACCGCTTGGGGACGGCGAAGGCATGCCGGAGTTTCTCCCGCCAATCGACCACGCTATGCCTCCTCGGCGAGCCAGCGGGCTGCCTCTTTGGCGTGGTACGTCAGGATCAGGTCCGCCCCGGCCCGTTTGATGCTGGTCAGGATCTCAAGTGAAATCCTGCGCTCGTCGACCCAACCGTTGGCAGCGGCCGCCTTGACCATCGCGAACTCGCCGCTGACGTTGTACGCGGCGAGCGGGATTTCAGGATGCGCCTGCTTCACGCGGCGGATGATGTCGAGATAGCTGAGGGCCGGCTTCACCATCAGCAGGTCCGCCCCCTCGGCGACGTCGAGGGCGACTTCCCGCAGTGCCTCCGCTCCATTGGCGGGGTCCATCTGATAAGTCCGCCGGTCGCCGAACTGCGGCGTGCTCTCCGCCGCTTCGCGGAACGGGCCGTAGAATGCCGAGGCGTACTTGGCGGCGTAGCTCATGATCGGGATGTGAACGAACCCCGCTTCGTCGAGTCCCGTCCGGAGAGCCTGGATCATTCCGTCCATCATCCCACTCGGGGCGATCATGTGGGCTCCCGCCCGCGCGTGACTCACCGCCTGCTTCACGAGGTTCGGCAGCGTCGCGTCGTTGTCGACATCGAGCGAACCGGGATTTGCGCCGGGATGGTCATGCAGGACGCCGCAGTGACCGTGGTCGGTGAACTCGCAGAAACAGACGTCGGTGATGACGAGGAGTTCCGGCGCGGCTTCGCGGATCGTCTGGATCGCCTGCTGGACGACGCCGTCCTTCTGCCAGGACGAACTGCCGGTTGCGTCCTTGGTGTCAGGGATCCCGAACAGGATCACCGAGGGAATCCCCAAGCTGGCGATCTCGCGGGCCTCGGCGGCGAGCAGGTCGACCGTCATCTGCGCGTGGCCGGGCATCGAGCTGATCGGAATCCGGGTCCCCTTCCCCGCCCGGACGAACAGGGGAAGGATGAAGTCGTCCGGCGCGAGATGCGTCTCGCGGACCATGTCCCGCAGCCGGGGATGGTTGCGGAGACGGCGGAGGCGGGTCTGGGGAAACATGGATCGCCGGAATTCCAGTGCGGACGGAGGATTTCGATGCGAACCTGCGCGGCATCGCCACGGGTCATCCAACCATCATAGACCGCCGGGCGGGACGGGGAAGTTCCGCGCCGCGGCCCCGGTTCGATTCCGGGTTTTCCATCTCTCCCCGGCTTCCCTCAGGAGACGTCATGCCTCTCGTAATCCGATCTGAAACCCCGGGCGATGCTGCGGCGATCCAGGCCGTTCATGAGGCCTGCTTCCCGGGGCCACTGGAGGCCAGACTGGTCGAGGCATTGCGGGGGGCCGGAAAACTCTCGATTTCCCTCGTTGGATGTGTCGAGGGACAGGTCGTCGGACATGTCGCGTTCAGCCCGGTCGTCGCCGGGGAGACGATGGGGCTCGGCCTGGCGCCGGTTGGCGTACTCGAAGCGTTCCGGCGTCAGGGAATCGCGCAGCGGCTCATCGAGGACGGGCTCTCGCGGGCCCGGCAGCTTCCATTCGGATACTCGGTCGTTCTCGGGGATCCGCGGTATTACGGCCGGTTCGGATTCGAACCCGCGTCGCGATATGGCCTGGTCGACGAGTACGGCGGGGGGGATGCGTTTCAGGTGCTCGCAACGCAGCCCAACGGAATTCCGCGGAACGCGGGGCTTGTCCGGTACGCAACGGAGTTCGGGATCTTTCTGGACTCCTGAGAGACGGAGTGCCATTCTCTTCTTCAGGGCCCGGCTCATCGCGGCTCCGTGTCTGCAGAGGCCGTTTCTCACCGTTGCTTCAGGAGCCTGCTCCATGAATCCTCCGGCCAATCCGAGTTACGCCCAGTGGATCCTGACAGGAGGAGGGACCTATGGAACGGCGATCTTTGTCGTCGGAGGGCTGGTGACGGTGTGGGGGCTCGTGAATCTGGCCGGGACTCGAAACCGGACAATCGTCCTGGCACAGCTGGCGGCCTCACTCGTTCCGGTCCTCATCGTCTTTCTGGCGGCCCGGCCGATACTCGGGGCTCTGGGAGTCGTGACCAAGGCGACGGCGTTTGTTCCCCCTCCCGGATTCATGGAGGACATGGCGGGCCTCGCCCTGCGGAGTATTTCGGGCCCGCTGGCCACGGTCATCCCGGCAATTCTCGGCCTCATTCAGCTCGCGCGGCTGCAGGCGAAAGAGGGCTCGGGAGAGGGATGAACGGGCTCCGGTCCGAATGCTCCTGTCCCCCTAGGACCGGACATCCGCACGGGAGGCCGATCTATCCCGCACCGGATCTCCTCTTTCGGCAAAGCCTCGGCATCACCCCTCGACCCCGTACCGGAATCTGCTAAAGATGGAGGGATGCAAGGCGAGCAAAAACCCCTCCGTTCCATCACGGTTCCCGATTTCGTCCGGGCGAAGTCCGAGAAGCGGCGTCTGTCGGTCCTGACGGCGTACGACCACCTGTGGGCGTCGATTCTCGACGAGGCGGGGGTCGATGCCCTGCTGGTCGGGGACACGGTCGGGATGGTCGTCCAGGGGCGGAGCAGCACGCTCCCCGTAACGCTCGATCAGATTATCTATCACGGGGAGATGGTGGCCCGCGCGGCCAAGAGAGCGCTTGTGATCGTCGACTTACCGTTCATGTCGTACCAGGTCAGCCCGCAGCAGGCGGTGGAGAGCGCCGGACGGATCCTCAAGGAGACCGGCGCCTCGGCGGTGAAGCTCGAAGGGGGCGAGGGGCAGGCGGAGACCATCGCCGCCCTTTCGCGCGTCGATATCCCCGTCATGGCCCACATCGGCATGCGTCCGCAGTCGGTCCGGAAGTACGGCCGGATGTCGGCGATCCAGCGGGACGCGGACCAGCTGCTGAAGGATGCCAAGGCCGCGGCGGATGCGGGGGCGTTTTCGATCGTTCTCGAGCTGATCCCGCAGGACGCCGCGAAGACGATCACCGATGGAGTGTCGATCCCGACGATCGGGATCGGTGCCGGTCCGCACTGCGACGGCCAGGTGCTGGTGACGCCCGACATGCTCGGGCTGACAGGATTCAAGCCGAAGTTCCTCAAGGCCTACGCGGACCTGCGGGCGACGATCACGGATGCGACCCGGGCCTACGCGGAAGACGTTCGCGAGGGGCGGTTCCCGGACGCATCGCATTCGCACAAGTAACGAAGAATCGTTCTGGCGATTACTCGCTCAGTCGGTGCTGAACCCGTCGCTTAGGGACTTTCATTCACTAGCGGATCGATCGTCGGGTGAGCCGCTTGGAAGCCAGGCTGCAGCCAGAAGCGATCAATCTTCGCGTGGTTCCGGTTTTTCGACCACCCCCCTGAATCGGATCTCCTCAAGGAGATCGATTGCCCGGTTCAGTTCGTCTTCCGATGCGACGCTGGTGAGGTCGACTCCGCACTGTTTGCGGACTTGTTCGAAGACGGCATCGCGGTGGACGTTGAACTTCTGCGCGATCAGCATTGCGCAGGAACGAGCATGTGAAACGCGATGGTTGAGGGGCAGTGCTGGATCTCGCGCGTCGCGTCGATTTGAGGAATACGACATCGCTTGACCCTGCTGCCTCCCCTGCCCCAGCGGGACAGAGACATCAGACGGGGCGACGAAGTTCGCTGGCGAACGCGAACTCCATTTGTCACTCCTTCGTGTCGTCGACCGGCATCCCGAGCTGCCGCATCTTCCGGTACAGGTTCGACCGATGGAGGCCGAGCGTCTTGGCCGCTTCGGTCATGTTCCCCTGCACCCGCTTCACGGACCGGCGGATGTACTCCTGCTGGAACCGGTCGGTCGCTTCGGCGAGGCCGAGGCCGTCTGCCAGGTCCTGGAAGGAGTCCCGCTCGGGGCTGAGGATGAACGCGAGATCATCCGCTTCGACCTTGTCTCCCGAGCAGAGAAACGCGACCCGCTCCATGAGGTTCCGGAGCTCACGGACGTTCCCTGGCCAGACGTGCGCCTGCAGCCGCTTGCGGGCTTCGGCGGTCATCTGCAGCAGCCGGCGGTTGGCCTGCCGGCAGAACTTCGTGAGGAAGAATTCGGCGAGCGGAAGCACGTCTTCGGGCCGGTCGCGGAGGGGAGGGATTTCGACCGTCACGACGCTCAGCCGGTAGTAGAGGTCCTGCCGAAACTTCTTCTGGCGGACGAGCTCGGCGAGGTTGGCGTTCGTCGCGGCGATGACCCGGACGTTGACCGGGATCGGCTGCGTCCCGCCGACGCGGGTGATGATCTTCTGCTCGAGGACCCGCAGGAGCTTCGCCTGGCCGCTGAGGCTCATGTCCCCGATCTCGTCGAGGAACAGCGTCCCTCCCTGGGCCAGCTCGAACTTGCCGATGTGGGTCGCGTGGGCGTCGGTGAAGGCCCCCCGCTCGTGGCCGAACAGCTCGCTCTCGAGGAGTGTTTCCGTCAGGGCCGCGCAGTTGACGGCGATGAAGGGATGCGCGTTCCGCGGACCGCGATAGTGGAGCGACTGGGCCGCGACGTCCTTCCCGGTACCGCTCTCGCCGAGGATCAGCACGGGGAGATCGGTCGCCGCGAGCCGCTCGATCGTCCCCCGCATCGCCGCGATCGCCGGGCTGTCCCCGACGATCGAGGAGCTCCCCGTCAGCTGCTCGGTGAGCTGGCGGTTGCTCCGGATGAGCTGGTCCCGTTCCTGGGCGTTCTCGACGGCGACGGCGACCTGGATCCCGAGCTGCTGGAGGCTCTCCTCGTCCTCGGTCGTGAACGGGCTGTCATGGCGGTTGATGAGTTCGAAGGCCCCGATCCGCTGCCCCGACGCGTTGACGAGCGGGACACAGAGGAGGTTCCTTGTCTTGTAGCCGGTCGACTTGTCGACACTCGGGTCGAACCGCTTGTCGGAGTAGGCTTCGTCAACCCGGATGATCTTCCCGGTCTGGACGACATCGCCGACGATCCCCTTGTTGTCGGAGATCCAGAGTTTGCCCCCTTCGACGCCGAGGGCCGGGCAGGCGACGAGATGCTTCATCTCGCGGTCCCAGAGGAAGATGCTCGCCCGGTCGCAGTTGTGGAGGCTCGTCGCTTCGGCGGCGATCCGCTCGAGGAGCGCCTGGGTCTCGCGTTCGGTCGCGAGGGTCCCGGCCATCTCGAGGATCGCGCGCAAACGAACGAGCCGCCGTTCGGTCTGTTCGAGGGAGGCGACGCTTGAGAGGGTCGTGGCGAGGAGCCGGCCGAGGACGAGGGCGTCGGGAAGCTGGGCTTCGCTGAGTCGGCCGCCGGCGAGGAGCAGCACGGGCCGCTCAGGGGAGGCGATCGGGACCGCGATCATCGGCGCAGCGCTTTCGCCCGTGCCGGCAGTCAGACCGGCGCTTTCGCGATCCTGGACTTCATCGAGGAGCGGATTCGGCAGGGAACTGAGGCTTCGGACGCCATGTTCGGCGACGACGGTCCACTGCGGCTTGCGGGAGGCGAGGGCGATCCAGGGGACGGCGAAGAACGCTCCGATCTCGGAGAGGGCCCCGCTGAGGTAGAACGCGGTTGTGGTCGAAGAGACCGCGAGGGCGGCGAGTCTGTCGCAGACTTGAGCGAGGGCGGACCCCGGGTTGGAGCGATGCAGCCACGGGTGGTCTGCCCATTTCATCCATCGGGTCGACATGCGATGACATCCGTTTGACCGGGCGGCCAGCGTGTGGGGCGCCTATTCGATGGCGCTCATCGTAGTCGTCCGTCGCGATTTCTCCAGTAAAGTGGGTGGCGCTGTCCGAAGGATGTCATGTGTGGGGGCTACAACCGGCAAGGTTTACCCGGCTTATCGCGGCTCGGCGTGAAACCACTGTGCGCGTGAACCGTGATCGCGTGCGGGACCGGCAGAAACTGCCGATGGCAGAGGTGGCCCCTGCCCCGATCCAGCGGGACGCTGGCCCCGCCGGAGGCGCTCTTGTTGTCGAACCGTGGCGCACGACCGGCGTTCGCCGTGGGGACTGGCGTGGTCGGCTCCGTCGCTTCTCATCGCGGGGAGTGCGGGCGGCGCGTGCTGGAGAGAGAAGTCTTCATTACCGGGCCGCGATCGGGAGCCCGTTGTGTTTCAAGGTTCCACGACAGAAGCGCCTCCGGCGGGGCCAGCAGCGTGCTGGACCCGGGTGGCCGTGGCACGTTGGGCTTGAGCAGGCGGCGCTGTGCCGGCCATCACGGGGGTCGAGCTGTCGAGGCTGCGGATCGCCTAGTCTCGAAGCAGCAGCGCGGCGCAGAGCAGCGCGAATCCGAATCCATACAACCAGACGTAGATCGTGTTCGTCGCCATCTGCAGCCCGAACGCCACGCCCAGTAGCCCGAGCGCAGCACCGTACCGCAGCCAGACCGGCAGGTCGGTGAACCAGTCCATCGCTTGGCCCTCACTCGGTAAACCACCCCGCTGGTTACGGCAGCGCCGTCTTCCCCATCAGATACCGGTCGCACTCACGAGCCGCCTCGCGACCTTCATTGATCGCCCACACGATCAGGCTCTGACCGCGCCGGCAGTCCCCCGCAGCAAACACGCCAGGGATGTTCGTCGCGTACTTCCCATAGTCCGCCTTGAAGTTCGATCGCTGGTCCTTGTCGAGACCAAGCTGCTCGGCAATCACCTGCTCCGGACCACGGAAACCGAGCGCCAGGAAGCAGAGCTCCGCCGGCCATTCCTGCTCACTCCCCGGAACTTCCGAGAACGGACGCCCGCCGTCCGGCTTCGTCCAGTCCAGCCGAACCGTCTTGAGCGCCCGCAGGTTCCCATCGGCATCGCCGAGAAACTCGGTCGTCTGGATCGAGTACTCCCGCGGATCGCCGTGGAGGGTCTTTCCAGGCATCGTCGAGTAGTCGAACTTGGCCGCCGCTTCGACGTGGCCGTAGTCCGGCTTGTAGACCTTCGGCCACTGCGGCCACGGGTTGTTGGCGGCCCGCTTGTTGGGGGGCTGCGGCACGACTTCGAAGTTCACCAGGCTCTTGCAGCCGTGGCGGAGCGACGTGCCGAGGCAGTCGTTCCCGGTGTCCCCCCCGCCGATCACCATGACGTGCTTCCCCTTCGCGGAGATGTACTTGCCGTCCGCCAGCTCCGAGTCGAGCAGGCTCTTGGTGTTCGCGTGGAGGAACTCCATCGCGAAGTGGATCCCCTTGAGGTGCCGCCCCGGGGTCTTGGCGAAGAAGTCGTTCGGTGCGGTTGCTCCGACGGCGAGGACCACGGCGTCAAACTTCGTCGTCAGCTCTTTGGCGGTGATGTCCTTGCCGATCTCCGTATTGACGACGAACTTGATCCCTTCCGCTTCGAGGATCTTCACCCGCCGCTCGACGATCGACTTCTCCAGCTTCATGTTCGGGATGCCGTACATCAGCAGCCCGCCGACCCGGTCGGCCCGCTCGTAGACGGTGACCTCATGGCCGGCACTGTTGAGCTGCGCTGCCGCGGCGAGGCCGGCGGGGCCGGAGCCGACGACCGCAACCTTCTTGCCGGTCCGGGCGTGCGGAGGGGACGGGACGATCCAGCCTTCTTCGAAGGCCCGGTCCACGATCGAGCGTTCGATGGTCTTGATGGCGACCGGCGGCTCGTGGATCCCAAGGGTGCAGGAGCCTTCGCACGGCGCGGGGCAGACCCGGCCGGTAAACTCGGGAAAGTTGTTGGTCTTGTGGAGGCGGTCAATCGCCTCCTTCCAGGCGTTGTGATAGACGAGGTCGTTCCACTCCGGGATCAGGTTGTGGAGCGGGCACCCAGCCGCCATGCCGGCCATCAGGTCGCCGGTGTGGCAGAACGGGATCCCGCAGTCCATGCAGCGGGCTCCCTGCTTCTTGAGCTCGTCGTTCGAGAGGGGCTCGGCGAACTCGTTCCAGTTCAGGATACGGAGTTCCGGCCCGCTCTCCGAAGCGGTCTTGCGAGCGTAGTCCTTGAATCCGGTCGGCTTACCCATGGCGCGTCTTTTCGGTCGTCAGTGTCGAGTGTTCGTATTGGGATCCGCGAGTCTGTCGCGGTCTCTCGACCGGTCCCTTCCCCGGCTGCGGGAGCGAGAGCGTGTCGGCGTCGCCTGATCAGCGTTGCGAGTCCGGCCGGCTCCGCGGGGGAAGCCGGCCGACCCGGTTCTCATTCGGCACCGGTCAGTGCGAGGCCGCGGGGGCTTCTTCGCCCGCCGCTTCGGCCTCGGCCGCCGCCTTCAATTCGCTGAGAGCCCGCTTGTAGTCGCGGGGCATCACGCGGATGAACTGCGGCAGGCAGGTGTCCCAGTTGTCCAGGATCTGCCGGGCCACGGTCGACGCGGTGTAGATGTGGTGGTTCTCGAGGATCTCCTTGAGCTCGGCGACGTCGTCGATGTCGTCGACCGGCTCGAGGTCCACCAGCTCCAGGTTGCAGTTCTCGCGGAACACGTCCTTGTCCGGGGCGTAGACGTAGGCGACCCCGCCCGACATTCCGGCCGCGAAGTTGCGGCCCGTCGGTCCCAGGATCACCGCCCGGCCGCCGGTCATGTACTCGAGGCCGTGGTCACCCACCCCCTCGGCTACCGCCGTCGCTCCGGAGTTCCGGACGCAGAATCGCTCGGCGGCCCGGCCGCGGAAGTACGCCTCCCCTTCGGTCGCGCCGTACAGGGCGACGTTCCCGATCAGGATCTGGTCTTCTGGCCTAAAGGTGACGCCGTCCGGCGGATAGACGATCAGCTTGCCGCCCGAGAGTCCCTTGCCGCAAAAGTCGTTGGCGTCGCCGATGACTTCCACAGTGACCCCCTTCACGCCCCAGGCGAGGACCGACTGGCCGGCCGAGCCGCGAGCCCGGATCCGAATCGTGTCTTCGGGGAGCCCCTGCGGGCCCCACTTCTTGGAGACTTCGTGGCTCAGCGTCGTCGCGAAGGCACGGTCGATGTTCTGGATGTTGACGTCCAGGACGATCGGTTCGGCCTTCTCGATCGCTTCGCGGCTCTGCGGAATCAGGATCGTCTGGTCGAGCGTCTGCTCCAGGCCATGCTTTTGCGAGATCTGGCAGTAGGTGCCGACGTTCGCATGCGGCTTCTGAGCCATCGTCAGGATCGGCGACAGATCGAGATGCTTCGCCTTCCAGTGGCTCGTCGTGGTGTCCCACTCGAGGGCGTCAACCCGGCCGACCATCTCGTCGATGGAGCGGAACCCGAGCGAGGCCATGATCTCGCGGGCTTCCTCGGCGACCATGAACAGGTAGTTGATGACGTGCTCGGGCTGGCCGCTGAACTTGGCCCGGAGGTCCGGGTCCTGCGTCGCGATCCCGACCGGACAGGTGTTGAGGTGACACTTCCGCATCATGATGCAGCCGAGGGTAATCAGCGGCGCCGTGGCGAAGCCGAACTCCTCTGCACCGAGCATGCAGGCGATCACCATGTCGCGACCCGTCTTGAGCTGGCCGTCCGTCTCGAGACGGACGCGGCTCCGCAGGTCGTTCATGACGAGGGTCTGGTGGGTCTCGGCGATCCCGAGTTCCCACGGAAGGCCAGCGTGCTTGATGCTGGTCAGCGGCGACGCCCCGGTTCCACCGGAGTCCCCCGAGATCAGGATCTTGTCGGCGTGCCCCTTGGCGACGCCGGCGGCGATCGTGCCGACTCCGACCTCGGAGACGAGCTTCACGCTGACGCGGGCGCTGGGGTTCGAGTTTTTGAGGTCGAAGATCAGCTGCGAAAGGTCTTCGATTGAGTAGATGTCGTGGTGCGGCGGCGGGCTGATGAGGCCGACCCCCGGGGTCGAGTGCCGCGTGGCGGCGATGGTCTTGTCGACCTTGTGCCCCGGCAGTTCTCCCCCTTCGCCCGGCTTTGCTCCCTGCGACACCTTGATCTGCAGCTCGTCGGCGTTGGTGAGGTACCACGACGTCACCCCGAACCGGCCGCTGGCGACCTGCTTGATCGCCGACCGCTTCGAGTAGACGTTCTTCGTGGCGTCCGGGCTGAGGCCGAACTTCTCGGCGACCTTGGCGAGCGAGGCGTGCCGTTCCGGCGGCAGTTCCTGCGGCGAGAACCGCTCGTAGTCTTCGCCCCCTTCTCCGGTGTTGCTCCGCCCCTGGAGGACGTTGAGCGCGATCGCCATCGTCTCGTGGGCTTCCTTGGAGATGGAGCCGTAGCTCATCGCCCCGGTGCAGAACCGCTTGACGATCTCCTTGGCGGGCTCGACCTCTTCGATCGGGACCGACTTGGCCGGCTTGAACTTCAGGAGGCCGCGGAGCGTCCCTTCCTTGTGGGTCTGCTCGTTGACCAGCTTGGCGAAGCGGGTGTAGGCCGTCTTGTCGCCGGAGCGGGCCGCAGCCTGCAGTTCGGCGATGGTGAACGGGTTCCACATGTGCTTTTCGCCGCCGTGCCGCCAGTGGACGTTGCCGTAATTCGGCAGCACCGGCAGGCGCTCGGTCTCCGTCCGGCTGGGGAAACCCATCTCGTGGCGGCGGATCGTCTCTTCGGCGATCACGTCGAAGCCGATCCCCTTGATCCGGCTGGCGGTGCCGCGGAAGGCGACGTCGATCACCTCGCTCGAGATTCCGACCGCTTCGAAGATCTGAGCCCCCTTGTAGCTCTGGAGGGTCGAGATCCCCATCTTCCCCATGACCTTGAGCATCCCCTTGCGGATGGCCTCGCGGTACGTGGCGACGATCTTCTGCTCGGTGAAGTTCTCCTTGAGCTCGCCGTGGTCCTTGGCGTCCCGGATCGCTTCGAAGGCGAGGTACGGGTTGATGGCGTCCGCCCCGTAGCCGGTCAGCAGGCAGAACTGGTGGACGTCCCGGGCGTCGGCGGTCTCGACGACGATCCCGATCCGGGTCCGCAGCTCCTTCCGGACGAGGTGATGATGCACCGCTCCCGAGGCCAGGAGGGCCGGGATGCCGACCCGGTCGGTGCCGGCGGTCCGGTCGGAGAGGACGAGGATCTCATGTCCGTCGGCGATCGCCTGCTCGGCGGCGGCGCACACCTTCTGGACGGCGGGCCGCATCCCGGCGGGGCCTTCGCTCCGGGCCCAGGTGATGTCGATCACCTTCGAGGTCCAGCCGCGATAGCCGTCGAGAGCCTTGATCGCCGAAGTCTCTTCGTCGGTCAGGATCGGGTGCGGCACGCGGAGCCGGTGGCTCTGCTCGGGGGTCGTCTCGAGCAGGTTCCCCTCGGGGCCGATGTAGCACTCGAGCGACATGATCACTTCCTCGCGGATCGAGTCGATCGCGGGGTTCGTGACCTGGGCGAAGAGCTGCTTGAAGTAGTCGTACAGCATCCGCGGCTGATCGCTGAGGCAGGCGAGCGCCGTGTCATCCCCCATCGAGTTGATGGGGTCCTTCTTGGAGTTCAGCATCGGGATCAGCATGAACTGCAGCGTTTCGGTGCTGTAACCGAACGCCTGCATCTGCTGGAGGAGCTGTTCGTCCCGGATGTGCGGAACGGCGGGCCCCTGCGGGAGCTCACTCAGTTCCAGCCGCTGGGCCTTGAGCCAGTCGGCGTACGGGCGGCGCTGGCAGACGTCCTTCTTGAGCTCTTCGTCGCCGATGATCCGGCCCTGCTCGAAGTCGACCAGGAACATCTTGCCCGGTTGCAGCCGCCCCTTGAGCTTGACCGTCTTGGGGTCAATGTCGAGCACGCCGACTTCGCTCGCCATGATGACCCGGTCATCGTGTGTGACGTAGTAGCGGCTCGGACGGAGGCCGTTCCGGTCGAGCGTCGCGCCGATGTAGTGGCCGTCGGTGAACGAGATCGAGGCCGGGCCGTCCCACGGCTCGATGAGGGCCGAGTGATACTCGTAGAACGCCCGCTTGTACTCGGGCATGTCGTGGTGGTTCTGCCACGCTTCCGGCACCATCATCATGATGGCTTCGGGGAGGGACCGCCCCGACTGGTAGATCATCTCGAGGGCGTTGTCGAAGTTGCCCGAGTCGGAACAGTGCGGTTCGCAGACCGGGAACAGCTGCTTGATGTCGTCGCCGAAGTGCGGCGAGGCCATCATCCCCTGGCGGGCGTAGGTCCAGTTGGCATTCCCCTTCACCGTATTGATTTCGCCGTTGTGGGCGATGAGCCGCTGCGGGTGAGCGCGGTCCCAGCTCGGGAAAGTGTTCGTGGAGAAGCGGCTGTGAACCATCGCCAGATGGCTCTTGAAGTCCGGATCGCGGAGGTCCGGGTAGTACTTGATGACCTGCTCGGGGGTGAGCATCCCCTTGTAGACGAGAACCTTGCTCGACAGGGTGCAGACGTAGAACGCCAGCGCCTCGGGGCTGTTCCCCTCGCGGATCGTGTGGCTGGCCCGCTTGCGGATCACGAACAGTTCGCGTTCGAAAGCGTCCTGATCGAGTCCCTTGGCGGCGCCGACGAGCAGCATCTGCATGTCGGGCTCGGCCGCGCGGGCGGACGGACCGATATCGGCCCCGTCCGGATCCTGTGGGATGTCCCGCCAGCCGAGCAGCGTCTGTCCTTCGGCAGCGATGATCTCGTTGACGATCGCCTTGAACTTCTCCCGTTCGACGTCGTCCTTCGGCAGGAAGACGACCCCGGCCCCGTACTGGCCCTTGGAGGGGAGATCGATTCCGAGATCGCGGCGGGCGACCTTCCGGAGGAATTCGTCCGGCAGCGAGGTCAGAATCCCTGCTCCGTCGCCGGTGTTCTCTTCACAACCGCATGCCCCGCGGTGGGTCATGTGGCGGAGAATTCGTTCCGCGTCTTCGATGATCTGCCGCGATGCCACGCCCTTGATATGGGCGACGAAGCCGACGCCGCAGGAGTCGTGCTCCTGCTCGTTGTTGTAGAGGCCGTGCGGCAGCGGGAGGCCATTGGCGGTCAGTTCGATTTCGTGACGCTTCATATTCCAACTCAACTGGCAAGGTCCGAAGGCGGAGGGGCCATTCGGAGACGGTCGGACTAGCTCAAAACTCGGACAACTTCAGACGGCGAACCCGAGGATCGGGTTCATTCGAAACCTTCAGTGAACAGATGGGGAAATCCCGGAAGGACCCCCCTTCCCTCTTCGGGAGGAAACGATCTTCAGGGAGGGACCGATCGACGGCGGGGGCCATCACGGAGACTTGGGGATCTTCGACTTCCAACCTCGGTGGAGTCGGGGAGCGTCCTCAGCGGTTCGCTCCGACGACTCCGGAGCGGTCCATCGCTCCGATCAGCTGGCCGTTACGGCCTTCGCAGACGACGTCGACTCCCCGACGCCGGCGTTCTCTTTCAACAGGGCCACAAATTTCTCTGCTGCGGCGGGGAGGTGCTTGTGCCGTTTCTGCACGATCCCCAGGGGGCGTTTCAGGTCGACTTTCTCGAGCGCCACGGCGTGCAGGGATCCGATCTCCAGTTCGCGGCGGATGGTCGGCATCGGCAGGATTGCGACCCCGGCTCCGATCTCGACCGCTCTCTTGATGTTCTCGACGTTGTCGAACTGGTGAGTCACCTTGACCGGGACGTTGCTCTTCTTGAGGAGCCGGTCGATCTCCTTGCGGATCTTGAGGTCAGGGGTGAAGGCGACGAAATCCATCCCCCTCAGGACCTCCAGGGTGGCCTGGTCGTGGGCCGCCAGGGCGGTCCCCGGCTTCACGACGACGACCATCTCCTGGTCGACCCAGGGGATAACCGTGATGTCGTCTCCGGCCGCCGGGTACGACACGATCCCGAGGTCCGCCTCGTCCCGGCGGACCCGAGCGTAGACTTCGTCGGGATGGACATAATCGAGCCGGACGTCGACCTCCGGAAACAACTTTTCGAACCGGCGGACGTATTCCGCCATTTGCAGGAGACCGACCGAATAAATCGATGCAACCCGAACTCGGCCAACGACTTTGTCACCAAGCCGGCGGACGGCGTCTTCAATCGACCGGTACATCTCGAGAAGGTCCCGGCACTTCTCATAATACAGTTGTCCGGCGGGAGTCAGCTCCGGGGGCCGGACGGTGCGATCGAACAGCGAAACCCCAAGGTGTTCTTCGAGTTGCTGAATGATCTGGGTGGCGGCGGGTTGGGAGATCTTCCGCATCTCCGCCGCCTTGGAAAAACTGCGGCAGGCAACGATGTCGCAAAACAGCTCGACGTTGCGGAGGTGCATGATTGGCAATACTGATCGGAAGACCGACGCTCAATAAGTGAGGAGTTTACGACTGGTCTTGACGAACGTCAAGGATTTCGCGGTCTGAACAAAGGAGCAGATCAGGAGGACCCGCAGGTTGGCGCGGGGGACCACCGTCGCGGACGAGGAGCCGGGCAGCTCAGGAGGCGGTCCCCTTGATCGCCTGAACGCGGTTCTCGTGCCGGACAAGCTGGCCGCAGGCCGCGGCGATGTCGTTGCCGAGGGAGTAGCGGGTCGTCGTCTTGAGGCCCGAGTCCTTCAGGATCTTTGCGAACGTCGTGCGGGCCTCGGGCGAACTGCCCGAAAGATGTGGCGCTTCCTCGATCCGGTTGTAGGGGATCAGATTGACGTGGACGTCGAGGCCAGACATCCAGGCGACCACCTCCCGGCCGTCCTCCTCCGAGTCGTTGACCCCAGAGAGCAGCAGATACTCGATCATGACCGTCTGACCGTAGCGACGGTTCAGGGTCTCGATCGCCTCCCGCAGCCGAGGGAGTGGAAACTTCCTGGCGAGCGGAATGAGCCGCTCCCGGACTTCCTGGCGGACGCTGTGCAGACTCAGGGCCTGGTGGACCTTCGGAAACCGCTCGGCACAGCGGAGCATGCCGTCGACGACGCCGACCGTCGAGACGAGGATTTTCGCAGGCGAGAGGGCAAAGAACGCTGGAGAGATCAGGGTCTCGATCGCCTCGAAGACCTGCGCCTCATTGTGATACGGCTCCCCCATCCCCATGAAGACGACGTTCCGCAGACTCCTCTGCTCCGTTGCCAGCATCTGTCCTGCGGTCAGGACCTGATCGAGGATCTCGGCCGCCGACAGATTGCGGGCGATTCCCATCTTCCCGGTCGCGCAGAAGTCACACGCCGCCGCACAGCCGACCTGGCTCGAGACGCAGAGCGTCGTCCGTCCCGTCGAGAGCCGGAGGATCACCGCCTCGATCAGCATTCCGGCTGAAGTCCGGAGCAGCAGTTTCGAGGCGCCGTCCAGCTCGGAGTCGTTCCGGCGGAACAGTTCCAGTGAATGGACCGCCACCGCCTCTCCCGCGGGGAACCCGGCCAGTGCCGTCTCGTCCGTATCGAACCGCTTGCAGAGAGCGGTTCGCAACCGGCGCACGACCAGCGGGTCGAGCCGCCGCGAACGCCGCAACTGCTCGAAGGCGGCCTGATCAAAGAAACCGATCCGCTCGGACATGCTCACCAGATTACCGGACGGCCCGGCGATTCGCAGCATTCGGCGTCAGCGGACCAATCCGAGGTCTTCGTAGATCGCGGTGTTCAGCAGGCGGAACCGCTTGTTGTGGATCGGCTCTCCGGGGCAGCCGTTCGCCACGGCCGCCACCACGAGGCCATGCTCCGGATCGGCGAATCCGATCGAAGACTGGGCGCCGCCGTGTCCGAACGTCTTTTCGGAGCTGTGTTTCCCGAACCCGTAGGGGACGGTGTCCGCCCCGTAGCGGTTCGAGTTGATGATCAGTCCCAGCCCATAGTCGATCCGGTGCTTGAAGGTCTCGTCGAACATGTCGCGGCGATGGCGGACCGTCATCAGCTCGACGGTCTCGGGCTTCAGCACCTGCCGTCCCCCGCGGGTCCCCCGCCCCAGCATCATCTCGTAGAACTTTCCGAGTTCCCGGATTGGGCCGCGGCAGCTTCCCCCCGGCGACGGAGTCCGGCAGACATCTTCCTGATGCCCGTGCGTCGGATAGAGGGCCCGGTCCTTTACGGTGTACATGACGCCGATCCGCGAGCCGTAGGCGCGGTGCAGCTGCCGCGGGATCGCCATCCAGGAATCCCGCATCTCGAGCGGTTCGAAGATCTCCTGGCGGACGTAGTGCTCGACCGGCCGGCCGTCGACCCGCCGGATCAGTTCGCCGAGGATGAACCAGGTGCGGGCGGGGTCGTACGCCGCCCGCTTTCCCGGCACGAAGTCTTCCTGGAGTCCCGCGGCGCAGATCCGCTGGATGATTTCCTCCCAGGAATGCTGCGGCCATCCCGAGACGACCGGCTCGAGCCCCGCCGTGTGGGTCAGGACGTGCCAGACCGTGACGGCATCCTTCCCCCGCAGGCCGAACTCCTCGACGTGTTTGGCGATCGGATCCTGCAGCCCGATCTTTCCCCGTTCGACGAGCTGCATCACCGCGACCGCGGTCATCGGCTTTCCTGAAGAAAGCCACAGCATCAGGACGTCGCTCGAGAGAGGCTCGTTCTCGGCCGCGGAGCCGATCGCCACATCGACCACGGGTTGGCCGTGTCGCGAGATGTACAGCTCCATCCCGTGGTGCCAGCCGCGCTCGATCCCGTCGACGACGACCTGCGTCGTGCGGGGGAGAATGTCGCGGAGCTCCATGGCAGGGCCGATCTTCCGAAAAATACAGGAACAGACAGGACTTTCCGGTGCTGATCGGTCGGCTGTCAATCCAAACTTAAGACGAGCGAGGAATTCGCCTTGTGCGAGCAAGACGTTCCCGTTTGCTCCTTCCACGGTCCATGCGTACTTCGTCCTCCCCAACCCCTCCCCTTGGCGTCGCAGCCCCCGATTGCGCAACCCAACGAGCTACGCCGCCCGGGGTGGAGGGGGTCACCCCTCCCGGGTCCAGGGCAGAGCCCTGGCTGGTGGTGTGGGGGTGGTGAGGGGAGTATGATCGCCGGGCGTGCCGTGTGCGGTGCTGGCCGGCTCCTGAGCGGAACTTCTGCTGCTGTGCGGGGTTTCAGGGGGTGGGAGGCCGGGAGCGTGTACGGAAGCCTTGGCCTCCTGCGGGGTGGGATTTCGTGGCGACTGGGACATTGAGTTCGCCGTACCTGAAAGATCCGGACGTGCAGCTGATGCTGCGCGTCAAGAACGGCGACGAACAGGCGTTCGTGCAGCTGGTCACCGGATACCAGGACCGGCTGATCGGCCTCCTGACGAACATGATCGGGGACCGGGAGACCGCCGAGGATCTCACCCAGGAGGTGTTTCTCCGCGTCTACCGGGCCCGGAACGGCTACGAAGCGAACGCGAAGTTTTCGACCTGGGTCTTCAGCATCGCCCACAACCTCGCCTGCAACTCGCGGCGTTCCAAGGGGCGTCGTAAGGAGGTCCAGCTCACTCCGGCGGAGTCGGGACCGGTCGGTCCCCGGCCGCAGGAGCAGGTGCTGGCGGAGAAGTCGGCCCTGATGCCGACGCGGCAGCTGGCCAAGACGGAGCTCCTGGAGCATGTCCAGGCGGCGATGCTGGAGCTGAACGAGCGGCAGCGGATGGCGCTCCTGCTCCACAAGTTCGAGGGGCTGAGCTACGAGGACATCGGCCACACGATGGAGATGACTCCGCAGGCGGTGAAGTCCCTCCTGAGCCGGGCCCGTGACCAGCTGCGAGGCGCCCTCGAAGGGTATGTGAAGTAGGCCCTCTCCTATGAGCAAACTGACACGACTGACCGCCGAAGACCGGGCCGAACTCGTCGCTTACCTCGATGGAGAGCTCGACGAGTCGACTACGCAGCGGATTGAAACGGTCCTGAGCCAGAGTCCCGTCGCCCGGACCGACGTCGAGATGCTGGTCCGGACGTATGATCTGCTTGATCTCCTCCCCCGCCCCAAGGCCTCGACGGAGTTCACCGAGAAGACGATCGCCACGGCGAAGCTGGCGGAAGTTCCAGTCGACTACACGCAGACCGCAGCGTTCCAGAAGGTGCAGCGGATCATCCCGGTGTTGGGGTACGCGGTGATCGTGGCGGCGGGGGGCCTGGCTGGGTACGGGGCGATGAACCGCTATGTGCCGCTGCAGGAGGACACCCTGCTCCGCGACCTGCCGGTGATCGAGAAGCTCGACGAGTACACTGAAGTCGGCGACACCAAGTTCCTTGAAGATCTCGGCAACCAACCATCACTGCTGAAGGACATTCGGGGGGAGGTGAGCCGTGAGCGTAAGTAGCGGAGCGTGGGTGCTCTTCGGCTCGGCGGTCGTGGGGGCGGTCGCGGGCCCCTTCGTCTTCCCGGCGGCGTCGACCGAGGTGGTCGCCAACCGGGACCGGATCGCGGCGATGTCACCGGCCGAGCGGGCGCGGCTCGACCAGAAGTTTCAGGCTTATGAGGCGCTGACGCCCGAGCAGCGGATGGCTCTCAAGTCGCTTCACGACAAGCTGGCGGAGGACCAGATCCAGACGAAGGGGCTTAAAACGTCGGTCATGAACGACTACATCGCGTGGATCAACACGATTCCGGCGTACCGGCGCGAAGAGCTGCTTCGGATGCAGGACCCGAGCCAGCGGATCGAGGAGATGAAGAAGATCCTCGAGGCGCAGCACACCCGGACTCTCGAGAACCCCGAGGCGGGTGGCCCGGCACAGATGATGCGGCTCTCTCCGGCGGAGATGTCGGAGATCCTGAAGATCGTCGAGCGGCAGGTGCGTGACACGCTCAATCAGGAGGACCTGGCCGAGTTCGACAAGCTGAGCGAGGCGTATCGGCAGGCGGATGCCGTGGCGACCCTCTCGGCACAACTGACTCCGATGCCGGGCGTTCCCCCGCTGTTCCAGTCGATTCTGCGGGAGGTGGCGTCGAGCACGGGGCGCGATGGAATCCGCGAGGCGGTTCGACCCGGCGAAGGCCCCAAGCGGTTTCTGGTCGGTCTCAATATGGTGCTGCTCAATACGGCGGAGCGCAACCTGCGAAGAGAACTCGGCAATCGCCGCGTCAGCGACGCCGAGCTGGCCAGCTTCTTTCAACAGCTTCCCGCAGAGCAGCAGGATGCCCTGACGAATCTCTCAGCCGACGATTTTCGCGCCAAGCTTCGCATCGAATATCTGGGGCGGGAGACGGCCGTCGTCCGCAAGCTCGAGGGAGAGATGCGGCGGATGCGGCAGGTCTTCCAGGGGCTTGGACAAGGGATGCGTTCTGGCGACCCGGGAATGCGCCGCGACGGCAACCGTCCTCCGTTCGAAGGACGCCGCGACGATCGTCCCCGCGAAGAGGGCCCGCCGCGCGACCGCGAAGGACGGGACCGGCCTCCCAAAGAAGGGACCTGAGGTCTGAGCTCTGACGTTCAGACCGGGTCGGGAGTCAGCTCGGAATAGATCAGCCGGTGGTCCGAGCCGTTGGTCCGGCCGACGCCGGACGAGTGCACTGTCCAGCCGGCCGGAACCAGGATGTGGTCGATCCGCACCCACGGCGTGTTCGTGGGCCAGTACGACCTGGTGTTGCAGGGGCTCGTGTAGCCGTAACCGGTCCCTGAGGCTTCGAAGGCGTTCGTGTAGCCGCTCCAGGATTCGACGAGCGTGCTGCTGAAGGCGGGGGTATTGAAGTCTCCCGCGAGGACGAACTGCAGTCCTGCAGCATGCCGCTCGACGAACTCCCGCAGCTCACGGGCTTCCTCCCGCCGCAGGGCCAGGAACTCGTTGACGCTGTCGACTCCGGCCCCCGTCAGCGGCGAGTGCCACTGCAGCTCCGAGAGGGCGTACCGGGGCGTATTCAGGTGGACATTGCAGACGAGGATCGGGCCCGACGGAGTCTCGAGTTCGCACAGGAGTGCCGTCCGGCGGCCGAACGGGGCAAACGAAAACTCGTCGACAAGGCGGATCGGGAACTTCGAGCTGACCCAGAACTCGCCGACGTGGATCGTGTTCCACGCTCCGAACAGTTTCTTGAACTCGTCCGTTCCTTCGTGTGCCTCCTGCAGGACGACGACATCGGGCTTCAGCTGCTCCATCTCGAGGACCAGCTTCTTGGGGCTCGCCGAACCGAACTGGATGTTCGAGGAGATCAGGCGGATCGCATGGTCTCCGGCGGGCTTGGGAGTTTCGAGCGGCGTCGAGAGCCCCATCACCGGCCCCGCGACGAGGATGATTGCCGCGCCGTTGACGAGCGCCGTCCAGGGGGCGCGGCGGGCGGACGCCAGCAGCAGTAGCGCCGCCGGGACACCCCACGGAAGCCGGGGGAGATACGAGAGGGCCGCGCCGACCCACCACCGTTCCGATACTGCGCAGATCAGGAGGACGACCGCCACGACGGCGACGAAGTTCACCGCGGTGAGCCAGCGGACCACCCGCACATACGCGGCGTCTTCGACCCGGTCCACGGCCCGTCGCCGCGGAGGCCACAGCGAGCGGAGGTTCGAGAAGGCGGGCCGGGCGGGAGCGGGAAGCGTCGTCGTGGTGGGCATGGTCCGACCTCAGCAGTGGGGAGGGCGAGGGGCGGTGGGGGGGGCTGGCAGCGTCAGCGGGAGGTAACGGAGGCGGTCGCGGAACGGGGGAATGGAATTGATGCGGGTTCGAAGGCATTCCGGTCGGCGGCAGTCGGGGCGATCCCCTGCAGCTCGGACCAGTCGCTCGGCAGCGGCAGGCTCGACTCCGCGCGGTGGACGAGCTGAGCCATCTCCCAGGCGGTCACGTAGTGGTAGCGGAACCGGGGATTGGTCCGGGCCGCGGCGGCAAGCTCTTCGTGAAACTGCTGCATCTCGGGCCCGAGCCACGTATCGATGTTCCCGTCCTTGCAGCCGTGCGTGTGGAGCTTCACGAATTTCCAGTTGGGCTGACCGGCGACGTGGACGTCGGCGTCGAGCCACATCCGCATCCGCCGCCAGGTCGGAGCGCGGCCTTCGTGGATGTCTGCGTTCTCGATGCGGGGGACGACCCCCAGCTTGCGGGAACGCCAGTCGAGCCCCAGCGGTCCCTGGATCATCAACAGCTGGTCCGCAGGAGCTGCCTGGCCGACGCGGGCTCGGAGTCCGGCATCGTGCGACTTGCATTCCCCCGGAGTGTCCTTGGCGTAATAGATCGAGTTGATCGTCGTGGTCTGGCAGGCGCTAGGAGCGGAGGGGAGCGTGAAGTCCGCGTAGCAGCCGGTCTCGAGGAGCACGGTCAGCTCCTGATCGACTCCGCACCAGCGGCGGTCAGGCCGCGAGTTACAGAGCGCCCAGTTGCCGTGAATGAAGCCGTAAACGATCTCGCCGGTCCGGGGATCCTTCCGGAGCAGGCCGTGGCGGTGGAAGAGGGTCTCGCGGAAGCCGTCGAGCTTCTCGCGGAGCTGATCGGCGGTGTCGCCGTCATGATGCAGGTGGACGTCGACGTCGCCGAAGCCGGCGTCGCACAGCCGCTTCAGTTCGTCAAGGTACTCCGGACGGTACTCGTCCTGCGGGAAGAAGAACGTGTGCTGCGGCGGGCGGCCGGAGGAGTCGCGATAGCGGTCGAACAGCTGCGGGTATTCGACGACCCAGCGGGCGACGCGCTCGCAGGCTCGCTCGCGGGAGACGTGCTGGCACTCGGGTTCATAGTGGTCGCCGACGGCGATGAAGACGTCGATCGGTTCCTCGGGTGGGAGCGGCCGCTTGGGCTCCGACGGGAAGACGTACTGGGGGAGCCAGTAGTGCATGTTCCGCCGGCGGACGACGAATGCCCCTGCCAGGAGCGCCGCAACGGCCCCGACCGAGAGGGCGGCGAGAGAGATCCAGGCGGCGACCATCAGCACGGGCACGCGAGCGTCCTTCCGGGTGCCTGTCGCTCGGGAAACGAACCTTCCCCGGCGCGCGACGGGGCGCCTGGTCAAACCTAAATCACGCCCGGAAGCGAGGTCGGGACGCGTGGCGATTTGGCATCACGCCGGAGGGGCGAACGTGCCGGTTCTCCGGCCCGCGCCGGTTCTGCAGATCCTCCGGCCCTGCCGGTGCTGACGATCGAAGCCGGTCAGCGGATGTAGCGAACCTTGGAGAAATCGGGGATTCGGACGTACCGGACGTCGCCGCCGAATTCCCAGCGGGCCTGCCGCGACGGGAGGTGGACGATGAACGGCTTGCCGATTAGCGAGCTCCGGTCGATCGCCGGATGGTCCCACGCCCGGCTGTCGACCGAGATCGGACTGTTGTCCCCCAGCACGAGGAACTCCGACGGACCGAGCACGAACTCCCGCTCTTCGCTCTCGTTCTTCGGGGTGTAGTAGACGTCCCGGTCGAGCCGCAGGTGCGCAATGTGGACCGGTCCTCCCGTGGCGGCGAACCGGACCGGGTCGAGGATCCCTTCGCCGGTCGAATCGCCGACGAGGTCGATGGCGCGCGAGGTCTCGGAGTCTCTCCCCTTCCCCTGGTTCTTCTCCGTGTACAGCAGCGGCTCGAAGACGAGGTTGCCGTCGATTGCCAGGAGGACCTGCCGGTCCATCACGGAGAACTCGATGGTCTGGAGCTGTCCCTCTTCCTTACGGGCCGGGATTGCCCCCTGGCGGATCGGCTCGGTCCCCTTGTCGACGGTCAGGAAGACCTGACCCTGGCCGGGATGGAACTCGCAGACGAATGTCCGCTGGTCGTCGGAGAGAGCGAGGACGAACGTCGACTCCGGGGAGAGATCGATGTCGCACGAGACCATCAGGTCGTGGACGGCGAATTCCCGCGGCGCGGCGTCGGTCCGGTTGTAGCCGTAGTGGTCGGTAATCGGAGCGATGTGCGACTGCTCATAGAGCTGGCGGACGGCGGTCTCGAGCTGTGGGTCCCCGTTCAGCTTGAGGATCTCGTCCCGCATCGCCGCCGGCATCGCCCCTTCCGCGACAAGCTTTCGCTGCAGCGGATCGACACGGACCACCCCCTTGGCAGTCGGAGGGAGCCGGACAGGTCCCCGCGGCAGGGAAACCTCGCTTCTGTGCGCCCCTCCCTCCCGGACCCAGTTCCGGTAGGAGACCCAGTCGAGCGAGACGGGGGCTCCCCGGTCGTACTCAAACCGAAAATCCCGGCCGTTTCGGAGCCAGCGGGTCTCGTCCCGGAGCGGCTTCCAGCGGGGCTGCCAGTCCGCGGAGTTCGCGTCCGGCTCGTAGTCATGGTCGTCGACCGGAATCCGGACTCCCCGCTGCGCGGAGAGGGGCTTCCGCTGGAGCTGGCCGTTCGCGTAGACGTTGCCGTCGTGCAGCCGGATCGTCTCTCCCGGCAGACCGACCACGCGCTTCACGTAGGGCTGAGCGGGGTCATCCGGGTTCTGGAACACGACCACTTCCCAGCGATGGGGGTCGCGGACGTCATAGATATTCTTGTGAACGAGGAGCTGGTCCCCTTCATTCTTCGGGAAGTCCGCCAGCGAAATGTCCCGCAGCCCGCAGTTGGGGCAGGAGCAGATCCCTTCCAGGCCGAGCAGCTCCGAGTCGATCGTGACGATCTCTTCGTCCCGATCGGCGGCTGAGCTCCGGACGTTGGCATTGAGGCCGGAGGAGGAATCCTCGACGGGGACTCCGCGCGGGAACGAGTAGTGGCAGGAAGGGCAGACGACCTGCTTGTGGTACCCCAGCAGCGAGGGGGCCATCGAGCCGGTCGAGATCAGATACCCCTCGGCGGCGAAGGCCCGGAAGATCGTGACCGAGACCGCCAAGAGGATAATCGCTTCCGAGATCTGGCGCAGGACTCCCGGCCCGTAGATCGGGCGGGAGTCGGTCGGATCCGGATTCGAAGCGAGTTGCGGCAACATCCCACCACGTGTGGCCCGCCGCAGTGGCGGGGACAGGTGGGATTATAGGGGTCGTGCCGGACCGATGGGAACGGCGTTTAACAAGGGTTCTGCCGGTTGTTCTGCCTATGCCGAAGTTCCGGTGATCGTCCAGCGGAGGTAGGCCTCAATGAACGGATCCAGCTTGCCGTCAAAGACTTCCGTCGGGTTGGTCGTCTTGAGCTCGCTCCGGGTGTCCTTGACGAACTGTTCAGGCTGCATGACATAGTTGCGGATCGTCTGACCGCCAAACCCGATCTTCGATTTCTCACCGCGGCGGGCCGCCTGTTCCGCCTCCCGCTTCTCCTTCTCCTGCTGGTAGAGCTTGGCCTGCAGCATCTTGCGGGCAGCGGCCCGGTTCTGGTGCTGGCTCCGCTCGTTCTGGCAGTAGACGACGATCCCGGTCGCCAGGTGTGTCAGGCGGATGGCGGATTCCGTCTTGTTGACGTGCTGGCCACCGGCCCCCTGGGCCCGCATCTTGTCTTCGCGGATGTCCTTGTCCCAGTCGATCTCAATGTTGATGTCCCCGACGATGTCCGGGACGACGTCGACCGCGGCGAACGATGTCTGCCGCTTGTCCCCCGAACCGAAGGGGCTCATCCGGACGAGGCGGTGCTGGCCGGTCTCCCCCTTGAGGTAGCCGTAGGCGTAGTCCCCCTTGACGAGGATCGTGCCGCTGCGGATTCCGGCCTCTTCTGCCTCCGATTTGTGCATCAGGTCGACGGTGAATCCGTGGTCTTCCGCCCAGCGGGAGTACATCCGCATCAGCATTTCGGCGAAGTCGGCGGAGTCGGTCCCCCCTTCCCCCGCCTGCATCGTGACGTAGGCGTCGGCGGCATCTTCGGGATTGGCCATGCTCGCCTGAAGCTCGACCGCCGAGATCTGCTCCCGGAGTTTCGCGTTCTGGCCCCGGACTTCCGCGACGTTCTCGGGAGAGGGGTCGGCGTCGACAAATTCGAGGAGGACCTGCAGGTCGTCTCCCCCCTGGATCAGCTCTTTCAGAGACTTCAGCGTACCGGTCAGGCGGCGCAGTTCTCCGACGAGCCCCTGGGCCTTCTCCTGGTTGTCCCAGAAGCCGGGGAGCGTCATCAGATCGTTGATTTCGGCGGCGCGGCGGACTTTGGTGTCGTAGTCAAAGAGACCCCCGGAGCTGGACGATTCGATCCATCAGGGTGTCGCAGACCTGCCGTGTTTCGCTGTCGAGCATGATTCCAACTGCTTCCGGTCGAGAAGTTCTCTGCTGCGGCTCCCTTGGGCAAACCGCGAAGCCCTTGATGTTACGTTCGTTGTGGAGAATCCTCCACTGGTCTCGGCCGTTCCCTTGCGGCGGGTCAGCCCCATTCCGCGGGAGGGACCCGGTTTTCCGGTCCGGGGTTCGAACATCCGGATTCGCGGACCCCGCCCGACGCCGGATCCGCCTCACCGCGGAGCGACTGGCTGTCGCGGCACAGATTTCGCGTGGTGACGCTCCGTCGCTCCCCTTCCCCGTCGTTCTTCCTCCTTGAACTCCTCCACCCCGTTCCCCCCGTCTCCGCCTGAATCGACGATGCCGTCGCATCCTCCGTCCCCCCGGACGGACCGGCGGAGAATGGTCCGCCGGCTGGCCTTCGCGGCGGTCTTCATCGGGGGAATTGCCTGGTGGCTCGCGAGCCCCTCGACCGAGGAACTGACGCGGCAGCTGCGGACCTCGGTGGCTGCCAATGATGGGGCCACGGTGAATCAACTTGCGGACCGGATTCTGGCCAAAGACCCGGCCTCCGCTCCGGCGCTCCTGGCCAAGGGGCGGGAAACGCATCGCCTCGGCCGATTCCGCGAAGCGGTGGAGCTTCTCGACCGGGTGCCCCCGGCTTCCCCCGAGGCGGATGAGGCCCGGTTCCTGGCGGCGGAGACCACCTTCGTCTCGCTCAAGCGGCTGACCGACGCGGAGACGCGATTCCGCGGCATCCTGAAAGACTCGCCGAACCGGATCCCCGCTCTCGAACAGATGGCGATTCTGTGTGGCCTGACGGGGCGGATCGAAGAGGCGAATTCGTACCGGCTGCGGCTTATTCAGCTCGGCAAGACGACGATCCTCGATCTGATCGTCCTCGGGCTCCGGGAGACGGTCCTTGCCGAAGGGGCGACGATCGAGGAGTTCGAGGCGGTCGCGCCCGACGACCCGCTGGTGCTGGTTGCCAAGGCCTACGTGGCGCTGCATCGCCACGAGCCCGCCGAGGCCGAGGCTCTGATCCGTCCGCGCCTGGCAGACCGGTCCGCCCCCCCTTCTCCAACGCTGGAACTCTTGTGGGGGGAATGGCTCGCCGAGAACCGCCGCACGGATGAGATCCCGGGCTGGTTCGATCGCCTCAGCGAAGAGGCCCGAAAGTCGTCGACCGCGTGGCGCCTCCGGGGCCGGGCGGCAAGGCAAGCGGAGGATCTGCCGACGGCGGCCCGCTGCGAATGGGAGGCAATGCGCCGCAACCCGGTCGATCAGCCCGCCTGCTATGAGCTCGGCCAGATCCTGGCGACGTTGCGAGCTCCCGAGTCGGAAACCTTCCTCCAGCGGGCGACCGATCTCCAGGAGCTGCTGCTCGCCATCCGCGAGGTGAACAACACCCGCGAGTTCGGCCGGGGTGAAGAGATCGCCCGCCGCTGTGCCGCGGTCGGGCTGGAATGGGAGGCGTGGACCTGGCAGCAGATCGCCGACAATTTTCGGCAGCGCCCCGGTGCCCCCCCTCCGGCGATCCCGCCCCGGCCGACCCACACCGAGCGGACCGACCCGAAGTTCGACCTCACCCGGCGGTTCGATCTGACCCGCTATCCGCTCCCGATCCCGCAGGCATCGGGAGCAACGAACTCCAATGTCGCACAGACGAGCGAGTCCTCGTCGATCCGCTTCCGCGACGACACCCAGGGAGCGGGCCTGCGGATGACCTACGAGAACGGACACGATCCGGTGCTCGGCGGCCGGCGGGCGTTCGAATTCTCGGGTGGCGGCGTCTCCGTGCTGGACTACGACCGGGACGGCTGGCCCGACCTGCATTTCCCGCAGGGCTCGCGGTGGCCCGTCCCGGCCGGCCAGCGGGAACATCTCGATCAGCTCTACCGGAACCGGGGGAGCGGGACCTTCGCCGAGGTCGCTGCGCCGGCGGCCCTCGTCGAGGAGCGGTACAGCCAGGGTTCGACCGTGGGGGATCTCGACCAGGATGGTTTCCCTGATCTGTTCGTGGCGAACGTCGGCCAGAACCGGCTGTTCCGTAACTGCGGCGACGGGACGTTCGAAGATATCACCGAGACCGCCGGCCTCAAGGAGGCGGCGTGGTCAACGAGCGCGGCGCTGGCCGATCTCGATGGAGACCGCCTGCCGGACCTCTACGTCGTCAACTACCTCGGCGGCGCCGATGTCACGGAGCGGCTCTGCCGCGGCCCCGAGGGGACGGTGCGTGAGTGCGATCCCCACGACTTTCCGGCGGCCCCCGACGAAGTCTACCGAAATCTCGGCGACGGTCGGTTCGAACGCCGCGAGGCTGAGTTCGGGCTTCGTTCCGATTCCGGCAAGGGGCTCGGCGTCGTTGTCGGGCGGTTCGGAACGGACGACGCCTGCTCGGTCTTCGTCGCCAACGACCTCGACGGCAACCTCCTGTTCCGTCGTCCTCCGGGAGGAGCGAAGTTCGCGGAGGACTCGCTCCTGACCGGCGTGAAGTTCGATGCGGAAGGGCGGGCGCTCGCCTGCATGGGGATGGCCGCGGGGGACGCAACCGGCGACGGTCTGCTCGACTTCGTCATCACGAACTACTACGACGAATCGAACATGTTTTTCGTCCAGCAGCCGGCGGCGGGGGGGCTGTTTCTGGACCAGGCGGCCGAGGCGGATCTCCGGCTTCCGAGTATGAAGATGCTCGGGTTCGGAACGCAGTTCCTCGACGCCGATCTCGACGGCTGGCTCGATCTCGTGGTGGTCAACGGACATGTCGCCCGGCAGCGGCGGTCCGGGACGCCGTACGAGATGCAGCCGCAGTTGTTTCGTAACCTCCGCGGTCGCGGCTTCGCAGAAGAGTCGGCCCGCGGCGGGGAGTGGTTTCACGCGCCGATCCTCGGTCGGGGGCTCGCCCGGCTCGACTGGAACCGGGACGGCCTCGAGGACTTCGCCGTCGGACGGCAGGAGGGGCCTGCGAACCTGCTCACCAACGAGAGCACTCCGGAGGGAATGTCGCTGGCTCTCACCCTCGTCGGTACGGCCAGCAATCGGGACGCGATCGGGACGACGGTCCGTCTGGCGGGGGCTGGGGCGGTGCAGACGCGGTTCGTCACCGCCGGCGATGGTTACATGGGGACAAATCAGCGAGTTTTGACGTTTGCGATCCCCAGATCTGCGGGGGCGATGAAGGGGCTTGCGCTCGAGATCACGTGGCCCTCGGGAGTGACTGAAAGTTACGCAGTCGCGAGCGGAACGCGCGCAGCGGTTGCCGTCGAACAGACGGGGCGGCTGCTCCCCTTGGAATTCTGAAGGGGAAAAGTGAGCCCATTTTGGGCCTGTCCCTGCCCACATTTTCTTCAGGTGGGGGATGTCGCGGGAATTGGCTCGCTGTTTGCTTTCCCTTCGCTCCGGAAGCTGGAAACGGCGTCCACGCTCCGGTGTCGAGGATCTCGATTCGTTGCGGCCGAATCGATCCGTTCCGCTGTGAGCCCCTCGCTCTGCGTGCTGCAGATCGCGACCTATACGCCTTTGACGGGATGTCATCGTTTATGAAACTGCGCTTGCCTGGATCCCGCGGTCCGCGGGGCTTCACGTTGATCGAACTCCTCGTCGTGATCGCGATCATCGCGGTCCTGGTTGCGATTCTGCTTCCCGCCGTCCAGCAGGCCCGCGAAGCGGCCCGCATGTCGACCTGCAAGAACAACCTCAAGCAGCTCGGCATCGCCATGCACAACTACCACGAGACGCACTTCTGCTTCCCTCCGGGGACGTACCAGACGTTCGTGAAGGGGACGAACTGGCGGACGCACCTCCTGCCGTACATCGATCAGGGGCCGCTCTACAACAAGCTCGACTTCAACCTGCCGACTTCGGGCGGGGGCTCGTACCCGACGTCGGGTGTCAACATGGTCCTCAACAACCTGTCGGTGCCGGTCTACACGTGCCCGTCGAGCGACCTGAACCCGACGGTCGGCGGAAGCAACAACACCTCGAACCTGCTGATGCACATGTACGTCGGGATCATGGGATCGACCCCTGATCCTGCCGGGCGGACGGTCGGTTCGGCGAGCAACTACGGCGGGACCTACGTCAATAACGGCACGTTGCTGGTCAACGAAATCACTCGTCTCCGCGACCTGACGGATGGAACGTCACAGGTGCTGATCATCGGCGAGCAGTCGGGCCGGCTCAACGGCGTGACGGACATGCGGAGTGCGTACTACGGCGGCTGGTCGGGGGCTGCAATGACCGGGCCCGTCACCGGCAGCTACCCTGCCAGTTCCGACTCCTGGAGCACTGGTGTCACCGGGATCATGTTCGCAATCAACTACAAGGGGTCGATTCCGACGGCTGCCAACAACCCCTACGACGCCAACACGATCCTGACCTCGTTCCACACCGGCGGGATCAACGGTCTGTTGGGAGACGGCGCCGTGGTGTTCCTCGGCGACAGCATCGACATGGAAACGCTCCGCCGCCTCGGCTCGCGGAGCGACATGAAGCCGGTCGGCGAGTTCTAGGCTCCCGGCGTTCTTCCCTCCCCTTGTCTTCCGTCGCCTGCGAGTTGTCCATGCGTCCCTGGTTTTCGTGGTGCTGTGTCGGTCTCCTGACGGTCGGTCTGACGGGGTGCGGTGGATCGGCCGCACCTGCCAAACCGATGGGCAAGCTGACGGGGATGCTCCTGATCGACGGGAAGCCCCCCGGTGGTGAGTGCGAGCTGAACTTCTTCGATGCCTCGAAGGGGGCGGGAGGGCTCGCCCGCACCAACGCCGAAGGGGCGTTCACGATGACCGACGGGATGCCGACCGGGTCCTACAAGGTCTACGTCACCCCCAAGGAGCCCGAACCGACCGAGCCGGGAGTGGCCCGCCCCAAGCCCGCGACCGCGATTCCCAGGAAGTATCAGTCGGTCGACACGACGGATCTTGTGGCGGAAGTGAAGGAAGGGGACAACGCCCCGCTGGCGCTGAACCTGAAGAAGTAGCTCCGGGCAAGAGGAGGTCTGTCGTCGTTTCACGGGACAGGCCGGATCGGCCGCAGAGGACCGATCTTCGGTGCGCTACCCCCCGCTGCGGGCCACAGCAACTGCGGGTCAAATTGCTGCAGGTCGGCCGATTCCGGCCGGCCGGGGCGTCGACCGTTTGCAATCTTTGCACAGGTCCCAGTTCGCTGCCGGATCCCGCTTCTGACCTGCGAGGGGGTGGGCATACAGTCCTCGCCTGCGATCCCGGCCGAGCCCGGTGTTCGCATGGCTGCGCCCGGATCCGGCGACGGACCGGTCTGCGCCAGGACCACCCTTCCCGGAGTCGGCACGGATGCCACGAACCTGCTTGCGGCGGGATGCCCTGATCCGCCTCGCGCTCGGAACGCTTTCGCTCTCTTCCCTGACCGGCTGCGGAACGATCCTCTACCCCGAACGCCGCGGCCAGCCGAGCGGCACGATCGACTGGAAGGTCGTTGCGCTCGACGGCATTTTCCTGCTGCTGTTCGTGATCCCCGGCGTCATCGCATTCGGCGTCGACTTCACGACCGGGGCGATCTATCTCCCTCCGTACTGTGACGGCACCGTCGGGAAGCCGGCGCCCGGCACGGCTCTCCCCCCGCTGACCAAGCTCGAGGTCCCCCGCAGCGAACTGACACCGAAGGGGATCGAAGCCGCCGTCTCGAAGGCGATCGGCCGCACGATCCACCTGGTCGAAGGGGAGTACGTCACCGAGGAGCTGGAGTCGCTCGACGAGCTGATCCCGGCGGCCGAGCGGATTGCGATGCGCGAGCAGACGAACCGGACGATTCTCCGGGCTCAGTCCGAGTAGAAGCGCGTCGACAGCACCGCTGCCGACGCGTGCGTCCCGCTGCGGTTCAGAACCCGCGGGCGGTCTTGATGTCGTCCATCGTCCGGAGGTCGTAGTCGATCCCGACGTAGTCGAGCAGGTTGCACAGGGCCCGGACCGCGACCCCCATGCCGTCCGGCCCGCTGAAGCCGCCGAACTGGCCCCCCCCCTTGAGGTGCGGCTCGAGCTCGAGGAACACTCCCGGGCAGCCGAGCGCCTGCATCTTGGAGGTCATGGCGCTGAGGTTCTCCTTGAGGTTCCGCAGGATCGCCTCGTGTCCCGAGTCGCCGATGTCGGCGGGGACGAAGTTCTTGAGCCGCTCTTCGTCGACGACGCCGGTCCATTCGAGGGTCGGATCGACGCGGTAGTCCTTGATGTGGGCCCAGCCCATCCAGTCCCGCATCGCCACGAACTCGTTGAAGCAGACGACCGGCGAAAGGTTCTGGGAGGAGAGGTTGCCGCCGTCGAAGATGCAGACGAGATTCGGGCGGTTCACCTTCTCTGCCAGAGCCGCCAGGAGCCGTCCGTTCTGACCGATCAGATTCGCCTCGACCTCGAGGCCGTAGACGAGGCCATGCTTTGCGCACTCCTCGACGATCGGGTGCAGCTTCTCGACTGCCTGATCGATGTACTTCCAGGGATCGTCCCCCTTGGGGTGGTAGAACGAGAAGCCCCGCAGGAGTTTCGCCCCGAGCTTGACCGCTGAGTGGATGCTCCGGGCGACTTCGGTGTCGATGTACTGCTTGAGGGGGACGAACTTGTTGTGAGAACCGTCCTCCTGGCCGAGGAGTTTGATCTTGCCGATCCGCGAGCCGATGCTCGTGACGCTCATGCCGTAGTCGAGCTGGATCTGGGCGAGTCGGGCGAGTTTTTCGTCGCTGAGTTCGGTGACGTGCTCAACTTTTCCTTCACCGGTGACGTCGATGAAGCGGGGGCTGTAGTACTTGAGTCCGAGGGCGGAGAGGACCGCGAGCTGTTCGACGGCGGTCTTGGAGCGAGCCGCTTCGTCGGCAAAGGCGCTCAGGACGATGAAGGGGGGCTGGGCCATGGAAAACCTCGTCAGTCGGCGGGATGCGAGTCTGGGTGATGTCGATCGGACGCGTGCCGGCGAGGCGTGCGGGCGGGTTGGCGTCCGGCGGTGCATCGCGTGGGGCGCGAAGGGTGGATTCTAGTCAGCACGGCGGAAAATGCCCGCGGTCGGCGCCATGGCTCACCATCGTCCCGGCCGTCACGGCTTCGCCAGCTCCAACCCATCGTCCCACGGCCACCCCGGTCCAGCAGGCTGCTGGCCCCGCCGGAGGCGCTACTCTCGTGGAACCATGGAACACAACGGACACCCGATCGCGGCCCGGCGCTGCGGACTCTACTCACTAATACATCGGCGCTGCGCTCCCCGCGTTGATGAGAGGGGGAGTCCGCGATGCTAGTCTTGGAAAGCGGACGCACGTGGTTTCCCACGGTTCCACGAGGAAGAGGCCTCCGGCGGGGCCAGCAGCGTGCTGGACCCGGGTGAGGGGGCGTCGACAGGCGTGGCGGCTGCCGTCCCGGTTCGATTGCCAATCTGCACCAGCCTTTCTGTACACTGCCGGACTGGATGCGTGCGCGGGGCTGCGGCGTCGCCTGGCCTCCGTTCGCCGGACCCGGCGGTTCACTGACCTACAAGACCGAAGGACAACCGTGAATGGTGTGATGCTCGGGACCGGCGGGTTTCATCCCAACGAAGCGCGGCACACCGCCGGGATCCTCCTTCCCGGCTCCGGGGTCCTGCTGGACGCCGGGACTTCCGCCTTCCGGGTGGCCGAGCGGCTCGAGTCTCCCGAACTTCAGATCTTCCTGACGCATCCCCACTGGGACCACATCATCGGGCTGACGTTCCTGCTCGTTCCGATGCTCGACGGCCGGATCCAGCGGTGCCGGCTCTACGGAGACGCCCACACGCTCGAGGCGGTCAAGACCGTGCTGTTCGCCGAGGCGACCTTCCCGATCCTGCCGGCGTTCGAGTTCTGCCCGCTCGACGACACACCGGAGATCGCCATCCCCGGCGGCACGCTGCGGCATCAGACGCTCGCCAGCCATCCGGGCGGAAGCCGGGCCTACCGCCTCGACTTCTCCGGCGGGTCGCTCGCCTACGTGACGGATACGTCGACCGACGGGAGCTACCGCGACTTCATCCGTGGGGCGGACCTCCTGATCCACGAGTGCTACTTCGCCGACGGCCGCGAGACGCTCGCTGAGAAGACCGGGCACAGCTGCCTCAGTCCCGTTGCCCACGCGGCAGCGGAGGTGGGGGTGGGACAACTGCTGCTGACGCACATCGACCCGTTGCACCCGGAGCCAGTGCCGCTTGATCTCGGAGCGGCGCGCAAGATCTTCCCGCGGACCGACGTCGCGGCGGATCTGCAGTCGATCGCCTGGGGCCGCTGAGCGGGCAGTCCCGACTCGCGAGGATGCTGCTCTGCCCGCGTCCCATAAAAAACAAACGCATCGGAACCGCTGAGGCGTCTCCGATGCGTTTGCGTTGTCAGGCTGTCGGTCGACTTACGTCGGGACAGGCGAGGGCCTAGTACCGGCCGCCGCGACCACCACGGTCGCCGCCGCCGCCATAGCCACCCCCACCACCTCCTCCGTATCCGCCGCCGCCACGGCCGCCGCGACCACCGCCGCCTCCGCCGTAGCCTCCTCCACCACCATAGCCGCCGCCCCCGCCGCCGTAGCCACGGTCGCCGCCGCCTCCTCCGCCGCCATAACCGCCGCGGCCTCCTCCTCCACCACCACCGTATCCACCGCCCCCACCTCCGCCGCCGCGGTATCCACCGCCGCCGCCTCCGCGGGGACGTTCTTCACGGGGACGGGCTTCGTTGACGACAAGGGCGCGGCCTTCGAAGTCCGCGCCGTTCATCCCCTCGATCGCTTCGTCTCCCCCTTCGGACATTTCAATGAAAGCAAATCCTCGCGACTGCCCAGTCTCCCGATCTTTCACCAGGTCCACGGCCGAAACCGTGCCGTACTGCTCGAAAGCTGCCTTCAAATCTTCCGCCGTGGTCCGGAAGGGCAGATTTCCCACGTAAAGCTTCTTACTCATCGTCTTCCTGCGCTGGTGCGCCGCTCCCAAAAATGCTTCTCGATGTGGCGAGCCCCCTGGGCCCACAATGACACATCAAGCTGAGCCCTGATTCGTCCGGCCGCTCTCTCCTGAACAACTCTCAACTGAAGAACTTGAAGAAGTCTGAACGGATAAAGAGTCTCAGCGGCGTTGCGATTGCGGGAGACAAGAAGTCTTGGACGGACGGAACTGCTTCCGAAGACGGGAACCAAAACTGACTGCCTGCAAAGGCAACCCTGCCGAGAAAACTCGGCCACCATGGGTGCGGGGACTATACACGCGACCTGAAAATCCGGATAGGTCAGAACCTCAAAATGAGTGCCCGGCAAGGGTTCCAGCGAGCCCCCGCCAAGGGACCGGCATCGGTCGAGCGCTACCGAGTCAGGACAGCGGTCACCGGGAAGTGATCCGACGGAGTCCGGCCCTCCCGGGCGGTCCGGTCGATGGTGCAGGAGCGGACCGTCCAGTCGCGGGAGAGGCCGATCCAGTCGATCCGGTCGCCGCGGGTCAACTCCGCCTTGAACCCCGAGAAGGTCCCCTCCTCTTCACCGCGCTCCGCGTGGGCGACACGAAACGCATCGACGACCGGCGAGGCCTTGTCACCCGTGGCGTCGAACAGGGCCCGGTACGGTTCGCTCCCATCGCCGGCGTTGAAGTCGCCGGTCAGGATCAGCGAAGCCTCCCCCTGCTCCGCGAGGCGGCGGCGGATCAGCTTCGCGGACTCGGCGCGGGCGGTCTTTCCCATGTGGTCGAAGTGCGTGTTGACGAACAGGATCGGCCGGGCGTTCGGCTGTCGGCGGTCCCGCAGCTTGACCCAGGTCGCCATCCGGGGGAGCGAGCTGTCCCAGCTCTTGCTGCCGACGGTCTCCGGGGTCTCGCTGAGCCAGAAGTGCCCCCCCTCCAGCTTCTCGAACCGGTCGCGGCGGAAGTAGAGGGCCATCATCTCCCCCTTGTCTCCGCCGTCGTCCCGTCCTACTCCGAGGACGTCATATCCCTCGAGCCGCTCGGCAAGGAAATCCCGCTGGAAGCCGAGTGTCTCCTGGGTGCCGAGGAGGTCCGGTCCGAAGGCTTTGACGGTCTCGACCAGGAAGTCCCGCCGCTGGTCCCAGTGATTCGGTCCATCCTTGGCGGTGCCATAGCGGATATTGAAGCTCATCACCCGCAGCTCGGCCGGGGACTCTTCGGCGCGGATTGCGGACGGGACGGAAAAGCAGAACAGCAGAAGAGCGAGCAACAGGCGGCGCGTCATCGAAACGGAATCCCATCTCCAGGGGGCATCCGGCAGTTCGCGGACTACGACGCCGGACGGCGTACTCTCGGAAACGACGGGGTCCCCGACAACCATGCGTCGCGCGCCGGGCCGCCACGACGCAACAGGGAGCCGGAACAAATCGCCCAATCCGTGGTGATGGAATCTCGATTGCGAAATCCACGCTAACATCCGCTGCGTAGGATTGGGTGTGGCTCGCCTCTCCTCCGGCGGGCGAACGGAGGCATCTCGGAGGATCCAGCGAAAGTCGAATGAAACGAATCCTGCTCGTTCTCGCCGCCCTGGCCTACATCGTCTCGCCGATCGATCTGATCCCGGACTTCATTCCGGTGGCGGGGTGGGGGGATGACCTCGTGGTCCTGCTGCTCGCGCTGAATCAGGCACGGGGCCTGTTCCGCGGGACGGACCCGGACCGCCGGACACCGCTTAAGGGGAGCGTCATTCACGTCGCGCCGTCGCGGTGATGGCGATAGGCTTGAACGCGATGGATGGGTGAACGATTCGGAACTGCGAACTCAGCAGATCGGATCAGGACGTCGCACAGCGGCGATCGTCGCAGCCCAGCGTGGGCGAAAGAAAAAGCGCGGCAAGGTCCCCTCAAAGCTCCCAGCTTTCCTTGCCGCGCTTCCGGATGTCACTTCCCGGCGGCGTCCGAAGACGTCACCGATGCAGTAAACCTAGGTCGAGTTTGCAGGTCGTCAAAAATTTTCTGCCGACACTTGGCTGGATCGAGCCTGCCCCGCTGCCATCGGGACGCCACGGACGAGCCGCTGTCGACAGCAGTTCCCAGTCTTTTCGCTCGTGAAACGCCGCTCCCGCATCAGGACGCGGCGGCCGAGGAGACCGGTCCGTTCGACGAAGAAACCGCTCCCGGTGACCCATCCCGGAGCGGCTCCGTCAAGACGCTCACCTCCAGGCTGCGGCAATCGGCCGATGCCCCGGAAAAGATTCCGGACACTGGCATGACCCCGCGCGGATGGTCGCTGACCCCGGTCAGGACGTGCTTGAGGGAGATCGGCTCCCCCAGCGTCGGATCGAATCCCCGCCATCCGAGCAGCGGCAGGTAGTACTCCATCCACGCGTGCATCGAGGCCCGGCCGGCGAGCGACGCGGGGCAGTCGAGGTATCCGCTCGCGAAGCGGCTTGCGATCCCAAGTTGCCGCGCGGCGTCCATCATCAGCGTCGCCATGTCGCGGCAGGAGCCGCTCCTCAGCTCGAGCGTCCGGGCCGGCGACTGGACCCCCTTCTCCGCCCGCCGCAGGTACTTGATCCGCTCGTGCAGAATTGTCCCAAGAGCAAGGATGACCCCTTCGGCATCACGACCGCTCGGTGACGGGGCTTCACGTTTGAGCCATTCACCAACGGCTTCGATGTCTTCGGGATACGAAGGTTGCAGATACGCCCCAGTGAAGCGGGTCTCAAGCGGCTCGTAAGCGACAGGGTATGGGACCTGCCAGGGCTCGCCGGGAGCGCGGCTTGGAAAGGGGGCGAGCCGCTCGATGACAACTTCACTGTGGAAGTCGAGGATGTCCGATTCCTCGTGGAAGCGGACGAGGGCGACCGAGTTGCCGAAGACATCGCGGGCCCAGGTGACGTCGTGGGCCGGGCGGATGGCGAGTGACTCCCTCAGGATCCGCAGTTCATGCCCTTCGCGGGGACGGATCACGAGCCGGTGCCGGCCGAAGGTGAGGGGCCGGGAGTAACGGTAGATCGTGCGGTGTTCGATACGGAGGATCGACATGGTCGGCCTCACCGGGAGGACTGCGCTTCGAGGGAAACTCCCTTCCGGCCGAGCTGCCGGCGGCCGAGAGGGGTGTACTTCTGCCCGGGGGCGATCTGGCATTCGACGGTCATCCGTTCGCAGCGGACGCTTCCAAAGATGCTCGCGACGGCAGCATCAGCGGCGTCGCGTCCCGTGCCGATCCGAACGAGGCCGTTGAGGTGTGCGAGGTGCGTGGCGTCGAAGATCATCCATCGCCCGCCGGTGTAGGCCTCGAAGCAGGCATGGAAGTCGGGGGGATCGAGCTGGTAGGCGTAGCCGGAGAAGTAGCGGGCGGGGATGTTGAGGGCTCGGCAGAGGGCGATGCCGAGGTGGGCGAAGTCGCGGCAGACGCCGACCCGCTGCGTCACGGTGTCGTAGGCGGAGGTTTCCGAGGTGGTGGTCCCGCGGACGTACTCGACGTTCTCGTGGATCCAGTCGACGATGGCGACGACCTTCTCGTAGGGGTTGGCGATCTTGCCGAAGTGGTCCCATGCCAGTCGGCCGAGGCGGTCGGACTGGCAGTAGCGGCTGGGGAAAAGGAACGGGATGGCGGAGCGGTCCATCTCGGCGATGGACTCAGCGTCGATTTCTCCTGCCGAGAGGAGTTCGTAGTTGCACTCGACGCGGGCCTGGTACTGGACGGAGAGGTGTTTGCGGCGGCCGGTTTCGAGTCGGACGAAGCGGTTGTCGCTGCCGCGGACGTGAAACTCTTCGATCCGTACCTTGGGCTCGATGGAGAACTGTTCATCCAGAATTGTCTGCGAGGCGTTCCGCTGCGCGTGGACGTTCAGGATGAGCGTCGAGGGGAACTTGACGGAGTATTCGAGGTGTGAGGAGACGTTGAACAGCATGGTTGGTGGCTCAGGTTGCAGCGGGAACGCCCTTCAGCCACTGCGGTGTTGGTACCGCGTGCGCACCGGCAGGTTTCACGCTGAGCTAGGTATTGGCACACGGCGTGCCAACGGAGGCTCGAACAACGTGCCGGCCGGCACGACGTCGCCACCTCAAACCCATAGCCCCACGGCCACCCGGGTCCAGCACGCTGCTGGCCCCGCCGGAGGCGCTACTCTCGTGGAACCATGGAACACAACGGACACCCGATCGCGGCCCGGCGCTGCGGACTCTTCTCACCAAATACATCGGCACTGCGCTCCCCGCGTTGATGAGAGGGGGAGTCCGCGACGCTGGTCTTCAAAAGCGGACGCCGGTGGTTTTCCACGGTTCCACGAGGAAGAGGCCTCCGGCGGCCAGCAGCCTGCTGGACCGGGGCTAAGGACGCCCGTTCTACAGCGAGAATCTGTCCCCGCTTGGACGATCAGGCCCGCTTCGCGTCCGGGTACCGGATCCGGCCGTGATAAATCCCGATCAGCGACTTCACCAGCGACTGCTCGATCTGATGGATATCCGTCAGACGCAGCGAACACTCGTCGAACTGACCATCCATGAGCTTCTTCATGGTGATCTTCTCGACCAGGTTTTCGATCCGCCCCGGCGTCGGGTCTTCCAGGGTCCGGCTCGCACTCTCGACCGCATCCGCGATCATCAGCACGCCCGCTTCCTTGGTCTGCGGCTTGGGACCGGGATAACGGAACGAATGCTCTTCCGCGTCGGTCCGGTGGTCCGGATCGTTCTCGGCGTTCTTCTCCGCCTCGCGGAAGAAGTACTCGACCAACGTCGTCCCGTGATGCTGCTGGATGAAGTCGATGATCTGCCGCGGCAGGTGATGCTGGCGAGCCAGCTCGACCCCGTCCTTGACGTGGCCGATGATGATCAGCGTGCTCATCGCCGGGTTCAGCGACTCGTGGAGGTTCCCCTCCCCTGCATGCTGGTTCTCGATGAAGTACTGCGGCTTCAGCATCTTGCCGATGTCGTGGAAGTAGGCCCCGACCCGGACCAGCAGGCCGTTCGAGCCAATCGCCTCGGCAGCCGCTTCGCCGATGCTCCCGACCGCGATCGAGTGGTTGTACGTCCCCGGAGCCCGGCGGACGAGTTCCTGCAGCAGCGGATGCGACGGATCACACAGCTCGAGGAGCTTGATGTCCGTCACGACGCCGAACGTCGATTCGATGAACGGCAGGCTGCCGGCGACGAGGTACCCCGCCGCCACGCACCATGCCGCGCCCTTGAGGGCGTTCAGCAGCAGCGAGTAGTCGGTCACGACGTCGGTGAACGACTCCGAGGCCAGGAGGCCGATCCCGGCCCGGATGAAGAGGTGCGCCGCTGCGGTCCCGAATCCGATCTTGATCAGGGCCGATCGCGAGCCGACTCGCTTGAGAGGCAGCACCGCCGCGCCGCAGGTGGCAATCAGCGCGACGAACTCGTCGAGCTGGACCCGCGTCGCGAGCGTCAGAATGAGACAGAGCGAGAACGCCGTCAGCATCGCGACGTCCTGGTTGTAGGAAATCGCGACGACGATCACGAGGGTCAGAACCGGCAGGATCTCGCCCCGCAACGGATCGAGCGACATCCACCGGGCGATGAACGCCGTGAAGACGATCCCGCCGAGAATGACCGCCAGCCGATGCGTACTCTGCGCGAGCCGGGGTTCGTTCAGGACGATGTAGAACCCGCCGAGGATCACGAACACGCCGAGCATCAGGAAGACGACGGCGACCCGGGCGAGGCGGATGGTCCAGGGGACCCCCAGCTCACTCTGGTCGTACTCGTCCCGCAGCAGCTGCATGTTGTCGAGATCGAGGTTCGCCCCCGGAGCGACGAGCAGGTCCCCCTTGAGGAACCGCTGCCGAACCTCCGGAACGGCGTCCCGGGCGGCGCTCTGGGCGACGCGGGTCTCACGCTGGTCGAACTGGAGCGTCGGCTCGATTGTCCGCATCAGCCAGAGCGAAATCGCCGGTCGAAGTTCGTCCTTGAGGCTGGGGTATGAGAGCCACGCCTTCCCCAGGTCCCCGGCGTCGTTGAGCTGATCGGATAGGGTCACCTGCGGCAGGATCAGATCGAGGGCCTTGTCCTCCTTGCGGTCGGTCAGGACCCGGATCTTGCTGTCGCGCTGAATGCGGTTCGTGCGGATGTCGTCCGCCGAGATCACCCCGTTCCGCTCCAGCGGACGGATGAACTTCACGAAGTCGTCGACGATGTCCTCGATCCGGGTCTGGACGCTCTGCATCCCTTCCGCGGTCAAGGTCGCCTTGAGCTGCTGATAGCGGAGCGGCGGATCGTCCGACTCGAAGACCTTCGAGGTGTCTTCCTCGGAGCCGCCCGGAAGCGACGGAGAGAGTCCGAAAGCCCGCCGCGTCGTCGCGCTGATCTGGTCGACCGTGCTCGACTGGGCGATCTCGCCGAGAGCCGCCCGGAGCTGCTGCGGCAGGTCCGCCATCCGCTTGGGATGGTTCTGGAAGATGAACGGGACCTTCTCTTCCGCCTTGATCCGTTCGAGTTCGGTCCCGCGGACGTCGACCCGTTCGAAGTCGATCTTGGCCGCCAGCCCGTGGGGGACCTTGTCACCGATGCGGTACGGAAAGGGGGCCTTCCAGCTTTCCAGGAGGACCAGCAGCAGGAGGACTGCGCCAAGGCACAGGCCCGCCCGCTCCAGGGATTCCCCCTCTTGCAGCGCGTCGATCAGGCGACCCCAGAGTTTCTGGCGCGGGCGAATCGTTGCCCGTGGAGAAACTCGAGTTCGCTTTTGTCCAAATCCAAACATTCCGGGCCATGACAGGCGCGCGGCGGAGGGGTTCTACCGCGAGAAACCATCCAGGTCCCCCGGGTGGAACGGTCGACAATCCGTGACCGTCTCAACTTCCGTGTCGCCGATTCCTCCGACGCGATTCATCATCATACGCTTCCACGATCTCCCGTACGAGCCGGTGCCGGACGATATCCATCCCGGTCAGCTCGACGACTCCGATCCCCGAGATGTGCCGCAACCGGGCGATCGCGTCGTTAAGCCCGGACGGAACGTGAGGCGGCAAATCGGTTTGCGTCGTGTCGCCGGTGACGACCATCTTCGAGCCCTCCCCCATCCGGGTGAGGAACATCTTCATCTGGGTCGTGGTCGTGTTCTGCCCTTCGTCGAGAATCACGAAGGTGCTGTTGAGGGTCCGCCCCCGCATGAACGCCAGGGGAACGATTTCGACGACGTCCGACTCCATGTACCGCCGGACCTGATCGTAGTCGAGCATGTCGTTCATCGAGTCGAGCAGCGGCCGCAGGAACGGGTTCACCTTCGCCAGCAGGTCCCCCGGGAGGAAGCCGATCCGCTCCCCGGCCTCGACCGCCGGCCGGACGAGGACGATCTTCCGGCATTGCTGGCGGCGGAGGGCATTCACCGCCATCGCGACCGCGAGGTAGGTTTTTCCCGACCCCGCCGGCCCCGTGCAGAAGACGAGGTCGTGCTTGCGGATTGCGTCGACGTACTCCTCCTGTCCCCGGGTCTTCGGTTTGACCTTCCGGGCCTTGTCGAACAGGTCGATCCCGCTTCCCGCCGTCTCACCGACGACGGCCGGCGCAGCGCCGACTTCCCCGCCGAGCACCCGCGCGAGGTCGTCGTCCTTCAGGATTCCCTTGCGGCGCACGAGCGGGACCAGCTCGGCGAGGACTTCCTTGGCGCGAGGGAGCTTGTCATCTGGTCCGTCGAGCACCAGCTGCTCCCCCCGGAGGACGATGTTGACCCCGAGGGCCTCCCGCATCCGGCGGATGTGTGCATCCTGGGCCCCGAACAGCACGCTCGGATCGTCTTCGGGGGTGAGGGGGATGAACGCTTGAGACATCGGGGGATCCAGAGTCGTAGGTGCGGAACGGAGGAATTCTAACAGGACCCGGGATCGGGACAGCCGTTCCCGGAAAAACTCCTGTTCGCCGACAGAATCCCAGCGTCCTGCTGGACCGGGGTAAGGCGGCGATGTTGTGGGGCACCGCCGGGAGCGGCAGGTCTTCATCGACACAAGGGGCGAATCACGTCCTCGCCGGCACGACTTCCGCCCGCTCGATCCCATCGTGCCACGGCCGTCCGGGACCGGCACGCTGCTGGCCACAGCCGAAAACGGACGCCGTGCGATTGACGGTCCCGCGGCCTCCCTTGAGAATCCCCTGATTCGTCTTCTGGCACGGGATTCAGCGCATGCGGCCTTCTGGCGTTCTCCTCCTGACCGGGTTGTCCCTCCTCCCCGTGATGTCGGGGTGCGGCGTCGACACCTACGAGAACCGCCTCAAGGCGGCGAACGCCTACTACGCCTACCGCGAGGACATCGACACGAGCCTCGACCGCAAGTGGGTCGGACCGTTCGGCGTGTCGCTTCGCGTTCCGATGGGCTTCCGCGAAGTCGCCCCCCCGAAGAAGGACATGCCCGACGACCGGATGAACTCGCGGTTCACGCGGGTCACCGATCTGCCGGGGCTCCTCGCCAAGTGGGAGATGCCGGTCCAGACCGAGGATGCCGGCAACCAGGTTGCCGAACTGTTCCTGCTCGGCAACCACCAGCGGTTCCTCGACCACGATCCGCAGAAGGAGGAGTCCGGGGGGAGCCCCGCCACCTTCCTGCAGGACTACGACAACGCCCTGCAGACCGGCCTCAACATCACCATGACCGCTCCCAGCGGAGCGGCGGCCGACAACGCCTGGCTCCCGGGACGGGTGCCGACCGTGGGGCAGATCCCGTACACGCAGACCAAGAACTACGAGTGGGCCAAGCTCGGCCCGCCGGAGAACCCCGAGGTGATGCCGCACCGCGTCGGCTACACGTCGCGGTTCGAGATCCCGGTGAACCGCAACGCCAAGCTGCAGGTGATCCTGCTCTGCCTCTACCCCGCCAAAATGCGGGACTCGACGAAGCTGACCGAGCGGCTGACCAAGACGATGGAGCAGTTGGAAGTCCCCGCGCAGATGCCGATCAAGCCGAAGCCGGGCCAGAAGGTCGGAGCGCCCGCCCCGGCGAACAACTTCTGAGTTGGCGAGGGCGGAAGGTTAGAGGCGACCTGGCGGGCGTCTTCTGTCGCCGGGCGCTCAGTAGCCCGCGGCCGCCCCATCCTTGCGGGCTTCCGTTCCCCCATGCAGCACCCCCCGCTCGCGGTCGATCAGGATCCCCTGATAGCCGCCGTACCCGCCGGGGGAGACGATGACCGTATGACCTCGCTCGCCGAGGGCCTTGCGTGTCGCCTCGGTGATGCCCGTCTCCACATAGACCGTCCCGCCGTTCGGGGCCGCCGGTTCGCCGGTCGGCGAGGCGGAGCCCCGGTGCTGGACCCGCGCGGCGTCACCCGCCGCCTGAACGTTCATCTTGAAGTCGATCAGGTTCACGAGGACCTGAACATGCCCCTGCGGCTGCATGTCCCCTCCCATGACACCGAACACGAAGTAGGGAAGCCCCTCCTTCGTGACCATCGCCGGGATGATCGTGTGGAACGGCCGCTTGTGGGGCTCGAGCTTATTGGGGTGCGTCTCATCGAGGGCGAACAGGCACCCCCGGTTCTGCAGCGCGAAGCCGAGGTCCCCCGGGACCATCTGCGACCCGAACCCCGAAAAATTGCTCTGGATCAGCGAGCAGCAGTTCCCCTCGGCATCGACCGCACAGAGGTAGACCGTGTCGCTGGTCTTGAGAGGATCCCCCGGCGGCACGTCGAGCGCCGCTTTGTTCGGGTCGATCCGCTTCCGCTGCCGCGTGGCGTACTCCTTCGAGATCAGCTCCTTGACCGGCACCGTGCTGAACGTGGGATCGGCGTAGTACCGGGCCCGGTCCGCATAGGCGAGTTTCTTGGCTTCCAGGAACAGATGCAGGTACTCCGGCGTTCCCGGCCCCATCTTGGAGAGGTCGTACGCCTCGAGGATGTTCAGCATCTGCAGGACGGCGATCCCCTGTCCGTTGGGCGGGAGCTCCCAGACGTCGTAGCCCCGGTAGTTCGTCGAGACGGGCGGGACCCATTCGCTCGTGTGGGCTTCCAGATCCTTGAGGGTCAGATATCCCTTCTGGAACTCGCTAAAGCTGGCGATCTTCTTCGCAATCTCTCCCTTGTAGAACGCGTCGCGGCCGCCCGAAGCGAGGAGACGGTAGGTTGCGGCAAGGTTCGGGTTCTTGAAGATCTCGCCGGTCTTGGGGGCGTGGCCGCCGGGGAGGTAGGTCGCGGCCGAGTCGGCATGCTCGGCCAGCGACTTCTCGCTGTCGGCCCAGTGCCCGGCGATGATCTCGCTGACCGGGAACCCGGCCTCCGCGGTCTCGATCGAGGGCTTCAGGAGCTCCTCGAGCGACTTCCTGCCGTACTTGGCCCGGAGCATCTCCCAGCCGTCGACGCAGCCGGGGACCGACCACGACAGGGGGCCGGACTCCGGGATCTCCTTGAGCATCTTCTCCTGGAGGATCTCGCGCGTGAGGCCATACGGGCTCCGCCCGGAGGCGTTGAGGCCGATCAGCGTTTTCGTCTTGGCGTCCCAGTACAGGACGAACAGGTCCCCCCCGATGCCGCAGCTCATCGGTTCGACGACGCCCAGCATTGCATTGGCGGCGATCGCCGCGTCGGCGGCCGTTCCGCCGTTCTTCAGAATGTCGAGCCCGACCTGCGACGCGAGCGGGTGGCTGGTGGCCACCATCCCCCGCGTTCCAAGCACCGGCGAACGGGACTGATGCGGGAAACTCCCGGGCCGATCATAGGCCGCGGCGGTCCCCAGGAGAGCACCACACAGGACAATCCCGAGAACGACCCACCGCATGACATCTCTCCCGACCAGTCGCGAGCGGACACTACCCAACAGATTGCCACCGTCGCAAGTTCCCCCGCGGCCCGATCCCCAGCTTTTCCGCAGCGATGCCGATTGTCGACGCCGCTGGCCCCGGGGCGGCAGAAACCGCCCGTCGTCCCCCCGGTTTCGGGGGACAAGCGGCAGGCGTGATTTCCCGGGGGCCGTTTCCGGCGGGTATTCGAACGGAACCGCCCCCCCTAAGATCTCACTTCGCGCTCGTCCGGTGCCATCCGGATTTTCCCGCGTCCGTTCCTTCCCCGATCCGCCCTCCCCTTTCTCCCCATGCCGATTCCGCAGCATCCCCAGCTCGACGTCGCCCGCGAAGCGGCCCGCGCCGCCGGCCATGTCCTCCGCCGGTTCTTCCGCGGCACCTTCTCGGTCCGGGTCAAGGATGGCCCCGATGTCGTGACCGAAGCGGACCTGGAAGCGGAACGGACGGTGATCCGGACGATCGAATCGCACTTCAGGGGTCACCAGTTCCTGGCCGAAGAGAGCCACCGGAGCGCCGCCGATTCCGACCATCTGTGGGTCATCGATCCGCTCGACGGAACGACAAATTTCCTGCACGGCGTCCCGCAGTTCGCGGTTTCGATCGCCTACTACGAAAAGGGTCGGCCGGTCTGCGGTGTGATCCACAACCCGGTCTACGACGAGTGGTACGTCGCGCTCGCGGGCCAGGGAGCCTGGTTCAACGACGCGCCGGCCCGCGTCTCCCCGTCGGCGAGCCTCGAGAAAGTCCTGCTGGCGACCGGGTTCTACTACGACCGGGGCCCCCTCATGGAGGGGACCGTCGCGGCGGTGGGGGACATCTTCCGCCAGGGGGTCCACTGCATCCGCCGGATGGGAGCCGCGTCCCTGGACCTCGCCTACGTCGGGACCGGCCGGTTCGGGGCGTACTTTGAATACCTGCTCTCCCCGTGGGACTTCGCCGCAGGGCGACTGTTCGTCGAAGAAGCGGGGGGCCGGGTGACCACTTGCCACGGCACGCCCCTGACGCTGACCCGCTCGACGATCCTCGCCTCGAACGGTCTGCTGCACGACGCGGTCTATGGCCTCGTAGCCAAGCACGTCCCGCCGGGAGCCTGACCTCCGGCAGCCCCGGACCGCGGCGACATCGCCCGGCTTTCCGTCACGTTTTCGTTTCCGCCCCTGCTCTCGCCCTGGCTTCATGTCTGATTCGGCTTCCCTCGACGACACCGGTCCGACGGCCTCTCTGGAGATGCTGCGGCTGCGGTCGCGGGTGCTCCAGCGGATCCGGAACGTGTTTGACGACCACGGCTACTGGGAGGTCCAGACTCCCCTCCTCTCCATCGACACGTGCGTCGACGCCTGGATCGACCCGTTCGCGCTCCCGGCCACGGGGCCTCACGGCGAAACGTGCTACCTCCAGACCTCCCCCGAGTTCGCGATGAAGCGACTCGTGGCCCATGGAGCGGAGGCGATCTACGAGATCACCCGGTCGTTTCGCCGCGGTGAAGCCGGGATTCGCCACAATCCCGAGTTCACGATGGTCGAGTGGTACCGCGCGGGAGACGACCACGTTGCTCAAATGGCGTTCACCGAGGCCTTGGTGCGGTCGGTCGCGTCTCTCTCGGAAGCCCGCGCCCAGTCATTGCCCAAGGGGCCGTTTCTCCGCCTCAGCTACGACGAAGCGTTCGAGCGCGCGATCGGCGTGCGGGTCCTCGGACTGCCGACGACCGACCTGATCCAGCTGGCCCGTCGCCTCGAGGTTCCCGCCCCGGAGAGTCTCGCTCCGGATGACCGGGATGGATGGCTCAACCTGCTGCTCGCGCTGCGGGTGGAACCGTTCCTCCCTGCACTCGGCCCGCTCTTCCTCTACGACTTTCCCGCCTCCCAGGCCGCCCTGGCCCGGGTGCGAAACGACGATCCCCCGGTCGCGGAGCGGTTCGAGCTGTACGTCGACGGGCTCGAGCTCTGCAACGGATATCACGAACTGACCGACCCCGAAGAACTGCGGGAGCGCATGGAGCGCCAGTCCGCAATGCGGGTCGCTGCCGGAAAAGAACCCCTGCCGGCGATGAGCCGGCTCGTCAAAACCTTGCAGAGGGGCTTCCCCCCCTCCGCGGGAGTCGCGCTCGGATTCGAGCGGCTCCTGATGTGGCTCGTCGGCACCAATCGGATCGCCGACGTCACAGCCTTTCCGTTCGCGCGGGCCTGAGTCTGAACGTTCAGGTCGCGCACGCTCCGCCGCGCCTGGCGCGGAGAAGACCGCCCCGCTGAAACACCGCCGGCCTACTTGGCGTGATTCACAAGACCGGCCCGGCCGTCCACGCGCGAAGCGAACTTCGGCAGCGCCACGGGGACATCGTCGGTCGCGATTTCCGCCCGGACGATCCGGTGAGACTTGGGGGCCTCGATGCAGAGCTTCACACGGTTCCCCTGAACCTGCGAAACCTTGATGCAGATATCCCCGTCGATCAGGATCGACTCGCCCGCTTTCCGCGTCAGAACCAGCATGACATCCTCCTTGAACTCGGGAGCAGAAACGTCCGGTGGCTCCCATGCACCACGGTTCCTCAAGAACCGGCAAATCCTGCCACTTCAAATCGTATACCGCGTAACGTTGCTCTTCTAGAAAAATCGAAACGATTCGCGCGAATTGTCTTCCTAAAGAAAACGCTAACAAGTGGTTAAGCGCGTTTGTGGCACTTTTCTCCACGGCTCCCGGTTTGCCAACGTGTCGACCAACTTCTGGCCGCGCGGCATCCAGTCGGTCCTGCTGTGGCAGATTGCCGCACGCACCGCCGGCTCCCTGCAGTGCCGCAAAATGCATTGCGGCTGTGGTGAAAAGCTCCGCCCTCCATCTCAGGGCGTCACTCTGGGGGCTCTGGCGAATTCGGCCAGCGAATCGACGGCATCCACCAGCGGCGTCTGGTCGATCCGGATCAGCCCGATCCGGGGGAAGTCCAGGTCGAGAGTGATCCAGAGCGTCGCGGCCACCAGGAACACCAGGCCGTACGACAGCAGTTCCCGGCGGCCGAGCAGGCCGTTTCCATAACCGACGCTCGCCAGAGAGACCGCCGCACAGAGGATCAGCAGGGCAAAAATCGGCAGGGGCAGGTGCCGCCGCTGGGCCGCCAGCCGTGTCGTGTGAAGGTCGATCAGCTCGTTGATTGGACTGAGGACCGGGCCCCCCAGCACGGGCGTCGACCGGATCCCGTCCGCTGCCGCCTGAAACAGCTCCTTCTGGAGCTGTTCGACCTTCTGCCGGAGCGGGGAACTGGGGGGCGAATCGATCTCGCCGTGCATCTCGATCCGGGCCAGCGAGTAATCCCGCAGCAGCTCCTTGAGCCTGGTCCGGTGCGGGGCTTCGAGCAGATCGGCCCGGAGTGCCGCCGTCCCGATCGCGTTCGCCTCCTGCACGATGAGGAGCTGCCGGTCGAGGAAGCGGGAGGCGGCTCCGCTGTAGCTGAATCCGAGCAGCAGGGCGAGAAGCCCCAGAATCGCCCCCTGAATGGTCCCGATCGCCCCTGCCTCGCCGGTCGTCCCCCGCCGGCGCCCCAGTCGGAAACCGAGCTCGAACGCTCCGATCAGGATGCTGAACAGCGCCAGGGCCAGCAGAACTTCCACAATGATCAGCATGATGGCTTCCGCTGTCGAGACGCGATGCCTCCCGCTCGCCCTTCACCCTCCCCTGGCACGCACCCACGTCCCGATGACAACCGATCGGGGCCGGCCGTTCAAGGGGGCGGAGGGGGCCGGCGAGCCGATTCCCGCCAAATCGGCCGACCGGATCGCCTGCAGAAATGCAGGTCCGGAAATGCGAAACCGGACGGCGAACGGCCTGTCGGCCGCTCGTCGCCCGGTTGTCTGAACGGAGTCGTTCCCGCAGCGGACCGCGGGGAGCACTCAGTGGCCGCCGGCCTTGTCTTCGCCGACCTGCGTGACCATGTAGTTGGCGATTCCCATCTTGGAGATCAGGTCGAGCTGCGCCTCGAGCCAGTCGATGCTGTCTTCGCTCTCCTTGATGATCTGCTCCATGATCATCTTGCTGGCGGCGTCCTTCTCGGCCGTCGCGATCACGACTCCCTGGTTGTAGGTGACGCTGGCGTTCTTCTCGAGCGCCAGGGCGTTCTCGAGCTGCTCTTTCACATCCGAACCGACGCGGATCACGTCGTATCGGGCGATTTCCGGAACCCCGTCCAGGAACAGGATCCGGTCGATGAGCATGTCGGCATGCTTCATCTCGTCGATCGATTCTTCGTAGTGATGTGCAGCGAGGCGGTTGAGGCCCCAGTTCTTGCACATCTTGCTCTGCACGAAGTACTGGTTGATCGCGGTCAGTTCGATGGTCAGCCCTGCGTTGAGGGCGTCGATGACCTTCTGGCTCCCCTTCATGATGTCGTCCCGATTCGTGATGGCACTGGCGGTAAATGGCTGCGGGGATAATAGGGACGCCCCCGCCGGAAGTTCCACCCGCCAGACGAGTTCCCGCCGCAAATTGCCCGAACTGAGGGAGGGTGTCAGCCGACTCTTGAGACTCGGGACGGACAGCTGCCGGCCCCGCGGTGAGACTGGAACTCAACTCCGCTCCCCCGCCCCGCCGGGAGGGGCCCCTCCCCTCCGAAACCGCGGCCAGGTCCCCCTCCGGGGTCGCGCAGAATCCGCCGCCTCGTCCTGACCGGGAGCAGCTTCTGCCGGAGTCGACTCCGCTCCCGCTCCCTGCGGCCCGGGCGTCTCCAGGCACCGAAGGTTCTCCAGCCCGCACGACCGGTACGGAACGGATTCCGAGTCGCCGACCCTGCCAGTTGCTCTTTCCGCGTCTTCGCCCGCCGTCCGATACGAAGAGAGGACCGCAAAGTCGGCTGCGCGATCGCGTGAAGGGATTTGGATGATCACGGCTCTCTATCAGCGTATCAGCCGTCCGCTGCTCCTGCTGGTCGTTCTCTCGACCCCGTTCCTCTGGTATCAGGCGTCGAGCACCAAGTCGAACAACGACGTCGAGACCTGGCTCCCCCGCAACACCCCCGTCCGCGAGCGGTACGAGGAGTTCAAGCGGAACTTCGGCCATGAAGAAGTGGTCGTGATCGGGATCCGGCCCGACATGGAGCCCCGGCTGGTCGAAGCTCTCGCCCAGCGGATCGAGGGGACCAAGGGGGTCAACTTCTGCTGGACCCCCGGCCGGATGACCGGGAAGATGCAGGACTTCGGCGTCCCGGAAGAGGAAGCGGACGGACGGGTCCGCGGCCTCCTCGTCGGCGAATCGGGCCAGCTCAACGGGATCGTCGTCGTCCTCAACGCGGTCGGGGCGAAAGACCGCCCGAGCGTCGTCCGGGACATTCAGGGGGTCCTCGAGTACTGCCAGCTCAAGAACCCGGAAGCGTTCATCACCGGGGCGGCGGTCGTCGTCACGGAACTCGACCGGCTCGGCAGCCCGAAGGCGACGATTCCGTTCTTCGCCCTGACGGTCCTGATCTGCCTGGCGCTGCTGCAGTATTCGATCGGCCACTGGCGGATGAGCCTCTCGCTGCTCGGCGTGACGCTCTGGAGCATCTACCTCACGCAGTGCGTCGTCAAACTCTTCGGCGGCGAGATGAACTTCATCATGGGGGCGCTGAGCGTCATGGTGATGACGTTCACGCTCTCGATCGCCGTCCACTTCCTCGACTACTACACCGAGGCCCGCAACCAGGGCTTCGCCGACCCGCTGCAGAAGGCGATGAAGGATTCGCTCGCCCCCTGCCTCTGGTCGACGCTGACGACGCTGCTCGGGCTCCTGTCGCTCAACATCAGCTCGATTCGGCCGGTGAACCAGTTCGGCTTCGCGACCGCCTTCGGCGCGGTCGTCGCCATCATCGCGGGGCTGGGGATCACGCCGGCCCTGATCATGATGTGGCCCGCCTGCACGGTCGCGGCCAGCAAGCATATGCAGTTCGACTTCCACCGCTGGGGAGGCTGGATCGGCCGGCACCGCTGGCGGATCTTCCAGGTTTCGGCGGTGGGGCTCCTGATCGTCGGTGTCGGGATTTCGATGCTGAAGCCGAAGATCGACCCGGTCGACTTCCTTCCGCGCGGGAGCGTCGTCACGGCGGACCTGGCCCGGGTCGAAGACCATCTGACGAGCGTCAGCTCGGTCGAGGCGGTGATCGACTTCGGGCTGACGAACGAGACGTTCATCGAGCGGCTGCAGAAGGTCCGGAAGTGGGAGAACATGATCCGCGAGATGCCCGGCGTGCGGCACACGCTGTCGGCAGCGGACTTCTTCCCGTCGGCGCTGCCGGACAATCCGCGCGAGCTGGCGGATCTCCTCTCCCGGGCCGTGTCGCAGCGGTCGGGCCAGGGATACATCGCTCAGCAGGAGCGGCTGTGGCGGATCTCGGTCCGGATGAATCCCCGGCTCAACTCGGCGGAGACCTGTGCGTCCCTCGAGAAGCTGACCGCGGGTCTGCCGATCCACTTCACGGGGGTCTCTCCGCTGCTGGTGAACGCCCAGAAGGAGATCTTCACCGGGTTCTGGCAGAGCTTCACCGGCGCGGTCGCGATGATCTCGATCGTCATGGTGATCGCGCTCCGGTCGATCAAGACGGCGATCCTGGCGATGGTTCCGAACATCCTGCCGATCTGGCTGGTGTTCGGGTTGCTCGGCTACTTCGGAACTCCGGTCGACATCGGGATGATGATGACGGGGAGTATCGCGATCGGGATTTCGGTGGACTGTACGTTCCACTTCCTGGTGACGTTCCGGGAGAAGCTGAACGAGGGGGGGACGCCGACGGAGGCGTGCCAGGCGGCTCTCGAGCATTCGGGGCGACCGCTGGTGGAGTCGACGTTCATCAGTGCGGTGAGCATGCTGGCGCTGTGCCTGAGCAGTTTCCGTCCGACGTGCCGGTTCGGGTGGATGATGGCGGCTCAGATGGCGGCGTCGCTGCTGGGAGAACTGGTGCTGTTGCCGACGCTGCTCTGTCTCTTCACGCGGACGCGGAAGGGTGCGGTTGCGAAGGCGGGTTCGCAGGACGTGTCGGCCCGCCGCGCGGCATAGGCCCTGTTGGGGTGCAGGGGTAAGCCCCGGTGGCAGGCCAGCTCGCCGGACGGCGTTTCCGTACAGGGAACCGTTCTGTTGTTGATGGGCGTCCGGACTCGGCGTTCGTGAACGCGGCCCCGTCTTGGTTTGCGTCCATCTCCGTCCGTCGCGTGCAGGGAACCCCGGCGCGAGCCCGACACGCGACGGACGGAGACGGACGGCCTGTTCCAAGTCGACGGCGGTCGCTGTTGTGGATGGCTTCGCCACCGTGTCGGCCCGCGAAGAGGAGCCCTGCCGCTCGGGAGCAAAAACGGATCGGCAGAATCGCGTTGTCGTGGGCCGCGGCTTGCGTGATCGGGAAGCGGTACTCTGCAGGCGGGCGGGCCGCTCTTCACCGCTGCGGCGCGACCTGACACAGAAACCGGCGTCATGGTTGCCAGCTTCCCGCCGGACCGGGGCCGATCCGTCGTCCTGCCGATCAGGCTCGGCCGCACCCCACCTGACACGGAAATCGACGTCGCTGTTCTGGCTTCCCGGGTCATCGGTCTCGGGATCCTCGTCCTCAACGAACTCCGCGCCGTCGCTCACAAGATCTGCCGCAGCCTCCTCCGGTACCCACTCAACCGAACCGGGGGCTTCGCTCGCCGCCCACCGCTTCAGCTTCTCCTCGTCAACCGGACCGCAGGCCACCGTCCCTGTGATGCCACGCGCCGCAGCCCATTCGGCATACGTAACCGGCTCGCCGCATTCGCTGATGTCGGGCACCGGTGGCCGCGGAGGCCGAGGTGGCGCCGGCGGCATCGGCCCCGTCATCCGCGGCAGCGTGGGCCGGGCCACCTCCTCCCGATCCCACCTGACACCCAAGCCGTCCTCGCGGGACTGCTTCTGAAGTTCCTGCCGGATCCCGCCGAACTTCTCGGGATTCCTCGCTTCCAGGAGCTGCATCAGGAGCGTGTCGGAGTACCGGATCTCATACCCGATCAGCTCGCCGCGGTAGAATTTCGGAATCTTCACCCCGTAGACCGCCCGCTGCCACAACTCCTCTTCCAGCTCATCTGCGCGTCGCTGCTCCACCAGATCAAACGCCTCCCGGTACGTCTCTGAAGTCCGCAGCGCGCCATAGTGCAGCTCCCGCGAACACCCCGCCTGCGCCGCCGCGGACTTCACCTGGCCAGTCACCTGGTAGGCGTCGAGGAATGCCTGCTGCCGTTCTGTCAGTGACTCGTTCATACCTGATCCATCGACACGTTGCCGGGATGCTACAGGCGAACGCCTGCCGCGCCACTCTGTGGCGATAGGCGAGCGGCGCGACGTCAGTCCGCCGGTCCGATCCTCGATCGGCTCCCGACTGCCGCGTGAGTTCCCCCCTCGGGACTCCTCTCAATCGGCGGACCTCTCCCGTGCCTCACGTGAGCCCGCAACTCCAAGTGACGGAATTCGTTGCGATCAACCGCTCCGGAATTCCGTGATCCAACCCGCTTCCGCCGCCGTCTTGCTCCTTGTCTCTTCCCCTCATCCAGGCCTACATCGACACGGCCGTACCCGACGATGATCCAGCCCCTCCCCAGGACCCTCGAAGCGTGGTGCTGGCGGTATCCCGACTCCGCCACGAAGGGCCGGACATGGCACTACTTCGGCCTGCACTTCACCGCCAAACCCGACAGCTGCCGGTTCCTCCTGGAGGTCATCGGCGAACTGCGGAGCGGTGAGATCTCCCACCGCTCGATCCCCCTGAAGCCGCTGCAGAAGCCCGACGAAGCCAGGATCAGCGGGGGGAACAGATACGAAGCGTTCCGGAGCCTCCGGCTCTCTCTCTGCCCCGCCTCGGAGCACCTGAAACAGATGTCATTCCGCTCTGAGGGAGACCGGGCGCTGTTCGATTTCACCGTCACTGAGCTCCGGCAACTGGAGCGAGGGATCCGCGACGTCCAGGCCGGGACCGGAGACTACTGCATCTCTCCGGACACCGACCGCAAGCGGCTCTGCGGTGAACAGGATCGCCGCTCCGAATCCCTCTGGTTCTGGCCCTGCTTCGGCCACCTCTGGGTCGTCCCGTAGTCTGCCTCGAACGGAAGCTCAGCCCTGCTGCTCGCGCCAGTAGCGGGGGAGGTCGGGGTTCAGCCGGGCCCAGCCGAGGCCGTGGTACGAGGGGTGCCGCATCTCGATCGCGACGAGGATCGCAGTCGCGACTCCGGACGCCAGAAACGTGATCGGCCACCCGGGAAGTTCCGAGAGGATCGTCGCGGCCGAAAGCCCGGTGAACAGCGCGGCCCAGATCAGCTCGGGACCGCGGCGGATCCGGAACACGTTGCAGAACAGAAAGAAGTGCCCCACCACGAATGCGATCCCGGCCGCAATCAGCAGCGCATCCGAAGCCGCCAGCCACGCGCACCCCGCCGCCGTCACGACCAGCACCCCGATGTCGAGCCCCGAGAGCCGAACCCCCGGCTCAAAGCGTCGACCGGACGCCGAGGGAGCGGGAGCCAGCTTTTCGTGCTCCTCCACCGCCGCCACGTTCTCGTTGCGCATCGATCACCCCCACTCGATCGGGAGACAGACTTTCGCTGCAGCAACACGCCATGCGAACGGACCGGGAAACAGGTCCCCGGCGCGCGGCTCCCGGAACGAGAATCCCCTCCGTACGCCGAAAGCCACCAGCCCGTGGGCGCAATTCACCGGCCCGCTGTCGCCGCTTTCATTGTCCCGTCGGGTGAAGCGATTTCAGAACTGGCCACAGAGCTCACAGAGACCACCGAGAACATCCGAGCTTGGGGAGCCGCCGTCTCCAACCGGCGCGGGATCTCCCTCTGAGTCCTCTGTGCACTCTGTGGCAAAAACGTGCTCGGTACCCAGATCCAGCCCCCGGAGGGGTGCCGGGCGGAAAGGCGGTCTTTGCGCAACCCGACGTGCCTGCCGATCCCGGTCCAGCGGGGTCGCTGGCCCCGCCGGAGGCGCTTCCGTTCAGG